>ENA-UESJ01001683-UESJ01001683.1-human-gut-metagenome-genome-assembly--contig:-NODE-1683-length-9904-cov-7.314236_pt1 | contig 9904 bp, 6 predicted proteins | sample MGYA00243000_ERZ508001 | MGnify/ENA primary metagenome ERZ508001 (study PRJEB26167, sample SAMN06115479) | human gut metagenome | host: Homo sapiens | place: China:Chongqing | collected 2015-03-03... | reverse complement strand
TCTTTGCCGGGCAGTATCACTCTGCCTTCAAGGGTAGAGGTATGGCATTCTCCGAGGTGCGCGAGTATCAGTTTGGCGACGACATACGCGACATTGACTGGAATGTGACCGCCCGCTTCAACAAGCCTTACGTCAAGGTGTTTGAGGAGGAGCGCGAATTGACAGTGATGTTGTTGGTAGATGTTTCCGGTAGTTTGGAATTCGGTACGGTAAAGCAGATGAAGAAGGATATGGTGACGGAAATTGCCGCTACACTGGCATTCTCTGCCATTCAGAATAATGACAAGATTGGTGTCATCTTCTTTTCGGACCGGATTGAGAAGTTTATTCCGCCCAAGAAGGGACGTAAGCATATACTTTACATCATCCGCGAACTGATAGATTTTCATGCGGAAAGCCGGAGGACGAACATCCGTTTGGGATTGGAATATCTGACGAATGTGATGAAACGCCGTTGTACGGCATTTGTCTTGTCCGACTTCATCGACCAGGAAAGTTTCAAGAACGCCATGACCATTGCCAATCGTAAGCATGACCTGGTTGCCGTTCAGGTGTACGACCGTCGTGTGGAAGAATTGCCACCCGTGGGACTGATGAAGATTAGGGATGCCGAGACGGGACATGAGCAGTGGATTGACACCTCCTCGCGTGCCGTGCGCCGTGCCCATCATGATTGGTGGGTGAACAAGCAGGCGGAATTGAATGAAACGTTTACCAAGAGTAATGTCGACAATGTGTCGGTACGTACCGACCAGGATTATGTCAAGGCATTGATGAATTTGTTTGCGAAACGAAATTAATCGGAAAATGAAAAGATATTTATTTCTGATAGCGTTATTGATAGCATGGTCGGGAAGGGTAGTAGCCCAGTCGGTAACGGTAGATGCTACGATTGACTCTTTGCAGATTCTTATTGGAGAGCAGGCAAAGATAAAGCTTCAAGTATCTCTGGATGCCGATAAGCGTGCCATATTCCCGGTATATACCGATACGCTGGTGAATGGGGTTGAAATTATTGATGTGGCCAAGCCGGATACGCAACTGCTGAATGATGGCCGGCGTGCATTGATAACTCAAGAGTATACAGTTACCTCTTTCGACTCGGCTCTTTATTATCTGCCGCCTATGGAAGTGACAGTGGATAATGAGAAGTATCGCTCCAAAGCGTTGGCCTTGAAAGTATATTCGGTGAATGTCCCGTTAGACCCGGAGAATCCGGAACAGTTCTTCGGTCCCAAAACAGTGATGCAAGCGCCTTTTGCCTGGGAAGACTGGTATGGTCTTATGGCTTGTGGTGCGCTGATTATCCCGATAGGGATATTACTTGTCTATCTGATAATGCGCTTCTTCGACAATAAGCCTATTATCCGTAAGGTGAAGGTAGAACCTAAGCTGCCTCCCCATCAGTTGGCTATGCAGGAGATAGAACGTATCAAGAATGAGAAGGTATGGCAGAAAGGGGAGCCGAAGGAATATTATACGGAATTGACTGATGCTCTTCGTACATATATAAAAGACCGCTTTGGTTTCAATGCTTTGGAAATGACTTCTACGGAAATCATAGATAAGTTGCTGGAAATGAAAGATAAGGAAGCAATATCGGATTTGCGTGAATTGTTCCAGACTGCTGATTTGGTGAAATTTGCCAAGCATAATCCATTGATGAACGAAAATGACGCTAACCTGATTAATGCCATTGACTTTATTAATGAAACCAAGGAGAAAGAAGAGGAGAATGCCAAGCCGCAGCCTACGGAGATTACCATTATCGAGAAACGTTCTTTGCGTACCAAGATTTTGCTGGGAACGGGTATTGTAGTGTTGGCTGTAGCCCTTGTCAGTTCATTGATATATATCGGATTGGAGTTGTATAATTATTTTGCTTAATACAGGAAAAGTGACTTCAATCGGATATACATGAGTGAAAAATGAGGGATGTTTGGAGCGAAGCTGAATTGTAAATCGTTAAATCGTACATAAATATGGTTTTTGCCAATATTGAATATTTATTTTTGCTGCTGTTGCTTATACCTTATATAGTATGGTATATTATGAAGCGGAAGAGTAGTGAAGCTACGCTTCAGATTTCGGATGCCCGTGTGTATGCCCATACCCCTAAAAGCTATAAGAACTATTTGTTGCATGTACCGTTTGTATTGCGGATAATTGCCTTGATACTGATTATTCTTGTTTTGGCACGTCCGCAAACCACAGATAGCTGGCAGAACAGCGAGATTGAGGGTATTGATATCATGCTTGCTATGGACGTTTCTACCAGTATGCTGGCCGAAGACCTGAAACCTAACCGGTTGGAAGCGGCGAAGGATGTGGCGGCAGAGTTTATTAACGGACGTCCGAATGATAATATAGGTATAACTTTGTTTGCTGGAGAAAGCTTTACGCAATGTCCGTTGACAGTAGACCATGCCGTATTGTTGAACTTGCTTAAAGATATGAAGTGCGGGCTGATTGAAGACGGAACGGCAATCGGTATGGGTATTGCCAATGCCGTTACCCGTTTGAAGGATAGCAAGGCAAAGTCGAAAGTCATTATTCTGCTGACGGACGGTGTCAATAATAAAGGTGATATTTCTCCTTTAACGGCTGCTGAAATAGCCAAGAGTTTTGGCATTCGTGTTTATACTATTGGGGTGGGAACCAATGGTATGGCTCCTTATCCTTATCCGGTAGGTGGAACAGTGCAATATGTCAATATGCCCGTCGAAATTGATGAAAAGACTTTGACACAGATTGCCGGAACAACGGAAGGTAACTATTTCCGTGCCACCAGCAACTCGAAGTTGAAGGAAGTGTACGAGGAGATAGACAAGCTGGAGAAAACAAAATTGAATGTAAAAGAATACAGCAAGCGCCAGGAAGAGTACCGCTGGTTTGCGTTGGCTGCTTTCTTGTGCGTATTACTGGAGGTACTGTTACGCAACTCTATATTGAAGAAGATACCGTAAAAACGGAGAATGTCTTTTAGTGTATCAGTCATTGCGTAGCCAAATTGTAAATTGTAAATTGCTAAATTGTAAATAAAAAGATGTTTCGATTTGAAGAACCTGCATATTTGTACTTGTTGCTGCTGCTGCCTTTATTGGCGGCCTTCTACTTGTACTCCAATTATCGGAGGAGGAAAGCCATTCGTAAATTTGGTGACCCTATACTGATGGCACAGCTAATGCCGGATGTTTCCAAATACCGTCCGGATGTGAAGTTTTGGTTGGTTTTTGCGGCTATCGGGTTGTTCACGGTACTGCTGGCACGTCCGCAGTTTGGTTCCAAACTGGAGACGGTAAAACGCCAGGGAGTGGAAGTGATGATTGCGTTGGATATATCCAATTCCATGCTGGCACAAGACGTACAGCCAAGCCGCTTGCAGAAGGCAAAACGGCTGGTGGCGCAGTTGGTAGATAAGATGCAGAATGACAAGGTCGGTATGATTGTTTTTGCAGGTGACGCATTTACCCAGTTGCCTATTACGAGTGATTATATTTCTGCCAAGATGTTTTTGGAGTCCATCGACCCTTCGCTGATTTCCAAGCAAGGTACGGCAATTGGAGCTGCAATAAATCTGGCTGCCCGGAGTTTTACACCTCAAGAAGGGGTGGGACGTACTGTTATTGTCATCACCGACGGTGAAAACCATGAAGGTGGTGCCGTAGAAGCTGCTAAGGCTGCTGCAGAGAAAGGTATCCAGGTCAATGTATTAGGGGTAGGTATGCCTGAGGGTGCCCCCATTCCAATAGAGGGTACTAATGATTATCGTCGTGATCGTGAAGGTAATGTAATCGTTACTCGCTTGAATGAGCAGATGTGTCAGGAAATTGCTCAGGCAGGAAATGGTATTTATGTGCGCGTAGACAATACCAATGGTGCACAGAAAGCGATTAGTCAGGAAATCAACAAGATGGCAAAGGCAGATGTGGAAACACAGGTGTACACGGAATTCAATGAACAGTTTCAGGCAGTGGCATGGATTATTCTGCTGTTGTTACTGACTGAGATGTTGATATTGGAGCGCAAGAATCCTCTGTTCCGCAACATTCATTTATTCTCTAATAAGAAATGATGCGTATGTTACAGAAAAAATATATTGGAATAGTTTTGCTGCTGTTAGTGGCAGCTTCAGCTTCTGCACAGAAGGCGGAACGCGATTATATCCGTAAGGGAAACCGTTTTTTTAAGGATAGCGTATATGTGGATGCAGAAGTGAACTATCGGAAGGCTTTGGAGGTAAACCCGAAGTCAACGGTTTCCATGTTCAACCTGGGAAATACATTGACCCAGCAGAACAAGCTGCAGGAAGCGATGGAGCAATATGTGGGAGCTACCAAGATAGAAAAGGACAAATCGAACTTAGCACAGATTTATCATAATATGGGAGTCATCTTTCATTCTCAGAAGGATTATGCAAAGGCGGTAGAAGCCTATAAGGAGTCGTTACGCAATAATCCGAAAGATGATGAAACGCGCTATAACCTTGCTTTGGCACAGAAACAATTGCAAGACCAGCAGCAGAACCAGGATCAGAATCAAGATCAGGATAAACAGGACCAACAGAAGGAGCAGGATAAACAGCAGGATCAGCAGAAAGACCAGCAACAGAATCAAGACCAGCAACAACAACCTTCTCAGCCGGAAAAGAAAGATAATGATTTGTTTCAACGTTTTCCGGATGTCCGCTGATTTCATAGGCTCGTTTTACTAAATTGAAGTCTCTGTCCAGTCCTCCTTCTGTGAGAATGATGGGGCGAGGGGCAAGAGAAGCCACTATATCAGGAAAGTTAAAGTATTTCCAAAAGTCGGGTATTAAATGACGGATGGAATTGGGAAAAGGGCGACGTCCCCTTTGGTCCGGTTCTGTCATCACGATAGCCCGTTCCTGTGTTTGGCATAAGAAATCGTTGTAGATAAAAGCGTAAATGGAAGGGTCCATGACGCCCAATACCATTAAAGGTTCAGTTCCCAAAGAGAAACCACTGACAACAATGCGGTCTTTGCGTATGAAGGGTTGGCATTTCATCCATTCCAAAACTTGTTTATTTAGAAAAGAAGTGTAGCCTAAATAGCTCCATCCCAATTCCAGCAAAATGCGTGACGGAGTATCATAATCATAACTTGTTCCTGTCAAAGGTTCCAGGTCGGCTGCCTCTCCCGCTGCCGCATTATCTACGGCAACTGAGATGTATCCTTGTTTTGCAATGTTTAAGGCCATAGCCGCCCGCATATTGTTGGCGGAAACTTCTCCGATGAGGTTTTCTTTTGTCATACCCGAGCCGGGAATGCAGAGTACGGCAGGACCGGGTATTTTAACTTTATCGGGAATCAGTATATAAAAAGTAGAAACACAGTGAGGCAGTGGATAGAACTCCCATTTCTCTTGCCGATAACCGTCTTTCTGTATTTTCTCTATACAAACAGGTATTGGCTGACCGGTGATGTGGGGATGATGCATGATTTCTATCATGGCTGTCCGTACCTCTTTTTGCCATTCGGCAAATTCTTGCCGGGTGAAATCATGCCGGAATGCATAGAGTGGTTTGGTATCTTTGAGCATGGCATGTACTACTCCGTAGGTGCTGAGATAACGTCCGTCACTTCGTTCAGAACAAACAGTTTTATGTTGTTCGGGGGAAAATGCTGTTTGCGCGAATAGCATTGATGATGACAGGCAAACGGTGAGGAGAATTACCCATTTTTTCATTTTTAGTTTTGTTTTCTGCATGATTAGATGATATAAGGTTGTCATTTTGAGGCTAAGATAAGTAATTAGAGATGAATTGCGGCAAATTCATCATAGAAAATTAAAGAGGACACCCTCACGGGCATCCTCTTCCAAAATCAATGTTAAAATCGACTATATCTGTAATACAGATGTTTTGATTATTAGTATCCCGGTGTTTGAGTCAATTCAGGATCTTTGGTAATCATATTGGTTTCTATCGGCCAGTATAGTTTGTAAGCTTCGGCTTCAGTTAAGATAGCCTTTTGACCATCTTTGCTGCCTTCCGGACAGAATACCAGATGTTTGCCTCCTTTGGTCAATGTCATACGTTTCAGGTCATACCAGCGTTGTCCTTCTCCTAACATTTCTTTATCTTTTTCATGTAGGATAGCCAGCTCGTTTTCTGTAAAATTACCGTTGGTGTAGCCATATTTGGTTGCGTCCCAATTTTTACCGTAAGCACGCTCACGTATTTTGTTTATATAGGAAGCTACATCTCCGCCTTCCATATTTGCTATTTCAGCCATCATTAGATATACGCCCGCCAAACGATAGACAATGACATCAGCGTCCCAAATATAGCGATTGATGGATTCATCGAAGTGTCCCATTATTTTTTTGTACACTGTACCTGCCAATGAATTGTCTTTACGTGAATAGGCTCCCAGGAATGTCGCATCGCGGCGGCTATCTGTCTTGTCATAAGACAGGTAGAACTCCGGTAGATATTCTATGCGCTGCATTCCTGTGGTGCTAACTTTCAGCGTATCTCCCATAGGTTTTCCATTTTCATCGTTGAAACCTACTGTTTTGAAAGCTCCGGTTTGATAGTTGTACATGAGAGCTGTAAATGGATTTGATGCTTCTCCTTCCATATATCTACAGCGAAAATTACTTCATTATTGCCTTTATTGTTTACGCTGAATATATCTTCATAGTTTGACTGTAAGGAGAGATCATAATTATTCATCAGGCTTTGCAGATGATTTTTGGCTACGCTTAAGTCTGCATTGTTTGCTGTATTGTCATCTACAGAAACCTTAGCATTCCATAAGTAGACTTCAGCAGCCAAATATTCAGTGGCAGCTTTTGACCAATAGCCTTTTAAATTCTTACGGTTATTGGGGTCGAAAGAGTTATTATTGCCAAAGTAATCGAGTGAAGATTTCAGGTCTGCTTTGATTTGTTTCATAACTTCAGAACCGGCAGAACGCTTCATATAAAGGTTGTTTGGGTTAAAGTCACCATTTACTACCGGATTTGGATCTAAGCGCAGAGGTAAAGTACCATAAGTGCGGTACAGTCCGAAGTAATAGAAAGCGCGTAAACCGTAAGCTTGCCCCAGATAATAGGCCTTTTCTTCTTCGGTCATATAGTCGGCTTCCAGAGTCTTCTGCAACATGATATTTATATTCGCAATACATCCATATATGTTACCAAAGTTTGTGATTCCCGGAGACTCGGCATTCAGGGCTTGATTTACGATACCCTGATAAGAAACCGAAGTTCCGTCTACAGCAACATCGGGAACACTGGTTCCACCGCGTGCTTCACCTAATACATATTGTTGCTGGAATATTTGGTCACGGAAATTTTTGTGTATTCCGTCCATATAAGCGATTACATGTTCTTTTCTTGTCCAGAAGTTACCGCTTCCATAAGTGTCAATGGGAGCTAAGTCTAAAGCATCGCAACCTGTCATGCCGACAGCAAAAGCAAATGCACTGAAGCGAAATGCTAATTTTAATATTTTATTTCTCATAATTGTAGTCTTTTTTAGTTATTAAATTAGAATGTTAAGTTAACCCCAAACAGAATAGTACGTGGTAATGAATAGCCTTGTCCGACTGCACCGTTGTCTTTTGGGTTGGCTTCAGGAGAGCCTACATTTTTCGCACCGGTGATGTAACCCAGGTTCTGTCCTGTAATAGAGACTTCGGCACGTTGCATCTTCAACATTTTAGCTACAGATTCAGGCAATGAATAGCTCAGCGAGATTTCGCGGATAGCTAAATAGTCACCTCTGTATGCAAACATGGTGGATGCTATGTAGTTGTTTTTTCCGTTTTGGTCGGCAAACAGATAGCGTGGGTATTTAGCGTTCGGATTGCTTTCTGACCAAGTATCATAGTACATTGTCGGTGTATTGTATGTTCCTTGGTAACATCCCATGAACCATGGAGTAGTACTTTGTGTCCCACTATTTTCATACAACCAGAAGCCTAGAGCATAGTCAAAGCGTCCGTATAGTTGGAAGTTTTTCCATCTGAGAGTAGTATTGAAACCACCGGTCCAGCGTGGAGAGGTAGCTCCCACTTTTACTTTATCGAATTCATCGATTACATCATCGCCATTTACATCATGGAATTTCGTGTCACCCGGTTGGATAGGGAAGTTCGTAGTGGCATTTTGTTGCTCTGCTGTCAGTTTGTTCCATGCCTCAGGTCCATAGTAAGTTCTGGAGCCATATTTTCTCACCAGATTGGCGGGAATTTCATCGTATGAGCGGTAAATGCCATCTGCTTGGTATAAATACAGTATGCCCGGTTCTTGACCTTCCTGTTGTCCGCCTACCCATTTTTTCTCATCTCCGTTTCCGGTATATACTTGGAATGCATTGATACGGTTTCTTTCCATACCATTGTCCGGTAATGAAACGATTTTATTCTTGTTGAATGCGATATTTCCTGAGGCGCTCCATGTCCAGTCTTTGCTATCGATAATTTTTCCTGAAAGTTCGATTTCGATACCTTGGTTGCGGAATTCACCATTATTGTTTGTTACAGATGAGAAACCAGTAGAGGTCGGGAAACTCAATGCTGCATATTTGTCTGATGTCAGCCGGTTATAATATGTCAGGTTAGTGTTCAGTCGGTTGGCAAAGAAGCTCAAGTCTGCCCCCACTTCAAAGGTAGCGGTCTTTTCCCATCTCAGGTTAGGGTTGGGAAGTTCTGTGATGAGATAAGAAGTATTTCCGTTATAGTTGAATGAACCGTTGCTGTTGCTTGAACCGTAGCTTCCCTGTAAGGTATAGGCACCAATACCTGACGCATTACCATTGATACCGTAGCTGGCACGCAACTTACCGAATGACATTACGGGAATGGCTTCTTTAATGAAGTCTTCGCGTCCGAAAATCCATCCGGCAGATACTCCGGGGAAGAATCCCCAACGGTTGTCACCTAACAGAGAGGAGTAACCGTCGCGACGGAAAACGAATGACAACAGGTATTTGTCCTTAAAATCATAATTTAAACGTCCGAAGAATGACAGGATGCGTTGTTTCTCATGCCATGAATTGATAGTACGCTTACCTTCGCCCTTATCGGTCAGTGACAAATCGGGGAGGTCGTCGGTAGGTGCACCTTGGCCTTGTGCCTCAAATCCGCGTTGGTATTTGTTGTAGTATTCCATACCTAACATCACTTCTACATGATGGTCAAGGAAGAAGGTTTCGTTATAGTTTAATACGGCATTGTATGTTTGGCGGAAATCGCGGTTATAATAAGCTGTAGCCGATCTTGTACGCACGAAGTTTCCGGGAGTATTTTCATAATCTTTTGTGAAACTTTCCTGATATGTTTCAGAGTAATACCAGTTCATGTTGGCTGTCAATGACAGATTTTTCAGAATATCAATCTTAAAGGATTGGCTCATTGTGAACTTATCGCTTTGATTGTCATTCCACCATTGGTCGGGTTGGTACATTTGGTTACCATCAGCGGTGCCCGGACCTAGTTTCATGTTGCCTTCTTCATCCTCAAAAAGAACAGTAGGAGGAAGTGAACGTACTCGTCCGAAATAATTTAACTCAGAACCGTTGGAGCCGGGCATGTTTTTCCAATTGGCACGATTATAGTTTAGTGACGAAGTGGAAGTTAGCCAGTCTGCAATTTTATAGCTGGCGTTGGTAATGAATGAATAACGTTCGTAGAATGTATTGACAGGAACACCTTCCTGACGGTTGTATCCCAAACCGGCGTAGTAGGTGCCACGGTCATTACCACCAGACATATTGATGTTGTAGTCCTGTGAGAATGCGGGATCATTCAGGTTATATTTATCTACATCCGTATTCTTGTATAAAATTTCTTTACCGGTAATAGGGTCTGTCACTGTCTGCCATCCTCTGCCCAACAGATATTTGTTGTCTTCGTTTAAGAACTGAGTACT
>ENA-UESJ01001679-UESJ01001679.1-human-gut-metagenome-genome-assembly--contig:-NODE-1679-length-9908-cov-6.328044_pt1 | contig 9908 bp, 7 predicted proteins | sample MGYA00243000_ERZ508001 | MGnify/ENA primary metagenome ERZ508001 (study PRJEB26167, sample SAMN06115479) | human gut metagenome | host: Homo sapiens | place: China:Chongqing | collected 2015-03-03... | reverse complement strand
CCAGCGCGCAGAGTAACCGTGCTCCGCACGGAGTTACCGCACTCCGTGCGGAGGTTTCGCCTGACGGCGGCGAGGGCGCTGCCCTCGACTCGCAAGGGGGACTCGTCCCCCTTGACTCCCGATTAGGGATTGCAGTAAGCGGAAGCACACTACACAGCTAAATTATAGTTTCTACAAAGCCAACGGGCGGAAGCTGACCTTCCGCCCTGAAATTATAGAGTTATATTTCCAGAATCAAATGCTCTTATCTCCGGTTGATTCCCGGGGAATAAGCCTGTGCGGGAGCTTATAAGTCCCGGTGTCCTTATCCTCGGACTTGATATTGTGTATCAGCTTCTCGATCACGGTCTTTCCCTGGAGGTAGCACGGCTGCTCGACCGTTGTCAGGTGAGGTATGAACATATGCGAGTACGCAATGTTGTCGAACCCGAAGAACAGCACGTCCTTGCCGACTGTAATGCCGTTGTTCAGCGCGTATGTCATGGCGCCGATGGAGATGGTATCCGATATCGAGAAGATAGCGTCCGGGCGCCTGGGCTGATTCATCAGCTTCTCACAGCCGCGCGTGCCGCTATCCGCGTCATATCCGCCATAGTATATCAGGTTCTCGTCAAGCGGTATCCCAGCTTCCTGGAGGGCGCGTCTGTAGCCTTTCTCGCGGTCAATGGAGGACTGACTGCGCACCTCGGTGGTCAGCAGACCTATCCTGCGGCGCCCCTTGTCGATGAGGTATTTCGTGGCGTCGTAGCCTGCGCGCTCGTTGTCGATGGTCACGCACAGTATATTGCAGTCCTCGAGGCGCTCAAGGCACATCGCAAGCTGGTACTTCTTCGCAAGCTCCGAGATAGTGCGGCTGTCGAGCTTCGGCGCGAGCAGCACGGCTCCGTCCACCGCCTTTGAAAACAGCATTCCCAGCAGGTGCATTTCGTGTTCGGGGTCGTCGCGGGTGGTGGCTATCAGTACGTCGTAGCCCTGCATGTACGCGGCGTCCTGCATTCCTCGGAGCACCTCCGAGTAGAAACTCTGCTCGGTGGAGGCGATTATCGCGAGTATCCGCTTTGTCTCGCTCTTCCGGAGGTCGCGCCCGAGGAAGTTCGGAGAGTACCCCAGATCCTCGACCGCCTTGTTGACCGCCTGCACTGCTTCGTCGGATACATTGGATTTCTTGTTCAGCACGCGGGAGACCGTTGCAACGGAAACGTTTGCCGCCTTTGCTACATCTTTTATTGTGATATTCAAGCGCGTTTCACCTCTTCTGTCCTGTTGTCTATATTTATATAATACACTATTGATAAAACGTTTTCAATTAGCATTTTGCACAAAATTTGTGTTTTTGGCTTCCTGATAGTAAAATTTTTACTGTTGACGAACATAAAACCGAACCAGCGCCGCAGAATGACTGGTATTGTAAAAAAAGCCGAAGATTTTTCAAATCGGTTCTGTAATTTATAAAGAATGGCGAAATTTCTTATGAAGGCGTGATTAAGCCGATTTCTCCTTGCAAAAAAGCGCAAAAGAGTATATAATATATAGTGTATATAAAATTACAAACATCTGATCCTACGACCATCTGTTCGGGTAAAAATATAAATGAAAATTGTTTTAAAATGGCTCGGGAACTACTTTAAGCATATCGACTGGATACTCATGCTGATATGCCTGTGTATCTCAGCTTTCGATATCTACCTGCTGTGCTCTCTAAATGAGATTGGGTTTGTCAAGGACGACTATATCCAGACTCAGCTGGTGGCGTGCGGAATCGGCGTTTGTGCCTGCATTGTGATCGGAATGATCGACTACAAACGAATGGCAAAATGCTGGTTCATTTACGTGCCGGCCGCGCTGATACTTCAGCTTCTGCTGTGGACTCCTCTCGGAGTCCGGCGTGACGACGACCTCGCCTGGCTGGATCTCGGCGTGACTACGATACAGCCGTCTGAAATACTGAAACTCGCGTTCATACTGTCGCTGGCATGGCATATTTCAAAGATTGGCGACAAGATGAACACACTTCCGCATTTCCTTCTGCTGTGCCTGCATTTCGGCGTTCCGTTCGGGATTATCATGCTTCAGGGCGACGCCGGCTCCGCGCTGGTGTTCCTGTTTATCTTCATCTGCATGATGTTCGCCGGAGGAATGTCCTGGAAGTATATTGCTGCCGGTCTGGTGGCTGTTCCGGTCGTGGCTTACGTCGCGTGGAACTTCGTAATGGGCGAGCACCACCGCAAGCGATTCAGGCTGCTGTGGGACGAGGAACTCCAGAACGCCGAGCGTATCGGGGACTACATGCAGCAATACAACGCCAAAGTTGCGATGGGCTCCGGGCAGCTCACCGGGCTTGGAACCCACGCCACGACGTACACCTACGTCCCGGAGGGCTACAACGACTTCATCTTCGCGTACATCGGCATGGTGTTCGGATTCATCGGCTGTATGGCGGTGGTCATCGCGTTGTCCGTGATGTGCATAAAGCTCCTGTCGGACGCCTCCTCGGCGATCGACCCGCTCGGTAAGCTTATCTGCGTGGGAGTGTTCGCAATGTTCACGTTCCACTGCGTCATAAATATCGCGATGGTGCTCTCCGCAGGACCTGTAGTCGGCATTCCGCTGCCGTTCGTCAGCACCGGAGGAACCTCCCTTGTGATGAGCTACGCTTCGCTCGGACCGGTCATGTCCGTCGTGTCGCACCGGGAGAAAAAGAAGCACATGTTCTACGAAGAAAAGGAATAACGTAACTCGCTGCAAACGCAGTTCTAAAAAATAACCTAATTACGAAAGGTAAAATCAAATGAAACCTGTAATCTCGACCATCAAGGACATTTACCCCAGCTCCCAGGCGGAGGCACAGAAGCAGCGCTACAAGAGTGCAGTGACCGCATTCGCGGAGCATTTCGGCTCCATCGGCGAGCACAGATTCTTTTCCGCGCCGGGAAGAACCGAGATATGCGGAAACCACACCGACCACAACCACGGCAAGGTATTCGCAGCCAGCGTAAACCTTGATGTCATCGCCGTAGTTGAACCTACCGAGGACGACAAGATCGTGATCAAGTCCGAGGGCTTCCCCGAGGACAGCGTGGATCTTTCCCAGCTTGCGGTCGTGCCCGAGGAGAAGAACACCTCCGCTTCGCTGATACGCGGCGTTGCAGCAGGCTTCGAGAAGGAAGGAATGAAGATCGGCGGCTTCCGCGCGTACACCACCTCCGACGTAATGAAGGGCAGCGGACTTTCCTCCTCTGCGGCGTTCGAGGTTCTGGTCGGAACTATCCTTTCCCACCTGTACAACGGCGGTCAGGTAAGCGCAGTGAAGATCGCGCAGATCTCCCAGTTTGCCGAGAACGTTTATTTTGGCAAGCCCTCCGGTCTGATGGATCAGATGGCGTCCTCCGTGGGCGGATTCATCGCCATCGACTTCAAGGACACTTCAAGCCCCATCATCGAGAGCGTACCCGCTGATTTCGAGAAGTTCGGCCACGCGCTGTGCATAGTCGACGCCAAGGGCGACCACGCAGACCTCACCGCCGAGTACGCAGCTATCCCGCAGGAGATGAAGGCGGTTGCGGGATACTTCACCTGCGATACCCTCCGTCAGCTCTCCAAGGACGACATCATGCTGAATATCCGCGTACTGCGCGAGCAGTTCGGCGACAGGGCGGTGCTCCGTTCGATACACTTCTTCGACGAGAACGAGCGCGTTGACAAGCTGGTGCACGCACTCAAGGCGGGCAACTTCGAAGACTTCCTCTCCAGCGTGAAGGAATCCGGCGACAGCTCCTACAAGTATCTCCAGAACATCTACGCGGCTTCCGACATAAAGCACCAGTGCCTTTCCATCGCGCTGAACGTTGCGGAGTACTCACTGCACCGCAAGGGCGCATGCAGAGTCCACGGAGGCGGCTTCGCGGGAACAATTCAGGCTTTTGTTCCGCTGGAAATGCTCCAGCAGTTCAAAATGAACATTGAGAGAACCTTCGGTGCAGGCTCCTGCCACGTTCTGAGCGTTCGCCCCATCGGCGGAACAGAGGTCAGCATTGAGGAGTAATTCGTGGCTCGCAATATAAAAGGTGGACGTTAATTAAGAAATTCGGAATTCGGAATTAAGAATTCGGAATTTCGGTGTCCCACTTCGTGGGACGGATTAAAAATTGGGAACCTCTAAAAACCGGTTTGAAAGGGGAAAATGGGTAGAGTGCGCCGAATGCGATGAAAGCCGACGAAGTAAGGCTGTATGCCTTACGAGAAGGTTTGAAGAAGCAGTCGGTGTGCTATACACATTTTCACTCAAACAAGGTTTTTAGAGGTGACCAATTGATACAATCGGATAACAGCCGCGACAGCGGCAACCGAAATTCCGAATTCCGAATTCATAATTCCGAATTAAAAAAATGCGGGGCGTGCGCCCCGCAAAGGTTATTCGGTTTCGTACTGCGACATCTGCTTTATCAGCATCTGGTCAACCAGTGCGTCCACAAGTACGCCGGTTTCGGTGTACTCCTCGTTGAACACCTTGCCGTTTTCACGCAGTTTCGCGGTGAATCCCGCCTTGTCGTAGGGAAGCAGCAGCTTCATGCGCTTCGCGGTCTCCGGAAGGTTCGCGGCGACGACCTGCAGCAGTCTGTCGATCCCCTGCGCCTTCTTCGCGCTTATCTTCACCGTGGAATCGTCCTCCGGGATATTCTCGGTCAGCAGGTCGCACTTGTTGAGCACGGTGACTACCGGTATCTCGGCGGCGCCGAGGTCGGCGAGGGTCTTCAGCGTTACGTCCGCTTTCTCGGCGGCTTCCGGGTCGGATACGTCGCAGACATGGATTATGATGTCTGCGCAGGCGGCCTCCTCAAGCGTGGATTTGAACGCCTCCACCAGATGGTGCGGCAGACGGCGGATAAGTCCTACGGTATCGACGAGCAGCAGACTCCTTCCGTCGGGAAGCTCTATAGCCCGGGAGGTCGGGTCGAGGGTGGCGAACAGCTTATCCTCCGCGAGGACGTCCGCACCGGTCAGCAGGTTCAGCAGCGTGGATTTCCCCGCGTTGGTGTAGCCTACGATGGCTCCGACCTGCACGCTGTCCTTTTTGCGGCGGTCACGCGCGTAGCCGCGGCGCTCCTCAAGCTCCTTCAGCTCCGCTGACAGTTTGTCGATACGCCTGCGGATATGGCGGCGGTCGGTTTCAAGCTGGGTCTCGCCGGGACCTCGCGTGCCGATTCCTCCGCCGAGCCTCGACAGGGAAGCGCCTATTCCCATGAGCCGCGGCAGGCGGTATTTCAGCTGCGCAAGCTCGACCTGCAGCTTGCCCTCACGGGAGACCGCGCGGCCTGCGAAGATATCCAGTATCAGCATGGTGCGGTCGATGACCCGGACGTCGGTTTCGTCCTCAACGTTTCGTATCTGCGACGCGGTAAGCTCGCAGTCGAATATAAGAAGCTCCGCGCCAAGGGAGCCGCAAAGCTCCTTCACCTCGGCGAGTTTTCCCTCGCCTATTACGGTGGCAGGCTCGTAGGCTTCGCGCTTTTGAAGAACTCTTGCAAGCTCCTCCGCTCCGGCGGTCTTTGCAAGCTCTGAGAGCTCGTCCATCGAGCTTTCGGCGTCGTACTCGCCGGTGTCCGCACCGATGAGTATTGCCCTTGTAAGGTGTTTTTCTTCCATAATTACTCCTTCTCATGTTACTCCGGGATTCGGAGTAAGTTTCCCGGTCTGCGCGTGAGTGCGCGGACGTAAGTAATTACACACATATCGGTATTATAACAATATTTTTCCGATATGTCAAGTACAAAATCATCCGCCAAGTCGCGGTGATATAAACGGGCGAAAGTCCGGAAAAGAAAGGCTGATCGCTTTGAAATTCCAAAGATATGACGTTATCATCGTCGGCACCGGTATCTCCGGTATCTACGCCGCGCTGAACCTCGCACCGGATCTGAAGATCCTAATGCTTAGCAAAAGAGAGCTTACGCTGTGCAACTCCGCGCTTGCCCAGGGAGGCGTTGCGGCTGTTATGGACAAGGAAAATGACAGCTACGAGCTTCATATAAAGGATACCCTCGTCGCAGGGCACTACAAGAACAATCTCGACAACGTAAAGATACTCGTCGAGCAGGGACCCACCGATGTTATGCGCCTGAAGGAGAAGTACGGCGTTGAGTTCGACCTCAAGCAGGACGGCAGCATCGAGCTTACCCGCGAGGGCGGACACTCCCGCCGCCGTATCGCCCACCACAAGGATACAACCGGCTTTGAGATCGAAACCAACCTGATAAAGCAGGTGCAGGAGCTTAAAAACGTGACCGTAGTCAACTGGTCTGTGCTCTGCCGCCTGGAGAAGCAGGACGGAATGTTCTTCGCGGACGTCCTCGCCCACAACGACGAGCCGGGAAAGCAGGAGCACCAGTACTACTGCGCTGACGCGGTTATCCTGGCGACCGGCGGTATCGGCAGAGTCTACGACTACACCACGAACTCCGCAATCGCCACCGGCGATGGAATTCAGCTCGCGTACAACCTCGGCGCTGAGATAAAGAACCTGAGCTACGTGCAGTTCCACCCGACGGCGTTCGCCGACCGCAAGAACCGTGAGTGCTTCCTCGTTTCCGAGGCAGTCCGCGGCGAGGGCGCGTACCTGCTGAACTGCCACAAGGAGCGCTTCATGCAGAAGTACGAGCCGGAGCGCAAGGAGCTTGCTCCCCGCGACGTGGTTTCCGAGTGCATGATGAAGGAGCAGGCGGAGACCGGCTCCGACGAGTTCTGGCTGGATATTTCATACAAGGATCCCGAGTTCGTCAAGGGACACTTCCCGATGATCTACAGCAAGGTGCTCGAGAAGGGCTACGACATGACCAAGGAGCCGTTCCCGGTTTACCCCTGCCAGCACTATCTGATGGGCGGTATCAACGTCGACGGCAAGGGCGCTACGAATATCCCCGGTCTGTACGCTGCGGGCGAGTGCTCCCACACCGGCGTACACGGAAAGAACCGTCTAGCGAGCAACTCCCTGCTGGAGGCGCTGGTGTTCTCCCGTCTTATCGCCGAGGACATCACGAAGAACCGCCGCGAGGACGACCGCGAGTGCGTTGAGTACCCGATGAGCTCCCCGGAGGGCAAGCCGCTTCCGCACGGTATCCGCACCGAGATACGCCACATCATGCAGAAGGCGTACTTCATCAAGCCGAACTACGATGAGGCTGAGAAGGGTCTCGCGCGTATCAAGGAGCTGAAGGATCAGGTCTACAACGGCGGCTACGAGATCACGTCCGATTTCGTTGAAACGAAGTCGCTGGTGACCGTTGCGTACATAATTCTCACCGAGGTACTTGAAAGGAAGGACAAGGAATGATACTCTTACCGTTTTACGTTGACGATATAATCAAGACTGCGCTGACCGAGGACATCAACTACATCGACAGCACCGCTGACCTGCTTATCCCGGAGGACAGCATTTCATCGGCGTATTTCATGTCCAAGGCAGACGGCGTTCTGTGCGGACTCGAAGTAGCGCTGCGGGTATTCACGATACTCGACCCGGAAATGAAGATCGAGTGCCGCTTCAAGGACGGCGACAAGGTGAAGTACGGCGATATCATCGCGGAATTCACCGGACACACCCGCCTCATGCTGAAAGCTGAGCGCACATCTCTGAATCTGCTCCAGCACATGAGCGGAATTTCGAGCTACACCAACAAGTGCGTCGAGCTTGTGAAGGGAACCAACGCCAGCATTGCGGATACCCGCAAGACTCTCCCGGGACTGCGCCCTCTCCAGAAGTACGCGGTAACGGTCGGCGGCGGCCGCAACCACCGCTACAACCTTACAGACGCGGCAATGCTCAAGGATAACCACATCGACGCATACGGAGGTATCACCGCGGCTGTGAAACCTCGAGGAGGTTCAGGAGGCAGTGGACTGCGGCGTGAACGTAATAATGCTGGACAACATGGACTGCCCGACGATGGCGAAGGCAGTGAAGCTGGTAAACGGCAGGGCAAAGCTGGAGGCAAGCGGCAACGTCACAATGGAGAATATCCGCGAGGTCGCAGAGTCCGGTGTTGATATAATCTCCCTCGGCGCTCTGACCCACAGCGTCAAGGCGTTTGACATTTCAATGAAGTGGAAAAAGTAAGTGATATAGCGGCACGTAAATCCCCGGGGCGCGTAAGCGCTCCGGGGATTTTCTATTACATACAAAAAGGGCTGCCCTTGCGGACAGCCCCGAATTGCATTAAGCGATTAGCATTAGCCCTTAGCCATAGCAGCAACTTCAGAAGCGAAGTCGTCCTGCTTCTTCTCGATGCCCTCGCCGCGCTCGTAGCGTACGAAGGAGTCGATCTTGATGGAAGCGCCTGCTGCCTTAGCCTCAGACTCAACATACTTAGCGATGGACATTGTATCGTCCTTGAAGTACTTCTGATCGAGGAGGCAAACTTCCTCGAAGTACTTTCTGAGACGACCCTCAACGATCTTCTCAAGTACGTTCTCGGGCTTGGGCTTAGCGGACTGCTCGTTCTCGGTTCTTACCAGACCGAGCTGTACTTCCTTCTCGTTAGCGAGTACGTCGGCAGGGATATCAGCCTGGGAAACGTACTGTGCGTTCAGAGCGGTGATCTGGAGAGCTACGTTCTTGCCGCATGCGAGAACAGTTGCGTCCTCGGGCTTGTCGGTGTCGAGCTTAACCAGTGTACCCAGTCTGCCGCCGTCGTGCATGTAGGGAACCAGTGTGCCGGTCATCTTGGTGAAGCGGCGGATATTCATGTTCTCACCGATGGTGGCGATCTTCTCGGTCATATACTCGGAAACGGTCTGTGCGCAGCCTGCGATAGTGCAGTTCTTGAGAGCCTCAACGTCTGCTGCGTCGTTAGCGAGGATAGTGTCAGTGATGGTCTCAACCAGCTCGAGGAACTTGTCGCTCTTTGCGCAGAAGTCAGTTTCGCAGTTGATCTCAACGATAACGCCGTTTGTGCCGTTTACCTTAGCCTTTACGATACCCTCGGCAGCGATTCTGCCTGCCTTCTTGGCAGCCTTTGCAAGGCCCTTCTCACGGAGGATCTTAACAGCCTCATCTCTGTTGCCGTCAGCCTCAACGAGAGCTCTCTTGCAGTCCATCATGCCGCAGCCGGTCATTTCGCGAAGTTCTTTAACGTCGCTTGCTGTAATATTAGCCATTTTTGTTCTCCTTTAACTGTATTTTACGTTGTGTATATACGAATTACTCAGCGTCCTCAGCGGGAGCAGCCTGCTCTTCAGCAGCGTCTGCGGTGCCCTGCTTAGCGGAGATGATAGCGTCAGCCATAGCGCCGGCGATGAGCTTTACTGCTCTGATAGCGTCATCGTTGCCGGGGATAACGTAGTCGATCTCGTCAGGATCGCAGTTGGTGTCAACGATAGCAACAACCGGGATACCGAGCTTCTTAGCCTCAGCTACTGCGATCTTCTCCTTGCGGGGGTCAACGATGAACAGAGCGCCGGGGAGCTTCTTCATGTTCTTGATACCGCCGAGGAACTTTTCGAGCTTCTCGATCTCGAGGTTGAGCTTGATTACTTCCTTCTTGGGGAGCAGGTCGAATGTGCCGTCGGTCTCCATGGTGTGGAGCTGCTCAAGTCTTGCGATTCTTCTCTGAATGGTCTTGAAGTTGGTCATCATGCCGCCGAGCCATCTGGCGTTTACATAATGTGCGCCTGCGCGGGTAGCCTCTTCCTTGATGGAATCAGCAGCCTGCTTCTTGGTGCCTACGAACAGGATCTCGCCGCCGTTTGCTGCAACTTCGTGTACGAAGTTGTAAGCCTCGTCGAGCTTTCTTACGGTCTTCTGAAGATCGATGATGTAGATGCCGTTTCTCTCGGTGAAGATGTAGGGAGCCATTTTAGGGTTCCATCTTCTTGTCTGGTGACCGAAATGCACACCTGCCTCGAGAAGCTGCTTC
>ENA-UESJ01001675-UESJ01001675.1-human-gut-metagenome-genome-assembly--contig:-NODE-1675-length-9926-cov-6.391410_pt1 | contig 9926 bp, 11 predicted proteins | sample MGYA00243000_ERZ508001 | MGnify/ENA primary metagenome ERZ508001 (study PRJEB26167, sample SAMN06115479) | human gut metagenome | host: Homo sapiens | place: China:Chongqing | collected 2015-03-03... | reverse complement strand
GAACGAACGCGTTGTCGCAGTTCATGGACCAGACAAACCCGCTGGCTGAAATTACGCACAAACGTCGTATGTCTGCCCTTGGTCCTGGTGGTCTTTCCCGTGAACGTGCCGGATTTGAGGTTCGTGACGTTCACTACACACACTATGGTCGTCTTTGTCCGATTGAGACTCCTGAAGGTCCGAACATCGGTTTGATCTCTTCATTGTGTGTATTTGCTAAGATTAATGATCTGGGATTCATTGAAACTCCGTACCGTAAGGTGGAAAACGGAAAAGTGGATCTTTCTGATAACGGTCTGATTTATCTGACTGCTGAAGAAGAGGAAGAAAAGGTTATTGCACAGGGAAATGCTCCGTTGAATGATGACGGTACATTTGTGCGTAACAAAGTTAAATCTCGTCAGGATGCCGACTTCCCGGTTGTTGAACCGACAGAGGTTGATTTGATGGACGTTTCTCCTCAGCAGATTGCATCAATCGCGGCTTCATTGATTCCGTTCCTGGAACATGATGATGCTAACCGTGCATTGATGGGATCAAACATGATGCGCCAGGCGGTTCCTTTGTTGAGGAGTGAAGCGCCGATCGTAGGTACAGGTATCGAACGTCAGTTGGTAAGAGACTCTCGTACGCAGATTACTGCGGAAGGAGATGGTGTTGTTGACTACGTTGATGCTACTACTATCCGTATTTTGTATGACCGTACAGAAGACGAAGAGTTCGTAAGTTTTGAACCTGCTTTGAAAGAATATAGAATACCTAAGTTCCGTAAGACTAACCAGAACATGACGATTGACTTGCGTCCGATTTGCGACAGAGGCCAGCGTGTGAAGAAAGGTGACATCTTGACTGAAGGTTATTCTACTGAAAAGGGTGAATTGGCATTGGGTAAGAACCTGTTGGTAGCTTATATGCCTTGGAAGGGTTACAACTATGAGGATGCTATCGTATTGAACGAACGTGTGGTACGCGAAGACTTGTTGACTTCAGTTCACGTAGAGGAATATTCTCTGGAAGTTCGTGAAACAAAACGTGGTATGGAAGAGTTGACTTCTGATATCCCGAATGTAAGTGAAGAAGCTACTAAAGACCTGGATGAAAATGGTATCGTAAGAATCGGTGCTCGTATCGAGCCGGGTGATATCATGATTGGTAAGATTACACCGAAGGGTGAATCTGATCCTTCTCCGGAAGAAAAATTGCTTCGTGCCATCTTTGGTGATAAGGCAGGTGATGTGAAAGATGCTTCTTTGAAGGCTTCTCCTTCTTTGCGTGGTGTTCTTCTTCGGGTGATAGCCGGATCTGCGTATCTTCGAGAACACCTGCTTGCTGACGTTCGCCCTCATGTAGACCTCAGGGTCGGTCATTCCACGCTCGTCTATAAGCTGAAACAGCTTCTGCGAAAAGGAAAAATCAGGCTTTTCAATATATTTTAATATTGATGTTATGTTTACAGCCGGAGCCAAACCAGCAAAAATGGCAGCTCCTTTTGGTTCATACGGTCTGGTGCTTGGTGCGTTGAACCTTGCACGCTGTTTCTCCTCCTCGGACGGGTAGTGCTCCTCGGAATACTTGTCGTCAATGTAGCTCTGAATGTCAAGTTTCAGCTTCTGGCTGACGTTGACAGCGCTTTTGTCGAACAGCACCAGATAAACGTCCATATCGTGATTCCTGAGATAATCCCTGATGGCTTTCTGCGCTATTGAAATCGCCTTTTCTTTCGGACAGCCGTAAGCCCCCGCTGAAATCAGCGGGAAAGCTATTGACTTGCACCCATTTATTTCCGCAAGATTCAGCGAGTTCTTATAGCAGGAGTAAAGCTGTTCTTCCTTCTCTTTACCGCCCCCGCGCCAGATGGGACCCACCGTATGGATTATGTACTTGCACGGCATCTGGTATCCGTGAGTTACACGCGCTTCGCCCACCGGACAGCCGCCGATTCTCTTACATTCCTCCAGCAGCTTGGGACCGGCGGCTTTGTGTATCGCACCGTCAACGCCACTGCCGCCTAGCAGGGAAGTGTTCGCAGCATTCACGACTGCGTCAGCTTCGGCCTTAGTTATATCGTTCCTTATCATAATGAAAGGCATATTACATCGCTCCTTGTTTGTAATTAATTACAGTATAACACAAGTTCCGCGTTTTGTAAATCACTTTTCCGACTCTTTTTTGCGCTTCTGTATAAGGCTCTCGATGAATTTCAGCGCATAACCGCCCGCACGGACTATCTCGGCGCGCTTTCTGCGGTCTTTTTCCTGCTCGGCAAGGTCGGCGACATATTCCGCGCGGTAAAGCTTCATCGGGCAGTCTATCTTGTCGCCGTGGTAGTGGTCGTAGAGCTTCATCATAGCCTCGGCGCCGAGCAGTTCATAAAGTTCAAAGTACCTGTCGGTAAGCGCCTTTTCTTCATTCTCCTCCGGGAAAATTGCTTCAAAATCGTTTGAGTTGTTCATAATTACGCCCCCATAGTGATAATACCGCGCTTTCTGGAACGAATGACCGCTGGCTTAACTTCTTCGTCGGAATAGAAGCACTCTTTGTCTTCAAGCCTGATACAGGCAAGTCTGCCGCCCTGCGCACCGAGTATCTGATGATTCAGCGAATTTGGGATAACGGCACAGCCGCAGTCGATGCCGATAAGATTTCCCTTGAAAATGATTCTCATGGGAGAACGCTCAATGAGCATACCGGTCATAGTGTGACCGAAAACGTAATTCGTGACGGTCCTGCGCATGAAGTCGAGCGCCTCCCGCGACCACACGGCAAACTCTGCCTCTGAGGTGTACATCTTCTTATATCTGCCGTATAATTCCCGGTCAGCTGCGTGGACAAGCCTGTATTTCTCTGAATCCACGTCAACGTCAATGTTCAGCGGCAGGGATTTCAGGAAGTCCACGATATCGCACCTGATTTTCTTAGGCTGACTCTGGAAAGCGGCGAAAGTAAGCAGACCGCCGTTGCGATACCATAGTTCCATGCTGTCGATTGTGCTGCGTCTGATTCCGTCGTAAGGCTCGCCGAGGGCGTTCAGCATCATGAATTCGTGGTTGCCGAGGAGCATTTCTGCGTTCGGCATGGCCATAATGCGCTTCAGAATTTCTATCCTGCAGAATCCTCTTTCGATGACGTCACCGAGGATATACAGCCTGTCATCGGGCTGGAGATTAATCTTTTCGAGAATAGCCTCGAAGCAGTCGAGATGACCGTGAACGTCCGAAATAACGTAAGTGAATCCAATAAAGTACTCCTTTCACAATGCCTGTTTCTTCCGTGATTTTAGTATACAACAAAAAGTTCTCTGAAAGGTAATCCGCTAATTGAACTATGAAAAAATGAAAAACTCCCGCCGGAAAGGGCAGGAGAAAATTGTATCATATTCGCACTTGACAAATCCTACGGAGTGTGCTATTATGTAATCTTACCTCACAGCCAATGCAGAAAGGAAAAGCCATGAGCAGAAGCAGATCATTCACAAGATATCAGAGGAAAGCGCATATCAGCCGCAAGAAACGTATCATCGCCGGGGGAAATATCTGGTACTACAAATTCGAGGGACAGCTCAGCAAGGGGAAGATACACTGCTCCTGCCCGATGTGCAGGGTCAAGTCCTGCGACTGCAAACAGGCGAGGGATATCCGCAGAATGGATTCGATGGATTATTCGATGAGAGCGGCGTAAATCAGCCTATCAACATGACGAAAAGACCGTTCAGCGCGATAACGCCGGAACCGCAGACCAGTATTTTCATTGCGCTACTTCCAATTGGAGCAATGATTTCAGGACAAGGAGGAAATGAGCATGATTTGTATTAATTGCGGTGCAAAGGCTGAGAAAGGTTGTGCCCCTTTTATTGCTGGTGAACCCGCTCCACAAGCGGCTTTAAGCCTGTTTACTCAAAATGCTAAATTCGGCGAACTCCTGAACCACTATCAGAGCATCATTAAGTAAAAACAAAACATCGGCGGTTCGGAGTCCGCCGATGTTTTTCTTTGATGAGATTATTGAGTTGAGCCACGAGCACATGTGCAACCAGATAATGGATCTTGCAATGGAGCAGGTTCTGGAGGAAAGCGGGAAATCCCGCAGGGAAGCCCAGGAAACAGCAGTGTTCTGCCAGGTCGATGACATGATGTACAGCGCGCTTTCCCGGGCGGAGTTTCTCTATACCCAGCAGATAGGCAGGGGAGGTACTATGTGCGACTACAGTTTCAGGAAAAGATAACCGCTTTCTATTGACAAACCTGCTCAGAGATACTATAATTATAGTATAAAAAAGAAAGGTAGATAGAAATGATTCACGTTAAATTACAGCTTGGCTGCCTGCTGGTAATTCTGTATATTGTGATAAGCTACATCAAGGAAACCACAAAGACCAAAATGAAATGCAATCACTTCTTTGACGCGTTTATGATAGTCACTCCCTGGGCGGTTTTTTTCGATGGATTTACAGCATGGACGGTCAACCATATGGATATAGTCCCCGACATGGTGAACAGGATTGCGCACCTGCTGTTCTTCCTTCTTATGGATCTGACGATCATCATTACGTCCGCGTATACATTTGACGAGCTTCTCGGATTCCGTAAAAAGCGGCACATACTGTACCTCGGGATTCCGGGAATCATCTCGCTTTTGCTGGTCTGCCTTGGAATAGGCGACCTCCGCTTCATCGAGGGCGCAGCAACGTGGTACTCCATGGGCTTTTCCGTGTACGTCTGCTATGCAACGATAATTCTGTATTATGGCGCTGTGCTGTATTTTGTGATTTCAAGACGGCGCTTCCTGCCGAAGGATAAGGTGCTCGGAACACTGTCGTTCATTCTGATAGCGGGCGTGATACTGGTAACTCAGACCATCTTCCCGGAGGTCCTGCTGACCGCTATATTCCCGACTATACTCCTGCTGGGAATTTACATTGACTTCGAGAACCCTGCGATCCGCAAGCTGACGATGTACACGGACGAAATGGCGGACGGATTTGCAACGATGGTCGAGAGCCGCGACAACAACACCGGCGGACATATCAAGCGCACAAAGGCGTACGTTACGCTGATGCTGAATAAAATGCGCGGCGACAGCTACTACCGCAGGGTGCTCAGCCGGGATTACATAACGCATGTTATAAATGCCGCTCCGCTCCATGACGTAGGAAAGATAGCGACCCCGGACAGCATTCTCCAGAAGCCCGGGAAGCTCACTGATGAGGAATACACCATCATGAAGCAGCACGCCGCAGATGGCGGAAAGATAATCCAGCAGACCTTCCATGACCTTGACGACGCAGACTTCCGGCAGATAGCCTACGAAGTTGCGAGGTTCCACCACGAGAAGTATAACGGAAAGGGCTACCCTGACGGTTTGAAAGCCGAGGATATACCGCTTCATGCAAGGATAATGGCAGTAGCGGACGTATTCGACGCCGTATCCCAGAAGCGCTGCTACCGCGACGCAATGCCACTGGAGCAGTGCTTCAACATAATCAGAAAGGGGAGGGGAACGGACTTCGACCCCGACCTTGTTGACATCTTCCTGGATTCAAAGGAAGAGATAATTCAGCTTATGAACGCAAACGACGCCCAGGAAGAAGAACAGCCGTGACGCTTCGCAGTACAAAAAAGCTGCCCATATCCGGGCAGCTTTTTTCAGTTATCATTCTGGGAATTCTGTTCTTCCTGCTGGAGTTCAGCGCGGTATTTTGCTTCTGCGGCTTCGCGCTCGGCAATCCGCTCCTGAAGCTTCTTTGCGCGGTGCTTCTTTCTGAGGAAAAATGCGAGGCTCATTGCGCCCCATATTACAAGAAGCGCTCCTATCGCGATTCCCATTATAATAAGCGATAATGCTAAGTAATCGTCCATGTCAGCCCTCCGTGCCGCTTTCAAAGTAGCTTTCCAGATACTGCCTGAAATTTTCAGGGCTGCGCTGGATACGTTTCTTTATTGAATCCGCCTCGGTCTTGTCCGCCGCGGATATCGTCAGGTAGTACTTCTGCCTGCCTGTTTTTTCAGACTTGATGGTGACGCCTATCGTGCAGGTACCGTTTTCGTGTTCGGCGTAGCGCACTGAAACGAGCGAATCCTTCTTAATTTCATCGCGGGTGTAGACCTTCACGGCTTCCTCGAACATCTTTTCGCGGACCGACTGCGGAAGTTCGCTGCCGAATTCCCTTGCAGCGGCGTCGCCGAGCCTGGTGTTTGAGTATACCGGAATACCGTTGACCTCCTGGCAGGTGCAGAGCCTTCCGGTGATGCCGTCCAGCGCTTCCATAAGGTCGAAATAATTCACCGCCTGTTCGAGCGAGGTTATCTCGATAAGCTGATCGCGGTTGAGCGGGCAGCCGATACTGTATAAAAGATGGCATACCAGTATCCGTATTTTATTCACATCGTCTATTCGTATTCTCGGTTGTTCTTTCATCGTATCACCACTTTGAATAATTGAGCAGGGAAAGTAACATGGGATTTACAGCTTTCCTTCGGAGGAAAGCGCGGAAACCAGCGCGATATTCAGCGCAGCCTCAACGCACGGAACCGCGCGCGGAACTACGCAGGGGTCGTGCCTTCCCTTGATGACGAGCTCCTGCTCGGTCATATTCTTGAAGTCGACGCTGTTCTGCGGGCGCGAAATTGAGGGCGTAGGCTTGAACGCGGCGCGGAATATAACGGGCATTCCGGAGGAGATCCCGCCAAGTATGCCGCCGTGGTTGTTGGTGAGCGTTACGACTTTTCCGTCCCTCAGCGCGAATTCGTCGTTGTTTTCGCTGCCGAACATGTCCGCACAGCCGAATCCGTTGCCGAACTCGATTCCCTTTACCGCCGGAATAGCGAACACCAGCCGGGATATTACGTTTTCCAGACCGTCCATCATCGGGGAGCCGACGCCCGCTGGCATTCCAACGGCCGCGCATTCAATAACGCCGCCAACGCTGTTGAGCTGCTCCCTCGCTGAAAGAATCTCGGCGCGCATTTTTTCCTCGGCTTCGTCTGATAACACCGGGAAGTTCCTTGACTTCACAGCTTCAAGCTGCTCTGCGGATACGTTCATCGGGTCGAATGCTTCGTCGGAAATGCCGTGCAGCGAACGGATATGCGCTCCGGTCGTAATGCCGCGGCTTTTAAGTATCTGTGCGCATACAGCTCCCGCGAACACCAGCGGAGCGGTTATTCTTCCCGAGAAGTGACCGCCGCCGCGCGGGTCGTTTGCGCCGTTGTAGCGGAGGAATCCCGTGTAATCCGCGTGCGCCGGGCGCGCGATGTGCGAAATATTATTATAGTCCGCGGAGTGCTGCTCGGCATTGAACATGACGGCGGCAAGCGGAGTTCCGGTCGTCCTGCCCTCGTAGAATCCCGAAAGTACCTCCGGGAGGTCCTTTTCAAGCCGGAGCGTGGACGTGCCGTCTTTCTTTGCGGCCCTGCGCGCCATGAATTTCCCGATCTCCTCAAAGTCGAGCGGCTCGCCTGCGGGGAGGTTGTCAAGCACGACGCCTATGCCTCTGCCGTGGCTCTCGCCGAAAATGGAAACGGAGATACCGCCGTTAAACAATGACGACATCGTATTCACCTCCAAGCGCTCTGAAATCCTCGAAGAAAGTGGGGTAGCTCTTTGCAACGCACTCGGCGTTGGTAATAGTCAGCGTGGAGGTGCAGCGCTGCGAAGCAATGGCGAGGGACATTGCGATACGGTGGTCGTTGAAGCTGGAGCATACGCCGCCGGAAAGCTCCCTGACGCCTGTTATCTCAAGCTCGTCGTTGACTATGCGGACGTTCGCGCCCAGCGAATTCAGCACGGTGGAGATAGAGACCAGACGGTCGCTTTCCTTTATGCGAAGGCGCTTGCAGCCGCGTATGTGGGAATCTCCCTCGGCAAATGACGCGAGCACGGTAAGGATAGGAACCAGGTCGGGAATATCCGAAGCGTCCACGTCGAAGCCGGAGTAGCTTCCGTTAATTGTGATCATGTTGTCGATGATGCTGAATACTTCGCGGTCGCCCTGTACGCTTGCGGGGTTTATCCCTGCGATGTCGATACTGCTTCCGAGGGCGTTTGCAACTGCGAAGAACGCCGCCTGCGAGCAGTCGCCCTCCACGGAGTACTTCGCGGGTTTGAACTGCTGAACTCCCTTAATGCTGTAGTTTCCGTTGAATTCAAGCGTTTCAATGCCGAAATCGCGCATGCAGTGAACCGTGATATCAGCGTAGGGCTTTGATTGCAGCGGGGAAGTGAGCTGAATAGTGCTGCTTCCCTCAAGGAGCGGCATAGCGAACATAAGTCCGGTGATGAACTGCGAGGAGATGTCGCCGGTCACGGGGTAAACGCCGGAATTGAGCTTTCCCTTAATATGGTATGGGAGCGTATCGGAAACGAACTTCACGCCGTGCTTCGGGAACTGCTCCAGATAGGGAGTTATCGGCCGTGTAGGGAGCTTCCCGCAGCCGGTGAACACTGCCTCCACGCCAAGCGCGGCGGCTACCGGAATGATGAACCTCAGCGTTGAGCCGGATTCGCGGCAGTTTATCTCGGCGTATTCGGGAGCCTTCTCGATACCCTTGACATAGGTGACGCCGTTTTCGGTGCGTATTTCTGCTCCGAGGGCGGTCAGCGCCTCGGTGGTCGCGTCGATGTCCTCGCACTGGAGCACGCCGGTTATCTCGCTCTCGCCCTTTGCCAGAGCGGCGCAGATGAGAGCGCGGTGTGAAATGCTCTTTGACGGAGGAATAACAACTCTGCCGGACAGAGTGCGCGGTTGTATAACAATATTCATATGGCCTCCTCAGCTTTTCAGGAACTTCTCGTAATCTTCGGTGGACATGCTGACGACCTTGCTGTCGCCTATTCCGGAGCAGATTACGATGTTCATTCCGGAGGAAAGGCGCTTTTTGTCGCCGAGGGAGTATTTATACAGCGTGTCTATGGGCGCATTGTCCGTGAGCGGCAGATGACACTTCGCGAGCAGTGCGTCGAGCTTTTCCGCTGTGCCTGCGGAGCACATTCCGAGGCGCTCTGCAATGTGAGTGAACGTGCTCATTCCGATGGCTACGGCATACCCGTGGGTAATGCCGGTGTAGTTGTAGTACTTTTCGATAGCGTGACCGAGCGTATGACCGAAGTTAAGAAGCATTCTCTCGCCCTTTTCGCGCTCGTCGTTTTCGACCACCTGAGCCTTGATGGAAACGCAGCGGGTGATGATATCCTCAAGATTATCGCGGACGTCCTTTTCGACGAGAATGTCGAAAAGCTCCCTGGATTTTATCATGCCGTACTTCACGACCTCCGCCATACCATCGGCGAAAAATTCCGGCGTCAGGCTGTGGAGCGCGTCAATGTCGCACAGGACGAGCTGCGGCTGATAGAAAGCGCCGACAAGATTCTTGCCGCCTGCGATGTCGACGGCGGTCTTGCCTCCGACTGAGCTGTCAGTCTGGGCGAGAACAGTGGTTGGGATCTGTACGAAGCCTATACCGCGCATGTATGTAGCCGCGGCGAATCCGGTGAGGTCGCCGACTACTCCGCCGCCGAGCGCTATGAGAGCGTCTGAGCGGGTGAATCCCTTTTCAGCGAGGAAATCGTACAGCCCGAGGAGCGTAGCGTGGCTTTTTGAAGCCTCCCCGTGCGGGAAAACATACTTTTCAGCGCTGAATCCGCTTTCAACAAGGGATTTCATCAGCCTTTCGGAGTAGAGCGGGTCAACGTTGTCGTCTGTTACTACGCACACGTGCCGCGCCTTTATTGCCGCGGAAATATATTCGCCTGATTTATCCAGCAGGCCGCCGCCTATGAAAATATCGTAGCTGCGGCTTGCGTTTACGTGAACTTTTTGCATTCGGATTATCCTTTCAAATATTATAATCTATATCATTATAACTCATTTGCGCGAAAAAGTCAACCATTAAAAGGCAAGGCACCCATCTTCATGACGGGTGCTCTTTGCT
>ENA-UESJ01001674-UESJ01001674.1-human-gut-metagenome-genome-assembly--contig:-NODE-1674-length-9929-cov-8.190926_pt1 | contig 9929 bp, 8 predicted proteins | sample MGYA00243000_ERZ508001 | MGnify/ENA primary metagenome ERZ508001 (study PRJEB26167, sample SAMN06115479) | human gut metagenome | host: Homo sapiens | place: China:Chongqing | collected 2015-03-03... | reverse complement strand
GCGCTGCACGTCGGCAAGACGTCCGGCAAGACGGTCGCGGTGTTCTCGCTCGAAATGGCGCGCGAGCAGCTCACGACCCGTCTGCTCGCGGGTGAGGGTCTGGTCGACAGCCAGAAGCTGCTGACCGGCAAGCTCTCGGCGGACGAGTGGCGGCGCGTCGGCGCTGCGGCCACGACCATCAGCGCGACCGATATCCGCATCGACGACAATCCGTCGCTTTCCGTTGCGGACATGAACGCCCAGTGCCGCCGCATCCCGAATCTCGGCCTCGTCGTCATCGACTACCTGCAGCTCATGCAGTCGGCCGGCAGCGGCCACGGCTGGTCGAACGAGAGCCGCACGCAGGCGGTCTCTGACATGAGCCGTATGCTCAAGATCATGGCCAAGGAGCTCAACGTTCCGGTCATCTGCCTGTCGCAGCTCTCGCGTGCCAATGAAGCGCGCCAGAATAAGCGCCCGATGCTCTCGGACCTGCGTGAATCCGGTGCCATCGAGCAGGACGCGGACATCGTGCTCGCGCTCTACCGCGACGGGTATTACAACAAAGAGTGCGAAAATCCGAACCTGGCCGAGGCGATCATCCTCAAAAACCGCCACGGCGAGACCGGCACGCTCGAGCTGATGTGGCTGCCCGAATACACGACGTTTGCGGCCATTGAGAAGAAGTACGACGACGATGACTATTGATGCGATCACGCCCGGTGCACGCGTGCTGTGTGCCGTGTCCGGCGGGGTGGACTCCATCTACCTCCTGTACCGGATGACGGAGCTGGCGGCGCAGCGCGGCTTTACGGTCGGCTGTGCGCACTTCAACCACGCGCTGCGCGGTGCGGAGAGTGACCGGGACGAGGCGTTCGTGCGCGCACAGTGCCAACGGCTGAACGTGCCGTTTTACGCCGGGCGCGGCGACGTTGCGTCCGTGCGCGGTATGGGCACGGAGGGCGCTGCGCGGCAATTGCGCTATGCGTTTTTGACCGACTGCGCGGCTGCACACGGCTATGACTGGATCGCAACGGCGCACACGGCAGATGACAACGCCGAGACGCTGCTGCTCAACCTCGCGCGCGGCTGCGGTCTGCGCGGCCTGACCGGTATCCCGCCGCAGCGCGGCAAGCTCCTGCGCCCGATGCTGGACACGACGCGCGCGGAAGCGGAGGCGTATCTGGCGGCGCATGGCATCGCGCATGTGGAAGACAGTACGAACGCATCGGACGCTTACGCCCGCAACCGCGTCCGGCACCATGCCGTGCCGGCGCTCGAGAGTGTGAACGCGGCCTTCGTGCAGCACGCGGCCGATACGGCGGCGCTTTTGCGCGAAGATGAGCGGTTTCTCGGCGGTCTGGCGGCGGAGTTTCTCGCTGAGCAGACGCCGGCGGAGGGCATCCCGACGGCAGAGCTGCTGGCGCTGCCGCGCCCGGTGCGCGTGCGCGTGCTGCAGCAGGCGGCCGGACGCGAGCTCTCACGGCGGCATTTGCTGGCGCTCGAGCAGCTGTGTGGTGGGGAAGGACTCGGCTATGCCGACATGCCCGGCCTGCGCGTGACGCGCGAGCAGGGACGGCTCTTTTTCGGCGCGCAGCGGCGGCTGCCGCTCGGGACGTATGCGCTCATCCCCGGTCAGACGACGGAGATCCCGGAGCTCGGCGTGCGCTTCACGGTGGGGATGCCGGAACCGTTTCGTGAAATTCACAGCGCGTTCACCACTTTTGTCTTTAAATCTGCGATTATCCATGATAAACTATCTGTTACGCCGCGGCGTCCGGGCGATCGGATCCGTCTGGCAGGGCGCGGCTGCACCAAGCGCGTGAGCGACCTGCTTGCAGAGCGGAGGCTGACGCAGGGCGCGCGCGAGCGCGTACCGATCATCCGCGCGGCGGATGTGCCGGCGGCCATCGCCGGCTTCGGCGTTGCCGAGCAATGGGCGGCGGTGCCGGATCAAACCATGGTCTGCGTCCGGATGGAACAGATCCAAACATATGGGGGAGAATACTATGAGCGATATGAGAGATGACATTGCGTCCGTTCTGCTGTCCGCCGAAGATATCCAGAAGCGCACGGCGGAGCTCGGTGCCCGGATCTCGAAGGATTTTGACGGCCGCGAGCCGCTTTTTGTCGGCGTGCTCAAGGGCTGCTTTGTGTTCATGGCGGACCTGATGCGCAGCGTGACCATTCCGTGTTCGGTCGATTTCATGGCCGTATCGTCCTACGGAAACCAGACCACGACCACCGGTGCGGTGAAGATCAACAAGGATCTGAATCAGGACATCGAGGGACGCGACATCATCCTCGTCGAGGACATTCTCGACAGCGGCGTTACGCTGCACTACCTTGCGGACTATCTCAGTGTCCGCCGTCCCGCGTCGATCACCATTGCGACGCTGCTGGACAAACCTGCGCGCCGCAAAGCGCCGATCCACGCGACGTATGCCGGCTTTGAAGTGCCGGATGCATTCGTCGTCGGCTACGGCCTTGACTACGCGGAAAAATACCGCAATCTCCCGTTCATCGGCGTGCTCAAGCCGGAGGTCTACTCCCACTGAGCCCGATGCGGATTCCTAAAGGATGTGATTTGATTTGAAACCGGACAAGAACCGTGCCAGAGGCATCGGGTTCTATATGCTGATCGGCGTGATCATTCTCGCCGTCGTTTTCTATCTGACGACCCCGGTGGAGCAGAAGGAATACACCTACTCCGAGATCGAGACCCTGTTCCGGGAGGAAAAGGTCAAGTCTTTCAGTCTCGAGGGCGATGAGCTCACGCTCAACCTCTATTCGGCTGACAGCGACGGCAACACCACCATCAAAAAGACCCTGCCGAACCCGAACTGGTTCCGCGAGGATCTGGGCGATCTCATTGATGAGCAGACCGCCAGCGGTGTGCTGACGGAGTACGACTACGTCAAGGGCTGGACGGCGCCGTGGTGGATGTCCATCCTGCCGTATCTGATCACGGTCGTGCTGTTTATCGGCGTGTGGTACCTGCTTATGAACAAGTCGGGCGGCGGCGGTGCGCCGGGCGTCGGCAAGTTCGGCAAGGCGCACACGCGCACCGGCGAGGAGAACCTCAAGAAGGTCACCTTTGCCGATGTCGCCGGTGCGGAAGAGGAAAAAGAGGAGCTGTCCGAGATCGTGGACTTCCTCAAGCGGCCGCAGAACTATACCGCGATGGGCGCGCGCATCCCCAAGGGTGTGCTGCTCGTCGGCCCTCCGGGTACCGGCAAGACGCTCATGGCGCGCGCGGTTGCGGGCGAGGCGGGCGTGCAGTTTTTGTCCATCTCGGGCTCGGACTTCGTCGAGCTCTATGTCGGTGTCGGCGCATCGCGTGTGCGTGACCTGTTTGAACAGGCCAAGAAGGTCGCTCCGGCCATCATCTTCATTGATGAGATCGACGCGGTCGGCCGTCAGCGCGGCAGCGGTCTCGGCGGCGGCCACGACGAGCGCGAGCAGACGCTCAACCAGCTGCTCGTCGAAATGGACGGCTTTACGAACAACGAGGGCGTCATCGTCATGGCGGCGACCAACCGCGCCGACATCCTCGACAACGCGCTGCTGCGCCCCGGCCGCTTTGACCGGCGCGTGTATATGGGCCTGCCCGACATCAAGGGCCGCGAGGAGATCCTGAAGGTCCATGCCCGCGGCAAGCCGCTGGGCGACGATGTGGATCTCAAGAGCATCGCACGCGGCACGGCCGGCTTTGCCGGTGCGGATCTGGAAAACCTCCTCAACGAGGCTGCGATTCTGGCCACGCGCAGCAAGCGCCGCTTCATCATGCAGGAGGATATCGACGAGGCGATCCTCAAGGTCGTCATGGGTCCGGAGAAGAAGAGCCGCATCGTGTCCGAGCGTGCGCGCCGCCTGACGGCGTACCACGAGTCGGGCCACGCGATCGCGTCGTTCTTCCTGAAGAATTCCGATCCCGTGCACTATATCACCATCATCCCGCGCGGTGCTGCCGGCGGCTTCACGTGGTACCGCAAGGCGGAGGACGCGGAGGACTTTACCTCCCGCGGCGAGATGTTCGACAGCATCGTCTCCGCGCTCGGCGGCCGCATTGCCGAGCAGCTGTTCCTCGACGATATCTCCACCGGCGCGTCCGGCGATATCCAGCAGGCGACGAATGTTGCCCGCGACATGGTCATGAAGTACGGCATGTCGGAAAAGCTTGGCCCCATTTCGTTTGACGATTCGAGCCACAGCATCTTCATCGGCCGCGATTTCGGCACGACGAAGAGCTACTCCGAGGAGACTGCCGCCACGATCGACGAAGAGGTCAAGCACATCTTCGATCAGGCGTATGCCAAGTGCGAGGCGCTGCTGCGCGAGCACGCCGATCTGCTGACCGGCCTTGCGGAGTATCTGCTCATCCACGAGACGATCGAGGGTGACGATTTCCGCTACTACTGCGAGCACGGTCAGATGCCCATCCACCCGGACGACACCATCGAGCCGCCCGCAAAGGTTATCCGCAGAATGGACGAGGCGCCTGTTGCGCCGCAGCCGGAAGAGGAGACGCAGCCGGCAGACGGTGACACGCCGGACGGCGGCGAGAAAACCGAATGAGTTTTGAGCCGAACAGGGCGGGGGATGACCCCGCCCTGTTTTTGCGCGCCGTAATATTGCCGCACAATCGTGCTTGCACTTTGCGCCTGCGGATGATACAATACTTTGTTAAAAATAAAAGGGGAGGATTTCCTTTATGAAATTAGGTATCGTCGAAAGCGAGCCTGTTTCTGAAACTCTCCGCAAACGCACAAATGCCGATAAAGCTTGATAGGACAGGCATTTTCGGATGAAGTCAAAACATAAAAGTTCCTATTTCCCTACGCATCCCCACGCAGAAATGGCGTAAAAATGGCGTAGAGGAACCGGCGGTATGCAGTTGCGAAAATCGCCTGCTGCAACATTACCAACAATATTTAAGTTGCCCTGCGCAAAAGCAGGGTAGCTTTTTTATCTGCGCACCGGCGCAGAGAGATACAAGGCGTTTCACTCCTTTGATCCTTCAAACACAAATGAGCCTTCTCCGTTTGGGATAGAAACGGAAAAAGCTCATTTGTGTTGTACCACGCCTGTCAAGCGGCGAAGAACTTTGGCAGCGCTATGCCTCATCCTCCGCCAGCATACGGTATCCGACGCCAAGCTCATTGATGATGTAGCGCTTTTCGCCGGGCGTCACGCCCATTTTCTTGCGGATGTTCTTCATGTTGACTTGCAGCTTCTTGACGCTGCCATAGTCGGAATACCCCCAGACCGCCCGAATGATCGCAGCATACGTCAGCACCTTTCCGGCGTGAACGGAGAGAAACGCCATGATGTTGTACTCCGTCTGAGTCAGGTCGATCTTCTCTTTGCCAACAAAGACCTGCCGCGTATCATAGTCGATCAGCAGATCCTGAAGGCGGAATTTTCCGCCGGGGGAACGTTCCTCCTCTTTGCTGTGCCGATGGCTGCGGAGAACGGCGCGGATACGGGCGAGCAGTTCCTCCGTCCCAAAGGGCTTGGTAATATAATCATTCGCCCCCAGATCCAGCGCCTCCACCTTGTCCCGCTCGTTGGAGCGGGCGGAGAGCACGATGATGGGTACGGTATCCGTCTTTCGTGCTTCTTGGATCAGACTCATGCCATCTCTGTCCGGAAGGCCGAGATCCAGAACGATGAGATCCGGATGATGGGAGGCGTACATCATCATGCCGAGCGCACAGGTCTCCGCGCAGAGCACCTGATAGTCGCTGGTTTCCAGATTGGCTTTGATAAAGCTTCGGATGTTGGCCTCATCCTCTACGATCAGGATCTTGTACTTGTTATTGCCCATCGTCCTCACTCCCTCTTTCCAGAGCAAAGCGGAATACCGCACCGCTGCCACGTCTGTTTTCTGCGGTTATGTCACTGTCGTGCGCCTTGACGATGGCGGCGCACACAGATAGTCCGATCCCCATATTGCTGCGCGTTCCGTCCACCGGCGCGGCGGACTTTTCATAGCTTCCGCTGAAAATCTTTTGAAGCGCATCCTCCGGAATGCCGCAGCCGTTGTCGGCGACCTCAAATACCGCCTTGTCCCCTACGAGAGAAACGGAAAGCGTCAGCTCCGTCATGCCTTTTGCGTGAAATACGGCGTTTTCCAGAAGATTCAGCAGTACCTGTTCAATAAGGAGCGAATCCATGGGAATGTCCACAAATTCCTCCGGTATCTGTGTGATGACCTTCTGATTCGGATGCTTTTTGGAAAACTTCATCAAAACGGAGTCGATCAGTTCGTCCAGAACGGTGGGCGTTTTCACGACCTCCACCTTCGCGCCGTCGATCCTTGTGACAGACAGGAGATTTTCCACCATGCGGATGAGCCATTCGCTGTCCTCCTGAATTTCTCCCAACAGCTTGAGCTGCTGCTCCTTCGGCAGCACGTCATACTTGGAGATCAGCGTGGAGGATGACCCGTATATGGAGGTGAGGGGCGTGCGCAGGTCATGGGAGATCGCCCGCAGCAGATTGCCGCGCATTCTCTCTTTTTCATTCTCTGAGCGCAGCTTTTCCTGATCGCGGATGCGAATATTCAGTGTACTGGTGGAAACGGCGACGACCAGCATGATGACGGCGGACAGGATACTTTCCTCCACAAAAAAGTCGAAGGCATAATAGGGATAGGTGAAGGCAAAATTCACCGCAAACACGCTGACGATGGCCGAAATGATACCATAGCAATACCCATGCGTTTTCAGCGAGATCAAAAACACGCTGAACACAAAGATCATGGGTACCAGTGTCTGCGTGGTAAAGAGCTTCTGAATCAGCAAATTGACGGCAAAGGCACTGCAAAAAATGAGAATCGAAAATAGAATATCCTTTTGTCGTTGGCGGCTTTTCATGGCAATCTCTCCAAAGGTGCTTTTTAACACTTTTATTATACTCCATGAGAAGATGCGCATCAAGATTTCAAGCAGGAGGATATTGCACCGCGCTTGTTTCTTTACCAAATCTACACTGGAGAGATGCTATGATATAAGCACATAGCAAAAAGGAGGAAGAAAGCCGTGGAAAACGACAGTAGCGACGACAACGGTAACCGCTCTTATATGATCTGTTCGTATGTGGCATATCTACGCCCTTTGCTGCGGTATCGGGTATAGGTGTGTCTTTTTTTGCATGAAATGATCGTATGAACAGAACATAAAGGAGTTTGAAATGAATTATTTTGGAAGCATTTTTGCAATGGTGGTCTGCATCGCCATGTCCGCCTATTTCAGCGCCACAGAAACGGCGTTCTCGTCTCTGAATAAGACCCGCCTCAAGGTGTTGGCCGACAACGGAAACAAGCGGGCAGTGCTGGCACTTAAGCTGTCCGAAGATTATGACAAGCTGATCTCCACCATCCTGATCGGCAACAATATCGTCAATATCATGGTGGCGTCCATCGGCACGCTTCTGTTCGTCGGACTTTACGGCGATATTGGCGCGACGGTTTCTACGGTCGTCGTAACAATCGTTGTTTTGATTTTCGGTGAGATCACCCCCAAGAGTGTTGCGAAGGACGCCCCGGAGCGCTTTGCTTTGTTCAGCGCTCCCTTTATCCGCCTTTGGATTTGGGTGCTGACACCGTTGAATTTTCTCTTTTCTCAGTGGAAAAAGCTGGTTTCCCGCTTCTTCAAGACAGATGACGATGCAAAAATGTCCCACGAGGAGTTGCTTCTTTTTATGGAGGACGTGGAGCAGGACGGCGGCATTGATGAAAACGAGGGCGAGCTGCTGCGCAATGCTCTTGAGTTCCGCGACCTGACGGCGGCAGAAATTCTGACCCATCGAATCGACTTGGAGGCCGTGGACATCGGCGAGAGCCACGAGGAAATTGCCAGAGTCTTTACACAGTCCCGCTTCTCCCGTCTGCTGGTCTACCGAGATACTATCGATCAGATCGTCGGTGTTCTTCATCAGAAGGACTTCTATATCAACGGCAAGATGACGGATCAGCCCATTACGGCAATCATGACGGAACCGTTGTTCGTCTATCAGCACACGAAGATCCGCGACATTCTAAAAATGCTCCAGCATCAGAAGTCCCATGTCGCCGTCGTTGTAGACGATTTTGGCGGCACGCTCGGTATTGTTACGATGGAGGATATTCTGGAAGAACTGGTTGGTGAAATTTGGGACGAACACGACGAGGTGGAAGAAGATTTTGAAAAGCTGGACGAGAATACCTACCGCGTGGACTGCTCCGTCAGCTTGGAGGATTTTATGGAATTCTTTGACGTCAAGCTGGAATCGGACAGTGTTTCCGTCGGCGGCTGGGTCATGGAGCAGCTGAATAGAGTCCCCATCAAGGGCGATTCCTTTACCGCTCAGAATTTGGAGATCACGGTCTCCGAACTGAGCGCATACAGGGTATCCTTCATCACAGTCAGGCAATGCGACGTGTGTTTGACCTGCGAACAATAAATCTATCGCACGATTCATAAGGGGTGAGGATGATGTCGGAAGAAATGGTTTGCAGAAAGCGTCGTCTTTCGTCTTTTCAAATCATCATATTGGGCTTTGCCGGGGTCATTCTGTTGGGTGCGTTGCTGCTGATGCTGCCGCTTTCCACAACAGCCGGGTGCGTAACGCCATTTTTTCATGAAGCACTCTTCACCGCGACCTCCGCTGTTTGTGTAACGGGCCTTGTGGTGCAGGATACCGGCAGCTATTGGTCGGTCTTTGGTCAAGCGGTGATCCTGACGCTGATTCAGATCGGCGGGCTCGGTGTTGTCACCGTGGCGGCATCGTTTGCGCTGCTGTCCGGGCGAAGGATCTCTCTGATGCAGCGCAGCACCATGCAGGACGCCATCTCAGCGCCGAAAGTGGGGGGAATCGTCCGGCTGACCCGGTTCATCCTGCGGGGGACATTTCTGATCGAACTGATCGGCGCACTCGCCATGCTTCCGGTGTTTTGCCGCGACTATGGATGGCACGGGATCTGGATGGCGGTATTTCACTCCATCTCCGCCTTTTGCAACGCAGGGTTTGACATTCTGGGAACGAACAATAATTTGTATCCGTCCCTTACCGGTTATGTCCAAAATCCGGTGATCAATATCACGGTCATGCTGCTGATCATAACCGGCGGCATTGGATTCTTGACGTGGGATGACATTTGCGAAAACAAGCTGCATCGACGAGCAGCACGCCATCTTTGAAGTTCAGGTGCCAGAGGCGTGGGTCGGGAAAAGCGTTGGAGAACTGGATGTTCGCCGAAAGTTTGGCATCAACATTCTCGGCATCAAGCGTGCAGGAAAAACGGATGTTTCCGTTACGCCGGACACTGTATTGTCCGATGACATTACGATTTTGGCGTTGGGTGAGTATAAAGCCCTGCAAAAGTGCTTTCGGATTTGAAAGGGCCTCCCATACTGACAGAAAGGAAATACATGGAGAAACAACCGCAAAACACAGCCGGTAACAGAAATGAGGATTCCGCGCCGCAGGAACGCAAATGGCCGGACAAGGCGATTATTCGTTACATTATCCGCGCATTGGTGCTGCTGATTGTATTTGCGTGGGCACTGGTAAACCTTGACGCTGTTTTGCGTTTTCTCGGCACGGTGCTTGCGCTGTTCACGCCATTTCTGATCGGTGGCGCGATTGCGTTTTTGATCAACGTAGTCCTTCGACCGTTGGAATGCTGCTGGAACAAGGTGTGCCGAAGGGCTCCTGAAAAACTGACCCGCCCTGTGTGCCTGAGCGCAAGCACCGTGCTCGTTCTTGGGATTCTGTTTGCCGTGGTGTTTATGATGATCCCCAGCCTGCGGGAGTCCGGCGACGAATTTATTCAAAACATTCCGGCCTATGTGGAGGAAATCGGGCGGTGGTGGACAGGCGTTGTCCGGTTTGCTGCAAAATATAACATTGTCCTGCCCGAATACACCATAGACTCCGACCTGTTGATCGAGAAGGTCACCACC
>ENA-UESJ01001671-UESJ01001671.1-human-gut-metagenome-genome-assembly--contig:-NODE-1671-length-9940-cov-202.674541_pt1 | contig 9940 bp, 15 predicted proteins | sample MGYA00243000_ERZ508001 | MGnify/ENA primary metagenome ERZ508001 (study PRJEB26167, sample SAMN06115479) | human gut metagenome | host: Homo sapiens | place: China:Chongqing | collected 2015-03-03... | reverse complement strand
TTTATAAATTAAAACATATATTGTTAACAATTTATTTACAATTATGTCATAATGTGTTAACAGTAATACAGTATTATATAATCATAAAGATAAAGAAAGGAAGTAAATAATATGTTAGCAACTACAACTAATTTAAACAGATTTTTGAATAAGGCAGAAAGAATTATCAGAAATGACTATAATGAAAAAGGGTTGATAGTATGTGCACGTATAGACAATGTGTTCGCAATCAACTATAATGATATTCCGTTTATTTTATCGGTAAATGTAGCGCCATTTAATGTTATTGTTTACAGTATTGCTTTATCGTCTGATTCCAAGAATTATATTATCAAGTCGCGCGGTACTTGTGGCAATCAAGAAGATGTTATAAGTGATATTTATGTTGATTTATTACATTATGTTAGAGATAATAACATCTGTTTAGAAACAGAAAAGCACTACGCTGATTATACATCTGAAGAAACAGTAAAAGACGTTATGGAAGTAAAGCAAGACTTGAATACCCGTTTTGGGGAAAAAGAGCAACAATATTTTGACACAGATTGTTTAGAGCTAAATAATACAATAATTGCAAAAATTGAAAATATCAATTATTGCCCAAATCAAAACACATGTTGTATTGTTTCACCTTTTGTACATTGTGATTATAACTATAAATCAGATAACTGTATTAAAGCGCATAAGAATTTTATTCATGATTGTGAGCAAGTTCATAAACAAATGAAAGCAATCAATAACCCAAATTGGCATCACGTAAGCTTGGCAACACTAGCCAACATTGACAATGATATGTTAGATGAAAAAAGACGCCACTATATGAAAGTCTATAGGATGACAGCAAATGTGATAAATAGTATCTATAAGTGTAACAAACTTACTACTATCGACAAATTAAGAACAAACCTTATACAAACTGTTAGAACCATGGCAAAAAATGAGAAAATCGAGTGGGCACTTGTTCAATATGTAAAGGCAAAAATAGACAATTGCTATTTGGTAAATGGACTGCAATCAAGTTTTTATTCAAAGACTTATGGGTATAATAAATCCCGTTCATATACTAAAACATTTTTTATTTAATATCACAGCTGTTCTATCGGCTACACGGGGAGAAAGAAGGAAATTATGAATTTATTTGGAATCGAAAGCAGAACTACAATTGAATCTGCACCATTTATGAAAACTAATGATCATGATGCGTTTCATTACTGCCTTGACAACTATAAGTACGTTACATGTGCAGAAGTTCGAGGATATATGAACGGCAATGTTTCAACCTTGCATCGTTATAATGGAAGATATGGAAAAGGTGTTGTAAGAACGACGTCTTGTTTGTATCGTGGCAAACGTTCTACAAACTACATGACAATCGAGTATTGGATAAAGGAGAAATAACATGGATAATTTAACAGCAAAAAAGAAATCAGCCCTTATCAGTGATTGCATAGCGGCAGAAGATTCTGTTAGCAAGCTTCATATTGACGTTAGAAAAATGTATGCTTACTTAGCAGAACGGGCAGTAAACGCGGAAACATCGACCGAAATTAAGTCACTTGAAATTGCAAAAATTACACTTGATTTTCTTGTAAGAGGGGTATTAAAATGAACTATTCAATAGTTGTATGGGGCTTCGATACTGATAATGACTACTACCACGACTGTGATATTATTGCAGCTAAAAGTTTTGCAGAAGCGTTTGCTTATGCTACTAATTATGCATGGCAAGGATGGACTTTTACAAAAATAGAAATTGAGTTGTTAAAAGAAAATCAGTATATTATAGAATATCATGATAGCTGTACTAATGAAAATGATATTTTTGGATGTAAAGCTGACAATGAATTAGAAGCAAAGATAAAGTTTAGACTTTCTAAAGATTTTGCAGATACTAAACGGTATGACATAATCAGTGTAAAAGGAGTAAAGAAATGATTGACTATAGTATTTACATCGAAGCAACGTGTTGCGATTCAACAGGATATATTAGAAAAGTAATTGATAAAATGCCACTTATTGATGATGAATTGATAGAAAAATTTTTGAGAAAGTGTAGAAAGTATTATACAGTGATAACATGGGAAATATTGCTATTGCCTAAACGTTAATAAAGAGAGGGGTATTAAAATGAACTATTCAATTGGTGTATGGGGCTTCGATACCGATAACGATTATTACCACGACTGTGATATTATTAAAGCTAAAAATATATCGGAAGCGTTTAGTTACGCTTGTAATGTGCTCTGGAGGGGGTGGACTTTTACAAGATTAGATATCGAAGAATTAAAAGAGTATACCTATATTGTAAAATATCATGATAATTATACTAATGAAAATGATATTTTCACTTGTAAAGCTGACACAGCTTTTGAATCAAAAATAAAGTTTAGACTTTCTAAAGATTTTGAAGATACTAAACGTTATACAATAATCAGTGTAAAAGGAGTAAAGAAATGAGAACGATGAAGCATACATACTGGGTGGAAGTCGCTTTTCTGAATACAGAAAGCGACGATATCAACGTAGAATATGTAGAATGTATTGGATATAATGCACGACAAGCAAGTGATTCTGCTATTGACTATGTATCAAAACTACCATTTGTAAGTCACGTTACAGTAATATCAGTAGAAAGAAAATAACAAAAAGAGAGGGCTTGCACCCTCTCTTTCTTAATTTAAAGGAATATTAAATTCTACACCATACAACTGTATCTCATCCACACTAGTAAAACTTGCATACCCACTACCGCTTATATCAACCAAACGGAGATAAATTGCACCACTATCTAACTGCGTAGCATCATACGGGTTGATAGTAAGAACCGCCATGCATTGATGATAACCAGATTTATCATGAATAATAGCATTGCAGTTGCATATACTTTGCTGATTTACAAAAGTCATGTTATGACTCATGACCTTGACAGCGGCATTTGTGAAATTCTTCGCTGGTTTAAATGCCAAATCAAGAAAACTTGAAACATGTCTAAAGCTACAATGTGCGTTGGTATTAGTCAACACAACATTCATTTTATAATCATTGAGTGTGCAATTATCACCATCAAGCGCAAATTCGCCACTTCGATTCCACGCTGCATAGCCATCAATTGCCTTATAAATCATATCTGCAATTGAAGCTTGTCCAGTTGCGTTAGGATGAATGTTATCAGATGCCATGACACCTACCCAACGTAAAGCACTATCTGCACCACTCAAAAATTTATACTTGCCCCAGTAAGTTTCGTATAGCGTTTTAATCTCATTATATGATTTTTGTTTTGCAACTGTAGTAAATCCAATGATAGGTGTCGCAATCCATCCAATGTAAAGTGTTGCGTTTGGCAATTGAGACATTAAATCAATTGTGTCTTTGATACCGCTGTTAATCGACGAAGCTGCAACGAATTGATCATTCCATCCACCTGCAACAACAACATATTTTACCTGTTTCTTCTGCTTATCCGATAGAGTTGCGATAGCTTGTGTCAGCAACTTGGAAAAGTGAGTATTTGCACCAAAACCGCTGCCACCCGAACTTTTATTAACATAAAAGTTAGCATCTGAAAAATACTTCTCATGCAAAATATCACACCACGGCTTCACCATGCCATCAGGCGTGTATCCTTCCCCGTAGGAGTCACCAATTGTGATCAATCCATAGTCTGTTAACCACGTGTCGATAATATCAGACAACTCACCACTTGCCTTTAAGTTATCCATATAATCATCAATAGCCTTGATATAGTCCAAATTATCAATGTAATTTTGCACATCCTGTTGCCATTTATTCCACTGTTTATAGTAATCATCCCACTTGATGTTTAAATCTTTTACAGTATCCAGAAGCCAATCTAAATTTAAATTGTGAAAATCTGTATACGGAAAATTAGAAAATGCCATACAATCACCCCACTTATTTAAATTGATCCGATGGAATCACCTTCGCCTTGCCATGATAAGTAATTGTCATTTTAGCGTACCCCCTTTTTCCCAACCAAATCCATCAATAACACCAATGGAAATTGTTTCATTTTCTCGCCCGCAATGCATAAAAAAGCCGTGGCCTATATCGAGGGCGATGTGCCTACCCTTGCCGCCAAAAGTTGTATACAGTAAATCACCATCTTTAGTCTTGTCGGGGGTTGTTACATTAGTACAACTATTTATATATGCAGTCGAATACATAAATTTTCCTGTAACAAGATTTATGAATCCGCTACAGTCAATCACAATTTTACCCAAACAGAAAGCCTTAATCCGTGCTTTCTGCGCTGCGTTATACTTTTTAAAATAATTTGGCTCTGCTGCCCATAGTGACTCAAAAACCTCACTAGTGCAATACTGCCCCTTCGCCCCGTAAAGGTAAGCGTACTTGTCACGGTTTTTGTAAAGCTCTCTAGCCTTAGCAATATAAGCAACGTTCTTATCAGGAATGTCATAAATCATAGTTAATTCTCCTTTTCTTTTACAATTGTTAACAATTCTGTAATAACTTTTGTGTTATTGTTTAGAGCGTCAACCCACTTAGTACTCTCAACGTCATGCTTCTCATACCATGTTTTTCGCTCCTCTCGCTGTCTCACATCAAGGGCATTCACATACCACATCACAGCGCCAAGGCATACACAAGGTACACCAACCATCTGCGCAATTTGCGCAATTGCGTTCATAATTTCCATTCTACCACACTCCTATCAAAAGTCTATTTGCATACAGCTCACAAACTTTATCGAGGTAATTGTAAGTTGTAGTCAGATCAATTTCCGCTTGCATCATTCGTTGCGAAGTAGTAACGCCAATGTTTCCATGAATTCTTCCCTCATGTGTTCCGTTTGTTGTTGATTCATCCAAACCATTTGTAACACTTCCATGTGATGTATCAGCACCAAAAGTCTGTGAATCACTTCCGCTGTCAGTCGTGTTATCAGTGTTGGCAACTTCAGGAGTTGAAGAATTAAAAGCTGCAACTTTGTGAGTATTGTCAGAAACTTTTCCAAAAGTTGTTGTTACGCTTCCTTTATTAAACGTTTCTTCTGTATCTACTTTTCCCTTCTGAAAAGTGCCGTTTCCATTATCAGTCCAACTTTCCATTCTATCATAATTTTCGATTGGATTGTACTCAAGCTGTGTTACTTCCCACAAATGATCAATACTCCATTGTAACGACTTTGCCACACTTGTAACATGCCGTCTTAAATATTTGGGGTCTTGATATACGGGAGTCAGATCGCCATATGATAGCAAAAAGTGTTCAATAAGTTGATCTCTTGAAACACCTTTAACATATATATCCGTAAAGATACTATTATCATAGTCATACAGAGTCGCTATTGGAATTATAGCTCTCATCACTTCCACCCCCTCTATTGTTAGGATACCGCAAACGTGCGCGAATGTCAAGGTTATAATGTGCGTTTACTTTTTCTAAACATTCATTGATAGTTTCCACCCACAACTCACACTTAGACATGATAGCATTTTTACTTTCTTCAACTTCGTCTGTAATCATGCGTTCTTTCTTCTCAGGTGCTGTATAGATACCAATTTCCATATCAAACGCGTGTTTGAGATTTTCAACGCTTTCCAACGCTGACTTAACTACATTATAACATTTTTCAATATCATTGTTAAAGAACTCGTAAAGTGGTTTGCCCGTTTCCTTATCATAAAGAGCTTGATTGATTACAACTGCTAGCTGTCCCGACATGATATTATCAAAAGCAACTTTAAAAGTCTCCGCTGTGCTTTTGTTTTTGGCTGTAAAAATAAAACCAAACTTTGCCAGAGCGCTAGCAACATCATGATTTGATAAAGTCATTGACACCCTTTGTGCATACGAATTTATCAAATCTCCAATTCCACACCAGTCTGGTGTTAATCTAACAATCTCACAATCTTCTCCAATTACAAGATCACCGTTAAAACTTGCGTCAAAAGCTGGGTTCGCGACTACATAGTTAGTAGGCTGATACTGCACATCAAAGCCATAAGGTGAACCGTGTTGAGGAATAATGCCAAACTTTGCCGTATTCATAACGCAAAAGTTACCTTTTAAAAACAAAAGAGGATAGATATAATTTTTTGCCCAATTTTTAGGCATACCTTCAAAAATGATAAGACTTTCAGCACGTTGCAAAAAGTATCTGAAGTATGTTGCATAGTCCCATGTATTGTTAATGTGAATCATGTTTGGATTTTGCCTTGACTCATACTCGTTAATAATAGGACTTGATACACCTTCGCCAACATAATATCCACTATATACAAACGGTTTCATTCTATAAACATACCTCCATTCAAAAAGTTAATGATAATTGCAGTTCCGTTTGCAGTTGCATTACATTTAATATTCGCGTTTCTACACTTAATAAAACCAGATAATTCGCTTAATGTTTTAACTTTACAACACGGGTACCCTTGATATAGTAAATTTGTTTCAACTTGTGTGTAAAATTCTCCTATCAAATACACCAAATTGTTTACATAAATCGAACCACTACCACCACTACTTGATACACGCGGTACAGCCGTCTCTAGTCCAGACATTATACCACTGGTAATGACAGCCGTTGCATTTAAAAAATTGCTTGCCGCCCCAACTGGGTTCACTTCCATTGCAGATTCTACGCTTTTCCCCACGCTATCTGCAAAAGACATTGCACTAGCTAGCTGTACTTGTGATGTACCTATAATATTTGTTTGTCTTGCAGAAAAACCAACTGGAACTCCGCAGTTGCCATTTAAAGATGATACAAGTGTTGACCCGCTTAAAATTGAAATATCACAGCCACCATTGATATCAATAGTATAATTTATCAGTAGCGTATCTGCTAACAAATTTGGATTAAGCGGAATTGTTCCATAGAACGGCACTTGTAAAGTATAGTGTGCAAAGGGGGCATATTTCAGATAAGGAAATTCTGTATCACCAGATTTATCTGGTTTTGGTATTGTAACACTTACCGATTTGCTAAAAGTATCTTTTGTAGATACTTGCCACCCTGGTATTCCCGTGTCGACATATCCCAACGTTACATTAACTGGTGTACCACCAGGAGATTGGAAAGGAAGCCACATAGCAGAAAGTAAGTAGTCTTGCGGTCTTGCCACCTCTTTAGCAACTCCCTCAGGATTTTGTAAAAAGTCGTTTAGTCCAGTTGTATACTCAGCTGTGTATAAGTATGAACACAAACGATTAAAATTAGCAACTGTTAGAATTGTAAAACCATTTCCAGATTTCCCCGCTGTACAAATTACAACACAGCCGCTTGAGTCAACCGCTAAAGTTGAGCTTGCCACTTTAACAGTCGGTTTACAAAGAGTCGGTAACATTGTATCAATGATAAATGGATTTCTGATAGTAAGTGATCCCCTTTCCACATAGGCAGTATTAGAAAGAATCTCATCTTTGTAGCTAGCCAAATAATCGCAAGTACATGATATTTCATAAGTAGATTCTACATATGTAACATCATTGATAAAATAGTATCTTCCAAACGTTTCACAGTACGCAACATTCCAATCAAAAGGTGCAACACCTTGCAAAATAAAAGTTGGATTTTCGACACTTGTACCCTGTTTTAACACACATGATACAGTAGCAGAAAAAGCAGGAATTTTTGTGCTATTTATTCTTTTGTCTGATTTTCCAAATTTAACTTCAAAAGCCATAATACCCCCTTATTTAAGAAAGGGGCATAATGCCCCTTATGTTTAATCAAGCAAAATCAAAATTGCGTTTTCCGTAAAGTCAACAGGTGTCTTAAATGTGTAATGATTCCAACCGTTTCTATAACCGTAACGTGCATTGAACGGCTCCGTCGCACTCCATTGATCAATAGGCACGATTCCCATTGTATCAATATCCATCATGATTCCTAGAACGTTGTCAACCGTTTGATCTGCAAGTGTAAACTTTGTTGCACCATCTGGTTTTACACCCTCAGCACTTCCCTTGATTTGCATTGGATTAGAAGGGTCTGTCCAGAAAGTGACTTTCTCATAATCGCCAAGCTCTGCCTTTTCTGGGTGGAAAAATTCTGAACCATTCGCCTCAAAATAATTTCCAAATTTTGAAACCAGATAAAAACGAAGGTCTGATGCATCTGTGTGACGGTTTACAATTTTACCAGTGAAATCACCATGAAAACGAGTGCCACGAATAGCCAAGTTTTCTTTAAGCGTTTTCAACTCAGCGGATAACCAAATCATAAACGGTCTAAAATCAGCCGGATTCATGATGGTTTTTGCCGTCATTGCAAGCCCTGTCTCAGCATTGTACTTTGTTAGCGCATGAAAAACCTGTTCTGCCTTACAAATATTTCCACTTGTTGGTGTTGCTTTACCAGCATCAGCAAGAATGATCGCAAGATTTGCAAGCTGTGCACGAGAGCGATTCTCTAAGTCAATCTCATAAATGTTTGAAAATTCAGTCATTAACATAGAGAAGTATGCCGCCACGCCTTCCTCAGAATTAAACGCCGCATTGATCTGGTTTTTATAAATTGTGTATTTTCTTGCAAAAGTTTGACCACCGCTTGCAATTGTAAGTAGCACGTCATACTTAACAGGCTTTGTTCCTGCCTTCCAATCCTGACTTGTTTCTGGTTTAGCTAGCTCAACATTGATATTCCATTCGTCATTGTCAATTTCAGAATCATTTACAATAGGGGTAAACTTTCTAATATAGTTGCCGTATCGTTGTTCATCCCAAACCATACCAGAAAGCTTTCTTGAGTATGGGCGAATGGAATAAATAGATTTTGCGAGCACAGTTGGAATAATTTGATAAAGATTGTCATCTTCTCTTTCAAATCCCATTTTAAATGTGTTTTGCATCTTCCCAAAAGCCAAATTTTGCGCTGAAGTTCTACCCGTATATTGGTTATACATTTCAGTAAGTAGCGGTGCAATTTGTGTATATGTTAAATTTGCCATTGTTTACCCCCTTTAGAAAAATTTACTAATATCTGGCTTTTCGTTTGAGCCACCAAAATTAGTTTTGCCGTTTGCAATCTGCTGCGCTTTTACAAGTGCTGTTGCAAACTTATCATAATCAAAAGAGCTCTCATTTTTTTGCTCCTGCTTCTGTTCCTGCTTCTGTTCCTGCTTTTGTTCCTGCTTTTGCTCATTTGCCGTGTCAAGCGCTGTGATATCATCTTTACTGTAGCCTGCATTTACAAGCTTTAAAATTTCATCAATTTTCATATTTTAACCTTCTTTCTTTATTTTTGACAGCTGCAAACAGAATCGAACTGTTATCTTATGATTCAAGGTCACACGCACTAACCATTTGCACTATACAGCAATAATAGGCGGTCTGTCTGTCGTCCCCGACTCGCACACACTGGCTAGTGTTTGGATAGTGCAACCGCCTATTTATTATATATCATTTATATAATTGTTTGTCAATTACAACTTTACAATATATCATACCATGATACGCAATCAAAAGATGCTAAAAAATCACACTGTGTTTCATAGTCTGAAAATGTTATGTCACCACTTATAAACATTGGTTTCAAATACTTTTTACTACTGGATTGCCACCTCTCTAGTGACGATGGTGAAGCATCAAAAACATCTTCGCAATGCGCTTTCATTGGTTTGGTTATGTAAAACTTAAAGTCCGACTTGTGAAGCCACACAGAAAACAGAGGTGTTTTCATGTCGTGCGTATACTCTTTTAAGTTTTGGTGACGTATTCTGTCATCTTCCAAATCCATAAATTCGTTATCAAGTTCCATTTTCGCTCTGCCTTTAGGCAGATTTCTATAAAAAGCGTTTTGTCTCTTTTTTTCTGAAATAGGCGACTTAAAAGGAAGTATAAGTGTTGTTTCGCACCTATCTACTTGTGTAATCTCTGTTCTTTCTTTCACCGCTTTGTAGCAGTCGGGAATAAGTCGGTATCCGATTAAAATATTAGACATAATCGCGTT
>ENA-UESJ01001669-UESJ01001669.1-human-gut-metagenome-genome-assembly--contig:-NODE-1669-length-9954-cov-5.270831_pt1 | contig 9954 bp, 10 predicted proteins | sample MGYA00243000_ERZ508001 | MGnify/ENA primary metagenome ERZ508001 (study PRJEB26167, sample SAMN06115479) | human gut metagenome | host: Homo sapiens | place: China:Chongqing | collected 2015-03-03... | reverse complement strand
ATTCCGGGAACTGGGTTTGGGTGGTGGTCTGACGAAGCATTTGCACTATATCTGATTGTAGATACCATATTGGTAATCAGATTTCCTGTCTGGATGATTTTATGGATCTGTATGAAAAGCCTTATCAGAGATGCAGTATCGTTTTTTTCGTTTCTTGTGAAAAAATTTGTAGTTATTTGTAAGAATTTGTCGAAAAGTGTGCTATATTTTAATCTGCTGACAAGCGGAAAGTTATATGAACACCTTGCCGAAATTGATACTTCGGCTCGTGATATGGCGGAATATCTGATAAAGGAAATGGCAAAGAAGCAAGGTGTAACGGAAGAACTGAAAGCAACGGATATGATGAGATGGATAGGATTGATGAATAACATTCGAGCCTGTGCCGATGAGATTGTATTGAATGATATTGTGTATTCCTAACGGATACCAACCGAAGAAGAACTGCTGTCAAACCGATGGCAGTTTTTCTTTTTCGGAAAGTATTCAAGAAGTCATTAAGTTGCGAGTATAATCGAAGTGGTAGAAAAGTTACCTATTATATCGGTTGTAACTTTTTTATGAACTCTATTGACAAGAAAACTTGGTATGTATATAATTAAAATATGCAAAGAAAACTTGGTATGGAGGTGTTTTTATGAAAAAGGACGAAATTTTAAATGCAAGCAGAAAAGAACATCGCAATAAGGACTTGGCTGAAATGGAAGTGGTATATCAAGCTGGAAGTCACGCAAGCAGAGTTGGTGCTTTAGTGTGTTGTTTGCTTTCGCTGTTATCTTCTGTGCTTGCTCATACTATGATTTACAGTCCGTGGGTTATATACTTCAGCATTATTGCAACACAATGGTTAGTTCGTTTTATCAAAATGAAGCGAAAGAGTGATTTGGTCTTGACCGTTCTGTTTTTTGTGCTTTCCATTTTGGCATTTGTTGGATTTGTTAGCCATCTTTTAGAGGTGAGAATATGAAAGAACAATTACAACTGAAAAATCACTTAAAGGAAGTTCGCACAGAAGCAAATCTTTCTCAAGCTCAGCTTGCAGAAATGGTAGGGGTATCAAGAAATACCATTAGTTCTATTGAAACAGGACAGTTTAATCCAACTGCAAAATTGGCTCTAATTCTTTGTATTGCATTGGACAAAAAATTTGAGGAACTATTCTATTTTTAGGAGGTCATTATGGAAAATATTATAATATTGATTTTGGGAGTGTTCATATCTGTTGTGGGAATTGTAAATATCAAAGGCAATATCAGCACAATTCACTCTTATAACAGGCGAAAAGTAAAGGAAGAAGATATACCAAAGTATGGAAAAACAGTCGGCACAGGAACGCTGATTATAGGAATATCTCTTGTATTAGGTTTTATTGTTTCGTTTTGGAGTGAAATAATTATAGATTATATCATTCTTCCAGCAGTTATTGTCGGATTAGGCTTTATATTGTATGGACAGTTCAAATACAATAAAGGAATTTTTTGAGAATCAGGGAGGTATAAAGATGGAATTGAACACAATATCAGGTCTGGCGATAGCGTGAGTTATCTGCTCCGTTGTCCTCTCGATGGGGGTACCGATTACTTTGTTCATTGCAGGAAGGGTGAAGCTTAAGGCAAGGATTTCCTCGTTCTTTATCGGAGCAGGAACCTATCTGCTGTTTGCCATGCTGTTGGAGCAGCTGTTTTTGAAGAGACCGGAAGACTGATTGCCATGAAGTTCTGGATGAAGAAATGGCTGGATTTTCCAAATGCACTGATGTATGGAATCGGGCATGGCGGTGAGGAGGCTATTCTGCTCGGAGGACTCTCCGGAATCAGCAATCTTGTGTCCATGCTGATGATCAACAGCGGTTCTTGCATATGGGATTCATTTTATCGTGGACTTCTTTGCCGTGGCAGGTCCGGCGCTTCTTCCCATCTATGTGATTGAAATTGGTGTCTTTGTGATGGCAGCCGGAACTCTTGTTATGGCACTGAAGATGGGAAGGATGGAAGAACTGTGAATTCTAGTTTTCTGCTATCATAAAACAGAATATATCTGACAGAACGCACCGTAGAAATACGGTGTTTTTTGTTACCCCAAACCCACAATTTCATACACAACCACAGGTTAGTACAAATACCTTGCGATTTTTTGAAAGGCTTAGAAAGGAAATTTCCCCTGATTTTCGCCCTGAGAAATGACACAAACAAGGCTTAATGTATCTTTCCTGTGGTTTTTATTTTCGGCAGGAAAGGAGGATTGCTTGCTCTGCCGAGAAAGGAGAACGAAATGGCGAAAAGCAACAAGGCGGATATGAGTTGTGCAAGGGTAAAAAGTACACCGTTTCTGATGTGAGCAAGGCGGAAAGGCACAACGAACGCAAGAATGAAACCTATGAAAATATAAATATGATTGAGGAACGCATACCCTATAATGTGCATTTCAAAAAGCCTTTTGCTCCGACCTATATGGAGCAATTAAAGCAGATGGAAGCTGATGGTATGGTGTCGCTTCGTGGGTTGAGAAAAGACGCAACGCTCTTTAACGAGATTGCGATTAAGTGCAAAGATGGATTTGATAATAAGTGGAACAATAAATATGTTGAGGTCACAGAACAAGTAGGGAGATTGGGTTGTTTCGGATTCATGATAATCAATATTCCGGGAACTGGGTTTGGGTGGTGGTCTGACGAAGCATTTGCACTATATCTGATTGTAGATACCATATTGGTAATGCTTTATTGTGCTATTTGGATTATATGTTTTAAGAAAAACAGCGTTTTCAGAGCATTAGCACTTTCTATTATTCATTCAATGTTGTTCTTATTTAGTGGGATTATGAGTAGGTCAGTGCTATTGATTATTGCATCAGTATTATTTGCACCAAGTCATATTGTGATTTCATATAAAAATGTAAAATGATATTTACAAATTCAAGTTTGTCTGACTCACAACAATTTAATATTAAACTAATACAAGCACTTTAGCCAATAAAGGTTAAGGTGCTTTTTTGCACCTTGAAAGGAGGTGGTTGAAGCATATCACATCGGGAAAAGCCCGATTTAATCATTACAACAGGCATTGCCTGATTATATAGAGTAACTTTTAACAGCCGGTTATGGATTATCCCTGCTGGCTTATTTTTTTATCGAAAAGGAGATAAACGACATGAGAAAAGAACAGATTATTACGACAAACAATAATCAGATGGAGGAGAAAGGCATGAAGAACAGATTCATTCACTTTAAGAAGAGATTCGTTCCGGCATTATCTGGGGCACTTATGGGAGTAATGCTTATGAGCACTACTTGTTTTGCAGCAGGTACAGGTACTTCCGCAGTAACACAGCCGCTTGAGAACTTAAAGACACTTATCATTGCAGTCATTGGTGCTGTTGGTGTCATCATTCTTGCAAAGAATGTCATGGAGTTCGCACAAGCCTATCAGCAGCAGGATTCATCTACCATGAACTCCGCTCTGAAAGGAATTGTGGCAGGTGTCATGATGGCTGGTATTTCAACAGTACTGACATTCTTAGGCTTCTAAGATTGGGGAAAAAGAGTTCCCCTTTTAGTAAAAGGAAAGAGGTGAATAACAAGTATGGATATTTTTAAGCTTGGTGATAAGATCCTTGCACTTCTTGAGGCAGTGTTTGGGTTTTGGAACAATCAGATATCCCTGGTCTTTGCAATGCTTGGACAGTCACCGGTCAGTTTCAAGGGCGGAGGTCCTTGGGCAGTTATTGAGGGTATTGAGCCGGTCTTTGTAGCGGTCGGCTCTTCCCTCGTTGTGCTGTTCTTTGTTATCGGTTTCTGCTCGGAAAGCATAGATGTAAAAGATGAGATGAGGTTTGAGTCTATATTTCGTATGCTTATCCGACTGGGACTTGCAGAATGGTTTGTTGCAAATAATGTCACGATTATGAAAGCGTTTTTTACTTCCATAGGAAATCTGGTGGGACTTATATCTGCCGGGACAACGACGCAGCTTGCCATTGACAGTACACAGGCAGACATCATTAAGGGACTCGGATTTGGTGAGAGTCTGGTAATGCTGATACTTACAGCTTTGCTTGCAATCATCATTATTATCTGTGGATTCTTTATCATTTACACAGTGTATTTCAGGTTCTTAAAGATACTGATTATTGTGCCGCTTGGTGCGATTGCATGCTCCACAATGGCAGGAAACAGAATGGTCAGTCATACAATGGCTACCTACTGCAAATATTTTCTTTCGTGTGTATTCGAGGCAGTAACGATGGCACTTGCAATTGTGGTATGTAATGCATTTATCAATGCAGGACTTCCGGCATTTACAGGAAGTTACGCTGACTGGGCACAGACACTTATCTATCTGTGTGAAATGACATTTACGATAGCAATGACTGTTGGAAGTGTGAAGGGAGCACAGACACTTACAAGCAAGGCATTTGGATTATAGAAGGAGGCAGAAATGGATAATGAAAAGAAACAGGTTACTTATAATTCAAGCATAACCGGAGAAACGCAGGTGACATTTGATATCCAGCAGTATATGAATAACAGGGCAATGTTTATTGGTCTTATGTGTAATGAAGATGGATATGAGGAGCCTTTTGGGGATGTGACTGTGAATTTGTCGGTTGCAGCACCAAATTACTGCGGATATCTGAATGTGAATGACATGCCGGATATTGAAAAGTTTATTACAGACAATGACATTGGAGAGTTTACAGGATTCACGCAAAGGAGCGGTTTCTGCGAATATCCGCTTTATCTGTTCAATGTAGATAAGCTTAGAGAACTGTGTCCGGATGGAATGGATAAGTATGAGGCGAATATTGGAATGACAAGAAAGCCGGAGACAAAGGATTTATCAAGATAGGAGGCAGGGACAATGGTAATCGAAGTAAACAAGGATATTGACCGCTATCAGGAATCGGTTGCGATGGGACTTACTGCAAGGCAGCTTATATTTTCCATTGCAAGCGTAGTGGTTGGTGGCGGTATCGTCCTTCTTCTTTACAAGTATATCGGTCTTACGGGTTCTGCTTATGTGGCAATTCCCTGTGTGGCACCGATTGCACTTGGCGGATTCTATTCCTTTAACGGGATGAATTTCTACGAGTATATGGGAAAGAAGCTGCATTTTATGTTTGGGAACAGGACACTTACCTATGTATCAACAGAGGGAGAGCCTGCAATAAAGCAGTTAGAAGCAGAACAGAATGAACAGGTAAAGAAGAAAGGCAGAAAGGCTGAACCGGAGACTGTAACAGCTGATTCAGCTGTAAAGAAGCAGGAGGAGTTTGAAGCAATGAAGAAAAAGACGAGAAACATGCTGCTTGGACTTGTCGCAGTCATTGTGGCGGCAGCAGCAGGCATTGCAGCATATAAGGCAATGCATTAGAAACGAATAGTATCTGACCGCAAGGTCGGGAACACAGCCCGCAGGGTGAAGTTCCCGGCGGGCTTTCATTATAAGAAAGCGAGGTTAGAGACATGGGTTTATTTACAGACGGATTTAAGTTATTAAAGAAGGCGAGTGAGCCTTTGTATAAGACACCTAAATCCATTCAGGAAACCATAGAGATTATGGCGGTGGCTGAAAACGGCATTTTTGAAGTGAGCAAAAATAAGTATTCCAAATGCTACCGCTTTCAGGACATCAATTACACGACAGCAACGGAGGATGAGCAGATCGGTATTTTCGAGAGGTATTGCAAGTTCCTAAATTCGCTGGACTGTAATTATAAGATTACGATCAACAATAAGAACAAAAACATGGATGAACTCCGTGACAAGGTTCTGATTGCTGAGAAAAACGATGGCTTCAATAATTATAGAAGAATCTACAATGACATCATTGAGGAGAAGATTATTGAGGGCAGACAGGGGATTGAACAGGAAAGATACCTGACGATCACGATTGAGAGAAAGAACTTTGAGGAGGCAAAGGCACAGTTTGCCACACTTGAGGCAACAATACACAAGGCTTTCATTGAGCTTGGGGCAGAGATTGTTCCGCTTAATGGCAATGAGAGACTGAAAGTGCTCTATGACTATTATCATCTTGGAGATGAGGGCAGCTTTGATTTTGATATCAAAAAGGCAAAGAAGGTCGGAGCAGATTTTAGAAATGATCTGTGCAATGGGATGGTGAAATATTTCCCAGACCATTTTGAGGATGAGAGTAAATTCTGCAAGGCACTTTTTATTAAAAAGTATCCGAGCAGTTTGTCAGACAGATTCATCAATGAGATTACTTCCCTTCCGGTTCATTCCATCACGAGCATTGATGTGGTGCCTGTTCCTAAGGATTTGACTACAAAGGTGCTTCAGAAGAAATACCTTGGTATTGAGTCGGATATCATTAAGCAGCAGAGAGTCCGTAATAAGAATAACGATTTTTCTACGGAAATCTCATATGCCAAGAGAACGGAGAAAAAGGAGATTGAGGAAATCATGGATGATGTTCGTGAGAATGACCAGTGCCTTTTCTTCGTGGGAGTTACTATTATTCTTATGGCAGAGAGCAAAAAAGAGCTTGATAGCGTCTGTGAGACAGTGGAGACTATCGGAAAGCGTAACAGCTGTACGATTGATACACACTACTTAAAGCAGAGGGAGGCACTCAACACAGCGCTTCCGATTGGTGTAAGACAGGTGGAGACAATGCGTACCCTTCTTACCCAGTCACTTGCGGTGCTTATGCCATTTAATGTGCAGGAATTAAATGACAGCACAGGAAACTATTATGGCATCAACCAGATCAGCAAGAATGTGAATATCGGCAACAGAAAGAAGCTCATCAACGGAAATGGATTCGTATTCGGAGTGCCTGGTTCCGGTAAATCGTTCTTCTGTAAGATGGAAATGGGCAGCGTATTCTTGTCGGGTGATGATGAGATAATCGTCATAGATCCAATGAATGAGTACTTTGATATTGCAGAAACCTATGGCGGAACTGTAGTAAATATGTCTACTTATACGGATAACTATGTAAATCCGCTGGAGATGGATGTATGGAGCCTTGATCCAAATGATTCCAAGGGAATGGTAAGAGAAAAGGGCGAGTTCATGCTTGGTCTTTGTGAGCAGTGTATCGGAGACAGCTTAAATTCAAGACAGAAATCAATCATTGACCGCTGTGTGAGAAAGCTGTATATCGACATTGCAAGAAGCAAAGAGAAGTATATCCCGGTGATGAGTGATTTCTACGATATCCTTATGGCACAGCCGGAGGACGAGGCAAAAGATATTGCATTGTCTTTGGAGCTTTTTGTAAATGGTTCACTTAACATCTTCAATCACCAGACAAATGTGGATGTGGATAACAGATTCACAGTATATGGTATCAGGGACTTAGGTACAGAGCTTAGTCCTATCACAATGCTTGTCATGATGGAGTCTATTCAGAACAGGATTGTTGAGAATGGCAAGAGAGGCAAGGCAACATGGCTCTATATTGATGAGTTCCATGTCCTGCTTAATTCCGAGTATTCTGCAAAATATCTGCAGCAGCTCTGGAAGAAAGTAAGAAAGCAGGGAGGTCTTTGTACCGGTATCACGCAGAATGTCGTCGATCTGTTGCAGAATTACACAGCAACCACAATGCTTGCAAACTCAGAGTTTGTGGCACTTTTAAAGCAGGCTAATACGGATAGTTCCAAGATGGCAGAGGTTATCGGAGTATCAGAAGCACAGCTTAGATTCGTAACCAATACTGCATCGGGAATGGGACTTATCAAGTGTGGTTCCGTGGTAATTCCGTTTGATAACCAGATCAGCAAGGACACTGACCTTTACAGACTGTATAACACCAATATCCACGAAAAGATTGCGGAGCAGAAGAAAAGGGAGGCAAAATTTGCTGATTAGAATTGCAATGTATCAGCCATTTGGACTAAGTTCCGGATGGCTACTTTTTTACCTTTTTTAAGGATACAGAAAGAAGGTGGGAACATTGAAGATAAAAAAAGTGGATGACAAGCCTATGGTCATTCACACTAAGAAAAAAGCTAAGATTCATATGCATGAACCGAAGAAGGCTAAAATTAAGGGCAGTAACATTTACACCGTACAGCGTGGTCCGAAAATTGCCAGTGCAAAGATAAATGATACAGGTAAAAAGAAGTCTTATCGTAAGAGTACCATTCATCAGGCAGAGAAGAAAGAAAAGGAACCTTCAAAATTTAAGAGAAATATACGGGAGTCCAATACTTCTATCAAGACGAAGAATACCAATCTTCATATAGCAGGAAGAACGGGAGCACTTGCGGCTGGAGCAGTTACAGAGCAGGTGGAAGGCGGGCAGGAAGTGTCACAGGCAGCTTATCTTGCATATGAAGTAAGCCGTCCGGTTACGGGAACTGCTTCAAGGGGAGCGTCACTTTTCAGAAAGAAAGCGGCAGCCGAAGCAAAGAGGCGTATCAAGAAGGTAGAAACAGGAAAGAAACTGGCAAAAAAGATGGGAAAGAAAGCTGCCAGTGATACGGCAAAAAAGGTTGCCGGTGACACGACAAAGACAGCAGCGAAAGAAACTGCTAAGAACACTGCAAAAGAAACTGCCAAAACTACGGCAAAAGCGGCAACCACAGCGGCAGGTACAGCGGTTGCACCGGGAGCAGGTACAGCAGTCGGCATGGCGGCAGGCTATGCCACAGGTGTATCTATCGAGGCGAAGGATGTGAAAGCAGCGAACCGTAGCAGAAAGATTAAATTTTTTCTGGATAAGATGAAAGAACAGGAAAATCAGACGGACAGTGTTGTAAAACTGGTAAAAGATCTGATTGTAAAAAAGGCAGTTCTTTGGATAAAGGCGGCAGCTCCGATTATCGGACTTGTACTTTTGCTGTTGGTTCTTTTAGTGGTAATCGTTGCAGTTCCGGTTATTGCTGTGATAGCGATTCTTTATAATTCACCATTTGCCTTATTTTTACCGCCGCTGGAGTCAGGAGATACAGTGCAGACAGTTACAAGTGCTTATGTGTCTGAATTTAACCGTGATGTGAATACCAAAGTGAATGAACATACCGGATATGACTTTGGCGAACTGGTGTATGTAGATTATGAGGGAATGGATGAAAATCCAAGTAACTACTACGACATTATGGCGGTCTACATGGTTAAGTATGGTGTAGGCGATACTGCAACAATTATGAATGATATATCAAAGGGGTGGTTGCAGACTGTAGTAAATGATATGTGTTCTTATACTACAAGTAGTGGAACAAAAGATGTGGAGGAAACAGACGCAGATGGCAATGTAACAACTGTTACGAAGTCGGTACTGTATGTAAATGTTACGCTCAAATCATACAGAGATATGATTTCCGTTTATGGATTTAATTCTGATCAGGTAGAAATGCTTGAGCAGATCATGAGTCCTGAGTTTATGGGACAGCTTGGATATGCTGGAAGTGGAAGCGGTGGAGGCGGTGGAAGCCCCGGAGTAAGTTCCATGACAGAGGATGAAATAAATGCAATCCTCAGTGGTATTACAGATAGCAGGCAGAAAGCAGTCTGCTCTTATGCCCTTCACAGAGTGGGTTATCCTTACAGTCAGGAACTAAGAGATAGTGGCAATTATTATGATTGCAGTTCACTTGCGTATTATTCATGGAAGGATGCAGGTGTGAATATCAGTTATGGAGGAGCAACTACAGCAGCGGCAGAAGCACAGGGACTTGATGAAGCAGGAAAGACCGTATCTTATGATGAAATGCAGCCTGGTGATCTTATCTTTTACAGTTTCACAAACAACGGAAGATATAAGAATATCAGCCATGTGGCAGTATATGTCGGCAATGGCAAGGTGGTAGAAGCCCTGAATGAAAGAGTTGGCGTAGTTTACCGTGATGTGGCAAGTGTCGGAAAGATTGTAGTAATTGGCAGACCATAGAAAATTGGCAGAGAGGGCGGTAAATCTTTTAAAATTCTTCATGTTAAAATCCTTTCTGTGAATTGGTTTGTGGAGATGTATTAGAACG
>ENA-UESJ01001663-UESJ01001663.1-human-gut-metagenome-genome-assembly--contig:-NODE-1663-length-9981-cov-4.308158_pt1 | contig 9981 bp, 10 predicted proteins | sample MGYA00243000_ERZ508001 | MGnify/ENA primary metagenome ERZ508001 (study PRJEB26167, sample SAMN06115479) | human gut metagenome | host: Homo sapiens | place: China:Chongqing | collected 2015-03-03... | reverse complement strand
GTAAAAAATGCTTACATTTGTAAGCAACTTATAATAAATGGATGTCTTATGGCAAAAATTAAAGGAACAATCCTCGTGGTCTGCGCTGCAGGTAATACCGGTCCGGAGGACGGTAGTATTTCGGAGATGGCCAGTAGCAGAAAGGTTCTGACGGTGGGTTGTCATGACGGAAGATATTGTAAAAATGATCCCGGAAGGTGTGAGACGTACTCCGGCAGGGGCAGAAGATATGATGTGACCCGTAAACCGGATATTGTGGCTCCGGGGACAAGGATTCTGTCCTGTAATGCTTTCTGGCAGAACCGGAACGGCAGAATCTACAGACCCTATGTAGAAAAAAGCGGCACATCCATGGCAACACCCATTGTATCCGGGGCGGCAGCCCTTGCTATGGAAAAATATCCGGGAATTACCAATGAAGAATTTGTTCGTCTGCTGTCCCTTACAGCTACCGATCTGGGAGAGCCGTGGAACAAGCAGGGCTTCGGCATGCTTAATGTACGGAGATTATTAGAAAACAAGTAAAAGGATAAAATCACTGGGAAAAATAAAAAATAAGATTAAAATAAGTAAATAAAATAAATACCAAAGATATTGAAACAAAAGGTATGATTGTATACAATGATACGAGAACTGCAAAATGTATTTTTACTGCGCAGAGTAAAAATAGAAAAAATATTGCAGATGTCGAATGTCAGGGAAGAGAGGTATACCAATGAGAGAAAGTGATGCATTTCAGAATCGTCCGGTCTCCATGAATCCGAAGAACAACCTTTTGGAGATTGAAGAGCATATGTACATACTGGATGATGTGGAGAAGCCGAACGTGTTCCGTAACATGTTCCCTTATTCCGAAATCCCCAAAATACCTTTTAATGATCGTATCGTGCCTCATAACATGCCGAAGGATATCTGGATCACAGATACCACTTTTAGAGACGGACAGCAGTCCAGGGCACCTTATACCACGGAGCAGATTGTGAAGATCTATGATTATCTGCACGAACTGGGCGGTCCCAACGGAATGATCCGCGCCAGCGAGTTCTTCCTGTATAGCAAAAAGGACAGAGATGCTGTCTATAAGTGTATGGAGAGGGGATATAAGTTCCCTGAGGTGACCAGCTGGATCCGTGCCAGCAAGGAAGATTTCAAATTAGTAAAAGAGATTGGAATGAAGGAGACCGGTATTCTGGTAAGCTGTTCCGATTATCATATTTTCTTAAAGTTAAAAATGACCAGAAGACAGGCAATGGATCACTATTTAAGCGTTATCCGTGACTGCTTAGAGGAGGGCATCAGCCCCAGATGTCACCTTGAGGATATCACCAGAGCGGATATCTACGGCTATGTGGTGCCGTTCTGTCTGGAACTGATGAAACTGATGAAGGAGTATCAGATTCCCATCAAGGTACGTGCCTGCGATACCATGGGATATGGTGTCAACTATCCCGGTGCCGTTATTCCCCGTAGTGTACAGGGTATCATCTATGCGATCCATACCCATGCAGGTGTGCCTCACGAGTTGATCGAGTGGCATGGACATAATGACTTTTACAAGGCAGTGTCCAATTCTACCACGGCATGGCTGTATGGCTGTTCCGGTGTCAACACTTCCCTGTTTGGTATCGGTGAACGTACCGGTAATACGCCTTTGGAGGCAATGGTATTCGAGTATGCACAGTTAAAGGGCGACTTAAACGGTATGAATACCCGTGTGATCACGGAGCTGGCAGAGTACTATGAGAAGGAAATCGGTTATCAGATTCCTCCCAGAACCCCGTTTGTGGGCAAGAACTTTAATGTAACCAGAGCCGGCATCCATGCAGACGGACTGCTTAAGAACGAGGAAATCTACAATATCTTCGATACCGAGAAATTCCTGAACCGTCCGGTATTGTGCGCTATTTCCAACACCTCCGGTCTGGCAGGTATCGCACACTGGCTGAACACCTACTACAAGTTAAAGGGAGACAAGCAGGTACAGAAGAATTCCGAACTGGTAGCAGAGATCAAAAAGTGGGTAGACGAAGAATATGCCGGCGGTCGTGTCACCGTACTTACGGATGATGAGATCGTGGCATGCGTCAACCGGATCTGTCTGGAGAAGAATCTGAAGATCGGTGAGTAAGCATAGAATGAGCATGACAACGGTAACAGCGTTGCCTGGAATCGAGGATTATAGTGAGTAAGTATGATGTAAAGCAGGAAGTAACGGACAAGTTCTCCCTGCGGGGACGGGTATTTCACAAGCTGAGAGAGGATATCTTAAGCGGAAAATATCAGGAACATGAAGAATTGAAGGAAGTGGCCATCGGCGAGGAGATGGGAGTCAGCAGAACCCCCGTCAGAGAAGCGTTCCGTCAGCTGGAGCTGGAGGGACTGATTCAGATCATCCCCAACAAGGGAGCCTATGTCACCGGTATTACCCAGAAGGATGTGAAGGATATTTACATGATCCGTTCCCTGCTGGAAGGTCTGTGTGCCCGTTGGGCTACGGAACATATCACCAAGGAGCAGATGGAAGAGATGGAAGAGAATGTCTATCTGTCCAAGTTCCATGCCCAGAAGGGGCATCTGGAGCAGCTGGCGGAGTTAGATAATCGTTTCCATGATATTCTGTATGAGGCATGTGACAGCAAGATGCTGGAGCATCAGCTGAAGGACTTCCATCAGTATGTTCTGCGTGTCCGCAAGAAAACATTGGCCAGTGCCAACCGCGGTCCCAAATCCAATGAAGAGCATGAGCAGATCATGGAGGCCATCAAGGCAGGCAATGCCGATCTGGCAGAGCAGCTGGCACACCAGCACATGATCAACGCCTATGACAACATGGTGAAAAACGGTCTGAACGAGGCCTATGCACAGCAGGCGGAAAGTCAGGAATAAGTTGCCTGTTGGAACGAATTACGTTAAAATATAATAGAACGAAAATTAATACCGGAAAGGAAATCGTTATGGAAAAGATCAAAATGACAACCCCTCTCGTAGAGATGGACGGAGATGAAATGACCAGAATCCTCTGGCAGATGATCAAGGATGAGCTGTTGCTGCCCTATATCGATCTGAAGACAGAGTACTATGATCTGGGACTGGAGCATCGTAATGAGACAGACGATCAGGTAACGGTGGATTCTGCCAACGCTACCTTGAAATATGGTGTTGCCGTAAAATGTGCTACCATTACTCCCAACGCTGCCAGAATGACAGAGTACAACCTGAAGGAAATGTGGAAGAGTCCCAACGGAACCATCCGTGCCATCTTAGACGGTACCGTATTCCGTGCACCAATCCTGGTAAAGGGCATCGTTCCCTACGTAAAGAACTGGACCAAGCCCATCACCATCGCCCGTCATGCTTATGGTGATGTCTATAAAAATACAGAGATCAAAGTACCCGGACCCGGTAAGGCAGAGCTGGTATTCACCGCAGCAGACGGCACCGAGACCCGTGAACTGATCCATAATTTCGACGGAGCAGGTATCATTCAGGGTATCCACAATACCAATAAATCCATCGAGAGCTTTGCAAGAGCATGCTTCAGCTATGCGGTAGATACGAAGCAGGATCTGTGGTTCTCTACTAAAGATACAATTTCCAAAAAGTACGATCATACTTTTAAGGATATTTTCCAGGAGATCTATGATAACGAGTACAAGGCTAAATTCGAGGAACTTGGCATTGAATATTTCTACACTCTGATCGATGATGCCGTAGCCCGTGTCATCCGTTCTGAGGGCGGATTCATCTGGGCCTGCAAGAACTATGATGGTGATGTAATGTCCGATATGGTAGCTACCGCTTACGGCGATCTATCCATGATGACCTCCGTACTGGTATCTCCCAGCGGTGTCTATGAGTATGAGGCTGCTCACGGAACTGTACAGCGTCATTACTACAAGCACTTAAAGGGCGAAGAGACCTCCACCAACTCCATCGCTACCATCTACGCATGGACCGGAGCTCTCAGAAAGCGCGGCGAGCTGGATCAGATCCCCGAACTGTGTAACTTCGCAGACAAGCTGGAGCAGGCATGCATTAAGACCATTGAGGATGGCAAGATGACCAAGAGCCTGTCCCTGATCTCCACCTGTGAGCATCCCGTGATCCTCAACAGCCTGGACTTCATCAAGGCGATCAGAGAGACCCTGGACAGCCTGCTGTAAAAATAAAATGGAAGAAACGGATGCTTCCCTGTAGGAATGGGGGCATCCGTTTTTGGTGTACACCCAAAGATCTTACCGGAGGATTACAGAAGTGAAGGATGAAAAAGAAGCTGTGTGTTCCGGAAGAACATTGACACCATTGCTACTTGGAGTGTTTTTCTGGTTCATCGGAGTGGGAGTTTTTTTAATATTGATTTCAAGCACTTCAAAGGAAGTGAAAGGCGCAGGTATTATCTTTTTTCTATTATGCGGAATGGAAGGAAGCTATTTCCTCCTGTTTTGGCGCAACAAAAGAATTACTATGACGCGGGATGATATTACTTATCGTTCCATTTGGGGAAAAGAGAAAAAATACTCATGGGAAGACGTGAGATCGGTGCGTTATAAGTCGGCTGGAAGAGGGGCGTATAGAATTCTGATCCAGACAGACCGAAAGATATCTATCGAAACCGGAATGATGGAAAACAGTGAAGAGGCTGAAAAACTGATAAAGGGAAAAGGGTATTTAGGTCTCCATTAACCTTCGGTAATCAATCCGTAAAGAGATGAACATTAACGAGTGGGAAGCTTAGGCTTCCCATATTTTTTGCTCAAAATACAAAGGAGTAGTACCATGTTTACGCTGGAAGCAGAGATGATTTTAATATCGTCTCTGCTTTTTTCGTGGATTTTTTATTAATTATCTTGGAAGAATTTGGGACATTTTGGCGAAGAATAGTTGCGGGGGATCGGGGATACAGGTACAATAGAAGGAAAGGAATCGGCAAACGATAAAAGCATGCGAAAGGGGAAGAAGATGGATTTAATACGGAATAAAAAAAGGCTGTTTGATGAAATAAAATATTATTGTGAAGAAAATAAACTGGATCAGAGGATGTTCCTTCGGCAGGAGATTCTTCGGGAGGATATAGAGAATCAGACAACCTCATCCAAGTGACCGACAGGGAGGGAAAAGTTACTCTTATTGAACTATAATCTCCATACCGATGATGACCGGAAGGGTAATTCCGGCAACGCAACGGGAACAACAAGGACAATTCCGGCAGCGGAAACAACGGAAAAGGAAATTCCGGCAATAACGGCAATGGAAACGGCAACGGTAAGGGGAAGGGCAACAATAAGAAGAACAGCAAGTCCGGGGGCACGGATGACGCCGGCTATGGCAATGCAACCAATGCGGAGGAGAACAACAGCCAGAACCAGTGCGGCATTCTCTTCCCGCTACAGGAGGAAGTCAGCGCTACAGAGGCAGATCTGATCGCCCGGATCAAGACCACCGGTAAGGAAAAGAACTATGAGCTGATCGAGTACTTAAACGACGTCAACCGTGAGCATGCCGCGGTACTGGTCGAGCAGAACATCAATGGCAGGACGGATACCTCGTATATCTACGGAGCGGAGATAAAAGGCGGATTCGACCGGATCTCCCTTGACCGCTTCGATGGCAGCACCGGCTACTACCTCTACGATGCCAGGGGAAGCGTCTCCGGCATCACCAATGAAGAGGGACAGGTCTACCAGTCCTACCGTTACAGTGTCACCGGAGAGATCACCTTCGGGGCTCCGCAGTATGAGAACGAATACACCTACAACGGAGAGTCCTACAATCCGAATATCCAGAGCCAGTATCTGAGGGCAAGGTACTACTGTGTGGTAACAGCGACCTTCCTCACCGAAGACAGCTACCTCGGCAGCCAGACAGAACCGCTGACGCTTAACAGGTATAATTACTGCGTGAGCAGCTATCTGAATTATGCGGATCCGAGCGGAAACAGCGTAGAAATCAATATACCTCTTGAGGAATTTGAACAGGCGCAAACTTACGGAGATATATACCGATTACTAGAGAAATATACCATTATAGAAGCTCAGAGAATGGAAGCGGAGCATAATGCCAGAGAGCAGGAAATGTTAAATGGCATGCAACGCGATTATGATTCTGGTTTTATGAAAGCTATCATGGAACTGGAATCAGACATAGGAATTAGTGGTATCTATAATATTGTGGTGTCTCCGTTGCGTTATGCTTATCAGGGAAGCAGTGATCCGTATGGTGAAGCAATCCGTAACCGGAGACAGAATAGCCAAAACTTTTACGTAGGAGTAGCACAATTCGGGTTTGATATTGTGGATCCGATAACACATCCGGAGCTAATAACAGGTCGTATATACAGCGGAATGTTTGCTGTTACAAATGATCCGGGCATTCTGTTTCAAGATCAAATGGGACCTGCATTAGATGCATGGGATGCAGTATGGGCAGACGATGACAAGACGCATTTTAATAAGGCGGTCTACCTGTTTAGTCAGATACTGGCGGCGGTAGGACTTGGATGTGCCAAAAGCTGTATCGATGAGGGAATAGCAACTGCTACAACACGGACAGGAACAATAGGAGACCATAAAGGTGCTGTTTCTGGTGCTGTGGAGTGGTACACCTTCTGGATTTTATCAGGATGCAAATGGCAGATGGCACAGACCGAATGGACAGTTTGCATCAAATACAGAGGTAGGAATAGCAAATAATTCAGAGCATTATTTGCATAGATCATATATTAGACAAAGTACTATTGATGCAGTAAATTCAAATACTAAAGTTAATTATAAGACAGGTCAGATATATGACGAAATAAGTAGGAAATGGTCAATCCTAGCAATGTCGAATTGGGACATACTACAGGTAATGAATATTGGTATTGGAGAAATTGGGCAGAATCACAGGGAATGACTCAATCACAATTTAATGAATTTATGAACAATCCAGATTTTTATAGATGGCAGGATATTACTAGTAATAGAAGTCATATATACGAAGATCCACATTAATAACTATGAAGGAGAAAATGAAAATGACAGACAGATTTAACAGAGATGAAATGTTTTATCGATTAGCTCATCTTAATGTAGGGATAGAAAAAAAGGAAGAAGTTTTAAAGGACTTAAAAAAGTTTCAAATCCAAATTTTCAAGATTCCCAAGGGACATCGTATCTCCATATGGCGTGTCAAGTGCATTCTGTCGAGGCGATTTCTATTTTGCTAGATTTAGGTGCAGACGCAAATATTAGTGATAAAAGAGGTTTTTCGCCTATATTAAGTGCGTTAGGTAGTATAAATGAAAATAATAATATAATCTTTGAAATGATGTTACAACATGGATTGGATTTGGACAAAATAGAGGGGGAGTCAACTCTGAAAGAACAGATAAAATCATTTGACGATGAGGGATTAAATAAAATAATTCAAAAGTATTCTCGAAATTAATTGTTAGGTGATGTGTACAATATAATGTTTATTTATGTCACCACACAAGAACACGATCCATCTAAAAATTAACCATGATTTGGCCATGGAGTAGTTCAATGACTATAGAGCAAAAGTAGTCCTCAGTGTGCGCATAAGAGCATCCAAAACAAAATGTAACAAAATGTAATATTTCATTAACGCTTCTGAAACGTCCATGTTACAATGGCACGCACAAGGGGTGTAAGGGGATGAAAATTTTTCATAATACCTAAACCAAAACGTAACTATTCAGAACCAGATTTACTCAAAGATGAAATCAGGGTGACCTGAGATTGCATTTTTGATTGCTTGGTAAGCATTATGTCCCTGCTTGTGTGCCGTGTCAACGTAGGACATGATTTTCAGATAATCTCTGGCACCTTCCTCTGTTCGGAAGCATCCGGATACTTTGGTCTTGACCTTTATCATCCGAAGATCACGTTCTGCCTGGTTGTTATCAAACGGGACATTGAAGTTATGGATAAAAAGGCAGACTGAGACCTTGTAATTCGCAAGGCGTTCTACAAGGGCAAGGATTTTTCCTTTTTTCAACAATTGATACATCATCATATAGGAGGTGGTGGTCAGGCTATGCCAATTCCTGTAGGATTGCATCCGGGGAGTGGTGGAATTCATAATATAGAAAAACAATATGGCATCTGGGGCGGGATAGATGGAGATGTATTCTCGAAGATGCTTCAAAATATCAAGTCTATGACAATACGAACAAAAAAATGGATAAGAATGGAGATAAAACAATGTCAGTAAAAAATGAGTTGGATAACTTTTTTGAAAAATTTTTAGCAGCATACCAAAAAACAGAGGATGGATTACCTAAACGTCCCAGGAGAAAAGATGTAGATCAGGCAGTTTATGTGGGAGAAGCAGATAATGCTGGATGGTGTAAATGGAGGCCATTGGCATATGGAAAAGAGGAAACTTTTATAAAGCTATTAGAGACATATGGAATTGAAAGCAACCGAGATATAATTGAATACTTTAGCACCTATCATTTTTTGGGGTTTAATATAAATTATAAAAAAAGTAGAATTGCAATAAGTGGTGTGGATCCTAGAGATGGGTATAGAAGTTTAAAACAAATAATGGAGGCATATACCGATCTGAATGGCAAGGAAAAGAAAATCCCTTATTTATTGAGTCTGATAACCTTTGTGCCGCATGGAAAAAATATGCTATTGAAAAAGATAACCTTTTTGTTCGTGTAGGTCGTTGGAACATTCCGGGTGAGCCTATCGTTATATTGGTTGATTTCCAACCTTTCTTTACGCAAAAGAACGAAATTTATACGGAAATGTGGGAACACTATCAAGTGGACTCACTGCACGCATACGGTGACTACGATGAAGCCTCCATGTTTGCATATGCCACCGGAAAGGTCGTAGAAAGTTTCTATCGGTATAATTTGACAGAACAGGACAAGGTTGTATTCCAAGCACATGAGTGGATGACGGGTATGGCTGCGCTTTATTTGCAGACCGCCGTTCCCGAAATAGCTACGATATTCACTACACACGCCACCTCGATAGGTCGTTCTATCGCAGGTAATAACAAACCGCTATACGATTATCTTTTCGCTTACAACGGCGACCAAATGGCGCAGGAACTGAATATGGAGTCCAAGCATTCCATAGAGAAACAGACCGCCCATTACGTAGACTGTTTTACTACTGTAAGCGAAATCACCAATAACGAGTGTAAAGAACTGCTTGACAAGCCTGCAGATGTAATCCTGATGAACGGTTTCGAAGATGATTTCGTTCCGAAAGGTTCTACATTTACGGGCAAGCGCAAACGTGCACGTTCCACTATGTTACGTGTGGCCCAATGTCTTTTGGGACAGGCTTTTGATGACGACACGCTCATTATCGGAACCAGCGGCCGCTACGAGTTCAAGAACAAGGGAATCGATGTGTTCTTGGAATCATTGAACCGCCTGCACCGCGATAAGAACTTGAAGAAGAATGTACTGGCTTTCGTCAACGTTCCCAGTTGGGTGGGCGATCCCCGTGAAGACTTGCAGCAACGTCTGAAGAAGAAAGACGAACATTATACAACCCCTTTGGAAGTGCCTTTCATTACGCACTGGCTGCATAACATGACGCACGACCAAGTACTGGATATGCTAAAATACCTTGGTATGGGCAACCGTCCCGAAGATAAAGTGAAGGTAATTTTTGTTCCCTGCTATCAGGATGGCAAAGACGGCATTCTCAACAAGCATTATTACGACTTGATATTGGGAGAGGACCTCAGCGTTTATCCTTCCTATTATGAACCTTGGGGATATACCCCGTTGGAAAGCGTGGCTTTCCATGTGCCGACCATTACAACCGACCTTGCCGGCTTTGGACTTTGGGTGAACAGCCTCAAGAACCAGCATGGCATTAACGATGGGGTAGAGGTATTGCATCGCTCGGATTATAACTATTCCGAAGTGGCGGATGGTATTAGGGATACAATAGCCTTGTTCTCTACGAAAACAGATACGGAAATTAAAGAAATCCGTAAGCGTGC
>ENA-UESJ01001662-UESJ01001662.1-human-gut-metagenome-genome-assembly--contig:-NODE-1662-length-9982-cov-14.688238_pt1 | contig 9982 bp, 6 predicted proteins | sample MGYA00243000_ERZ508001 | MGnify/ENA primary metagenome ERZ508001 (study PRJEB26167, sample SAMN06115479) | human gut metagenome | host: Homo sapiens | place: China:Chongqing | collected 2015-03-03... | reverse complement strand
TGCAGATTAATAGTACAAACCTGTAACCCATTAACCTGCAACTTGGAACTACATTGACGCTTAAGCGTCAATGTTAGCGTATGTAGCGTTCTGTTCGATAAACTGTCTACGAGGCGGCACATCGTCCCCCATAAGCATGGAGAAAATACGGTCTGCCTCGGCAGCATTCTCGATCGTCACCTGACGCAACGTTCTGCCATCAGGAGACATCGTCGTGTCCCACAACTGTTCTGCTGTCATTTCACCAAGACCTTTGTAACGCTGGATATGCAAACTGCTCTCTTTACCCGCTCCCATTTCCTGAATCAATTGCAAACGCTGTTCTTCCGTCCAGCAATAGCGTTGCTCCTTTCCTTTCTTCACGGAGTAAAGAGGCGGAGTTGCGATATACAGATAACCGTTTTCAATCACCGATCTCATGTAACGGAAGAATAATGTCATAATCAACGTGGCAATGTGCGCCCCGTCGACGTCGGCATCGGCCATGATCACGATCTTGTGGTAACGTATTTTTTCCAAATTAACCGCTTTACTGTCTTCCGCCGTACCAATCGTGATACCCAAAGCTTGGAAGATCATTTTGATTTCCTCACTTTCCCACACACGATGAGCCAACGCTTTCTCCACGTTGAGGATTTTACCTCTCAATGGAAGGATTGCCTGGAATTTACGGTCACGCCCTTGTTTAGCCGTACCCCCTGCCGAGTCTCCCTCGACAAGAAATATCTCGCAGTTCTCCGGGTTATTGTCCGAACAATCCGCCAATTTACCGGGCAAACCGGAACCGGAAAGCACCGTCTTCCGTTGCACAAGTTCACGGGCTTTACGGGCCGCATGACGAGCTTGTGCGGCAAGGATTACCTTGTCCACGATAGCACGGGCATCTTTCGGATGTTCCTCCAGATAATTTGCCAATGCAACACTCACTGCTTGAGCCACGGCCGACCCGACCTCAGTATTACCTAACTTAGTCTTGGTCTGTCCTTCGAATTGGGGTTCTGCCACCTTCACGGAAATAATAGCTGTCAGACCTTCACGGAAATCCTCCCCGCTAATATCAAACTTCAACTTGCTTAACATCCCGGAATTATCGGCATACGTCTTCAAGGTTTGCATCACTCCCCGACGGAATCCGGCAAGGTGTGTTCTCTTGGTTCAGGAAGCTGTCTGTATCGTAGATGTCGGTAACGGTGGGATTAATTTTGTTCAGGTTGTAGTAGAAACGGGTTGCTTTGTAGTCGCGGCTTTTATTCTTATAGTTGAAGCCCAGTTTCAGAAAATTGTTTTCGTTCCACTTCCAGCGCAGGGCGAGGTTGCCGTTCCACTCCTTTTCATCCAGGCTGCCGAAATAGCGCATGGTTTCCTGGCGGTTCAGTTTGAACAGGCCGAGTGTGCCGTCATCATTCTTTATGTACATCACTTGGCGTCTGTCCGGTTCTTCGCTTCCTGTCTTGCTGTACGAGCCGCCCCAGGTCAGTTCCCAACGGTCTTGTTCGCCGAAGTTGTGAAGGCCGTTCAGTTGGTGGTTCTGCAAAGTGTAGATATGTGTGATGTTATTGCTTCCGGTCAGCTCGTGGTCTTCGGCATCTGTTCCCTCGCGGCGTTGGTAAGTGTCTGTGGCATTACGCGTGTAGAAGAAAGTATAGCCTATGCGGTCGTGCCGGCGCAGCGTGTAGCCTATGTATCCTAATGCAGCGAGTTTCAGTTCTTGGGCATAGCTGTCGTATGAGAAGTTGTCCTGTATATTGCCGGTTGCTTCCAGGGTTTTATAGAAAGCGTTGTCCATATTCTGATAGCCGTTGCCGGCGCTTACGGATGCCAGTATGCTGAGCGTTTGGCTGTCGATGCTGATGTTCTTGCCGAAGCCGAGGTTACCGTTAAAGTCCGGCAGGGTTGATTTCTTCTTTACGGCAAACGAGGTGTCGAATATATTTCCGGTCTTTACATAGTTGTCAAAATCAGACAGAGGCATATCGAGTGCCGCCTGGTCCACACCGGAAGTCTTGAACAATGAGCCGTTGCGGTTCATCTGATAGCGGTCTTTGCCCAGGGTATTGAACTTCCCGCCGGTGTTGAAACTGATGCTGAAGAAATCTTCGGCGATGTTCTCTTTGGTACTGATGTCTATGTGTGCACCTGAATAGTCGGCAAAGGCTTCCGCGTTATATACCTTACTTACGGTGATGTTCTGTATGGTGCTCGACGGAAATAGATCCAGCGGAATCAGCTTGTTGTCGGGATTGGGAGAGGCGATGGGGAGGCCGTTCAGGGTAGTCGTGCTGTATCGGTCGCCCAATCCCCGTACAATGAGCTGGCCGGCATCGGCAATGGAGATACCGGTAATCTTTTTTACCCCTTCTTCTACATTGCTTATACCTTTGATGCTCATCTCTTTTGAGCCGATGTTTTCGATGGCGAGTGTAGCTTTCCGGCGCTCCATTTGCAGGGCACGTTCGCCCTCAAGGTTTTTCCGGGCCACTACGGATACTTCGCCCAAAGCCTGTGCGTCGCTTTCCAGTTCGAAGTTCAGCACGACATCTGCTTTGCCTGACTTTACATTGTTTACAACGATGTCTTTGTAGCCTACATATTTTATGGATAATGTGTAGATGCCGTTTGTTACATTCAGGGAGTAGTTGCCGTCCATATCGGCGATGGCGCCTTGCGTGGTTCCTACTATCTGTACGGTCGCTCCGGTCAGCGGTTCCCGGGTCTGTTTGTCGGTGATGGAACCTTTGATAGTACCTGCCATGACTGTCATGACAGAAAGCGTAAGGAATAAAATAAGGAAGAATATCTTTCCTAAATCTAATTTCGTACTCATCTCTTTTATGCGTTTCTTAATCCGCTGCAAAGATGCGCCGAACGTGTTTCAAGAGTGGTACATACATTATACATTCTGTTTTCGTTTGTATGAAGGAGCTGTTACGTAATCCGTACGATTTTATCATGCGGTATAATATAAATAATAATATTAAATACTTGTTTGTTTGAGTTTTATGGCTATATTTGTCCCATTATCAATAAACAAACAGACAAACAAATTATGGATGTTCCCCCTCACAATGATAACGAACGCTTTCGGCGTTTGTCTTTGCTTGGGCGCATTGGTTGGTGGGAAGCCGACTTTTCTGCTGAGCAGTATTTATGTTCCGAATATGTATGCGATTTGTTGGGGATGAAGGGGGACAGCCTCTCTTTTCAGGATTTCGGCCGGATGATTCGTGAGGATTATCGGGGACGCATTACCAGAGAGTTCCTTTCCATAAAGGAAGTGGAGGTATACGAACAGACCTTTCCTATCCATACGGCAACCGGAGTTGTCTGGGTACATTCCCGCATGGGGTATAGAGAGCTTGCACCCGATGGGCATCTGAAAGCTTTCGGAATCCTGCAACGGGTAACGGAACCGGTAAACAAAGAGGATAAGGACCGCATGTATCATATCAATAATTTGCTGTATCGCCAGAACTCTATTTCCCATTCCTTGTCTCATTTTCTTAAAGACGAGTCTGTAGCTTCCGGCATCTACGAAATTCTGAAAGATATTTTGGACTTTTTCCATGCCGGACGTGCGTATATTTTTGAGTATGAAAAAGATTATACTTTTCAGACTTGCACTTATGAAGTTGTTGCCGAAGGGGTGTTACCGGCGGTAGAAGCATTCCGGAATATACCGGTTACTTTCATGCCGTGGTGGACTACTCAAGTTTTGTCGCAGAAACCTATATTGTTCGAGTCATTGTATAAGTTGCCCGAAATGGAAGAAGGCGAATTCCGGTTATTGGAGCAGCAGGGTATCAAAGCTTTAATGGCTGTTCCATTGGTGGCGAATGATACGGTGAAAGGTTTTATGGGAGTAGATTTGGTAGACCGTACTATCTTGTGGAGCAATGAAGACTACCAATGGTTGGGATCGTTGGCCAATATCATCAGTATCTGCGTTGAACTGCGTAAAACGCAGGATGAGGCAATACGGGAACGTCAGGCTTTGGACCGTAGTGAGAAACTCTTTAGAAACATTTTTGCCAATATACCGGCTGGGGTGGAGATTTATGATACTGACGGCTTTCTGGTAGATGTCAATAACAAGAATATAGAAATATTCGGTATCCGCGATAAGGCGGATGTGATAGGTATCAACCTGTTTGAGAATCCTAACTTGTCACCTCAGTTGATAGAGCAGATACGTGACCGGGATATTGTAGATTTCAGATTGGATTATGAATTTGAAAATGTAGAGGGATATTATCCTTCCGGTAAGCGCAATAAGATAAACCTATATACCAAAATCAGCAAGTTATATGATAGTAAGGGTAACTTTACCGGATATGCCTTTATCAATATCGATAATACCGAGCGTATGGATGCTTTGAACCGTATTTGTGATTTTGAGAACTTCTTCCTGTTGATTTCTGATTATGCAAAAGTAGGTTATGCAAAGTCGAACTTGCTGGATAGGAAAGGCTATGCCATTAAGCAGTGGTATAAGAATATGGGAGAAGATGAAAATACGCCTTTGTCGGATATTATAGGGGTATATAGTAAAATGCACCCGGATGACAGAAAGCGGATTTTGGATTTTCTTTATAAGGCACGGCTTGGAGAAGTAAGAGACTTCAAGGGAGAGATACGTATTTTGCATCCGGGGACGGAAGATCAATGGAATTGGGTGCGCACCAATGTGGTAGTCAATCAATATCAACCGGAAAACGGTGTAATAGAGCTTATCAGTGTAAACTATGATATTACGGAATTGAAAGAAACCGAAGCCAAACTGATTGATGCTAAAGAGAAAGCCGAAACGGCAGACCGTCTGAAGAGTGCTTTTCTTGCCAATATGAGTCATGAGATACGTACTCCGCTGAATGCAATTGTAGGTTTTTCCAGTTTGTTGGTGCAGGGAGAGAATCCGGAAGAACGGGAGCAGTATATGGCGATTGTGGAAGAAAATAATGAGTTGCTGTTGCAATTGATATCCGATATTCTGGATTTGTCAAAAATAGAAGCCGGAACCTTTGATTTCGTAAAACAGGAATTGGATGTGAACCAACTGTGTGAGGATATGGTGCGTACGATGAAACTCAAAGCCAGACCGGGAGTAGAGGTTGTCTTTGATCATCGCCTGCCGGAGTGTATCATTGTGAGCGATCGTAATCGTTTAAATCAAGTGATAGCAAATTTCATGAATAATGCGATAAAATTTACTTCGACCGGTAGCATACGTTTAGGTTATGGGCAGGTAGAAACCAACTTGCTGCGCTTTTATGTTGCTGATACTGGCATCGGCATTATACAGGAAAAACAGGCTGAGATATTTGACCGTTTTGTCAAACTGAACTCTTTTGTACATGGCACAGGATTGGGATTGTCTATCAGCAAGAGCATCGTTGAGCAACTGGGCGGCACTATCGGTGTGGAAAGTGAATCGGGTAAAGGGGCTTGCTTTTGGTTTACATTACCTGTTGCTTGATAAGAAGCTTTTTTCCCTTTTGCAGATGTTTGGGTAAGGGTAAGTTGCATGAGTATTGGGTGAAGTTGGCGATGTAGCCTTTACCTTGCTTAGCCATCGCGGCACTATCCAAAGTTTCTCAAGACTGGCGATGTCCGGCACGTTACCGACGATACCGATTACATCTTCACCATAGGTTTTCAGTTCCTCTACACGCTTGTCCAGTTGTTCCTGACGGATGTCTACCGCTACGACTTTAGCGCCTTGTTGCATAAAACACTTGGCAATGCTGCCACCCAATACACCACCTGCACCGGTGATAACCGCTACTTTACCTGCAATACTGAATTGTTCGTTCATAATCTTTGTCTCCTTTTTTCTTTCTTTTCTTTTTTTATACGGGGAAGCACGTGCATAAAGCATGAAGCGTATACGCCCCCTCATACTTTATTGTCTTCTGCTTCACGTATCTATATTGTATATTTTATGCTTGTGTTTCCTTCTGTTTCATTTCGTCTTGTACCACTGCCATCATGCCTTCCACCTGTGCCAGCGCCAGCATACGGCCGTGGAATGAATAGCCGGGATTATATTCCTTGTCCTCATCGCCCAGCATCATCCGTCCGTGGTCTACACGCATGGGCAGGTTCGGGTTCTCTTTCTCGAAGATGCGGATAAGGTCGATGAGGTGACCGCGTCCCGTCAGGTGGGAGCTTTCTATGAAGTTGCCGCCCGGCATGGCTGCGGTGCTGCGCAGATGCACAAAGTGGGTGCGTGATGCAAACTTCCTGGCGAGTTCGCGGGTGTCGTTATGCTCTCCCGCGCTGAGCGAGCCGGCACAGAACGTCAGTCCGTTGTGTGGATTATCCACTGCATTCAGGAACCAGGCGATGTCCTCTTCGTTGGTCACGATACGCGGCAAGCCCAGTACCTGGAAAGGCGGGTCGTCGGGATGTACGCACATATTTACGCCGTACTCCTCGCACACCGGCATGATGGCGGCAAGGAAATACCGCATGTTCTCGCGGAGCGCATCGCGGTCGATACCTTTGTACAAGGCAAGCAGATTCCTGAATATATTCACCGGATTCTTGTCGCCTTCCTTGATGTTACCGTTTACGAATCCCTGCGTCTTTACGATAATCGCATCGACAAGGCTGTCTTTTTCGGCTTCGGTGATGGTCTTGTCCAGTTCGGCCACTTTAGCCAGCTCTTCGGCGGAGTAATCCTTTTCGGCTCCCTCACGTTGCAGAATGCGCAGGTCGAAATAGGCAAAGCGCACCCGGTCGAAGTAGAGCGATGAGGTTCCGTCTGCCCAGGGGTGTTGCAAATCCGTGCGTATCCAGTCGATAACGGGCATGAAGTTATAGCATACGGTCTTTACACCGCATTTGCCCAGATTGGCAAGACTGATTTTGTAGTTCTCTATCAGTTGTTCGCGTTCCGGTCCGGCATATTTAATGGCCTCGCATACGGGCAGGCTCTCCACAACCGACCAGCGCAAGCCATAGGACTCGATATATGTCTTTAAATCGTTGATGGCCTCTTCTGTCCAGATTTCGCCGTTGGGCACATCGTGCAAGGCGGTAACTATCCCTTCCACACCGATTTGCCGAAGCATACCGAGCGTTATTTTGTCTTTCTTACCGAACCATCTCCAAGTCTTTTCCATACTTCTTTTTGTATTAATGATTTAAAATGATTATTTACTGCAAATGTAGGCACTAAAACAGTTTGTATATAAACGGATATTTGCAGGATGTTTGCAGATATTTGCGTGTATTGAAAGGATAATGGGATAGTAACCTTTGCTACGAAGTAAACAGCTTTAAATCAATAGTATATAAGTACCAATATAATACCTGCGTTTGGTACGGGAAATACCAACGGTTGGTACGCCTTGTACCGCACTTTGGTACGGCTCCTACCACAGTTTGGTACAGCTCGTACCACGCTTTGGTACAGTTCATACCACGCTTCGGTACGTCTCCTGCCACCGGTTGGTATGTTCCGTACCAACCGGGGTATTCTTTCCGTTTCCCTTTGTATTTTCTTTTTTTCCCGCAGAGTTATTGTTATTATTCGCTATCTTTGTGTAAGGATAGGATGCGGCTCGGCAAACCGGGAGATGCCGTATCAACATCAGGCAGTGTTATGAGACAGATAATAAACGAACAGCTCCAGATATCGGAGTCCAACCCGATAAAGGCGCGCTATTACGACTACGACCGCTTCACTTACCCCTGGCATTTCCATAGCCAGTACGAAATAATTTATGTGAAGAAAAGCTGCGGCCGTTGCTTTGTGGGCGATTGCATAGAGCGTTTTTCGGAAGGCGATGTGGTATTGTTTGGTCCCAGCCTGCCTCATTATATGCGGAGTGACGATGCTTATCACGGCGATAATCCTTGGTTGCGGGTGCAAGGAACTATCATTCAGTTTGAGGAGAACTTCATGCAATACTCGTTCGACCATTATCCGCAGTTTCACCAGATACGGGTGTTGCTGAAAGAGGCCAGACGGGGTGTTGTCTTTCACACGGCCGATGCCGGTCCGGTACGCGACATGGTATCCGCTTTTCCCGAACTGAAAGGATTCGGACAGATAACCGGTTTGCTGGATTTATTGCAGGCATTGGCGGTATCCCTCCCAAGAAGGATGCTGGCAAGCCCTTGCTACTATGAGAAGTTTCCCACAGCGGGAAACAAGCGTATCGATAAAATCATCTCCTTTATCAACAGCAACTATACCCGTTCCCTCAAGCTCGACGAGATAGCCGAAATGGCAAATATGAACAGCAGCGCCTTTTGCCGTTTCTTCAAGGACGCCACGGAAAAGACTTTCCTGCAATATGTGGCGGACATGCGCATTGGTTATGCCTGCAAACTGCTGACCATTGGCGATATGGAGGTTTCGCAGATAGCTGTTGAGTGCGGGTTCGACTCTATTCCGCACTTCAACCGCACCTTCAAGCAACTGACGGGACTGACACCGACGCAGTACCGGAACCAGATAATGAAATGATTTCCCCCCTTCACCCTCCGTCTCCCATAAACAGGAGTGTGCGAAAGGGTGAAGGGGGGATGTGGTAAAAGTTATTTTACGGAATCTCGACCGTTACATACCGAACGAGAACTTGTCGATGGACTGGTATACCACGCTGGCAATACTCAGCGCCACGATGCCCAGCGTACAGATGGCAAGGCCGGCACGCGTGTAGTTATCGCTGCGGAAAGCGGCGATAGGCTCATCGCTCTTGTTGATGTACATTGCCTTTACAATCTTCAGATAGTAGTAAAGCGACAGAATCGTATTGATTAACGCAATGAACACCAGCAGATGAAAACCGCTTTCGAATGCCGCCGCAAAGATGAAGAACTTCGAGAAGAAGCCTGCGAACGGCGGAATACCCGCCAGCGAGAACAGTGCCAGCGTCATAAGGAAAGCCAGCTTAGGGTTGGTGGTGTACAATCCGTTGTAATCTTCCAGTGTAAACTTATCGGCGCGCAATGCTACAATCGTGATAACGGTAAAGACGGCGAGGTTGGCAAACAGGTAAATCAGTACGTAGTACACCAGCGACGTCATACCCAGCGACGTTCCGCTGATAACACCCAGCATGATGTAACCGGCTTGCGAGATACTGGAGAACGCCATCAACCGTTTCAGGTTCTCCTGACGCAGCGCAAAGAGGTTGGCGAGCGTGATAGAGGCGATGATGACCCAGTAGAGCACTTCCTGCCATTGCGCCGCCATCGGTGCGAATACCTTATAGAGGATGGTCATCAGCACGAATGCCGCCGCACCTTTGGAGATAACGCTCAGGTAAGCGGTTACCGTACTCGGAGCGCCTTCGTATACGTCGGCCGTCCACAGGTGGAAAGGCACCAGCGAAATCTTGAATCCCATGCCGGAGAAGAAGAATACGAATGCCATAATCTGCAACGGGCTTCCGTCCAGATGTGCCGGGATATCGGCAAAGTAGAGCGTGCCTACCGTACCGTATATCAGCGAAATGCCGTAAAGCAGCAGTCCGCTGGAGAAGAGTGCGGTAAGGATGTACTTGGCGCCTGCCTCGGCAGAGTGGTGGCGGTACTTGTCGAAAGCCACCAGCGCAGCCATAGGGATGCTGGCCGTTTCCAGTCCGATGAAGAACATCAGGAAGTGGCCGGCGGAAATCATGAAGTACATACCCAGCAGCGTGGAGAGTGTCAGTACATAGAACTCGCCCTGCTTGATTGCCGCATCGGGGCGGCGCATCCACTCGTGCGCCATAAGGAACACGATGAGCGTACCTACGCTGAGAATGGATTTGACGATACTCTGTATCGGCTGGTTATGGTACATCCCGCCGAAAGCGTCGGCCGCCGGACCGGGAACGATGGTTATAAGCGTATGGACGATGAGCAGGGCAACGGGCAGCATGGTGTTCAACATCGGCTTGCCGTCGTGCTTGTGCGCATCCGGACTCATGAAGAGGTCGGCTATGAAGAGGATAACGATAACCGCTATCAGCGACAGCTCTTCTTT
>ENA-UESJ01001651-UESJ01001651.1-human-gut-metagenome-genome-assembly--contig:-NODE-1651-length-10047-cov-6.906820_pt1 | contig 10047 bp, 8 predicted proteins | sample MGYA00243000_ERZ508001 | MGnify/ENA primary metagenome ERZ508001 (study PRJEB26167, sample SAMN06115479) | human gut metagenome | host: Homo sapiens | place: China:Chongqing | collected 2015-03-03... | reverse complement strand
TGAATCAAGAGTCATTTTTGCTACAAAAACAGGGGAAAAAAGTAATTCATATGATATTGTAAAAACTTATACCGAAAGTACACTCGGAAAATTTTCAAAACGGGATGCGTTGGCTGCGTGTCCAAGTCTTGGCAGTTCTTCAGTTGAATCTGCACTTAAAAAGCTTGTTGAAGAGGGTGCAATTATTAGAACAGGTGCGGGACGAAAGACAATGTATATGAAAAATATATATTAATAATTTCTATTTTTTTGTTGACCTTATGCGGTAAAAAAGATTAATATGTCTTTATGCAAATTAAGCATTTTTGTGCGATTGGAAAAGGAGTATATATAATGAGTGAAGAATGTACACATGATTGTTCAAGCTGCGGCTCTAACTGTGCCGAAAGAGTAGAGGAGCAAAAAAATAAAGATAACTATGCGGGAGTAAAGAAAGTAATTGCGGTTGTGAGCGGAAAAGGCGGTGTCGGCAAATCTATGGTAACATCGCTTCTTGCTGTTAATTCGGCAAAAAACGGTCTGAAAACTGCTATCATGGATGCCGATATAACAGGTCCATCAATTCCTAAGTCATTCGGACTTAAAGAGAAGGCAAAGTGTGATGAAGAAGGAACAGTTATTTATCCTGAAGTTACGAAGGGCGGAATCAAGGTAATGTCTATGAATCTTTTAATGGATAACGAGACAGATCCTGTTATATGGAGAGGACCAGTAATAGCCAGTGCAGTAAAGGAATTCTGGGAAAATGTAAAATGGGGAGATATTGACTGTATGTTTGTTGACTGTCCGCCGGGAACAGGTGATGTTCCGCTTACGGTATTCCAGTCACTTCCTGTTGCAGGAATTGTTGTTGTTACATCTCCGCAGGAGCTTGTTTCAATGATAGTGGAAAAGGCGGTTAATATGGCAAATATGATGGATATTCCTGTACTTGGAATTGTTGAAAATATGTCTTACTTTGAATGTCCTGACTGCGGTAAGAAACATGAAATCTTTGGAAAGAGCCATATTGATGAGATTGCTGCACAACATGATATTAAGGCGGTTGCTAAGCTTCCGATAAATCCTGATGCAGCATCAAAAGTGGATGGCGGATTTGCAGAAGATCTTGACGTTTCTGCACTCGATAATATATTTGAGGCAATAAGGAACTGTTAAAATGGATAAAGTCGTCATTTTATTTAAGGGCGGAGTGGAGACACAGGAATATTTCAGTATTGAGATGTCAAAAACATTTCAAAAACACGGATATGAAATATATTGGTTTGACCTTGTATTAAGCGGATTGTCAGCAAAACAGCTCTGTGATTTTTATAAGGCTGATAAATCAAAAAAATTCATGGCGTTCACATTTAATTTTAATGGTATTGCAGGCGAAGACGGGCTTTATGACGAATCATTTGAAGGCGGAAGCTTCTGGAATGAAACGAAAATTCCCGTTTATAACATGGTTGTTGACCATCCACTGTATTATCATAAATATCTGCCGCTGCGTCCGGAAAATTATATGCAGATAAGCATTGACAAGAACCATATAAGATATATGAAAAGGTTTTTTCCTGGTGTGCAGCTTGCACCTGATGACGGATTTCTTGTGCTTGGCGGAACTGAACTTAATGAAAAAAGAGATATTCTTTCAGATAAATTTCTGCCAGTAGATAAGCGTGACATTGATGTTATATTTACGGGAAATTATACACCTGTAAATTCTTTTGACAGGTTTATAGCACATCTTGACAGTGATTATCAGGAATTCTACAGAGGACTTGTAAGAAAGCTTATAGAAAACCCTGAAATGATTGTTGAAGATGCAGCCGAAGAAGAACTAAAGAATCAGGGTATTCAATTTACGGACGATGAGTTAAAACAGATAATGCCTAACCTGATGTTTGTTGATTTGTCTGTAAGATTTTATTTCAGGGCAGAAGTGATTGCAAGGCTTGCGGACAGTGGAATAAAGGTTCATACATTTGGTGCCGGCTGGGATATGCTTGAATGTCGTCACCCGGAAAATATTATTACTGCCGGAAATGTTTCGTCACAGGAATGTCTTGATATGATAAGCCGCTCAAAAATATCAGTAAATGTAATGCCGTGGTTTAAACAGGGAGCACACGACAGAGTGTTTAATTCAATGTTAAACGGTGCCGTCTGTGTTACGGATACAAGCGGATATCTGAAAGATAATTTTATTGATGGAGAGAATATTATTTTTTATAATCTTGAAAATATTGATGCCGCGGCTGATAAAATTAAAAGACTGCTGACGAATCACGACGAATTGGAACATATTGCAGAAAATGCATATAAGATATGTGCAGAAAATCATAAATGGGAAATGCGTACAAATAAAGTGATTGAATGGATGAACTTGACAGTTTAAATCTGTTTGTGATAATATATATATCGCTTGCGGATGTGGCGGAACTGGCAGACGCGATAGATTTAGGTTCTATTGTCAACAGACGTGCAGGTTCAATTCCTGTCATCCGCATAAATGGCACGAAGTTAATCGTTAGCTTCGTGCCATTTTGTATGCATATTTTTGGAGGTAAAAATGAAATCAAAATTCAGATTGTTTTTTCCGTGCTATTTTTCATTTTTTGTAAATGGTGCGATGGTACTTTTAGTTGGTGCAATTCTTCCTTATATTATAGAAGAAGCAGGAATTAATTACAGTGTTGCCGGTGGATTTTTATCTGCATTTGCAATAGGTAATCTTATTGCAAGCTTTGTGAATCCGCCGATGGCATCAAAGATAGGAAGAAAAGCAACTATAATAATATTTTCTGCATTAATACCGGTAATGCTTTTTGTTATAACACTTCTTCCACCGGTGCCGGTAATATATGCAGCGTTTGTTCTTGTCGGAATCGGACGAGGTTCTGTCAGCATTATCAATAATGCTGTTGTCAATGATAACTCAAACGGCAAGCCAACGGCACTTAACCTTTTACATATGACATTTGCAGCGGGAGCATTTCTTGCACCATTTATAACATCGCTTTATATAGGAAACGGATTTGGATGGCGTGCACCGGCTTATACTATAATTGCCGGTTCAGCACTGTCTGTTATCTTATATGTATGGATGGAAATAGATTACAACTGGCCTGTTGAGTCTAAGAAGGGTAAGAATGAGGGCAGCATGGCACAGCCATTTTACAAAAGTCCTGTATTTTATGTCTGTGGATTACTGCTTTTCTTATATCTTGGGCTTGAAAACTGTGTAAATGGCTGGTTTGTAACATATTTTAAGAGTATGAACATAATGAGCAGTGCATATGCGACTAATCTTGTATCAGTTACATGGGTTATGGTAATGCTTGGAAGACTGCTCACAGCAAAATTATCATCAAAAGTTGATAAAAATAAACTTATTCTGGCATATTGCGTTGCTACAACAATATTTTTCTTTTTGCTTACAGCGACGCACAGCCTTCCGGTAATAACTGTGGCAATTGCGGGACTTGGATTTTTCTTTGCCGGAATATATCCGACAACAGTATCAAGTGTCGGTAGTATTATCAAAGGTTCTACGGCAGGAATGTCACTTTTTCTTGCCATAGCAGCACTTGGTGGAATAGTTACGCCGCAGATAGTTGGTTTTCTTGCAGACAGAATAGGAATGACAGCAGCAATACTTGTGCTTGCATTTAATGCAGTTGGCATGCTCGTTATGGCAGCTGTGAATGTCGGGATGAAAAAGCGTGGTTAATCTGCAATCTGTCTTCCGGTTCCATCCATGTGAAAATTATCACGTATTATCATTTCTGATATTGGAATGAAGGTGTATCCTTGTGACTGGAGTGTTTCAATTACGGTGCCGAGAGCTTTGGCAGTATATTTTGCACCGTTATGCATAAGAATTATAGAACCGTTACCGAGAGCTTTGTGATTGGTGACGGTTTTTATTATGTTTTCAACTCCATAATCACGCCAATCAAGGCTGTCAACGTTCCATTGTATAGGGTAATGGTTACATCCATATACAGTGTTAATCAACGTTGAATTATAGTCACCGTATGGAGGACGGAAAAGAAATACATCATATCCTGTAAGTTCTTTGACTTTGTCTGTTACATACATTATTTCGTCTTTTTGTTCAGAGGCGGAAAGCTTGCTCATCTGTTTGTGATTATGGCTGTGGTTTCCGAGGTCATGGCCTCGTGAGCAGATTTCTTTTACCATGTCTGGATAAGAGTCAACCCAGCCGCCGGTCATGAAAAATGTTGCTTTTACATTATATTTATCGAGAGTGTTAAGAATTTCTATTGTGTCGTCGGCACCCCAGGCAGCGTCAAATGATATAGAAATGCATTTTTCACTGTCATCATGTTTTACACAATAAATAGGAAGTGATTTTTTGCCGGCGACAGCATTTCCGTTAATGTCGCCACCGCCTATTCCGCTTCCGGGTTTTATGTAAGAGACACTTCCTGATGATACGGGATGGGAATTTTTGCTTTTTTTATCGGGGGTAAGATAGAATAAGCAGGCAAGCACCATTATAAGTGCGAGCAGGATAATTGATTGAAATATAGATTTTTTCATGTTTACCTCCATGCATAGATTGTGGAATTATAACTAAAATATGTTGTTTAAACATAATATGATTTTCTATATAAAAAAATGATTATATATAATAAAAATTGATGAAATATCCTTATTGATAAAGAAATATCAATAAGGATATTTTTGTTGCGGCTGATTTTTTTCAGGTGTAAACTAAATTGAACGAGATATATTTCGTTAAAAATATGGGAAAAACAGGAAATTAATTAACCCGTAAACACAAGGAGGAAATAATTATGGCAGTAAAATTTGACGGAAAGAAAACAGGACTTTTTGCGGCAGGCGTTTTATTTGGAACAGCTAAAGATGCCAAGAAAGTATATACAGGATGCACAGCAGCTGTCCTTAGAATGAAAGATTGTATTATGAAGATTGCAGCAAATGTACAGGATAATTGCGAGGACATTTATGCAGGAGCAGTTCAGATTAATGATGACCGTAAGGCAGCTGCAGCTGAGTACGAGGATGAATCTGCTACAGAGGATGTAGAGTTAGAGGAAACTAAGTCAGAAGAATCTGAATGTGGCTGTGGATGCAGTGAACAATAATTATTGTATAAATAGTATTACATAATTTAGAAATATACAGAGGCACAATCTTATGAAATTTGTTATTAAAGATGAGATTAGAGGAAGAATGCGTGTCAGGGTAAAGCAGAATGAGATGACTTGCCGTGAGGCAGACATTTTGCAATATTACTTTGATGGACAGAAATGTGTCACAAAAGTTAAAGTTAATGAAAGAGTTAATGATGTAGTTATCTGTTACAGCGGCAGCAGGTCACATGTGATTAAACTGTTACAGCAGTTTAATTATAAAAATGTGGATGTTCCACAGACATATCTTGATAATTCAGGCAGGGAACTTAATAATTATTACAAGGAAAAGCTTATAAACAGGGTTGTTTTGAGAGTTGGCAATAAGCTTTTCGTACCACTTCCTATAAGGGCAGGCATTACAATAGTAAGGTCGTTCAAGTATATCTGGGAGGGGATAAGAACTCTCGCAAAAGGAAAGATTGAGGTTCCGGTTCTTGATGCGACAGCAATTGGAGTTTCTATTTTAAGAAATGATACAGCAACAGCAGGCTCAATAATGTTTCTGCTTGGCATAGGTGAAATTCTTGAAGAGTGGACACATAAGAAATCCGTAGACGACCTTGCCAGAAGCATGTCTCTTAATATAGGAAAGGTATGGCTTGTAAAAGACGGACAGGAAATACTTGTTCCATCAGATGAAATTGAGGCAGGCGATAATGTAAGAATAAGAGTCGGCAATGTAATTCCTTTTGATGGCGAAGTAGTTTCCGGGGAAGCAATGGTAAATCAGGCTTCAATGACAGGTGAATCAATGCCAGTAAGAAAAGGTGAATCTGCGATTGTATATGCCGGAACAGTAGTTGAAGAGGGCGAGATTACAATTTCAGTACGTTCTACTAATGGTGGAAGCAAGTATGAGAATATTGTTCATATGATAGAAGAATCAGAAAAGCTCAAATCATCAGTTGAGAGCAAAGCATCACATCTTGCAGATCAGCTCGTACCTTATTCACTTGCAGGAACTGCACTTACATATTTATTTACAAGAAATGTGACAAAGGCGTTATCAATACTCATGGTTGATTATTCATGTGCATTAAAGCTTTCAATGCCTTTGTCAGTGCTAAGTGCTATTAATGAGGCAGGAACATATAGTGTAACTGTAAAAGGCGGAAAGTATATGGAAGCCATTGCCGAGGCAGATACAATAGTATTTGATAAAACCGGCACACTTACTAAGGCAGAACCTACAGTTAAACAGGTTGTTTCATTTAATGGACTTGGAGAAGATGAGCTTTTAAGAATTGCAGCATGTCTTGAAGAACATTTTCCGCATTCAATGGCTAAGGCTGTTGTGGGAGCTGCCAGGAATAAGAATCTTGTGCATGAGGAAATGCATTCAAAAGTAGAATACATAGTTGCACATGGTATTTCATCACAGATAGAAGGCAGGAAAGTAATAATCGGAAGTTATCATTTTGTATTTGAAGATGAAAAATGCATTATACCTGATGATAAGAAGGAATTATTTGATGGCCTGCCGGATGAATATTCAAGATTGTATATGGCAATCGAAAATAAACTTGCGGCAGTAATCTGTATAGAGGATCCTATAAGAGAAGAAGCAGCAGATATTATAAAGAAGCTTAAAGAAGCGGGAATAAAGAAAGCTGTAATGATGACAGGTGACAGTGAGCGTACAGCAAAAGCTGTTGCTGCAAAAATAGGTGTTGATGAGTATTATTCAGAAGTTCTGCCGGAAGATAAGGCAAAATTTGTTGAAAAAGAAAAATCGCTTGGACACAAAGTAATCATGGTTGGAGACGGAATTAACGATTCACCGGCACTTTCTGCAGCAGATGTAGGAATAGCAATAAGTGACGGAGCAGAGCTTGCAAGAGAAATTGCAGATGTAACAGTTGAGGGAAATGACCTCTATGAACTGGTTGCATTAAAACATATAAGCAATGCACTTATGAAACGTATCCATAAGAATTACAGAATGATTATGGGTATCAATTCAACCCTTATTGTGCTTGGCGTTGCTGGTATAATTCCGCCTACAACATCAGCACTGTTACATAATACATCAACAATAGCAATAAGTTTAAAGAGTCTCGAAAAGTTAATCTGACGGGATTTTAAGTCTGTAATACATTCGCGGTAGGTAAGTTGTATCGCAAAAAAATGCCATATGGCATATAACGTGAATGATTACAGACTAAATTTTTAAACACGGGTTAGTAAAAACTAACAAAAGTTATAAATATAAAATTGCAGAGTGTTTTTGCTTCGCGAAACAAGATAGGAGGATTTATGTTTTTAGAGATTGAAAAGATTAACAAGTATTACGGTGAGGGGGAAAACAGGAATCATGTCCTCAAGGATGTGACAACCGGGGTTGAAAAAGGAAAAATATGTGTGCTTCTTGGTCCATCTGGTTCGGGAAAATCAACGCTTCTTAATATCATAGGCGGAATTGATGAGGCTGACAGCGGCAACATAATAATTGACGGTGCAAACCTTGAAGACATGAAAGAAAAGCAGCTTTCGTTATACAGAAGAAAGCATCTCGGATACGTTTTTCAGATGTATAACCTCATTCCTAATCTTACGGTAAAAGAAAATATTGAGGTCGGTGCGTATCTTAGTGACAGTCCGCTTGATTTGAATGAGCTTCTTAACACGCTGGGATTGTGGGAACATAAAGATAAGCTGCCTAACCAATTATCCGGAGGACAGCAGCAAAGAACGGCAATAGGAAGAGCTATCGTAAAAAATCCGGATATTTTAATTTGTGATGAGCCGACAGGAGCATTGGATTACAATACATCAAAAGAAATTTTACAACTTATTGAAAAAGTAAATAAACAGTATGGCAATACAATAATTATAGTAACTCACAATGATGCGATAAAAAATATGGCGGATAAAGTAGTTCATCTGCATGATGGAAGAATAAGAAAAGAATATGATAATGAAAATAAAATTCCGGCCGAGCAGCTTGAATGGTAAATGGAAAGTAGAGGTTAAATATGAAAAATCCGCTTAGAAAAAGACTTCCAAGAGAGTTTAAAGACGAATTTGGAAAATATCTTGTGATATTTTTATTTATGACACTTACAATCGGTCTGGTGTCGGGATTTCTCGTCGCCGGAAAAAGTATGGTAAAGACATACAATGATAGTTTTGAAGAATATAATATCGAAGATGGGCATTTTATTTTAAATGATGAGATTACCAGGACATTGCAAAACAAACTTGAAGATGAAGAGGACATAACTGTTTATAGTCTTTTCTACAAAGAGGAAGAAGAGGGAGAGCACACTTACAGAATTTATAAAAATCGTGAAGATATAGATGGTGTGAGCGTACACAAAGGAAGAATTCCCGAAAAAGACGGAGAGATTGCAATAGACAGAAAATTTGCTGACAGTGCAGATTTAAAAGTGGGCGATAAAGTAACTCTTGATAAAAAAGAATATGAGATTACAGGGCTGGTTGCCTTATCTGACTACAGTGCATTATTCAGAAGCAATACGGATTTAATGTTTGATGCACAAAATTTTACAGTTGCTGTTGTGACACCGGAAGCATTTAACAGAATAAGCAATAATAATTTAAAATATTGTTATGCATGGAAATATGACAACACATCGCTGACAGATAAAGAGAAAAAAGATAAATCAGACGATATTAAAACATTCCTTGCAAAAAATGCGGTGATGACTGATTTTGTACCGGAGCCTGATAATCAGGCAATTCATTTTGCGGGTGACGATATGGGCTCGGATACAGCAATGGTAATGGTGCTTTTATATATTGTAATAATTATCATGGCATTTATTTTTGCGGTTACATCAATAAGTACAATTGAGAAAGAATCTACGGTTATCGGTACGCTCCGTGCATCGGGATATACACGTAAAGAGCTTGTTATACATTATATGGAACTGCCGATGATAATTATGTTTATCGGTGCGATTATCGGCAATATACTTGGATATACGATATTTAAAGATATAGTTGCTGCCATTTACTATAACAGTTACAGCCTTACTGTATACACGACAATATGGTCGCCTTATGCATTTGTTATGACAACAATTATTCCTTGTGTGCTTATGTTTGTGATTAATCTTTTCATGCTCACAAAAATGCTGAAATTGTCACCTCTGAAGTTTATAAGGCGTGATTTGAAAAAACGCAAAAACAGAAAGGCTGTTAAGCTTCCTGAATGGAAATTTTTTACACGTTTCAGGACAAGAATAATTTTCCAGAATATTTCGAGTTACATAATAATGCTTATAGGAATTGCATTTTCAAGCATAATGCTGCTGTTCGGACTTGTTATGCAGCCGGTTCTTAATGACTATAAAAAGACAATTATTGATAATATGCCTTGCAAATATCAGTATATTTTAAAAATGCCTGTGGAAATTAAAGATAATGAAGCGGAAAAATATGCCATAACAAAGCTTGAAATGCAAAGAGACAATGGCCTGAATGATGAATTTACGGTATATGGATTAAATGAAGACTCGCAGTATTTTGATATTGATTTTTCGGGATTAAAAGATAATGAAATATATGTTTCTGACGGAGTCCTTGATAAATACAGGCTTAAAAAGGGTGATACAATAACTTTAAAAGAAAAATATGAGGATAAAGAATATACTTATAAAATTGCTGGAAGCTATGTCTATCCGTCAAGTCTGGCGGTATTTATGGACATAGACAGATTCCGTGATGATTTTGATAAACAGGATACGTATTATTCGGGATATTTTACTGACAACGAACTTGATATTGATGAAAAATATGTTGCTACGAAGCTTACACAAAATGATATGACAATAGTTGCCTTTCCAGTTCTAACCTTTTGCTGAACAGCGTGATTGCGCATATACGGCAGAAGAATGGGAAGATGATG
>ENA-UESJ01001650-UESJ01001650.1-human-gut-metagenome-genome-assembly--contig:-NODE-1650-length-10057-cov-5.318537_pt1 | contig 10057 bp, 7 predicted proteins | sample MGYA00243000_ERZ508001 | MGnify/ENA primary metagenome ERZ508001 (study PRJEB26167, sample SAMN06115479) | human gut metagenome | host: Homo sapiens | place: China:Chongqing | collected 2015-03-03... | reverse complement strand
GTACTATGGCGATAGTAACGGCCTGTTCGGTTATAAGGTGCAGACACAGGAATCGAAGCAGATCATGAGTTATATCAATTCGGATCTGGCTGCCGGCAGCCTGAACAATTTCCTGGTACTGGACGAGGAACAGTTCCTGGGCTTTTACTATGATAACAACGAAGGCAAAATGTGCGGCGGTTTGTTCACTCACGTGAAGCCGGAGGATATCAAGGACCGGATCGTCCTTACACTGGCCGGTAACTATATTGACTATGATCTGAAGAGAAAAGTAGTAGAGTATAATAAGTCCGGTGACACCTATCGTATTGTAGTTAAGGAATACAGTACCTACAACACTGCAGAGGATTATACTCTTGGTGTGAAGCAGTTAAATAATGATATCATCTCCGGAGGAATGCCGGATATTCTGGTCGTGGACAGCAATATGTCAATGGACAGCTATATTGCCAAGGGACTGGTGGCAAATGTGGATGATCTCATTGCGGGGGATGAGGAATTATCGAAAAACGACTATCTGCAGAATGTCTGGGATGCGTACCGTGTGGACGGTAAACTGTACTATGTGATTCCTTCCTTCTATATCTCTACTATGGTAGGAAAAGAATCTATTTTCGGTGACCGCACCTCCATTACTATGGAAGAGCTGCAGACGATCCGGGATTCCATGCCGGAAGGAACCGCACTCTTCAGTGATATTACCAGAGACAGCTTCCTGTATACCATGATGAACTATTGCGGCAGTGATTTCGTGGATGTATCCACAGGAAAATGTGCATTTGATACGGATAATTTCGTGGCAATGCTGGCCTATGCAGGCGAGCTGCCGGTAGAATATGGAGAGGATTACTGGGGAGAGGATTACTGGAATAATTATGAATCCCAGTACCGCGAGGACAGAACCCTGCTGGATACCATTTCCATCAGCAACATCCGTGACCTGAACGGTACGATCAACGGTGTCTTCGGTGAGGATATCTCCTTTGTAGGCTTCCCGACCGATGGAGATATGGGATCTGTATTATGGGCAGGTAACTGGATGTATGCCCTGTCTGCAAAATCCAAGAATCTGGATGGTGCATGGGAATTCCTGCGCTACTATCTGACACAGGAATATCAGGATAAGATACAGGAACAGGAATACAATCTTCCGGTACTTCGCAGCACCTTTGAGAAGAATGTGCAGGATGCTACGAAGAAGCCGTACTATATGGATGAGAACGGCAACAAAGTGGAATACGATGAGACCTATTACATCAACGGTGAGGAAATACTGCTGCCGCAACTGACACAGGAGCAGGTGGACAGGATCGTAAGCTTTGTGGAAAGCGTGAACAAGAGAGGATACTATAATGAGGCAATCTCCAATATCATTTCGGAAGAAGCCGGAGCATACTTCTCAGGACAGAAGAGTGCGAGAGATGTGGCAGGTGTCATTCAGAGCCGTGTACAGGTCTATGTAAACGAGAACAGATAAACGGAAGATAGCACTGCGTAGAGCAGAATAGTAAAAGATGGCGGTCTGTTGAAAAACAGGCCGCCATTTATAGTAAGTTGCTTCAGCTAAGGCGGATGGGAATGCCCTGCTTTTTCAGATGTGTCGTCAGGGTAAGCTCCTGTCCGTGCTCCCTTAGCCACTGTTTATAGATCCGGTAATCCGGCATGATGCGCTCGACCATGTTCCAGAAGTCCTTCGAATGGTTCATATGAGTCAGGTGGCAGAGTTCGTGGACTACCACATAATCCAGAGGACCGGCAGGACCGTAGATCAGGCGGTAATTGAAGGATAAAGTCCCTCTCGAGGAACAGCTTCCCCAGCGGGTCTTCTGGTCACGGATGGTGATAGAAGTATAGTGGCCGCCGGTGAAGCGGTGGTAGTATTCCACACGGTTCGTAAACACTTCTCTGGCAACATTTCGATATCGGTTTTCCAAAGCCTGCAGCCTGCGGAGCTCCGCAACGGTCAGCGGCTGATTTTCATATAGATTCATGAGAGCACCTTTCACATACCGGGATGTTGATCCTCTGGGTATCTTTGTAAGTTTGAACAGATTAAATATACTGCGTATGTCTTGAAAAGTAAACGCAGAAATTGTAGAATAGTGCGTGACGGCTCGTGGACAAAACCGTTACAGGAAAGGAAAACAGTAAATACGATGGGTAAATGTATTTTGATCGGCGCAGGAGATCTCACGATGGGAGAGCTGTCTGTGACGGAGGAAGATTATGTGATCGCGGTGGACGGCGGCTTAAGCTACTGCGGGCTCCTGAATGTGGAGCCGGACCTGATCATCGGAGATTTTGACTCGATGAGCGAACAGGAGAAGCTTGCTGTGGAACAGTTACAACAGACCGTTCCGGAGAAGATCTGCCGCCTGCCGGAGTGTAAGGATGACACAGACATGCTGGCAGCTATCAAGCGGGGGCTGGAGCTGGGCTATACCGATTTCCGTATTTATGCGGCCACCGGCGGGAGATTTGATCATACTCTGGCAAATATCCAGTGTCTGCTGTATCTCAAAAATCATGGCGCGGTGGGGTACCTGGTAGACGGTACGGGAATGGTGCTGGTACTGCAGAACGAAGCTGTGCATTTCCGGAAGGAGCTGGAGGGCACCATGTCACTGTTTGCCCTGACGAAGGAGGTAAAAGGCGTGAATATCCGCGGCATGAAATATCCTTTGGAAAATGCCGTGATCACCAACGATTTCCCCATCGGGATCAGCAATGAATTCCTGGGAGAGGAAGCGGAGGTGTCCGTAGAGGACGGTGAACTGGTATGCATGATCCGGTATTATGAGGATGAAGTATAACCATGGCAGCCGGAAATGTACGCTTCGAAGATGATCAAGGAGGTGGCACCGAATGTCCACCTCCTTGGTGTTTTTGCGAAAAAAATCTTTAGAAAATCTTTCGTTTTTTCAGTAGGTGAAATTAGAAATTATAAATTAGAATCAGAAACAGACAGGGGAGAGGATCCCCTTGCCGCATGTGGCAGAATGAGAGGGAGTCATGGAGAACAATAAATATCATATTCTCATCGTGGAGGATGATAAGGAAATCCGGGATGGTGTGGAAATCTATCTGAAAAATCAGGGGTATCAGGTATGGAAAGCTGCCAACGGTAAGGAAGGACTGGAGATCGTAACACGGGAAGAGATTCATCTGGCTATCCTGGATATTATGATGCCGGTGATGGACGGTGTGACAATGTTAATGAAGCTGCGGGAGCAGAATCACGAGTTCCCGGTAATCATGCTGTCCGCCAAGTCCGAGGAAGTGGACAAGATCATGGGATTAAATATGGGAGCGGATGATTATGTGACCAAACCCTTTACGCCGTTGGAACTGTTGGCGAGGGTGAATTCCCATCTGCGCAGATATTCCAAATATCTGACGGCGGTCAGTGGGGAAGAACAGGAAAAATCCCATGTGTATACCATCGGTGGACTGGAACTTAACGAAGAAACCGTGGAAGTGACGGTGGACGGAGAAGCAGTGAAGCTGACTCCTATGGAATTCAAGATCGTACAGCTTTTGATCAAGAATCCGGGCAGAGTATTTTCCGCGGATGAGATCTACGAGCGTATCTGGAACGAGAAAGCGGTCAACACCGATACCATTATGGTACATGTGAGGAATATCCGCGAAAAAATCGAGATAGATCCGCGAAATCCCAAGTATCTGAAAGTGGTATGGGGTGTAGGATATAAGATCGACAAACAATAAATGCGGATGTGGGAAACAAATCGTTTCGGCAGGCAGAGGGAAATGACCGGAGAGGTGTAAGAATGGAACAGGTAACAGAGGTTGTGAAAGCAGAGACAACAGGAAAACGGGAAAACAGAGAAAACAGAGAACACAGAAAGCCTGCAGTCAAATGGCTGATCATCGGAATGATTGTCAGTCTGGCAGCTTCCGGCATTTTTACCGCCTGCTACGGAATCTTCGAGCGCAGGGCGGAGAGCTGGAGAAATGAACAATACATTGCGGATCCGCTGGAGACGTCGAATACGATTACTTATCTGTATCAGAACTGCTATCTGCTCTACCGCGATCTGTACAACAAAGAGCATCAGACTTCCTTAAGCTATGGAGAATTATATATGCAGTCCACGGAGGGGAATGAATGGCTCAATGATGACCAGAAGCGGGCAGAAATGGCGGACGGAGATACGGAGGACCTCACCATACCGGAAGGAGAAGATCCCGAAGACTATGTAGCCCAGGGAAGCTTTGCGGTACAGACCAGGGAATACCTGGAAGAGCACTTCAATACCCTGGAAAGCTCCTTCAGTCAGCTGAATAATTTGTATGATTATAGGATCCGGGATACTAAGACCGGAGAGATCCTAAGTAATCTGGCGGATACGGATATTGTGGCGGAGGACCAGAGCTTTTATCTGACTTTTGTATTTGACGACTATGGAAATGATGCCACCTTAGGGAATACGGTGATCGGATCGGATACGACAACCCTTCGCAAGACAGCGGCGGAAGTGATCCGTAATTGTGGTCTTACGCGAATGGTGGATGCCAATATGGGCAGCGAAATCTCTGCCGGTCATAATACCATGTTCCGGCTGGAAATGCCGAAAAATTGTGAGATCACCTACTGCATCTCCAGACAGGCGGCACAGAGTCTGGGACAGAACGGTCAGTATATTTATTATGATCAGGACATGAACAATGTCAGTGTTTACTTTTCCATGGGAGATCAGTATACATCCTATTATCTGTCCGGATGTCAGCAGATGTTTCTGATCCTGGCACTGCTGATCTTCCTGCTGGCGCTTGTATTGCCGGGACTTGGGGAAGAGAGAGCCTGGGAGAAGGTGGCGCTGTTAAAGCTGCCTGTAGAGGCGGTTATTGTGATCCTTGTGGTGATCGCCGGCATTGGAAGTGAACAGGTGGTAGGACTGGTATCCTGGGTAAGGAGCGGTCATGCGCTGAACACGGTTTTACAGGGAAACAGTGCGCAGATACAGATGTTGACCACAATACTGACCTATGCATTAAATGTTCTGGCAGTGGCAGCCTTGTTTTTCATTGCCTGGTGCAGCGGTGTATCCCTGCGGGCAATGCGGGTCCAGGGAGCCGGAACGTATTTGAGACAGCACAGCTTGTGCTATCTGTTAGTGCCTTTCTGGAAAAAACTGTGGAGAGGAATGAAGAAGGGATTCTCCATTGGCAGGGATAAGGTGGTGGATGTCTATCATGATGCAGAGCATTTTGATGTGACGAAGGATGCCAAAAAGCTGATCCTGCGGATTGTGCTGTGGAATGCCCTGATTCTGGTGATCGTATGCAGCCTTCCTCTGGGAGGAGTGACGATCGCAGTCATTTACTCTGTGGTACTGTATTTTGTACTGCGGCGCTATGTCAGCAAATTGCAGAAAAAGTACGGACTACTGTTAAAGGCTACCAATGAGATCGCTCAGGGTAATCTGAATGTGACCATAGAGGAAGATCTGGGCGTGTTTGAACCCTTTAAACCACAGATCTACCGGATCGAGGAAGGCTTCCGCAATGCGGTGGCGGAGGAAGTGAAGAGCCAGCGGATGAAATCGGAACTGATCACGAATGTATCCCACGATCTGAAGACACCACTGACAGCTATCATTACCTATGTAAAGCTGCTACAGGAGCCGGGAGTGACGGAGGAACAGCGGAAGGAGTACTTAGAGACGCTGGATCGTAAATCGCTGCGCCTGAAGGCACTGATCGAGGATCTGTTCGAAGTCAGCAAGGCAAATTCCCAGAATATCACGCTCGACATTCGTGATGTGGATATTGTAAGCATGGTGAAACAGGTCGAATTCGAGATGGAAGATAAGCTGGCGGATGCCGGACTGGATGTGCGGGTGAGCATGCCGGAGGAGAAGGTTATCGTGCCGTTAGACAGTCAGAAGACCTTCCGGATTTTTGAAAATCTGTTTGGCAATATTGCAAAATATGCTCTGCCGGGAACCAGAGTCTATGTCAACGGTTTTACGGCAAAGGATGAGGTGACCATAATCTTAAAAAACATCACAGCGCAGGAATTATCCGTATCGGGAGAGGAACTGACCGAGCGATTCGTCAGAGGGGATGCTTCCCGTAACACGGAAGGAAGCGGACTGGGACTGGCAATTGCAAAAAGCTTTACAGAAATTCAAGGCGGAAAGTTCCGGATCGAACTGGACGGAGATTTATTCAAGGTGGTGCTGATCTGGAAAGTAAAGCCAGAGAGCGGGAACTACGACAATTCCGGGGACAAAGTGACGACCGGAGACAAAGAAAAACAACCACTACAATCATAAAAAGTATTACATTGCAATATTAAAATAGATCAATGAATCAAAGCCAAAACATCCACATTTGCGTAGAAATACGTTAAATGTGGATGTTTTCAATTACAAATGAGTGTGCTACAATAATGGAAACTTCAAGGAGATGTATTTCGTATCTGAAGAGTGAGCAGCTGTGCGGAATGCGCAAGTTGTATGAAGAGAAAAAGGAGCAGTAGACAATGGGAATGACAATGACGCAGAAGATACTTGCACAGGCAGCGGGCCTTGCGCAGGTACAGGCAGGACAGCTGATCGAGGCACAGCTGGATCTGGTGCTGGGCAACGATATCACCAGTCCGGTGGCAATCAAGGAAATGGATAAAATGAAGGTACAGGGAGTGTTTGATAAGGATAAGATCGCACTGGTACCGGATCATTTTGTTCCCAATAAGGATATTAAATCTGCGGAGCACTGCAAATGTGTCCGTGAGTTTGCAAGACGCAATGAGATCACCAATTATTTCGAAGTAGGAGAGATGGGTATCGAACATGCACTGCTTCCCGAGAAAGGACTTACCGTAGCCGGAGATGTGATCATCGGTGCGGATTCCCATACCTGTACTTACGGTGCGCTGGGTGCATTTTCCACCGGTGTGGGAAGCACGGATATGGCAGCCGGTATGGCTACCGGCAAGGCATGGTTCAAAGTACCTGCGGCGATCAAATTCAATCTGACCGGCAAACCCGCAGAATGGGTCAGCGGTAAGGATGTGATCTTACATATCATCGGCATGATCGGTGTGGACGGTGCACTGTATAAGTCTATGGAATTTGTGGGAGACGGTATTGCTAATCTGTCCATGGATGACCGTTTCACCATTGCCAACATGGCTATCGAAGCCGGCGGTAAGAACGGTATTTTCCCTGTGGATGAGAAGGCTATTGCTTACATGAAAGAGCATTCAAAACGCCCCTATAAGGTATTTGAAGCAGATCCGGATGCACAGTACGATGCAGAATATACCATTGATCTGAGCACTTTACGGCCTACCGTGGCATTCCCTCATCTGCCGGAGAATACACATACTATCGATGAGATCCACGAGATGGAGCCCATCGCCATTGATCAGGTAGTGATCGGATCCTGTACCAACGGACGTATTGACGATCTGCGCACCGCAGCGAAGGTGCTTGCAGGCAGACATGTGGCAAAGGGCATGCGTTGTATCGTGATCCCTGCCACCCAGTCCATCTACATGCAGGCGATGGAAGAGGGACTTCTTAAGACCTTCATCGAAGCGGGAGCAGTGGTAAGTACACCTACCTGCGGCCCCTGCCTTGGCGGATATATGGGTATCCTGGCGGAGGGAGAGAGATGTGTCTCCACGACCAACCGTAATTTCGTGGGACGTATGGGACATGTAAAGAGTGAGATCTATCTGGCGAGTCCCGCAGTGGCAGCAGCCAGCGCTATCACCGGCAAGATTTCCTGCCCCTGTGAACTCAAATAAAATAAAAGAGGTAATAGAAAATGAACAACGCAAAAGGAACGGTTTTTAAATTCGGAGATAACGTGGATACCGACGTTATCATTCCCGCAAGATATCTGAATTCCTCCGATCCCGCAGAACTGGCTACCCACTGCATGGAGGACATTGATAAGGATTTTATCAAAAATGTGAAAAAAGGTGACATTATCGTAGCGGAGAAAAACTTCGGCTGCGGCTCCTCCAGAGAGCATGCCCCCATCGCCATCAAGGCGGCAGGCGTCAGCTGCGTCATCGCAGAGACCTTTGCCAGAATCTTCTACCGCAATGCCATCAATATCGGGTTGCCCATCATTGAGTGTCCAGAGGCATCCCGCAAGATCAACAATGGCGATGAAGTCGAGATAGACTTCAATACCGGCTTGATCAAAGATCTCACCACCGGCGAGAGCTTCCAGGGACAGGCATTCCCCGAGTTCATGCAGAAGATCATTGCCGCAGAGGGATTGATCAACTATATCAACAGCCAAAAATAGAAACAGCTTTTCAGCTTACAAAAATACCTCCCTGTTACCGTTTCCGGAATACAGGGAGGTATTTTTAAATTCCAGTCTTATGAAGTTAAGCTTTTTTATTGATCATGGCACGTTTTCTCAGGGTCGGATCCAGGATCTTCTTACGGATACGAAGGTTTGTGGGAGTTACCTCCAACAGTTCGTCGGTATCGATGAAGTCCAGAGCCTGCTCCAGAGACAGGATCCTAGGCGGTGTCAGACGCAGAGCTTCGTCGGCGCTGGAGGAACGGGTGTTGGTCAGCTGCTTTTTCTTGCAGACATTGATCTCGATGTCCTCACTGCGGCCGGTCTGACCGATGACCATACCGGAGTATACTTTCTCGCCGGGTCCGATGAAGAGAGTACCGCGTTCCTGCGCATTGTACAGACCGTAAGTGATAGATTCACCGGATTCGAAAGCGATCAGGGAACCCATCTTACGATACTGGATATCTCCCTTGTAGGGGCCGTAGTCATCGAATACGGTGTTCAGGATACCGTTACCCTTGGTGTCGGTCATGAACTCGCCACGGTAACCGATCAGTCCTCTTGCGGGGATGGAGAACTCCAGACGGGTGTAAGTGCCGCCGGAGATGGAACCCATGTTGCGAAGCTCACCTTTCCGCTGTCCCAGCTTCTCGATGACAGCACCGGCAAACTCGTTGGGGACATCGATATAAGCCAGCTCCATAGGCTCTAACTTTTTACCGTTTTCATCGGTATGATACAGAACCTCTGCCTTACTTACGGCGAATTCGAAACCTTCACGACGCATATTCTCGATCAACACGGACAGATGCAACTCACCACGGCCGGATACTTTGAAACGGTCGGGAGAATCGGTCTCTTCCACACGCAAGGATACATCGGTATTTAACTCGCGGAACAGTCTGTCACGCAGGTGACGGCTGGTAACGAATTTACCCTCCTGGCCTGCCAGAGGAGAGTCGTTGACCATGAACTGCATGGCGATGGTGGGCTCACTGATCTTCTGGAAAGGAATGGGTACCACATTTTCCGGAGAGCAGATGGTGTCACCGATGTGAAGCTCGCTGATACCGGAGACGGCAACGATGGAACCGATGCCTGCTTCCTTGACTTCTACTTTATTCAGACCGTCGAACTCATACAGCTTGCTGACCTTGGTCTTGATGATCTTGTCGGGGTTGTGGTGGTTACAGATGACCACATCCTGATTCACACGGATGGTACCGTTGTCTAACTTACCGACACCGATACGTCCGACATCTTCATTATAATCGATGGTACTGATCAGTACCTGGGTAGCTGCCTCGGGGTCACCTTCGGGAGCGGGAATGTAGTTGATGATGGTCTCGAACAGAGGCTCCATATCAGTACCCATCTCGTCGGCATCCAGGGAAGCAATACCTGCCTTGGCGGAAGCGTACACAAAAGGACAGTCTAACTGGGAATCGTCCGCATCCAGCTCTAAAAACAGCTCCAGTACTTCGTCTACGACTTCATCGGGTCTTGCTTCGGGTCGATCGATCTTGTTGATACATACGATAACGGGAAGCTTTAATTCCAGAGCCTTACGGAGTACGAATTTGGTCTGGGGCATAGCACCTTCGAAAGCATCTACTACCAGGATAACACCGTTTACCATCTTCAGGACACGTTCTACTTCGCCGCCGAAGTCCGCGTGCCCCGGGGTGTCGATGATGTTGATCTTGGTACCCTTATACATAACGGCAGTGTTCTTGGACAGAATAGTGATACCACG
>ENA-UESJ01001639-UESJ01001639.1-human-gut-metagenome-genome-assembly--contig:-NODE-1639-length-10094-cov-26.379754_pt1 | contig 10094 bp, 9 predicted proteins | sample MGYA00243000_ERZ508001 | MGnify/ENA primary metagenome ERZ508001 (study PRJEB26167, sample SAMN06115479) | human gut metagenome | host: Homo sapiens | place: China:Chongqing | collected 2015-03-03... | reverse complement strand
GAACTGGACAGCCTGCCTGTAAGATCATTCATAATTATGGAGGCAAAAATCATGAAAATGGCAAAGAAGTTTCTGGCTGTCGCCCTCGCCGGCGTTCTGGCACTGTCCGTTCTGACCGGCTGCGGCGCTAGCGTCAAGAGCAAGGATGTCGCTAAAGCTCTGACCAAGATGGGCATCGAGGCCGAGCAGGACAAGGACATGGATAAGGCTGCTGAGAACACCCTGACGGCTATCGAGGCTATCATCAATTCTGAGACCAACACCAATGCTGACGAAGAGCAAAAGATCACTCTGGACAATGCTGTTGGGACTACTGGCAAGCTCATTGCGGCTAGCGGCGTCATGACTGGTGCTGACACCGGAAGCAAGGTCCAGACGGCTCTGGGCATTCAGGCTGGCGGCGCAAACGAGAACAAGCTGGTCCGCGTTGCTCTGGTCAAGACCGAGAATGCCAAGAAGGACGCAAACCTGCAGGCTGGCATTGTGGTAAAGGGTCTGGTCACTGCTAAAGTTGCTGACACCACCAAGGCTGTTAATCCCGGCAAGCTGGGTACTGCCAAGACCAGTGACGGCAAGTACATGCTGGTCGTCATCGTCAACGATATTTCTGCAGACTAATTTTCTCTTCCCCATGTGAGGACTGCCGCAAGGCGATAGATTCCCCATAAATAAAGACGACAACAGGCCCCGGAGTGGAAACACCCCGGGGTCTGTTGTTTTTTGTTTCTTTTTTGTGCAGCTCCGGCTTTATTGTATCCAACCTTCCATACGGAATCTTACAGGATATTAAGGGATTTCTTAACAAACCGTAACAAGAAGGGCTTTGGGCTGTAAGTTTGAGCCTGTATACTGGAACCATAACGAACGGGAATGATTCCGGAGGAGAAAACGGAATGCATCCCCGGCAAACGAAAAAAGGAAAGGAAGTACAAACCCATGAGTGATACGATCCTCGCTCTGCTCGGCTTTGCAACGGTGATTACGGTCATCGTCCTGCTGCTGCGCAATGTCACGGTCCCTGCACTGGCATTCGTCAGCGTCTCGACCATCACCGCAGCCATTCTGGTGGCTACCGGTGCTTTCACCCTGGATGAAATGGCCGGCTTTATCAAGGAGGGCGTCAAGGGCGTCCACGGTACGGCAATCCTGTTCATCTTCTCCGTCCTGTTCTTCGGCGTCATGACCGACGCGGGCATGTTCGACAAGATCATCGGCGCGCTGATGAAGAAAGTCGGCAACAACGTCGTCGGCGTTGCTCTGATGACCTGCCTCATCGCCGTCATCGGCCATCTGGACGGCGGCGGCGCTTCCACCTTCCTCATCACCATCCCTGCCATGCTGCCCGTCTACAAGCGCCTGCACATGCGCCGTGAGACCCTGCTGCTCATCTGCGTTACGTCGATGGGTGTCATGAACCTGTTGCCCTGGGGCGGCCCGACCATGCGTGCCGCCAGCGTTCTGGGCGTTGAGTCCAATGACCTGTGGAGTCAGATCCTTCCGATGCAGATCGTCGGTCTGGTTCTGGCTGTCGGCACTGCCATCTTCTGGGGCCTGCAGGAGAAGAAGCGCATTGCCAAGCTGGGCGATGCTGCCGTAGAGGATGTCGGCAAGTACGATGATTCGGATAGCGAAGAGAAGAACAATGAGCTGGCTCGCCCGAAGAACTTCATCTTCAATGTTATCCTGACTCTGGCCGTCATCATCGTGCTGGTCCTGGACATCTTCCCCTCTTACTACGTCTTCATGGTCGGCTGCGCTCTGGGCATTCTGGTCAACTACCGCGGCAAGAAGCTGCAGAACTCCATCATCAAGAGCCATGCGGCTTCCGGCCTGACCATGGCCTCCACCATTCTGTGTGCCGGTGTCTTCCTCGGTGTCCTGAGCAAGAGCGGCATCATGGAGAAGATGGCCATCATGATGGCCAGCGTCATCCCCGCCTCTCTGGGCCGTTTCCTGCCCGTCATCATCGGCGTCCTGAGCGTGCCTCTGGCTCTGCTGTTCGATACCGACTCCTACTTCTACGGCCTGCTGCCCGTCCTGATCAGTGTTGGCAACCAGTTCGGCGTCAACCCGGCTCACATCGCCATCGCAATGGTCGTCTGCCGCAACTGCGCTACCTTCATCAGCCCGGTGGCTCCCGCTACCTATCTGGGCATCGGTCTGGCCGGTGTCGAGATCAAGGACCACATCAAGTACTGCTTCGGCTGGCAGTGGGGTGTTTCCATCGTCTGCCTCGTCGCTGGTCTGATCCTCGGCGTCATCCACTTCTGATAAACTGAGTTCCCGCCCGGCTGCCCTTCGTTGGACGGCCGGGCATTTTTGCAGAACGATTTTACCACTTTTTCCCAAGGAGGCTGCTGCAATGCGTGAGACCCCAGTCTGCACCGCGGCCGATGCCATCTACAAGCTGGCGGCGGGCAATCTGAAATACCTGAACGCGGAAAACGGGAGCGGCGATATTTCCCGCCGTATCCGGATGTCCACCTGGGCGAAGGGCCAGTCGCCCTACGCCATCATCGTCACCTGTTCGGATTCCCGGGTCATCCCGGAGAACATCTTCTCGGCGGGCATCGGTGAGCTGTTCGTCATCCGGCTGGCGGGCAACATCATCGACGACCACCAGCTGGGCAGCATCGAGTACGCTGCCGGCCATCTGGGCTGTCGGCTGGTGGTGGTGCTGGGCCACACCCACTGCGGCGCGGTGGATGCCGCCATCAACTCCGAGTCCTCCGGCTATATCCGCTACATCACGGACGAGATAAAAAAGGCCATCGGGGACGAAACAGACCCCTACAAGGCCAGCTGTCTCAATGTCCGGCACAGTGTGCAGGAGATCGAAAAGAGCCTGTGCATCCATAACATCGAGGAGGAAACGGGCCTGCGGGTCGTCGGTGCGATGTACCACATCGAGGACGGCAGCGTCGAATTCCTGTAAGGAACTCCCAGCATTGCGGCGAAACGGCCCTTTCCCAGACCGGGAAAGGGCCGTTTCCTCTGTTTGACAATCCGGCCTCGTTCGCTTATACTGACAGCGGAAAAAGAAACCGACGGAGGGACGGAATATGGTACAGGTAGACCTTATCACAGGATTTCTCGGGGCAGGGAAGACCACCTTCCTGCGCAGATACGCGGCATGGTGGGCCGGGCAGGGCGTCAAAGTCTGTGTGCTGGAAAACGACTTCGGCGCGGTGAACGTGGACGCCATGCTGCTTCAGGACCTGGAGGCCCAGGGCGTGGAGCTGGAGACCATCAGCGGCGGCTGCGACTGCGACACCCACCAGCGTCGGATGCGGACAAAGCTCATCTCCATGGCCATGCGGGGCTTTGAGCGGGTCATCGTGGAGCCCAGCGGCATCTTTGACGTGGACGAGTTCTTCGACGTGCTGCGGGACGAGCCGCTGGACCGCTGGTATCAGCTGGGCAACGTCATCGCCATCGTGGATGCTCTTCTGCCGGAAGAGCTTTCCCCGCAGGCAGAATATATCCTCGCTTCCGAGAGTGCGTGGGCGGGCAGTGTCCTCCTGAGCCGCTGTCAGCTGGCCTCTGACGCGCAGAAGCAGGGGGCAGAAGCCCATCTGGCCCGTGCGCTGGAAGCCTGCAAGTGCTCCCGGAAGTTCGGTCCGGAGGAGATCATTGCGAGAGACTGGGCCGATCTGACGGCCGACGACATGGCCCGCATCGCAAAGTGCGGCTTCCGGCAGGCCAGCTGCGAAAAGCTCCACTTCGACGCGCACGATGCTTTCACCTCGGCCTACTTCCTCGAGCTGGGTCTGCCCCGCGCTCAGCTGGAAAAGAACATCCCGTCCCTCTTCACCGACCCCGCCTGCGGAAACGTCCTCCGGGTGAAAGGCTTCGTGGAGGATGATGGCCGGTGGTACGAGCTGAACGCTGCCGCCGCCGGTCTGACAGCGGCCCCCATCCCGCAGGGACAGCAGGTGCTCATCGTCATCGGCGAGGGGCTGGACAAGGCCCGGCTGGAAGAAGACCTGAGACGATGAGCTTTCCACAATGAAACAGAGAATTGTGCAATATTGATTGCGCCGGCCCTCCTGCAGCGTTATAATAGAGAAAAAGAAATCAGGAGGCCGTTTCATGAGCATTTCGACCACCCAAAAGCCGACTACCCGCCGCATCGTGGGTATGCTGGTGGGCATTGTTATTATTGGTCTGGGCATCGCCCTCTTCAAGCAGTCCCATCTCGGCAACGACTCCATCAGCGCGCTGAATATGCGCCTTGCCGAGCTGCTGGGCATCTCGCTGGGCGTGCAGAACGTCGCCACCAACATCCTCTTCTTTGCGCTGGAATTCTGGTTCGGGCGCAAGTACATCGGCCTTGGCACCTTCGTCAACGGCATCGGCATGGGGTTCATCATAACCTTCTTCTACGACCCCATTGCCGCGGCCTTCGGCCCGGCAGCGTCCCTGCCGGAACAGCTGGTGTGGGTGGTGCTGGCCGTCCTTGTGACGGCGCTGGGCGCGTCCCTCTACCAGACGGCTGACCTCGGCATTGCGCCCTACGATTACCTCTCGCTGGGTCTGCGGGACTACACGCACTTCCAGTACTTCGGCTGCCGCGTCTTCACCGACGCCTTCTGCGCCCTGCTCTGCTGGCTCCTGGGCGGTCTTGTGGGTCTGGGTACCCTCATCTGCGCGTTCTGCCTCGGACCCTTCATCCAGTTCTTCAACGGCCTCGTCTCCGAGCGGGTCCTGCAGTATAAGCCCGAAAAAGCATGAGCATAACAAAAAAGACATCTGCCGTCGGCAGATGTCTTTTTTGTATCTTACTCGAATTTGAACAGCGGCGTGCCGGTGGAGACGATGCCGCCCGCGATGATATGGAGCTTTGGCAGGTCGTCGGCGTTGGTCACGATGATGGCGGTGGTGGTGGGGTGGTTGGCAGCGCGGATGGCGTCCAGATCGACCTTCAGCAGAGCGGTGCCGGCCTTGACCTTCTGCTCTTCCTTGACCAGAGCGGTGAAGCCCTTGCCCTGCATCTCGACGGTGTCCATGCCGACATGGATCAGCAGCTCGATGCCGTCGTCGCTGGTGATGCCGATGGCGTGCAGGGTGGAAGCCACCTGCGTGATGGTGCCGTCAAACGGGGCGTACACGGTGTCGCCGGTGGGCTCAATGCCGCAGCCGGGCCCCAGAATGGCGGTGGCGAACGTCTCATCGGGGATCTGCTCCAGCGGGATCACCGTGCCGTCGATGGGAGCCATGACGGTCATCTTTTCGCCTGCAAATTTCGGGGCGGCATCGTGCTTGCCGCCAAACAGTTTATCAAAAAAGCCCATTGTGAAAATCCTTCCTTCCTGTCATCCGGAAAAATAATAGCGCAGAAGATCGTAAACTCAAAAAGGGCAAGGATACACGGTCTGGTGTATGCTTGCCCCTTTCTCGCATTCTGCGTTGTTCTTTTCAAACCATACCATACCCGGCCGAAAAATTCAATCAGCATCCCGCACAAAGAGAATGCTGAAACTTCGGCGAAACGCCAAAGAAAAACCCGGGCGTGGAATTTACATCAGAGCGATGAGCTGCTCGATCTCTTCCATCTTAGTGGCCCAGCTGGTGGCGATGCGGACGACGGTGTGGCTGTCGTCGAACTTCTCCCAGAAGCCGAACTTTGCCCTGCCTTCCAGCGCGGTCAGCTGGGTGTTTTCCAGCACGACGAAGAGCTGGTTGGTGGGGGAGTCCATAAAGAAGCGGTAGCCCTTTGCGGCGAGGCCCTTCTTGAGGGCGTTGGCCGTCTCGATGGCGTTGCGGCTGATGCGGGTGTAGAGGCCGTCGGTGAAGAGGACGTCGAACTGGATGCCCATGAGGCGGCCTTTGGCCAGCAGAGCGCCCTGCTGCTTGACCATGGTCATGAAGTGGGCCGGTGCGCCGTGGGGGAAGACCACGGCCTCGCCGCAGAGTGCGCCCACCTTGGTGCCGCCGATGTAAAAGACGTCGGTGAGCCGGGCGAGGTCGGCCAGGGTCACGTCGGTGCCTTCGCTCACCAGCGCGTAGCCCAGACGTGCGCCGTCCACGAAGAGGGGCATGTGGTAGGTGTGGCAGACGGCGGACAGGGCCTCGAGCTCAGCCTTGCTGTACAGGGTGCCGTACTCGGTGGGGTGGGAGATATACACCATGCCGGGGAAGACCATGTGGTCGTGGTTCGAGTCGGCGTAGAAGGTCTTGCAGAAATCCTCCACCGTGGCGGCATCCAGCTTGCCGTTCTTCTGGGGCAGGCCGATGACCTTGTGGCCGGTGAACTCGATGGCACCCGCCTCATGACCGGCCACGTGGCCGGTGGCGGCGGCGACGACGCCTTCCCAGCGGCGGAGCGTGGAGGCGATGACGATGGAGTTGGCCTGGGTGCCGCCGGAGATGAAGAAAACATCTGCCTCGGGGCAGGCGCAGGCGGCGCGGATCTTCTCCTTTGCGCTGGCGCAGTAGGGGTCGGTGCCGTAGCCGGACACCTTCTCGAAGTTCGTTTCCGTCAGCTTCTGCAGGATGGCGGGATGTGCACCCTCGCAGTAGTCGTTCTCAAAATACAGCATATTCTTTCCCTTTCCGTTATTACGATAAAGAAGATGATCCTATTGTGAGCCAGGAACGCGCTTTTGTCAACCCTTTGGAACCATGGAAAAATGCCCACCCTTTGCTGTATCTTTAATTTATTTGTGGTATACTTTTACAGTGGTACCGAATATAGATCGGGAGGGACAGCAAATGAAGCAAATGCTCCGGAAAAAGGACGTCTGGGTACTTTTAGCGGCGCTCATCGGGGCGTTCGCCTGTGTGACGCTCATCCAGTTCATCAGCGGCCGCATTGACGGTGTGGCCTCGATGGTGTTCCTGCTGGCGGTGTTTTTTGTTTCCATGTACACCGACGGCTACTGGTGGGGCGTGGCCGGTTCTGTCATCAGCGTGCTGGCGGTCAACTTCGCGTTCCGCACGCCCTACTTTGCCTTCAACTTCACCATCCCGGAGAACATCTTCTCCGGCGTGGTGATGCTGGTGGTCTCCTTTATGACGAGCACCCTGACCACCCGCATCAAAAAGCAGGAGCAGCTGCGGATGGAGAGCGAGACGGAGAAGATGCGGGCCAACCTCCTGCGGGCTGTCTCCCACGACCTGCGCACCCCGCTGACGTCCATCTACGGGGCCTGCTCTACGGTCATCGACAACTACGACTCGCTGGGCCGGGAGCAGAAGATAAAGCTCCTTTCCGAGGCCTGTGCCGACGCCCAGTGGCTCAACCGGATGGTGGAGAATCTGCTCTCCGTCACCCGCATCGACGCCGACGGCGTCGCCATCCAGAAGACGCCCACCGTGCTGGAAGAGCTGGTGGATACGGTGCTGGTGCGGTTCCAGAAGCTCCACCCCGGCGTACCGGTGGAGGTAAAGCTTCCGGATGACTTCATCGTCATCCCGATGGACTCCATGCTCATCCAGCAGGTGCTGACGAACCTTTTGGAAAACGCGGTGCTCCACGCCAAGGGGATGACCCGCCTGACGCTGCGGGTGTTCACGCTGGGGCAGCGGGCGGTGTTTGAAGTCATTGACAACGGCTGCGGCATCCCGAAAGAGCGGCTCAAGACCCTCTTCACCGGCACGACCCTGACGCAGGATACCTCGTCGGGCGGCAAGCACGGCATGGGCATCGGGCTGTCGGTGTGCGCGGCCATCATCAAAGCCCACGGCGGCGAGATAAAGGCCGAGAGCACGCCCGGCGAGGGTACGACCATCCGGTTCTGGCTGGAGACCGAAGAAGTGGATACGGAGGAAACAGAGGATGAGCAATAATAAATTCAAGGTACTTATCATCGAGGATGAGGCGAACATCTGCAGCTTCATCCAGACCCTGCTGGAGACCAACGGCTATCAGGCGCTGGTGGCCCAGACCTGCGTGATGGGCATGACCATGTTCATCTCCTATAACCCGGACCTCGTCATCCTGGACCTCGGCCTGCCCGACCGGGACGGTCTGGACGCCATCCGTTCCATCCGGCAGAAGTATCTGACCCCCATCATCGTCCTGTCGGCCCGCACCACCGAGCAGGATAAGATCGAGGCCCTCGACCTCGGTGCCAACGACTATATCACCAAGCCCTTCGGTACCGGTGAGCTGCTGGCCCGGGTGCGGGCTGCGCTGCGGGTGAACCGCTATGGCGGCGGGAGCTTGCCCGGCGGGGTGTTCAGCGCACAGGGCCTCACCATCAACTACGAGCGCCGCAAGGTGTTCGTGGACGGGCAGGAGGTGCGCCTGACCCAGACGGAGTACAATATCGTGGCCTTTTTGTCCGAGCACGCCGGGCGCGTGATGACCTATGCTGCCATCGTCCGGGCCATCTGGGGCGACACGGACGCCAGCAGCACCAAGAAGCTGCAGGTGAATATGGCCAATATCCGCAAAAAGCTGGGCAGCCGCCCGGGCAGCAATACCTACATCCTCAACGAGCTTGGCGTGGGCTATCGGATGATAGAAGAAGACGCAAAGCCCCTGGAACCTGCGGAGGAGACGAAATGACACTGGCGCTGAGCCTGTTTGTCCTGTTTTATATCTTGATGCTGGCGGTGCAGCAGTACCGCCCCTGGGTCGCGCTGGGCGGGGCCGGGGCGTTCCTGCTGCTGGGAAAGCTGGGCGTGTACGATTTCACGCTGGCGGACGCCGCCCGGGCCGTAGACTTCAATGTCCTGCTGATGATGGCGGGAATGATGGGTACGGTCTTTCTTTTTATCCAGAGCAAGATGCCCGCCCGGCTGGCCGAAGAACTCATTGCCCATGTGCCGGATGTCCGGTGGGCCGTGTCGGTGCTGGCGCTGCTGGCGGGGTTCATCAGTGCCTTTGTGGACAATGTGGCCACCGTGCTGATGGTGGCTCCGGTAGGGCTTGCCATCGCCCGGCGGCTGAAACGATCGCCGGTGCCGGTGCTCATCGCCATTGCGGTGTCGTCCAATTTACAGGGCGCGGCAACGCTGGTGGGGGACACCACGAGCATCCTGCTGGGCGGCTTTGCGGGGATGAATTTCTTCGATTTCTTCTGGATGGAGGGCCGACCCGGTATCTTCTGGAGCGTGGAGCTGGGAGCGCTGGCCTCGCTGGGGGTGCTGTTCTGGCTGTTCCGGGACCAGCGCCAGCCCGTCCATGTCACGGTGGAAACGGAGGTGGAGGACGATGTCCCCACGGCGCTTCTCCTGCTGACGGTAGGTCTGCTCATCGCGGCGTCCTTCCTGCCTGAGCCCTCTGGCGGCGTGCTGCATCTGCTCTATACCTTGCGCAGCGGGCTCGTCTGCATGGGGCTGTGCCTCTTCGGTGCCGCCCGTGCCTGCTGGCGCAGCCGCTCCCTGAGGCCGCTGGCCGAGACGTTCCGGGCGCTGGATTATGACACCCTGCTGCTGCTCTTCAGCCTCTTTATTCTGCTGGAAGGGGTGAGCAGGGCGGGCGTCATCGACGCGGCGGCGCAGCTGTTCCACTCCGCAGCCGGAGACGAGCCGCTGCATCTTTACCTGCTGCTGGTGGCCGCGTCGGTGGGGCTGTCGGCCTTCATCGACAACATCCCCTATGTGGCGGCCATGCTGCCGGTGGTGCAGGGCGTCGCCGCCCTCATGAACGGCGGCGCGGGCATTGAGCCGGAGCTGTTCTACTTCGGTCTGCTTACCGGCGCGACGCTGGGCGGCAACCTGACCCCCATCGGCGCGTCAGCCAACATCGCGGCCATCGGCATTCTCCGCAAGAACGGCGAGACTGTCCGCACCCGGGACTTCCTGCGCATCGGCGTACCCTTCACACTGGCGGCAGTTCTCGTGGGGGCAGGGAGCCTCTGGCTGTTCTGGGGCATCTGAGAAAATTCAGGAAAAACTGCAAAAGAAGAAGCGTGGTCTGGCAGGCATCTGCCCCGGAAGCAGGCATCACCGGGGCAGATGTCTGTGTTTTTGCGCGCAGGGACGCAAGATAAAATATGCGGAAAAGAATGCAAAAACTTTTTTGAAAAAACGCTTGACTTTCCCGTTTTCCGTGGTATAATAACTATCGTTCCGAGCCGAACGGCAGCGAACAAAACAGAATATGCGGATATGGCGGAATTGGCAGACGCGTTAGATTCAGG
>ENA-UESJ01001636-UESJ01001636.1-human-gut-metagenome-genome-assembly--contig:-NODE-1636-length-10109-cov-3.419956_pt1 | contig 10109 bp, 9 predicted proteins | sample MGYA00243000_ERZ508001 | MGnify/ENA primary metagenome ERZ508001 (study PRJEB26167, sample SAMN06115479) | human gut metagenome | host: Homo sapiens | place: China:Chongqing | collected 2015-03-03... | reverse complement strand
TTGCAGACAGAATAGAAGTGGCAGAGACTCTGCCTTACAGCGATATACCCGGTTTTCCGGTCTCTACGGCGCCGGGACACAAAGGACGATTTGTCTTTGGCACCATTGGCGGCAAAGAAGTGGTGCTCATGGACGGCCGGGTGCACCTGTATGAGGGCTATACGCCCCAGCAGGTGGTGATGCCCATTCGCCTGATGCGCCAAATGGGCATTCACACCGTCCTATTGACCAACGCCAGCGGCGGTATTCGCCGTGATCTGCACGCCGGCGACCTGATGCTGCTGACGGACCACATTTCCAGTTTGGTCCCCTCTCCCCTGCGGGGTGAGAACGACCCTTCGCTGGGTGTACGCTTTCCGGATATGCGCCATGTGTATGACGAGGATTTGCAGCGCCTGTTTCGCCAAACGGCAAAGGCTCTGGATATTCCGCTGAAAAGCGGCGTCTACATTCAACTGCAAGGCCCGGCATTTGAAACCCCGGCGGAGATCAAAATGTGCGCCGCTCTGGGTGCGGACGCCGTGGGTATGAGTACCGCCATTGAGGCGCAGGCTGCCCGGCACTGCGGATTGCGCGTGGCCGGCGTCAGCTGCATTACCAACCTGGCCAGCGGTCTGCTGGATTGTCCCCTGACCTCCGAGGAGGTGGGCGAAACCGCCGCTAAGGTGGCTGAGAATTTTCAATCCCTGATCCTTGAAACTGTGAAACGGATGTGACAATATGGAAAACTTGAAATACCAAGACGGAAAGCTGGAGATTCTCGACCAGCGACTGCTGCCCAATGAAGCAAAGTGGCTGCCCATTGGCAGCAAGGAAGCGGCCTTTGAAGCCATACAAACGCTGGCAGTACGGGGCGCACCGGCCATCGGTATCTTCGCCGCATTCTCTATGGCGTTGTTTGGCAAGGACGACCCGGCGGCGTGCAAAGCCTACTTAGACAGCGCCCGCCCCACGGCTGTGAACCTGAGCTGGGCCACTGCACGGCTGGCAAAGGTGATAAAAAATGGCGGCGACCCGGTGGCAGAAGCCTTGGCGGTGCAGGCCGAGGACATAGAAATGTGCCACAAAATCAGCGCTTACGGCTTGTCCCTGCTCCGGGATGGCGATGGTCTGCTGACCCACTGCAACGCCGGCGAGCTGGCTACAAGCCGCTACGGCACCGGACTGGGACCGATCCTGCTGGGCAAGGAAAAGGGCTACAATTTTAAGGTGTTCTCCGACGAAACCCGTCCCCTGCTGCAAGGGGCACGGCTCACCAGCTATGAATTGGAAAAAGCCGGCGTGGATGTGACCCTGATCTGTGACAACATGGAAAGCGAGGTGATGAAAAACGGCTGGATCCAAGCGGTGCTGGTAGGCTGCGACCGAGTGGCTATGAACGGTGACGCCGCCAACAAGATCGGCACTTCCGGGGTGGCAATTCTGGCAAAGCACTACGGTATTCCCTTTTATGTGCTTGGGCCTACCTCCACGGTGGATCCCCACTGTGCCACCGGCGCAGATATTCAGATCGAGGAGCGCCCCGGGGACGAGATCAAGGAGCTGTACTTTGAGCGCCCCACGGCGCTGCCCCAAACGAAATGTTACAACCCTGCCTTTGATGTTACAGACCACAACCTGATCACCGCCATTATTACGGACAAAGGCATTTTGCGCCCGCCGTACACCGAGAGCCTGCGCGCCCTGTTTCAGGAGGAAGTATGATACGATTCTATAACGGTCCTGTGCTGACACTACAACAGGACCAAATGAATATTACGCACCAAGAGGTATGGGTAGACGGCAACCGTATTGTGTGCCTGGGGGCAAACCCGGGGGCAAAAGCGGACCGGGAGATTGACCTGAACGGCGATCTGCTGATGCCGGCCTTTAAGAACGCCCACACCCACTCGGCCATGACATTTGGCCGCTCCTTTAGCGACGATCTGCCCCTACAAAGCTGGCTGTATGACAAAATCTTTCCCTTGGAAGCCAAGCTAACCGCAGAGGATATTTATCATCTGTCCCGACTGGCGTTCCTGGAGTATTTGGAGAGCGGCATTTCCGCCTGCTTTGATATGTACTACTTTCCGGAAGCCATGGCAAAAGCGGCGGTGGACGCCGGGTTCCGCACGGTAATGTGCGGTGCGGTCAATAATTTTAAGGAAAGCCCGGCACTTCTGGAAGAATACTACAACACCTACAACAACGATCACCCGCTGGTGTCCTACCAACTGGGGTTCCACGCAGAGTACACCACCAACCGCTCCATTATGGAGGCCATTGCGGCGCTGGCAGAGAAGTACAAGGCGCCGGTGTATATGCACGCCAGTGAGACGGAGAGCGAGGTGCAGGACTGCATCGGCCGCTACGGCATGACCCCTACGGCGCTGTTTGAGCAACTGGGGCTGTGGAACTACGGTGGCGGTGCATTTCACAGTGTGTGGGTCAGCAATGATGACCTGAACATTTACAAAAAACACGGCGTTTACGCAGTGCTGAATGCCGGCTCCAACGCCAAGCTGGCCAGTGGCATTGCCCCGGTGGAAAAAATGTTGCAAATGGGCATTCCCCTGGCGGTGGGCACAGACGGTCCCTCCAGCAACAACGCACTGGATATGTTCCGGGAAATGTACCTGATCTGCGTACTGCAAAAACTGCGGGAGAAGAACGCCGCAGCGGCAGACGCCAACACCATATTAAAAGCAGCCACCGCAGGCTCCGCCCGGTGTATGGGACTGCCGGAGGCGGACTGCATCGCCCCTGGTAAGCTGGCAGACCTAACCGTGATCGACCTGCATCGGCCCAATATGCAGCCCATCAACAACATCACCAAAAACCTGGTGTACAGCGGTGCCAAAACCAATGTACGCCTAACTATGGTAGACGGACGAATTCTCTACGAAAACGGCCGGTTCTTAAACACAGATACAGATGAAATTTACAAGAACGCCCAAACGGTCATTGACCGAATTCGATAAGGAGGCACAGCGATGCAAGTCTTATTGGTCAACGGATCTCCCCACCAGCACGGCTGCACCTACACAGCCCTGGCAGAGATTGCCCATACACTGCAAGAAGAAGGCATTGACAGCGAGATCTTTTGGATCGGAAATAAGCCCATTGGCGGCTGCATCGGCTGCCACGGCTGTGTAAAGCTGGGCAAATGTGCCTTTGACGACGACCCGGTGAACGCCTTTACAGCCAAGGCAAAAGCAGCGGACGGGTTCATCTTTGGCTCGCCGGTACACTACGCAGCGGCCACCGGCAATATGACCGCCTTTATGGACCGGGTGTTCTATTCCGACGGTTGCGGCAAAGGCAGAGTCTTTTACTTAAAACCCGCAGCAGCAGTAGCCAGCGCACGCCGGGCAGGCACCACCGCCACCCTGGATCAGCTGAACAAGTACTTTACCATTGCTCAAATGCCGGTGATCTCCTCCCGGTACTGGAATATGGTTCACGGCTTTACCCCGGAGGATGTGATGAAAGACCTGGAGGGTCTGCAAGTGATGCGGGTACTGGCGCGGAATATGGCCTACTTCTTAAAATGTAAAGCCGCCGGTGCCGCCGCTGGCGTAGAGCCACCCAAAACGGAGCGAGCCATTCTCACTAACTTTATTGATTAAATCTTTTTTCACATTGGCAGACCGAGAGAAAGCGAGATAAATTTTGTTTTTTGCGTGCGGGAGCCGTACAACGGTACTGCCCCCGAGCAAAAGACAAAAAGCGCCAAAATCGGCTTGAACTCGATGTTCAAGCCGATTTTTTCAAGTCAATAGTGATAATAGAAAGCTGCGGCAGGAGCAAGCCCCTGCCCTATGAAACGCCTATTAGAATTTTATAAGAGGCGCGGTTTAGCCGCTTTATCGACAGTCTGAGAGCCATCGGCAATGCCGGTGGCTCTCTTTATACAGTCTATTCTTATTTTGCTGCGGTCTCGCAGTACAGGCAGCGGTAGGTGCCCTTGTCCGGGTCAACCAGGGTGAACACATCATCCACCTGCTCGTGGTTGCTGATACACGCCGGATTGGGGCAATGCACCATATTCACCAGCTTTTCCGGCAGATGCAGCGCCTGCTTTTCCGCCGCTTTTCCACCGCAGATCACATTCACGGTGGTATGGGGCGCCAGGTACGCCACCGCGTCCAAGTTCAAGTCAAACTTGTCCGTGGCGATCTTAAGCACATCTTTTTTGCCCATTTTAGAGGACTTGGCGTTTTGGATCAGCGCCACCTGGGCGTCTGTCTTGTCCAGCCCCAACAGCTTATAAATACGCATACCCATACCCGCAGGGATATGGTCCAGTACATAGCCGTTTTGGATCGAATCAATGGTCATTCCAGTGCACCTCCCCACTTCAGCAGCGTCATAATCAGCGCCATACGCATGTATTTGCCGTTCTTGGCCTGTTCAAAATACTTGGCTCGCGGATCGTCGTCCACATCCACGGTGATCTCATGGACCCGAGGCAGCGGGTGCATAATGGTCAGGTCGCTTTTAGCGGTTTCCAGCTTCTCCGGGTCCAGTACAAAGGCGTCCTTATGACGCAGGTACTCGTCTTCCGAAAAGAAGCGCTCTCTCTGAATACGGGTCATATAAAGCACATCCAGCCGCGGCATCACATCTTCCATGTGCTCCACCTCTGTGTACTTCATTCCGGAGGCGTCCAGCACATCCGTTTTGATATAATCCGGCACTGCCAGCTCCTTAGGAGAGATCAGCACAAACTCCACATCCGTATAGCGGCACATAGCCTTAATGAGAGAATGCACCGTGCGGCCAAATTTTAAATCCCCACAAAGGCCGATGGTCAGGTGGTTCAAACGACCCTTTTCCCGATAAATGGTGAGCAGGTCCGTTAAGGTCTGCGTGGGGTGGCTGTGGCCACCGTCACCGGCGTTGATGATGGGCACGTCGCTCTTAAAGCTGGCAACCCGGGGCGCACCCTCCAGCGGGTGACGCATAGCGATAATATCCGCATAGCAGGACACGATCTTCACCGTGTCCCCTACCGTCTCGCCCTTGGAGGCAGAGGAAGAATTGGCCGCTGCAAAGCCCAGCACATTGCCGCCCAGCTCCATCATCGCCGCTTCAAAAGACAGGCGGGTGCGGGTCGACGGCTCAAAAAACAGGGTTGCCAATTTTTTGCCGTCGCACACATGGGCGTATTTCTTAGGGTCGGCGATAATGTCCGTAGCCAAGTGGATTAAATCGTCAATCTCTTCTACCGTAAAGTCCGTTGTATCTAAACAATGGCGCATAAAGACCACTCCTTTGCTTACAGTTCCATCCAAGCCGGATCCTGGGGGTTCTTCTGGAACGCGGTCAGCTTGGCAATATCTTTGTCTGCGATATAGCCCTCGGCGGCAGCCACCTTGGACAGGGTGTCAAAGTCAGACAGGCTGTAATTCACCACATCGGCAGCAGCCAGGCGCTCCACGCCCTTTTGCAGACCGTAGGTGAAGATGGAGGCAATACCCAGCACCTGAGCACCGGCCTGGCGCAGCACATCTACCACTTCCAGCACAGAGCCGCCGGTGGAAATCAAATCCTCAATCACCACAACCTTCGTGCCCGGCTCCATTTTGCCCTCAATTTGGTTTTGGCGGCCGTGGTCCTTATGACCGGAGCGCACATAACCCATGGGCAGGTCCAAAATGGTAGCGGTAATGGCTGCGTGGGCAATACCCGCCGTAGAGGTGCCCATCAGCATCTCCGCTTCCGGGAACTTCTCTTTTACAATCTCAGCCAGTCCGGCCTCCACATCTTTCCGTACCGCAGGAGCGGACAAAGTCAGCCGGTTGTCGCAGTAAATGGGGCTGTGGATACCGGAAGCCCAGGTAAAGGGATCGTCCGGCTTTAAGAACACAGCACGAATGGACAGCAAATCTTTTGCAATCTGTTCCTTAGTAATGGTCATAATAACACTCCTTAATCTATAAATTCACGGCAGCAGCGTCTGTACGCAGCCACCGGGTCATCGGCAGCGGTAATGGGGCGGCCCACCACAATGTAATCGGAACCGATCTCCTTTGCCTTGGCAGGGGTGGTCACCCGCACCTGATCGCCCAGGTCGCCGTCTGCAAAGCGTACGCCGGGGGTCACGGTCATAAAGGCCTTGCCGCAGGCGTCCTTCACCATGCCTGCCTCCAACGGCGAGCACACCACGCCGTCCAGACCGGCGGTCTTGGCATTCTTGGCGTACTGCACAATGGTGTCGTTGATATTGGCGTTGATGAGCAGTTCTTTTTGCATGCGCTCCTCACTGGTGGAGGTCAGCTGGGTCACGGCGATCAGCAGCGGACGCGTGCCATCCGGCCGGGTCAGGCCCTCCAGCGCGGCCTCCATCATCTCTACTGTACCGGCAGCGTGCACATTGGTCATATCCACATCCAGTCGGCTCAGCACTGCCATGGACTTCTTTACCGTATTGGGAATATCGTGCAACTTCAGATCCAAAAAGATCTTGTGTCCACGCTTTTTCAGCTCCCGCACAATGGACGGACCCTCTGCGTAATACAGCTCCATACCGATTTTCACAAAAGGCTTTTCCTCCGTGAATTTGTCCAGGAACGCAAAGGTTGCCTCTGCGCTTGCAAAATCGCAAGCCACGATCACATCTTTACCCATTTTTTACCACTCCTATCACATCACTTAATTTATCAATCCCCAGGTCTGCGCATACAGTCGGCAGATCCTCAATGATTTTTTTGCAAGCATAGGGGTCTACCAAATTGGCAGCGCCTACCTGTACCGCCGTGGCACCGGCCATCATCATCTCCACCACATCACGGGCACTGGTAACGCCGCCGCAGCCCATCACGGGAATGTTGCAGGCACTGGCCACCTGGTACACCATACGCACCGCCACTGGAAACACCGCCGGGCCGCTAAAACCGCCCATGGTGTTAGCAATCACCGGTCGACGCCGGTTCAGATCAATGCGCATACCCAGCAGGGTGTTGATCAAACAAATACCATCCGCACCGGCCTCTTCGCAAGCCTTGGCAATGGCTACAATATCCGTTACATTAGGCGACAGCTTAATGAACACCGGCTTGGTGGTTACTGCCTTTACCGCCCGGGTCACTTCTGCGGCACAGGCCGGATCGGTGCCAAAGCTCATACCGCCGCCGTGCACATTGGGGCAGGATACATTCACTTCCAAAATCCCAACCTGCTCCTCTTTGTCCAGCAGCTGGCAGGTATAGGCATAGTCCTCCACGGAGAATCCGCTCACGTTGGCGATCACCGGCTTGTGAAAGATTTTTTTCAGCTCCGGCAGTTCATGCTGGGTCACATGGTGCACCCCGGGATTTTGCAGACCAACGGCATTGATCATGCCGGCGGTGCATTCTGCAATGCGGGGGGTGGGATTGCCAAAACGAGCATCCCTTGTGGTGCCCTTAAAGGAGAAAGAGCCTAAAATGTTAATATCATAAAATTCGCTGAATTCCTTGCCAAAGCCAAAGGTGCCGGAGGCAGGAACCACCGGATTGTCCAACGCCAGCCCGCACAAATTCACACGCAGGTCTACCATATGATCTCCTCCTTTACCAGCACCGGTCCGTCCTTGCAAATGCGCTTGTTGCCGTACTTGGTCTTGCAGGAGCAGCCCATACAAGCGCCAAAGCCGCAGCCCATGCGCTCCTCAAAGGAGAACTGACCGGAGGTGGCAGAACGGTCATATACCGCCCTCAGCATCGGCAGCGGACCGCAGGTATAAAAGTAGTCGTACTCTGCCGGAAAGGCATCCGTCACAAAGCCCTTGGTGCCTACACTGCCGTCCACGGTGGTGATCCGCACTTCCGCACCCAGTGCGGCGAATTCCTCAGCGTAGAACACTTCGTCCGCCGTGTTAAAGCCCAGTATCACCGTCACCTGCTGCCCGGCAGCCCGCAAGCACTTGCACAGATTGTAAAGAGGCGGCACACCTACACCACCGCCGATAAGCAGCGCGTGGTGCACAGGCTCCATCGTGTAGCCGTTGCCCAGGCCAGTGAGCACATCCAGCGTCTCCCCCGGCTGCATCTTTGCCATTTGGGCCGTCCCCTGCCCCACAACTTTATAGATGATGGTCACCGTCCGGCTGTCGTAATCGCAGACGGAGATGGGGCGGCGCAGGAACTTGCCCTCCAGGGCAATGTTCACAAACTGGCCCGGCGCCGTAATGTACCGGGTGTCCCCTGCCAACACCATACGGTACACGCTGGCGGTCAGAGGTCGATTTTCTTCTATTGTAAAAATACCTTGTTTATACATACGCTTACTCCGCGTCAATGGTGGACACACCCAAAGTGATCTCCTCCAGCACATCCAGCAGCACCTTTACCGTGTCCAGCGAGGTGAACATGGTCACATTGTTTTCCACCGCAGCCCGGCGAATTTCCGAGCCGTCCGAGTGACTGTCGCCGTGGTTAATATCAATGGTGTTAATCACATAGGCAATGTGCCCCTGGCGCAGTGCCATCAAGATTTCGTCGCTGTCATCCTCCGTGAGCTTTTGCCGCACCCGGGTGCGAATGCCGTGGTCTTTCAGGTACTTGGCGGTGCCCTCTGTGGCTTCGATATTAAAGCCCAGGTCGTAGAACCGACGGATCAACGGCAGCGCAGTAGGCTTGTCCTGATCCGCAATGGTCACCAGCACCGTGCCGTAGTTGGACACATGCAGCCCGCTGGATTGTAACGCTTTATACAGAGCGCGGGTCAGGCTCTTGTCGTAACCGATAGCCTCGCCGGTGGACTTCATCTCCGGGGACAGATAAGTGTCCATCCCTTTCAGCTTGCTAAAGGAGAACGCAGGTGCCTTCACATACCAGCGCTTTTTCTCCGTGGGATACACCTCCGTAATGCCCTGCTCTTTTAAGCTGTGGCCCAGGATTACCTGAGTGGCAATGTGCGCCATAGGCACGGAAGTGGCCTTGGACAGGAACGGCACCGTGCGGGAAGAACGGGGATTCACCTCAATTACATACACATCGTCGTTGCTGTCTGCAATAAACTGGATATTGTAAAGGCCCACAATGCCGATGGCCGTACCCAGTTTAACAGTATAATCAATAATCTTGTCCTTGACCGCCTGGCTGACAGAGAAGGTGGGGTAGATGCTGATAGAGTCGCCGGAATGCACGCCGGTGCGCTCCACATGCTCCATAATACCAGGAATGAACACATCTGTGCCGTCACAGATGGCGTCCACCTCCAGCTCTTTACCCATAATGTATTTATCCACCAGCACCGGCTGATCGGTGTTGATCTCCACAGCCGTTTGCAGGTAGTGGCGCAGGCTCTCCTCATTGGCAACGATCTGCATGGCACGACCACCCAATACAAAGGAGGGGCGCACCAGCACAGGATAACCGATGGAGGCGGCAACGCGCACGCCCTCTTCAATATCTGTAACCGCCAGACCCTTAGGCTGGGGAATGCCCTGCTTTTCCATTACCTTTTCAAAGCTGTCCCGGTTCTCTGCCCGGTCAATGGCAGCCACATCGGTGCCGATGATGGGCACACCCAGTGCATCCAGCGGAGGCGCCAGGTTAATGGCGGTCTGACCGCCAAGGGACACCACAATGCCCATGGGCTGCTCCAGCTCGATCACATTCATCACATCTTCCACCGTCAGCGGCTCAAAATACAGCTTGTCCGAGGTGGTGTAGTCGGTAGACACGGTCTCCGGGTTGTTATTAATGATAATTGCCTCGTACCCGGCGTCCCGAATGGACCAAATAGCGTGAACGGTGGAGTAGTCAAATTCCACGCCTTGACCGATGCGAATGGGGCCGGAGCCAAGCACTACGATCTTCTTTTTGTCTGATACAACGGACTCATTCTCCTCCTCATAGGTGGAGTAGAAGTACGGCACATAGGAGTCAAACTCAGAGGCACAGGTGTCGATCATCTTATACACCGGGAACAGCTTGATCGACTTGCGCAGGTTAAAGACTTCCGCCTCCGTCATACCCCACAGCTGGCCGATATATTTGTCGGACACGCCCATTTTTTTGGCGTCCCGTAAGGTCTGTTCATCCCGGGGATTGGCTCGCAATACCGCCTCAAAGTCCACAATGTTCTTGAACTTTTCCAAAAACCACATATCAATCTTCGTGGCATTATAAATGCGGTTC
>ENA-UESJ01001629-UESJ01001629.1-human-gut-metagenome-genome-assembly--contig:-NODE-1629-length-10140-cov-8.751068_pt1 | contig 10140 bp, 8 predicted proteins | sample MGYA00243000_ERZ508001 | MGnify/ENA primary metagenome ERZ508001 (study PRJEB26167, sample SAMN06115479) | human gut metagenome | host: Homo sapiens | place: China:Chongqing | collected 2015-03-03... | reverse complement strand
TCCGGCGAAAAGCGCGGCAGCCTCCTCTGGGTGCTCGACAAGACGAAAACGCCCATGGGCGGCCGCCTGCTGCGCGCGTGGGTGGAGCGCCCGCTGCTCAGCCCCGTGCAGATCCGCCGCCGCCTCGGCGCGGTGGAGGAGCTGGTGGGCGACAACGTCCTGCGGGGCGAGCTCATCCGCTGCCTGCGCGAGATCGGCGACATGCAGCGTCTTGTCTCCCGCGCGGTGTACGGCTCTGCCAACGGGCGTGACCTGCACGCGCTGGCCCTGTGCTGCGCGCAGCTGCCGAACCTGACAGCGCTGCTGAAGAATGTGCACAGTGCGGCCCTGCGCGATATTGCGCAGATGGACACGCTCGCCGATCTCTGCGCACGCATCGACCGCGCCATCTGCGACGAACCGCCGTTTTCCGTGCGCGAGGGCGGCATCCTCCGCCCAGGCTACAGCGAGGAGGTCGACCGCCTGCGCAACGTGCGCGACCACGGCGCGCAGACCGTCGCCGAGCTCGAGCAGCGCGAGCGCGAGCGCACCGGCGCGAAAAAGCTCAAGGTCGGCTACAACAAGGTTTTTGGCTACTACATCGACATTCCGAACAGCGCGGGCGTCACCGAGCTGCCGGACGACTATATCCGCAAGCAGACGCTGGTGTCGAGCGAGCGCTATTTCACGCGCGAGCTCAAAGACCTCGAGAACACGCTCCTGACGGCGCGCGAGCGCATCGCGGAGCTGGAGTACACGCTCTTCAACGAGGTGCGCCAGCTCGTCGCGGGCGAGGTCGCGCGCGTGCAGGCGGCGGCGGACGCCGTGGCCCGGCTCGACGCGCTGTGCTCGCTGGCGGAGACGGCGGTGAAAAACCACTACGTCTGCCCCGAGGTCGATCTCTCGCGCATGCTCGATATCCGCGAGGGGCGTCACCCCGTTGTCGAGCAGGCGCAGAAGGACAGTCTCTTTGTCCCGAACGACACGTTCCTCAACGACGCGGACGACCGCGTCGCCATCGTGACCGGGCCGAACATGGCCGGTAAATCCACGTATATGCGCCAGACTGCGCTCATCGTGCTCATGGCGCAGATGGGCTCGTTCGTCCCGGCCAAGAGCGCCGTCATCGGCGTGGTCGACCGCGTGTTCACGCGCATCGGCGCGTCCGACGATCTCGCCGCCGGGCAGAGCACGTTCATGGTCGAGATGAGCGAGATGGCCAACATCCTCCGCCACGCCACGGCGCAGAGCCTGCTCATCCTCGACGAGATCGGCCGCGGCACGTCGACGTATGACGGCATGGCCATCGCGCGCGCGGTGCTCGAATACTGCGCAGATCCCCGCCGCCTCGGCGCCAAGACCATGTTCGCCACGCACTACCATGAGCTGACCGCGCTCGAGCAGACGCTGCCCGGCGTGCGCAACTACAACATCACGGCCAAAAAGCAGGGCGGCACGCTGCTGTTCCTGCGCAAGATCGTCGCCGGTGCGGCCGACGACAGCTACGGCATCGAGGTCGCCAAGCTCGCCGGCGTGCCCGACGCGATCATTACGAAGGCCAAGACCTACCTGCGCGAGCTGGAGTCCGGCGCGACGGAGCTGGCCGCGCCCGCCCACGCGGCGCAGGATGCGGCGCAGATGACGCTCGGCGACGCGGCCGGGGACGAAATCGCCGAGCAGTTGCGCAGCATCGACCTCAACACGATCACGCCACTCGAGGCCATGCGCCTGCTCTTTGAGCTGCAGCAGAAAGCGAGGGGCTGACGTGGAACATCCCAACACGGCGTGGACAGACCCCATGCCGCGCGGCGCGCGCATCGCGGGCTGGGTGTATTTCCCCATCCATGCGGTCGTGCTGCCGCTGACGCTCGGCATGCTGCTCCTGGCGGTGCTCGGCAAGCTGCCGTCGGACGTGACGTGCAACGTTCTGTATTACCTCTGCGGCCTCGTGTTCACGCTCATCGCCATGTGGCGGTTTCTGCGCCGCAGCTTTGACACGATGGTCGGCAGCATCCTGCGCTGCCTCGGCATGATGTTTGCCGCCTACGGCATCGACGTGCTGCTCTCGCTCGTGCTGCAGCTCGGCACGAGCCTCATCGGCGAGCTGCCCGTGCCGAACAACGATGCCGTGACCGGCCTCGCCCGGACGGACTACAAGCGCATGATCGCCGTCGCGGTGCTCATGGCGCCGCTCGTGGAGGAGTGCCTGTTTCGCGGCGTGGTCTTCGGCACGATCCGGCCGAAGAGCCGCTTTTGGGCCTATGCCGCGTCGATCGCGCTCTTCTCGCTCTACCATGTCTGGCAGTATGTGCTCGTGTATCAGGATCCGAAGCTGCTGCTCTCGGCGCTGGCGTATGTGCCGGTGTCGGCCGCGCTCACGTTCTGCTATGAGCAGACGCGCTCGATCTGGCCGCCGGTGTTTTTCCACATGTGCATCAACGCGCTCTCACTCACGGTGCTCACCGGGTGAGGGCAGAAAAAACCGCCGCTTTCCGAAGAGGAAAGCGGCGGTTTTGAGTTTGTCGGAAAAACCGGAGGTTTTCCCGACAAAAGGCTTGCAGTCTGCTGCGCGCAGAATTTGTACGCCGATGGCGCACAAATTCCACACTTGCAGTCTGGGAAGTATTTTCTCTCACGCACATGTCGCGCGAGAAAATGATTGCACTTTTTTGCCGCCTGCGGGCGGCAAACTCTGCGAGGCTTTTTATTCTTTCACTTTTTCGTACACGCAAAACTGATAGCCCACGCCGTCGTGCTCCGCGCGCGGCTCGGCGGATACGCAGCGCCACGCGGGGTCGGCGTCCAGATCCGGGAAAAACACGTCCGAGTGGGGCGCGGCGTCGATTTTCGTGACGTATACGCGCGTCAGGTGGGGGAACATCTGCCGAAACACGCTGTCTCCGCCGATGACGAAGCAGCGGTCATACTGCGCGGCGGCGGCCGCGGCCTCCGCCGGGGAGTGCACCACCTGCGCGCCCTCGATCACGATGTTCTGCCGTGTGAGCACGAGGTTTTCGCGCCCCGGCAGCGGCCTGCCGCCCGGAAAATCGTCCAGTGTGCGCCGGCCGACGATCACGGCCGCGCCCATCGTCAGCTCGCGGAAGCGGCGGCGGTCGGCCGGGATCACGAGCGGCTGCGTGCCCTTGGCCCCGATGCCCCAGTCGGCATAGACGGCGACGATCGCATCCATGGCTCAGTCCTCCTTACACCGCGATGGGGATCTTCCCCGTGAACTCGCTGTATTCGTACCCCTCGACGCGGAAGCTGTCGCGGGTGAAGGCATAAAAATCGTGCACGTCCGGGTCGATGAAAAACTGCGGTGCCGGTTTCGGCTCGTTCTGGATCAGCTGCTCGATGACCGGCACGTGGCGGTCGTAGATGTGCGCGTCGGCAATGACGTGCACCAGCTCGCCCGCCTGCAGACCGGATACCTGCGCGAACATGTGCACGAGCACGGCGTACTGCACGACGTTCCAGTTGTTCGCCGCGAGCATGTCCTGGCTGCGCTGGTTGAGGATGGCGTTGAGCGTGTTGCCCGAGACGTTGAACGTCATCGAGTACGCACACGGATAGAGCGCCATCTCGTGCAGATCCTCGAACGTATAAATATTCGTCAGGATGCGGCGGGAGGCAGGGTTATGCTTCAGGTCGTAGAGCACGCGGTCCACCTGGTCGAATTCACCCTCGGGATACTGGTGCTTGACGCCGAGCTGGTAGCCGTAGGCCTTGCCGATCGAGCCGGTCTCGTCGGCCCACTGATCCCAGATGTGGCCGCGCAGGTCGTGGATGTTGTTCGACTTCTGCTGCCAGATCCACAGCAGCTCGTCCACGGCGGTCTTCCAGTAGGTGCGCCGCAACGTCAGCAGCGGAAATTCTTTGGACAGGTCATAGCGGTTGACGATGCCGAACTTTTTGACCGTGTGCGCCGGCGCGCCGTCGTCCTCCCAGTGGGGGCGCACCGCCTGATCGGTGTCCCAGACGCCGTGCGTCAGAATGTCGCGGCAGTTGCGGATAAAGACCTCGTCTGCGTAGCTCATTGTTCGGCTCCTTTCAAATAACACTTTGAAACAATAGTTTATCATATTATCTGAAGCGTTGTAAATGGGGAAAAGAAGAAAACGGTGTCTGCTTCGGTTATTTGACAAATTGGGCAAAAATGACGAATAATTTTGTTCAAATTGCGCGCCGGATTTGCCGCACTTTTTGCGCAAAGCCCATCCCAATTTTTCTCATGGGATGCTATAATCAAAACAGCGATACCCCAAATTCAAAAAATGGAGGATATCACATGAAGCACACGAAGAAACTGCTTTCGCTGCTGCTGGTGCTGTGCCTGATCCTGAGTCTGTCGTGCACGGCATTTGCAGCTGACGAGGCAAAGCCGCTCACCGGCAAGACCGTCATCCTGCACTCGAACGACGTGCACGGTGCGATCGACCTGTATGCGGCCATGGCATCCCTGAAGGCAGACTATGAGGCGCAGGGCGCCGAGGTCATCCTGGCCGACGCCGGCGACTACAGTCAGGGCACCGTCTACGTCAGCGTCCACAAGGGCGCGGACGCGGTGGCGATGATGAATGCCACCGGCTACGATGTGGCCACCATCGGCAACCATGAGTTCGACTACGGCTATGCCCAGCTGGCGGAGAACATGAAGGCTGCCAAGTTCAAGGTCCTGTGCGCCGACGTGCTCGGCGCCGACGGCAAGACCATTTTCGATGCCAACACCATCATCGAAAAGGGCGGCGTGAAGATCGGCTTCTTCGGTCTCGAGACGCCCGAAGCGCAGACCAAGGCCAACCCGAAGCTGATCGAGGGCCTGAAGTTCCTCGCGGGCAAGGACGGCAAAGAGCTCTATGCCTGCGCGGACGCGCAGGTCAAAGCCCTCAAGGAGCAGGGCGCAGACCTCATCGTCTGCCTGTCCCACTTGGGCATCGACGGCAGCTCCGAGCCCTACACCTCCTATGACCTGGCCAAGAACGTGAAGGGCATCGACTTCATCATCGACGGCCACTCCCACAGCGTGATCACCGCCGGCCCGAACGGCGAGGACATCCAGTCCACGGGCACGGCTTTTGCCAACATCGGCGTCATCACCATTGACAACGCCACGAAGAAGATCGTCGGCAACGAGCTCAAGGGCATCTGGCACAAGGAGAAGGTCGAAGGCAAGGACGTCACCGTCGTTGACTACAAAACGCGCGATGAGAAGGTCGCCGCGGCCGCCAAGGCCATCATCGACCCCATCGACAAGGCCTATGGCGAGAAGTTTGCCGTCAGCAAGGTCACGCTCAACGGCGCGAAGGCCCCCGACGGCAACCGTGACTCCGAGACCAACCTCGGCGACCTGATCACGGACGCCATGCTCTGGAAGATCCGCAGCGACGCCACGATCAAGGTCCCGGTGGAGAACGTGGTCGCCATCACGAACGGCGGCGGCATCCGCGCGACCGTCAAGGCGGGCGACATCACCAAGAAGGACATCAACACCGTGCTGCCGTTCGGCAACACGCTGGCAGTTGTTTACGTGACCGGCGCCGAGCTGCTCGAGGCGCTCGAGGCCAGTACTTTCTGCACGCCGGAATCCCTCGGCGGCTTCCCGCAGGCGGCCGGCCTGCAGTTTGCCCTCAAGACCTATGAGAAGTATGACGCGAATCCGGATCCCTATCCCAAATCCACCTACTACGGCCCGAAGAGCATCCAGCGCGTGACCATTGACAACGTCAACGGCAAGGCGTTTGACCCGACGGCTACCTACGCTGTCGTCACGAACAACTTCGTGGCCGGCGGCGGCGACACCTACTACGCCTTCGCGGCGGCGACCGACCAGTTCGACACCGGCCTGCCGCTGGACGAGGTGGTCATGGAATACATCACGAAGGAGCTCAAGGGCGTCATCGGCGAGGAATATGCCCTGCCGGGCGACCGCATCGTGAGAGCGGCGTCCGCTGAAGAGCTGGAGGCCCGCGGGACGTTCCTGGAGAATATGAGCCTGCTGTGTGACCTGACGGCGTACACGGAAGACTCCGTCCAGGGCGTGAAGGCGGCCTATGCGGCCTACAAGGCGGCGAAGACGACGGAAGCGGTCGAGGCGGCCACGGCCGACCTGCTCAAGGCCATGCCGAATCTGGTCTTTGTGCCCAACACCTTCACCGATGCGCAGAGCGGCTGGTACAAGGCGGCTGTCGATTTCGCACAGGCTTCCGGCCTGATGAACGGCATGACCGCGACCGAGTTTGCGCCGAACGTGACGACGACCCGCGCCATGGTCGCGCAGGTGCTCTACCGGCTCGCCGGTTCGCCGACCGTGGAGAGAACGGGCGCATTTGCGGACGTTGCTCCGGGTGCGTGGTATTACGATGCCATGCTCTGGGCCAGCAGTACCGGCATCCTGAAGGGCTATGAGGACGGCACGTACCGTCCGGCGCGGGCCGTCAGCCGTCAGGAGATGGCGACCATCCTCTTGCGCATGGCCGATGTGAAGCTCGGCGCGGATCTGGTCGATGCGGCTCTGGCTGAGATCGCGGACGGCGGCAGCGTCGCTTCCTGGGCGAGAGCGGGCGTGGCGTTCTGCTACCTGGGCGGCATCATGAACGGCGTGGGCGGCGCGCACTTTGACCCGACCGGCATGCTCACGCGCGCGCAGCTTGCGCAGGTGTTCTTCAACCTCTACAACATCGGCATGGATGAAGTCATGAATTCCGGGGAAGATCCGGAGCCGGCTTCGTCGCTTCTGGCTGCGTGATTTTTTGTATATGCATTTTTGGGAGGCTGCTTCGGCAGCCTCCTTTTGATCGCGGCCGAAACGGCTGCGGATGGATTGTGCTTGACAATTTCGGAAAACCTTTTACAATATAGGCGAACCAAGCGGACCGACACAACCAAGGAGGTTTTTGATTATGAACATGAACAAATATCTGGACATCGCACCCGAGGTGCAGCAGGCGCTCGCGGACGGCCGCCCGGTCGTCGCGCTCGAGAGCACGATCATCTCCCACGGCATGCCCTATCCGAAAAACGTCGAGACGGCCCTGCTCGTCGAGCAGACTCTGCGCGACAACGGCGCCGTGCCCGCCACCATCGCCATCCTCGGCGGCCGCCTGAAGGCCGGCCTGTCCAAGGAGGAGATCACCTACCTCGGCAAGGCCGGGCGCAAGGTCGCCAAGGTCTCCCGCCGCGATCTGCCGGTCATCTGCGCGCGCGGCGCGGACGGCGCGACCACCGTTACCACGACGATGATGATCGCCCATATGGCGGGCATCCAGGTCTTTGCCACCGGCGGCATCGGCGGCGTGCACCGCGGCGCCGAGACGACCATGGACATCTCCGCCGACCTCGAAGAGCTGGCGCAGACGCCGGTCATGGTCGTGTGCGCGGGTGCGAAGGCCATCCTCGACCTCGGCCTGACACTGGAGTATCTGGAGACGAAGGGCGTGCCCGTGCTCGGCTACGGCACGGATGAGCTGCCCGCGTTCTATACCCGCGAGAGCGGCCTCGGCGTTGACGCGCGCGTCGACACGCCGGAGGATCTGGCTGCCATCTTCCAGGCGCAGCGCGACCTGGGCCTCAAGACCGGCATGCTCGTCACGAACCCGATCCCGCAGCAGTATGCCATGGACAAGACCGTCATCGACAAGGCCATCGATCAGGCGCTTGCCGAGAGTCATGAGCAGGGCATCCACGGCAAGGAGACCACGCCGTTCCTGCTTGCCCGTGTGGCGGAGCTCACCGGCGGCGACAGTCTCGAGAGCAACATCCAGCTCGTGCTCAATAACGCCCGCGTCGCGGCGAAGACCGCCGTCGCCCTCTGCAAATGAAGGGCGGTGCGTGGCTCGTGCTCGCGGTGTCCGCGCTGATGGGGCTCGGCCTCACCATCGGGGCGATCGCCTCGCGCCGGCATATGAGCACCGCCGTCGTCGTGGTGCTGTGTCTCGTCGGCATCGGCATCGTGCTCGTCGGCGCGGTGCTGAGCATCGGCATTGGGGTATTGTGAGCGCGCGAAACTGCATAATGGTAAAAAACACCGCAGGCTAACCGGCCTGCGGTGTTTTCTTGCTTACGGGTTATTTCTCGTCGCCGGGCTTCGGCTGCGCGACGCGGAAGATCATGCGCGGGGTCTCGGTGCTGGCCTTCGTGTTCGGGGCTATGGACTCGGTGATGAACGAGTTGCCGCCGATGACGGAGTTTGCGCCGATGACGGTCTTGCCGCCGAGGATGGACGCGCCGGAGTAGATCGTGGCGTTGTCGCCGACGGTGGGGTGGCGCTTGCCGGTCACGGCATGGCCGTGGCGCGGGCTGAGCGCGCCGAGCGTCACGCCCTGATAGAGCTTGACGTGGTCGCCGATGATCGTCGTCTCGCCGACGACGATGCCGGTGCCGTGGTCGATGAAGAAATATTCGCCGATCTGCGCGCCGGGGTTGATGTCAATGCCGGTCGCGCCGTGGGCGTACTCGCTCATGATGCGCGGGATGAGCGGAACCTTGCTCTCGTAGAGCTCGTGCGCCACGCGGTAGACGAAGATCGCGTACAGGCCGGGGTAGGAGAAGATGACCTCCTCCTTGCTGCCGGCGGCGGGGTCGCCGTCGAAGTTTGCGGCCACGTCCTTCATGAGCATGGCCTGGATCTGCGGCAGGCGGCACAGGAAGCGGTCGCAGACGGCGTTTGTGCGCTCGCGCAGCTCGCCCTCATCCGCGATCGTGTTGGAAAAGGCCAGATGCACCTGCTCGCGCAGGTCGGTGTAGATCTCACCGAGCAGGAACTCCGCAAACGTCTCGGCCGAGACGTGCGACACCGTGCCGCCCGCGAAATACGCCGGGAAGAACACCTTCTGCAGATTCTCAATGATCTTGATGATGACCTTGCGGTCGGGCATGCGCAGGTGCTCGCTGTACATGGGCACCTCGGCGGTCTCGTAGCCGTTGGCGATCTGTGCGGCAACGGCGTGCAGCAGACTTTTTTGCGTCATGATGGGCAATCTCCTTTTCGATTTTCTTCTTTTTTCCACAGGCTGCAGACAAAAAACGCAGGAAGCGCGCTGCTTCCTGCGTAAAAACCATTGTGGATACCATACGGGCGCGATCCCGCGGCCGTAGAGCTACCGGCAGAAAGCGACGCAGCTTTGCGCACGACAACAACAGGCCGTCGGACAGACCGCGACCCGGATGCTGCTGCAGCTGCAAAGACGCATTGCTCAGGCTCCTTCCGGTAATGCCCCTTCGGTGGGGCGCTCTGGTATCTTGTATAACACGAACTGCCGCACTTGTCAAGTGACGATGTGCCGCACTTGTCGCACGCACCGCTCAGGTGCGCTTTTTCGGCAGCTTCGTGACGCGGCCGTCGCCGTGGTCGATGTATGTGTTTTCGAGTACGTCGATCGTGCTGCGCCGCCAGTCGGCGATGTATTCCTCGCGCAGCGCCTTGCGCTCGGCCTGCTCGTCGGGCGTGAGGTCGCGCTCGCGCGCGATGCGCGTCAGCTCGCTGATGCGATCCATCTTTTCCTGTGTCAAGGCTTTGCTCTCCTCTCAGTTTTTCAGGCTGTGCAGCGGGGCGGGGATGCGTCCGCCGCGGGCGATGAAGTCCGCCGCGCTGCAGCGGTTGACCGGCATGACCGGTGCGCTGCCGAGCAGCCCGCCGAACGCCACCGTGTCGCCCACGTGCTTTCCGGGCGCGGGGATGATGCGCACGGCGGTGGTCTTGTTGTTGATCATGCCGATGGCGGCCTCGTCGGCGATGATGGCGGAGATGGTCTCGGCCGTGGTGTCGCCGGGCACGGCGATCATGTCGAGCCCGACCGAGCACACGCACGTCATCGCCTCGAGCTTTTCGATCGTCAGGCGGCCGGCCTCGGCCGCGGCGATCATGCCGGCGTCCTCCGACACGGGGATAAACGCGCCCGAGAGCCCGCCGACGTGGGACGAGGCCATGACGCCGCCCTTTTTCACCGCGTCGTTGAGCAGCGCGAGCGCCGCCGTCGTGCCGGGTGCGCCGACGGATTCCAGCCCCATCTCCTCGAGCACAGCGGCCACGCTGTCGCCGATGGCGGGCGTCGGTGCGAGCGACAGGTCCACGATGCCGAACGGCACACCCAGCCGCGCGGACGCCTCCTGCGCCACGAGCTGGCCCATGCGCGTGATGCGGAAGGCCGTCTTTTTCACCGTCTC
>ENA-UESJ01001623-UESJ01001623.1-human-gut-metagenome-genome-assembly--contig:-NODE-1623-length-10157-cov-8.025595_pt1 | contig 10157 bp, 8 predicted proteins | sample MGYA00243000_ERZ508001 | MGnify/ENA primary metagenome ERZ508001 (study PRJEB26167, sample SAMN06115479) | human gut metagenome | host: Homo sapiens | place: China:Chongqing | collected 2015-03-03... | reverse complement strand
CCTTCGGGCAGGATGTCGGCCGCCGGGCGGTCGAACCAGGCGTTGCTGCCTTCCTTTTCAAAGAGCTTGGCCACGGCGTCGATGCTCTCTTCATTGCACACGGGCTTGTGGCAGTTGTCGCAGTAGAACACCGGGATCGGCAGACCCCAGCGGCGCTGGCGGGAGATGCACCAGTCGGCGCGCTCGCGGATCATGGCGGCCATGCGCTCTTTGCCCCAGGCGGGAAGCCAGCGCACGTTCTCGCACGCGGCGACGGCCTCCTCCTTGAACGAATCGACGGAGCAGAACCACTGCGGCGTGGCGCGGAAGATGATCGGCTGCTTGCAGCGCCAGCAGTGCGGATAGCTGTGCACGATGTCCTCGGATGCGAACAGAGAGCCGGCTTCCTTCATGTCTGCGAGGATGACGGGGTTGGATTCCTCCGTGGTCATGCCGGCGTACTTGCCGGCGTAGTCGGTGTGGCGGCCCTGATCGTCCACGGGCACGACCATGTCCATGCCGTAGCGCTTGCAGGTCAGGTAGTCGTCCGCGCCGAAGCCGGGTGCGGTGTGCACGCAGCCCGTGCCGGAATCCATGGTGACGTAATCCGCCAGCACCAGGCGCGAGGTCTTGGGCAGGAACGGATGGTCGGCGAGCATATTCTCGAAGAAGTCGCCCGGATGCTGCTCGAGCACCTCATAGCTGTCGAAGCCGCCGATGTGCATGACCTTCTCGGTCAGGGCGTCGGCCATGATATACACCTCGCCGTTCGGGGCCTGCACGAGGTTATACAGCTCGCGCGGGTTGAGCGCGATGGCGAGGTTGCCGGGCAGCGTCCAGATCGTCGTCGTCCAGATGACGAAGAAGAGCTTGCTGTGGTCAACATTCGGCAGCTTGCCGAGATCGTCGTGCATCGGGAACTTCACGTACACGGTCGTGCACGGATCGTCCTGATACTCGATCTCCGCCTCGGCGAGGGCGGTCTCGTCGTGGGCGCACCAGTACACCGGCTTGAGCCCCTTGTAGATGTGGCCGTTGCGGTACATCTTGCCGAACACGCGCACCTCTTCGGCCTCAAAGCCCTTGTTCATGGTCTTGTAGGGGTGCTCCCAGTCGGCGACGACGCCCATGCGCTTGAAGCCGTCCATCTGGCGGTCGATGTATTTCTGCGCATAGTCGTGGCAGGCGCTGCGGAAGTCGGCGATGCTCATGGCCTTGTGGTTGAGCTTCTGCTCCTTGATGATGGCGCTCTCGATGGGCATGCCGTGGTTGTCCCAGCCGGGGATGTAGGGCGTGTAGTAGCCGCGCATGGCGTAGGAGCGGATGATGAAGTCCTTGAGCGCCTTGTTGAGCGCGTGGCCCATGTGGATGTCACCGTTGGAGAACGGAGGGCCGTCGTGCAGGCTGAAGCGCGGCTTGCCGTCGTTCTTTTTGAGCATTTCGTGGTACAGGTCCATGTCGTACCAGTGCTGGAGCATCTCGGGCTCCCGCTTGGCAAGGCCGGCACGCATGGGGAAGTCTGTTTTCGGCAGATTGATCGTGGCGTTGAAATCGTTCTTGGACATGGTTCTATCTTTCTCCTCTCAGAGTTGTATTTCCATCAAAAATTGCGCAGGGCGGTACGGCACCGGCCGTCCCGCCCTGGTTGATTGCATGTTCACTCAGCTGTTATGCAGGAAGTGATAAAGCTGCGTGGCGTCATCTGCTGCACTGTCGGCCGCGGTGTCGTCGGTCTCCACCGGCTGCGCCTCCACAGGGGCGGCGGACACGTGGGCTGCTTGCGCAGGCTGCTCGACGGCCGGGGCTTCCGGCTGCGCGGGCTGCTCGACCGGCGCGGACACCGGCTCGGCCGGGGCTGCGCTCACGCTCGCCGGCTGCGCAGCAGGCTGCGCGGCCGCGGTTTTCGACCCGGAGAGCTTATCCAGGTACTCGAGCTGATTCATGCACAGATTACGCACATCTTCCAGAAATTTTGCGCAGGACGTTTTGGCGTTGAGGAGTTTGGCTTCCTCGTTGGCGGTTTCGTGCTGGAGGCCGCCAAGTATTCGGTCGGACGTGTTCTTGGCCTCACCGAGTATCTTGTCGGCGCGGGCCTGGGCATCGTCCTCTATCTGCTTGCCGACCTTCTGGGCCGACAGTATGGCCAGACGCATGGCGTCTTCGCTGGCGCGGTACTCTTCTATCTTATCGACCAGCACCTTCATCTTGCCCTTGAGCACGGCAACTTCCTTCTGCGCGTTGGCAAGCTCGGTGGCCACTTCTTCCTGATAGTTCTGCACGGCGGCCATGTCGTATCCGCCGAACATCGCTTTTTCAAACGTTTTTTCCCGAATATCCTGAGGAGTCATGTTGGATAGTCCTCCATTCTTTCTATAGGTGTACTACACGATAGGCGCTGTCAGAGACAGTATGCCCGGATTTACAGGTGAAACTCGCCCGACTCCATATCGTCGAGCTGGTCGCCCATGAGGTCGACATTGAATGGCGTGATGATATACGTCGCGCTGGCCACGCGGCGGATCTTGCCGTCCTGCGCGTAGGCGACGCCGGACAGAAAGTCGATCAGCCGGCGGGCGACCGCCGGATCGGTCTTTTCCAGGTTGAGGAGCACGGCGCGGCGATCGCGCAGATGCTCCGCGATCTCGGACGCGGCCTCAAACTGCTTCGGCGCAGCGACCACGACCTTGAGCTGGCCGCCGCCGTTGTTGAGATTGACGACCTTGTCGGCCGCGCGGCTGTCGCCTCTCGGCGCATAGCTCGGCGCGGGGCGCTCCGATTCCGACGGCTCGTCGTGCACGAAGGCGCTCCTTTTCGGTGCGGGCGCCGGGCGGCGGGCCGCAGCCGGACGCGCCTGCGCCGGACGGGCCTGTGCCGGGCGTGCCGGCGCGGGCTCTTCCGCGACCGGGATTGCTTCATCCTCATCATCGAAAAACTCGTCGTCGTCATCATACGGACGGGTCATTTTTTTCAGTTCATCCAAAAATCCCATTCGGGACCCCCCTTTACGTGCCGGCGGCTGCCGTGCCGCTGCACTGATCTCTGCGGAGTGTGCCGAGACGGCGCTCAGTGCCGGGAATAATCCCGCGCGCCAAAAATCGACGAGCCGACGCGCACCATGTTCGCACCGGCGGAAATGGCGTCTTCAAAGTCTCCGCTCATACCCATGGACAGAAAGTCCATAAAAACATTATCGTATTTTTTTCTGCCGATGTCAACAAAAAGCTCATGCATTTTCGCAAAATATGCATGATTTCCGTCGGAAGTTTCTGCCACGGGCGGGATCGCCATCAGGCCGCGGACGCGAATATGCGCGCAGCCGGCGGCCGTTTCCAGCAATTCCGGCAGGGCGGCGGGGGCCACGCCGCTCTTGGCGGCCTCGCCGCCGATGTTCACTTCCAGCAGGATGTCCTGCACGATGCCCTGCCCGGCCGCGCGCTTTTCGATCATGGCCAGAAGCTCCGGCGAATCCACCGACTGGATGAGATCGACCTTTCCCACGACCTGCCGGACCTTGTTCGTTTGCAGGTGGCCGATGAAGTGCAGCGGCGCGCCGGTGTAGGCGCCCTGGGCGAGCTTTTCGGTCATTTCCTGCACGCGGTTCTCGCCGCAGGCGTCGATCCCGGCGGCGACGGCCTCGCGCACGCGCGCGGCGTCGTTCATCTTCGTTGCGGCCACGAGCGTGATGTCGGCGCCCGTGCGGCCCGTAGTGCGGGCGGCGGTGTCGATGCGCGCGCGGATGGCGGCAATGTTTTCGGCAATGGTGCTCATAGTGGGTGGCGCCTCCTTATTTCACGACCTGCCCGTTGGACAGGCCCTTGCCGGTGACGACGATCTCGTTGCCGGCGCGCAGGGCGTTGCTCTCCGTGCTCTGGGCGACGAGACAGTAGTCGTCGGTCTGATAGATGATCTCGATCGGTTTTTTCTCCAGCTGCGCCGCCGTGACGACGTAGACGAACGCCTGCCCGTCATCGTCCATATGCACGGCCTTGAGCGGGACGCGCAGGCCGGTGTGCTCGCTGTAGACGACGTCGGCCGTCGTCTTGCGCATGGCCAGCGTGTCGGAAAGCGCCGCGTTGCACGCGAACACGACGGCGACCTTGCCGCTGTCGTCCGGCTCGCTCTTGCTCATCACGGTCGCCGAGACGGTGCCGGTGTAATGCTGCGGAAAGTCGAGCGTGGCGCTGCCGTTCAGGTTCAGGCGGTCGGCGTCGGCCTTGTTCATGACGGAGGCGAAGTACCACTTTTTCGCCGTGACGAGCTTGCCGATCGCGTTGGCGGGCGTGGCAGGGGTCGTGCGCTCGAGCGCGTCCACGCCGTCGGGCGTGAGGTTTTCGAGCATGTCCGGCGTGAGCGATTCGTATCCGTCGGTCGTGGATGTGAACAGGCCCGCGGCCGGGGCCGTGATGCTGCCGCGGCCTGCGCCGGCGTTTTCGAGCTGGTGCAGTTCGGCATTGAGCGCATCGAGGTCGCCCTGCGAGACGGTGCCGGTCGCAGAGCCAAAGAGCAGGGAGCTGAGATCCATGCAGAGGTCGTCCAGCTCCGAGGTGCTGCCGGCGGAGACGGCGGCGTTGAGCTGCAGGATGGCGCTGCGCACGTCGCTGTCGCGGTCGGACGCGCCGGAGGCGCTGCCCGCGCGCGAGAGCAGGCTCGAGACGTAGGCGATCTCTTTTTTTAGCTCGCGGGCGCGGCTGGCGCTGTCGAGCGCGGCCTTGGAGTCCACGCCGATGGCGATCTCACCGCCGCTTGCGACCTCCTTGCCGTCGTCCACGGACAGGGACAGAAATTCCTTGTCCGAGGCGATGACCTGCTCCTCGCGCACGACGATGCCGCTGGCCTGTCCGCTCTCGCTGACGGTCACGAGCACCGCCGGGGCGGTGGCGTAGGATTGCTGCGTCGAGCGAAACAGGTACACGCCCAGATACACGAGCATGGCCGCGAAGAGCACGAACATGGCGATGTTCGTGAAGGTATTCGTTTTCTTCAAATCCGGCCCTCCTTTCGGCGGGGGGCGGCGGGGAGATCAGCCCTGCAGTTCGAGCGAGACCGGCCGCGCCGGGGCGACCGTCGAGATCGCGTGCTTGTAGATCATCTGCTGCCGGCCGTCGGCGTCGATGAGCACGACGAAGCTGTCAAAGCTGCGCACTACGCCGCGCAGTTGAAACCCGTTCATGAGAAACAGGGTCACGGGGATCTTTTCCCGCCGGATGTAGTTGAGGAATGCGTCCTGAAGGTTCTGTGTCTTTTGCATGATCGCCGCTCCTTTGGCCGGAGCGGATACACATTTATTTATCATAGCACAATCTGCCGCTCCGTGAAATAGTGAATTTATACAAATCCGGTCGAAATGGCAGTTTCCTCCGGATTTGTACAGGCCACTATTCTATACCGCGGCCGGATAAGAATTGCGTCGAAAGGCGGCACGCCCGGTCCATGTCCGGCGTTTTTTCGTGCCGGATCCAGAACAGGTCCGGATCGCGCCGCAGCCACGTGAGCTGGCGCTTGGCATAGCGCCGGGAGGCGAGCTGGATGGCGGCGACGGCGTCCTGCGGCGATGCCTCGCCCCGCACGGCGGCAACGGCCTCCTTGTAGCCGATGGCCTGCATGGCCGTGCAGTCGGCCGGGACACCGGCGGCCAGCAGCGCGCGCACCTCGTCAAACAGGCCCTGGCGCACCATGGCGTCCACGCGCCGGTCGATGCGGTCGTAGAGATCCTGCCGGTCGGCGAAATCGAGCGCGATCTTTGCCGCGTCGTACCGCGGCGGCACGGCGCGGGTCTCGGCGTCGTGCTGCGTGATGGTCTTGCCCGTGAGGATGTAGACCTCCATGGCGCGCACGATGCGCTTCTTGTCCGCGGGGTGGAGCCTGGCCGCCCGCTCGGGGTCGACCTTGCGCAGCTCGCCGAGCAGGCCCTCGCCGCCGATTTCGTCATAGCGCTCGCTCAGCTCCTGCCGCAGCGCGGTGTCGGCCGTGCCGTCGGCGAACGTGCGCCCGGCGATGAGTGAGTCGATGTACAGCCCCGTACCGCCGACGACAATCGGCAGTTTTCCCCGCGCGAGAATGTCGTCCACGCAGGCGGCCGCCTGCGCCGCATAGCGCGAGACGGAGTAATTTTCCGCGGGGTCGGCGATGTCGATCATATGGTGCGGCACGCCCTGCATCTCTTCCGGCGTTGGCTTGGCCGTGCCGATGTCCATGCCGCGGTAGATCTGCATCGAGTCGGCCGAGACGACCTCGCCGCCCAGGCGCTGCGCGAGCGCCACGCCGAGCGCGGTCTTGCCCGAGGCGGTCGGGCCGGTGATGACGACAATTTTTGGCTGCATCGTGGCAGTCTCCTTTCCGTGAGGGAGAATTCAAAAAGATTATGTTGAAAAGTATTAGAAATGTGTTAGAATGAAAGCACATTTCCCAGTTTTCAAGAAGGTGAACCCATGAAGATCAAAATTTCTGCCGACAGCACGTGCGATCTTTCGCCGGAGCTGATCGAGCGCTACCACATCGGCATCACGCCGCTGTACATCATCCGCGGCGAGGAGACCCTGCGCGACGGCATCGACGTGCGTCCCGAGGAGCTCTACGAGTACGCAAATGTCACGGGCAAGCTCTGCAAGACCGCGGCGGTGAACGTGTCGGACTATCTGGCGTACTTCGCCGCGTGCCGGGAGGAATATGACGCCGTGATCCACTTCACGATCTCGAGCGACATGTCCGCCTGCTACCAGAACGCCTGCATCGCGGCGCAGGAGTTTACGAACGTCTACCCCGTGGACTCGCGCAACCTCTCGACCGGCATCGGCCACCTGGTGCTCGACGCGGCCGAGATGGCCGAGCAGGGCATGGACGCGGCCGACATCGCATCGGCGCTGGAGAAAAAGCGCGAGAAGCTCGATGTCAGCTTCGTGATCGACACGCTGGAGTATCTCAAGCGCGGCGGCCGCTGCTCGGCGCTCGTGGCCATGAGCGCCAACCTCCTGCACCTCAAGCCGTGCATCGAGGTCAAGGACGGCAAGATGGGCGTCGGCCACAAGTACCGCGGCAAGCTCGAAAAGTGCTACGTGCAGTACATCGAGGAGCGGCTCAAGGGCCGCGACGACATCGACTGCCATCGCATCTTCATCACGGACTCCGGCTGTGACGAGGCCACGTGGCGGGAGCTCGAGCGTGTCGTGCGCGCGTGCCAGCCGTTCGAGGAGGTCATCCACACGCGGGCCGGCTGCACGGTGTCGAACCACTGCGGACCCGGCTGCATGGGCATTTTGTACTATCACAAGTAAACGAAGCTGTGCAGGCTGACAGGGAGCGCGTTCCGGCGCTCCCTGCTTCTTTTTTAAACAATGCGCTTGAAGAGCTTGTCCAGCTCCCGGCGCGTGAGCGTCACGGCGACGGGGCGGCCGTGCGGGCAGTATTTCACCTCGCCCGCGCACACCGCGTCCGCCAGACGCAGCAGCTCCTCGGGTTCGGTCTGCCAGCCGGCCTTGATGGCGGCCTTGCACGCCACGGTCTTGAGCACCTCGTCGCGCACGGATTGCGCGTCCATGTGCGCGCCGTGGCGCAGCTGCGCGCAGATCTCCTCGAGCGCGGGCAGTGCGTCCGCCGCGTCGAGCTGCGCGGGCACGCCGCGCAGAATGTAATCATTGCGGCCGAACGGCTCGAGCGTGAAGCCGAGCTCCGCGAGCACGTTGCCGTACTGCTGCAGCACGTCGGCATCGCTCGCGTCCGGCGTGAAGGGCAGCGGCTCGAGCAGCGTCTGCGACGGGATGTCGGCAGGGCTCTGCCGCAGGCGGTCAAAGTTGATGCGCTCGTGCGCCGCGTGCTTGTCAATGAGGATGAGCGTCTCGCCCTTTTCGACGAGGATGTACGTGTGCATCGCCTCGCCGATCAGGCGGGCGGGCGGCTCGGCCGGGGGCGCGGCGCTCTCGAGCGGGGAGAGCGTTTCCGCCTCCGGCTCGATGGCGGTCTGCACGATCTGCGCGGCCGGCATAGCCGGCTCGGGTGCGGCCGGTGTGGCCGGCATGGGGTGCGCGGGCGCGGAAAACACCGGCGGCGGGGCCACGCGCGGCGCGGCGAAGGCCGACGCCGTCGGCGAGCGGAGCGCGGCCGTCTCCTCCGCCGGGGCGGCGGGGGCATAGGTGCGCGCGGGTGCAAATGCCGGCGCTGCGGGCGCGGCCGGGGCTGCTTTCGGCGCAGCCGGCACGAACGGGTCTGCCTTCGGCGCGGGCGCCGGTCTGGCAGCCGCCTTCGCCAGCGTGGTCACAGGCGCTTTTTCCGCTTCGAGCGCGGCGCGCGCGCCGTAATACACGGCGTCAAACACCGCGCGCTCGTGCGTGAACTTTACCTCGGTCTTGGCCGGGTGGACGTTCACGTCCACGGCCGCACAGCTGAGCTCCACATACAGCACGCACGCGGGGAAGCGGCCCACGAGCAGCGTGTTGCGATAGGCCTGTTCGAGCGCGGCCTGCAGTGCGGCGGAGCGGATCCACCGGCCGTTGCAGAAGAAGTACTGCTGCGCGCGGCTGCCGCGCCCGGCGGCGGGCGAGGAGATGAAGCCGTGCACGCGCGCGCCGTCGGCCTCGCCCTCGCAGGGCAGCAGGCTCATGGCGAGGTCGCGCCCGAGCAGACTGTAGACGCAGCTGTCGAGCTTGTTGTCGCCGGGGGAGAAGAAGACCTCCTCCCCGTCGCGGATGCAGCGCACGGACACGTCCGGCCGGCCGAGCGCGCACCGCAGCGCGGCGGCGGCGCAGGCCGCGCCTTCCGCGCGGTCGGACTTCAGGAATTTGCGCCGCGCGGGCGTGTTGAAAAACAGGTCGCGCACGATCATCGTCGTGCCCTCGGGGCAGCCGGTCTCGTACATATCCTGGATCTCGCCCGCGTCGAGCGTCATGTGCGTGCCGCCCGGCGCGCCGCGCCGCCGCGTCGTGAGCGTGATGTGCGACACGGCGCTGATGGCGGCCAGCGCCTCGCCGCGAAAGCCCATCGTGCCGATGGCCTCGAGCCCCTGCGCATCGTGCAGCTTGCTCGTCGCGTGGCGCAAAAACGCGATGCCTGCGTCCTCGGGCGCCATGCCGCAGCCGTCGTCCGTCACGCGCAGATACGTCGCGCCGCCGCCGCGCAGCTCCACCGTCACGGTGCGGGCCCCGGCGTCAAATGCGTTTTCCACCAGCTCCTTGACCACCGAGGCGGGCCGCTCCACGACCTCGCCCGCGGCGATCAGATCCGCCAGATGCGGAGAGAGAATTTGAATATCGGGCATCGTTTGCCCTCCTTTAAGTACAGTCCATGGGGCGCGTGCGCCCCGCGCGTATAGTATAAAGGATTGTCATTGAAAATTCCACCGCGAAATGCTACAATATTCTATCACACTTCAAATTTTATCCGGCCAGGCCGGACAGGCAGGAGCATCGCATGAGCTATCAGAGAACGGAGATCCCCGAATCGGACATCCAGCACCAGTTGGATATCTGCGCGCAGCTGCGCGCGCACTTTACCGCCGGCGGCCGCCAGCCGCTGGCCATGGTCGATACCTACGGCTGCCAGCAGAACGAGGCCGACAGCGAAAAGCTGCGCGGTTATCTGCGCGCCATGGGCTTTGATTTCACACAGGACGAATTCGCGGCCGACGTCGTCGTCATGAACACCTGCGCCGTGCGTGAGCACGCCGAGACGCGCGTGTTCGGCAACGTCGGCGCGCTGACGCATACCAAGGCGCGCAACCCCAACCAGATCATCGCGGTCTGCGGCTGCATGGCGCAGCAGGAACACGTGGCCGAGAAGCTGAAAAAGTCCTACCGCATCGTCGACCTCGTCTTCGGCCCGCATGAGCTGTGGCGCTTCCCGGAGCTGCTGCGCACCGTCTGCACCGAGCACCGGCGGGTGTTCGCCATCGCGCCGGCGGACGGCAGCGTGGCCGAGGGCATCCCCCAGCAGCGCGACGGCAGCGTCAAGGCATGGCTGTCGATCATGTACGGGTGCAACAACTTCTGCACCTACTGCATCGTGCCATATGTGCGCGGGCGCGAGCGCTCCCGCCACCCGGACGAGATCGAGCGCGAGGCGCGCGAGCTCGTCGCGGCGGGCTATAAGGACATCACGCTCCTGGGGCAGAATGTCGACTCCTACGGCCGCGACCTCGACGAGGACGTGGACTTTGCCGACCTCATCCGGCGGCTCAACGCCATCCCGGG
>ENA-UESJ01001620-UESJ01001620.1-human-gut-metagenome-genome-assembly--contig:-NODE-1620-length-10171-cov-4.309095_pt1 | contig 10171 bp, 9 predicted proteins | sample MGYA00243000_ERZ508001 | MGnify/ENA primary metagenome ERZ508001 (study PRJEB26167, sample SAMN06115479) | human gut metagenome | host: Homo sapiens | place: China:Chongqing | collected 2015-03-03... | reverse complement strand
CCACCTCGGCGGGGGATTTGTTCAGCATGGTGGCAATGTCCTCGATGGGCAGCCGCGCGTTGTCTTCCAGAATCTTCAAAAGCTGTTCCATAGCTCGTTACTCCTTCTCATCCCTGTATTGCGGAATTATACTTCAGTATAGCACAGTCCCCCATGGATTGCACCCAATTTTTTGCATAGAATGTCTTTTGCACCCGCAATCTGCTCTTTTTTACAAAAAGTGTGTTCAAATTTTGCCAAATCTGCTATACTAAAAGAGTAACCGTGTGCTGGCTCTTTTTGCGGCACGATCCCATCACAAGAAAACGAGGGTGGAAACGATGAAAGCATTTATTACTGTCATGGGACACGACACTGTGGGCGTGGTGGCAAAGGTCTCCGGCCTGTGCAGCGAGCTGAACATCAACATCGAGGACGTGACCCAGAGCATCCTGCAGGGGATGTTTGCCATGATCATGCTGGTGGACCTGAGCCACTGCAACGTAGGCCACGAGGAACTGCACCGCCGCACCGATGCCCTGGCTGCTGAGATGAAGATGCAGATCAACGTGACCCGTCAGGAAGTTTTTGATGCCATGCACACCATCTGAGCCGGAAAGGAGCCCGCAACCGCTATGAGTATGTTTAACACCGGGGATATCCTAGAGACCATCGAGATGTTCACGCAGGACAATCTGGACGTGCGCACCGTGACCATGGGCATCAGCCTGCTGGACTGCATCGACCCGGACCCCAAGAAGGCCTGCGAGAACATCTATAACAAGATCACCACCAAGGCCGCGAACCTTGTCTCCACCGTGGAGCGCATCAGCGCCGAGTACGGTATTCCCATCATCAACAAGCGCATCAGCGTTACCCCCATTGCCATGCTGCTGGGTGCCTGCCCGGAGGCAGACCCCGTGGACTTTGCAAAGACGCTGGACGCCGCCGGTAAAAAAGTGGGCGTCAACTTTGTGGGTGGTTACAGCGCACTGGTGCACAAGGGCTTCTCTGCCGGTGACCGCCGCCTGATCGAGTCCATTCCCCGCGCACTGGCCGAGACCGACATCGTGTGCAGCTCGGTGAACATCGGTGCCACCAAGGCCGGCCTGAACATGGACGCCATCAAGCTCATGGGCGAGGCTGTCAAGAAGGCCAGTGAGCTGACTGCCGACCGTCAGTGCATCGGTGCTGCCAAGCTGGTGGTGTTCTGCAACGCCCCGGAGGACAATCCCTTTATGGCCGGTGCCTTCCACGGCCCCGGTGAGCCGGATTGCGAGATCCATGTAGGCGTTTCCGGTCCCGGTGCTGTCCGTGCTGCCCTGGCCCGGCTGCCCAAGGATGCCCCCATCGACGAGGTGGCAGAGCTGGTCAAGCGCACCGCCTTCAAGATCACCCGCGTGGGCCAGCTGGTGGCAAACCTTGCCTCCAAGGCTCTGGGCGTGCCCGCCGGCATCATCGACCTGTCGCTGGCACCTACCCCCGCCATTGGCGACAGCGTGGCCAACATTCTGGAAGAGATGGGCCTTGAGACCTGCGGCTGCTGCGGCACCACCGCCTGCCTGGCCCTGCTGAACGATGCCGTGAAGAAGGGCGGCGTGATGGCCTCCAACCATGTGGGCGGCCTGTCCGGTGCCTTTATCCCGGTCAGCGAGGATGCCGGCATGATCCACGCCGCCGAGATCGGCTGCCTGACCATTGAAAAGCTGGAAGCCATGACCGCCGTCTGCTCGGTGGGCATCGACATGGTCATCATCCCCGGCGACACCACCCCCGCCGTGATCAGTGCCCTGATCGCCGACGAAGCCGCCATCGGCATGGTGAACAGCAAGACCACCGCCGTGCGCGTGATCCCCGCCATCGGCCGCAAGGCTGGTGAGGTGCTGGACTTCGGCGGCCTGCTGGGCTACGGTCCCATCATGCCGGTGAACAGTCACGACCCCTCGGTGTTCATCAACCGCGGTGGCCGCCTGCCCGCACCCATGCAGTCTTTGAAGAACTAATACGAACCCTCTCAGTCATTGACTGAGAGAAATCTTTCTTTTTGTATAATCCCGCTGCAACAGACCCATCCTCTGGTTATCATTTCCAGAAGAGGGGTCTGTTTTTTATGGTGCGTTTTTTCTTAAAGCCGCTTTCCGTCCGGCAGATGCGGCTGCTATGCGCCAGCTTGCTGGCGGGCTTTGCGCTGTGCGGCGCTTTGCAGGGGCTGTGCTGGGGGCGCACCCAGCTGGATGCAGGGGCAGCGCTGTGCGCCGACACCCTGCGGCTGCACATCCGGGCGGCCAGCGATGCCGTAGCCGACCAGAGCGCCAAACTCCGGGTGCGGGACGCCGTGCTGGCCGTGATGCAGCAATGCCCGGCGCACAGCGCACCGGAGGCGCGGGCATGGGCGGCGGGGCGGCTTTTGCAGTTTCAGCTGGCGGCGCAGCGGGCATTGGCCGCGCAGGGCATCCGTGCCCCGGTGCGGGTGTACCTCGTAAATATGTACTTCCCCGCCCGGCGCTACCCCACCGGTCAGCTGCCCGCCGGGCGGTACGATGCCGTGCGCATCGATATTGGCAGCAGCAGCGGGCGCAACTGGTGGTGTGTGCTGTACCCGGGGCTGTGCAGCTTTGCGCAGGGCGGCTACGCTCTGCCTGCGGAGAACGACCTTGTCTGCGGGCAGTACATCCTGCGGTTCCGGCTGGTGGACTGGGCGCACCGGCTGACTGCCCGGCGGCAGACAGTGCTGCTGGCGGGGTGACGCCGCACCCCGCCGGAGCATAGCATGGAGGGAAAGGAGGGATCCCTCTATGGCGATTCCCGGTTATTATTCCCTGCTCCAGCGCGGCTCCTCCGGGCCGGACGTGGCACTTGTGCAGACATGGCTCAACGGCGTGCGTGATGCGTGCACATGGTACGATGCGCTGAAGGCGGACGGTAAGTTCGGCGTCGGCACCCAGCGTGCCGTGCAGGAATTCCAGTTGAAGAACAAGATGAACATGGACGGCAAGGTGGGACAGAACACATGGAACGTGCTCTACACCCGCTACACCGCAAAGCATGGGTTGAAAGTGCCCTACCCCGGCATCGTGCTGCACACCGGCGATTCCGGCGGCACGGTGCGGCTGGTGCAGCAAAAGCTCAACTCTCTGGGCGAACGGCTGCGGGATGACGGCAAGTACGGCGCAGCCACCGCTGCCGCCGTACAGCGGTTCCAGCGGCGCAACGGTCTGACGGCAGACGGCAGCGTAGGCTATGCCACTTGGGAGAAGATGTTCTGATTATTTGCAGGTCGTAAGCGGAAAGATCATTTTAAATTTCGGGACACCGGAGCGTCTGCGGACGCTCCGGTGTCCCATTTTCACAGAAGAGGTCGCAGCGGCAAACAGCTGCTTGCCGTTTTTCTGTTCTCCTTGGTTGCGCGTGCAGCGGCGGCTGCGCTATAATAGGGCAAAGCATTTTTTGAAAGGCGGTGTTCCTGTTTGCGTTTTCTGCATTTGTCCGACCTGCATCTGGGCAAGCGGGTGTGCGAGTTTTCCATGCTGGAGGAGCAGCGGTATATTCTGGAAGAGATCCTAGTTCTGCTGGATGAGACCCCTGTGGACGGCGTGCTGCTGGCCGGGGACCTTTACGACAAGCCCGTTCCCCCTGCCGAGGCGGTGCGGCTGCTGGACTGGTTCCTCACCCAGCTGGCGGCGCGGAAGCTTCCGGTGTTTGCCATCAGCGGCAACCACGATTCTGCCGACCGGGTGGCCTTTGGCTCTGCCCTGCTGGCCGACAGCCGGGTCTACGTCAGCCCGGTGTTCACCGGCGCGCCGCAGCCCATCCCCCTGCAGGATGCCCACGGCACGGTGGATGTGTACTTACTGCCCTTTTTGAAGCCCGCCATGGTGCGGCACGTCTGGCCGGACGAGCCTATTGAGAGCTACAACGACGCCCTTGCCTGTGTGCTGCGGCACTGCACCCCGGACCCCGGCCACCGCAGCGTGCTGGTGGCGCACCAGTTTGTGGCGGGCGCTGCCGCCTGCGAGAGCGAGGAGCCCTCGGTAGGCGGGGTGGACAGCGTGGACGCCGCTCTGTTTGATGCCTTTGACTATGTGGCGCTGGGGCATCTGCACAGCCCGCAGAAAGTCGGGCGGGAGACTTTGCGCTACTGCGGCACACCGCTGAAATATTCCTTCTCGGAGGCGGGGCAGCGCAAAAGTGCTACCTTTGTGGAGCTGGGTGCAAAGGGCGAGGTGCACATCACCACCGCGCCCCTGACCCCCCGGCACGAGCTGCGCGGGCTGCGGGGCAGCTACATGGAGCTGACCGACCGCCGCTGCTACGAGGGCACCGCCGTGGACGACTATCTGTACATCACCCTGACCGATGAACAGGATGTACCGGATGCGCTGGCGCGGCTGCGAGTCATCTATCCCAACCTGATGCAGCTGGACTACGACAATCAGCGCACCCGCCAGCAGCAGGAGATCTGCGCCCCGGAGCGCACCGAGAGCATCTCCCCGCTGGAGCATCTGGCTGCCTTTTACCAGCTGCAGAATAACCAGCCCCTGACCGCCGAGCAGACGGCATTTTGCCAGGAACTGATCGAGGAGATCTGGAAGGAGGGCGACACTGTATGAGACCGCTGCGACTGACCCTTTCGGCCTTTGGCCCCTATGCCGCCGAGACCACCCTCGATCTTGAAAAGCTGGGCAAAGGCGGGCTGTACCTCATTACCGGCGACACCGGCGCGGGCAAAACTACCATTTTTGACGCCATCACCTATGCGCTGTACGATCATTCCAGCAGCGGCATCCGGGAAGGCTCCATGCTGCGCTGCAAGTACGCAGACGACAAGACCCCCACCTTTGTGAAACTGGAATTTGAGGTGCACGGCGTGCGCTACACGGTACGCCGCAACCCGGAGTATCAGCGCCCCAAGGCACGGGGCGAGGGCATGACCACCGAAAAGGCGGATGCCACCCTGACCTACCCGGACGACCGCCCGCCGGTGACCAAGGCGAAGGATGTGACCGCCGCCGTGCAGGAGATCATCGGGCTGGACTACAACCAGTTTTCTCAGATCGTACTCATCGCGCAAGGACAGTTCACAAAGCTGCTCAACGCCTCCACCGAGGAGCGCAGCCGTATCTTTCGCAAGCTGTTCCGCACCCAGCGCTATGCCCAACTGCAAGAGCGCTTACAGGCCGAAGCATCCGCGCTGAACCAGCAGCGCACCGCCCAGAACGCCAAACTGGACAGCCTGCTGGGCGGGCTGCAATTCAGCCCGGAGGACCCGGATGCCGAGGCGCTGCGCACCCTGTGTGCCCAGACCGTGCCGGAAACGGCACTTGCCTTGCTGGACGCCCTGACTGCCCGGCAGGCGGCAGCGCTGGAAGAAGCCGGCACCGCCCTGCAAGCCACCGAAGCCCAGCTGGACACGGTACAGCAGCAGCTGGGTGCTGCCGCACAGGCGCGGCGGCTGGCGCAGCAGCTGGCTGCCCGTCAGGCAGAGCTTGCCGCCGCAAAGCCCGCACTGGATGCTGCCCGCACCGAAGCCGACCGCCACGCCGGGGACGCTGCGCAGCTGGATACCCTGACCGCGCAGGTGACGCAGGCGCAGAGCGCCCTTGCGGCCTATGACGCGCTGGACACCCTCTGCCGCCAGCAGACCGAAGCGCGGGACGCCGCCCGGCTGGCGGCGGCGCAGGCGCACAAGCGGCGCACCCAGCTGGACAGTCTGAACGCCGCCCTTGCCGCCGCCGAAGCCGAGCTTGCCGCGCTGGCAGACGCGGACACCCGGCTTTTGGCGCTGCAAAACCGCAGCGCCCAGTTGACACAGCGTGGCGAAGCGCTGGCAAAGCTGGAACAGCGCCTTGCGGACTGCCAGCGACAGGCCAAGGCCGCACACAAGGCGCAGGAGAGTTACCGCGCCGCTGCCGCCGCACAGGACGAAGCCCGCGCCCGGCGGGACGCGCTGGAACGGGCATTCTTGGACGCACAGGCCGGGCTGCTAGCCGAGAGCCTGACCGAGGGCGCACCCTGCCCGGTGTGCGGCAGTACCCATCACCCCGCCCGCGCCCTGCTGCCCCATACTGCGCCCACGCAGGCACAGGTGGAAGCCGCACGGCAGGCCGCTGCGGAAACTGACCGGCAGGCGCAGAACGCCAGCGCCGCCGCCCAGAGCGCACTGGCCGCCGCCAACGAGGCAAAAGCCTCCCTCCGGCGGGACGCCGAGACCCTGCTGCCGGAGCGTTTTACTGCCCCGGAGGGCACAGTGCCCCTCACCTTTGCCCTGATGACCAACGTTCTGGCTGAAGAGAATACCGCTTTGCAGACGGCACAGACAGACTGTGCCGCCCGGTGCCGACAGACCGATGCCGACTGCCGCCGCAAGACACAGCTGGAAGCCGACCGGCAAGCCAAGACCTGCCAGCGTCCAGCGCTGGAGCAGGCCGCTGCCGAAGCTGACCGCAGCGCTGCCGCCCAGAATGCAAGTGCTGACGCGCTGGAGGGTCAAATCGCAGAGCGGCGCGCCGCCCTGCCCTACCCCCGGCGCGCGGACGCACAGGCGGCACTGGACAAGCTGGAAGCCGACCGCCGCACCCTGCGCACCGGCATGGACACGGCGCAGCGCAAGCTGAAACAGGCCGAGCAGGCCGTTGCCGCCGCTGAAGCCGCCGTGGAGGCGCTGACCGCACAGCAGACCGCTGCTCAAAAGGAATTGCCCGCTCGCAGCGCCGAGGAGCTTACCGCACAGCAGACCGCGCTGACCGCTGCGCGGGAGAGCCTGCGCAGCCGGGAAAAGCAGCTTTCGGCACAATTGCTGCCCAACCGCAAAACGGCGGCGCAGTACCGCGCCGCCGCCGAGGCGCGGCAGGCGCTGGAAAGCCGGTGGCAGTGGGTCAGCGCGCTGGCTGCCACGGCGGGCGGCACTTTGACCAGCAAGCAGAAGATCAAACTGGAAGCCTACATCCAGATGAACTATCTGGACCGCATTCTGCGCTATGCCAACACCCGGCTGATGCAGATGACCGCCGGGCAGTACGAGCTGGAGCGCATCGGTGCAGAGAACCAGCGCAGCCAGTCTGGGCTGGACCTTGGCGTCATCGACCACTACAACGGCACCCGCCGCAGCGTAAAGACCCTTTCCGGCGGCGAGAGCTTCAAGGCTTCGCTGGCGCTGGCGCTCGGCCTTTCGGACGAGGTGCAGAGCAGCGCCGGGGGCATCCGACTGGACACCTTGTTCTTAGACGAGGGCTTCGGCTCGCTGGACGAGGAATCGCTGGAACTGGCTATCCGGGTGCTCTCCGGCCTGACCGAGGGCGACCGGCTGGTGGGCATCATCTCCCATGTGGGGGCGCTCAAGGATCGCATCGACCGGCAGGTGGTGGTGCACAAGGCCCGCACCGGCGGCTCTGCCATCGAGCTGCGGGTGTAAAACGCTTCTGGCGGGGCACACTAGGGGCGGAGGTGAATTTTGATGAATTCTCTGGAGCCCTTCATCCGCCACGAACTGGAAAACCAGCCCGGCACCGCTGCCGCCCCGCAGGCAAACAGCACCCGCAATGACCCGCCGCTGGGCAGTATGCCCCTGCAGCCCCCGGCTGCGCCGGACACGCCCGGCACCCAGCTGCCCCCGCCGGAGTTGCCGCAGCCCGAAAAACCCGGCGTCCCCATGACCGACGGCACCCCCATGGCCTGCCGTCAGAAGAATGCCGCCGCCTTTCTGGCCGGGGACGTGCAGACCAGCGTGATGGCCCACTATGCACCCGGACTGTTCAGCACAGACCAGCACACCCATTCCTGCCATCCGGCCCCGGACGAGGATGCTTCTCAGGTGCTGAGCCTTGTGGACTGGCGTGAGGATGCACCCTACGGCTAACAAAAATTTTTCAAATTATTTTTGCTCTACCTGTTGAAATCTGCGTCCGCTTCCCTTATTATGGTAGCAAACAAAGATAAAGGCAGGTTTTGCTGGAACGACGGCGAACCCAAGTACGACATCCGCGACTGGTCCCCGGACGGCACCCGCATGGGCAAGGGCATTTCCCTGAGCCACGACGAAATGGCCATCCTCAAGGGCCTTCTGGACGAGCTGGAGCTGTAAGCATGGGCGGCCGCGAAGAGTTTTTGCAGATCTGGCAGCAGCACATCACCCGCCCCGGCAGCGAAAAGCTGCTGGACTGGCTGGACCATAAGACGGATTTCTTCACGGCACCGGCCTCCACCCGGTTCCACGGTGCCTGTGAGGGCGGGCTTTGTATGCACAGCCTGAACGTCTACCATGCGCTGCACGACACCTTTTTTGCCGAGGGCGACAGCGAGGAGACCTTTGCCATCTGTGCACTGCTGCACGATCTGTGCAAGGCCAACTACTACAAGCCCGGCACCCGCAACGTGAAAAACGAAGCCACCGGCCAGTGGGAAAAGGTGCCCAGCTACAGCGTGGAGGACCTGTTCCCCTACGGCCACGGCGAAAAGAGCGTATTCCTCATCGAGCGGTTCATGAAGCTGCACATCGAGGAGGCCGTTGCCATCCGCTGGCACATGGGCGGCTTTGACGATGCGGCCCGGGGCGGCTGCTTTGCCATCTCGGAAGCCTACGACAAGTATCCCCTTGCCGTCAAGCTGCACATCGCTGATCTGGAAGCCACCTATCTGATGGAGCACCGCACCAGCGCTGTGCACTGAAAAAACAAAAATACCCGGACAGGCACAGCAGTGCGATACTGCAGCCTGTCCGGGCTTTGTTTTGTTTAATTTTTGCGCTCGGCCTTGTTCTGGTACATTTTTACGTCCGCCTGACGGATGGCCTCGGTGAGCGGATGTACACCGCACACACCGCCAACACTGGCCGAAAGCTCCAGCTCCGGGTAGCCTTCCACTCTGGCACTGGCCGCAGCCTCCCGCACGCGCTGTATCACATGTTCCCCGGGCCGGATGTGCGGCACCAGCAGCAGGAATTCATCGCCGCCATAGCGCACCAGCACATCGGTCTGGCGCAGGTTGCTCAGGATGGACTGTGCCACGCTTTGCAGGGCCTTATCGCCCACCAGATGGCCGAACCGGTCGTTGACCTCCTTGAAGTGATCCACGTCGATCATCACTACGCCTTCCACCTGTTCGCTCTCCGCAAGGAAGCACTCGAAGTACTGGCGGGAGTATGCTCCGGTCAGCGAATCCACAAAGGCGCTGCGGTCAAAGTTGGAGCCGCGGTCCAGCAGCATCCGGCGGCCGCCCATATCCAGCCAGCGTCCGTCCGAAAGCTTGGACACCATTTCCAGCACGCAGCCGCGTCCGCCCACTTCCACATACTTTGCCATGACAAAATAAGCCTGCTCGTCCTTGAACTCGATCTTGTTCAGGGATTCCTTGCGGGCAAGGGCCTTACTGGAAATGCAGTTTTCGCACCGGCCCGATTTGTTCCACACCATGTGGCAGGTGCCGGGCATCTCGGTCAGCCGGCCATCCTTGCCCAGGCTCAGCACCTTGGTGTTTTCCGGGTCCACCAGACGCACCAGGTCAAACACGCCCTGCAGCTGCTGCAGGACAGCCGCCATCGAGCCTCCGGAGCTGTGCAGCAGCACATCCGGCTGCGCCTTTGCATCCTCGGTCTGCTCCGGCAGCAGCTGGCCCGCCACGCTCACACAGCGGCGTTGCCCGCCGCGGCTCCACTGGGTGCGCAGCACCAGCCGGTGCGGCTGGTATCCGCCGCCGGTCTGCACCTCCACGGGGAAGCTGGCCTGCGGGATCTCCGGGGTTGCCTTTTCCAGCGCTTCCAACAGGCGGCGGCGGTCCTTCAGGGAAAGGAAGTTCAGCCCTTCGCCATGGTCAAAGTCCAGCACCTGGGTGCGCTCGGCGGCGCTGGCGTAGTGGTTGGTCACCGTCACCCGGCCGCTGAGCAGGTCGTAGTCGAACTGGATGCCGCCGCACTGGTCCGCATAGAACTGGGTGCGCTCGCGTTCCAGGTTGAGCAGCCGCTGGCTGCGGTCCTCCCGCGGGAGGGCTTCCCGGTGCAGGATCTCCTCCGACAAGCGGTGGGTGTCCTGGTGGAAGCTGCGGTCCCACTCGTTGCGCTGCAGCTCCTGCCGCAGCAGCTCCGACGACTCATTCAGGCATTCCAGCAGCAGCGGGTTGAACGCTCCGCACTCGCCGTTCAGGATCATGCGCAGGGCCGTGTCGTGGTCGTAGGCCGGTTTATAGCAGCGGTCGCTGGTCA
>ENA-UESJ01001617-UESJ01001617.1-human-gut-metagenome-genome-assembly--contig:-NODE-1617-length-10194-cov-13.246911_pt1 | contig 10194 bp, 7 predicted proteins | sample MGYA00243000_ERZ508001 | MGnify/ENA primary metagenome ERZ508001 (study PRJEB26167, sample SAMN06115479) | human gut metagenome | host: Homo sapiens | place: China:Chongqing | collected 2015-03-03... | reverse complement strand
ATGGAACTAAAATAATTCGTAAATCAAAATTTATAAATCTAAAGGAGGATAATACCATGTCAGACATCAAGACAAAATTCATAAATGATCCTGAGAATATTACGGCAGAGTTATTGGAAGGCTATGTATTAGCGTATCCGAATCAGGTAAAGTTGGCAGCTGAGAATATCGTCGTACGTGCTAACCCGAAAGGCAATGATAAGGTTGCGATCGTTACCTTAGGCGGTTCCGGTCATGAGCCTGCCTTGAGTGGTTTCGTAGGAGAGGGCATGTTGGATTGCTCCGTCGTGGGTGACGTATTCGCCGCTCCGGGTGCCCAACGTTTGTTTCAGGCACTGCAATTGATGGATCGTGAGGCCGGGATCTTGTTGGTCGTATTGAACCATTCCGGCGACGTGATGAGTGCTAATATGGCTTGCCAGTTGGCTGCACGTAAAGGGATCAAGGTGAAGAAATTACTTACGCATGATGATATCAGCGCAGGTATCGGGGCGAATATAGACGATCGTCGTGGCTTGGCTGGTTGTGTTCCTTTGTATAAGATATTAGGTGCCGCCGCTGAGGAAGGGAAGTCTTTAGACGAGCTGATTGAGATTGGTGAACGCTATAATAAGAACGTGGCTACCTTGGCTGTCGCTATGCGGTCTTGTACGCATCCCCAGAACGGAGGTACTATCACGAACCTTCCCGATGGTATCATGGAGATCGGTATGGGCCAACATGGCGAAGGTGGCGGTGGACAGAAACCGTTGGTATCCGCCGATGATACGGCTGCGGAGATGGTAGACCTGCTTTGCCAGCAGTTACAGCCAAAAGCCGGCGATAAGATGTTGCTGATCATTAACGGCGTAGGCGCTACTACCCATATGGAATTGAATATCATCTTCCGCAAGGCTTATAAGGAATTAGAGGCTCGCGGCTTGCAGGTGGTGGCAAGCCGTATCCAAGAGATCTTGACCGTACAGGAGCAAGCCGGATTCCAGATGATTATGGCGATCTTGGATGAGGATCATATCGATTATTTGAATAACAAACGTGCGGACGCACCTTATTGGACAACCCGGCAGGTAGAAGACCTGTCACACCGCGAGGTGAGCTAACCCTCTGAACTGAAACATCTAAGTAGGAGGAGGAAAAGAAAGAAACATCGATTTCCAAAGTAGCGGCGAGCGAAATGGAAGAAGCCCAAACCGATATTGTTACGGCAATATCGGGGTTGTAGGACTGCAATATTCAATTAACAATGAACTGGAATGGTCTGGAAAGTCCATCCATAGAGAGTGAAAGGCTCGTACAGGTAAGTTTGTTATGCGAAAGCAGTATCCTGAGTATGGCGGGACACGAGGAATCCTGTCAGAATCAGCCGGGACCACCCGGTAAGGCTAAATACTCCCAAGAGACCGATAGTGGACCAGTACTGTGAAGGAAAGGTGAAAAGAACCCCGAACAGGGGAGTGAAATAGAACCTGAAACCATACGCTTACAACCGGTCGGAGCAGCTTCGTGCTGTGACGGCGTGCCTATTGAATAATGAGCCTACGAGTTACTAATCACTAGCGAGGTTAAGTGCAAGGATGCACGGAGCCGAAGCGAAAGCGAGTCTGAACAGGGCGTTTAGTTAGTGGTTGTAGACGCGAAACCTTGCGATCTACCCTTGAGCAGGTTGAAGGTTGGGTAAAACCAACTGGAGGACCGAACGAATAAGCGTTGAAAAGCTTCTCGATGACTTGAGGGTAGGGGTGAAAGGCTAATCAAGCTGGGAAATAGCTCGTACTCCCCGAAATGCCTTTTGGGGCAGCGTTGTAATAAAGAGTCTACTGGAGGTAGAGCTACTGATTGGATGCGGGGGCTTCACCGCCTACCAAATCCTGACAAACTCCGAATGCCAGTAGTATGATTTACAGCAGTGAGTGACTGGGTGCTAATGTCCAGTCGCAAAAGAGGAACAACTCAGACCAGCAACTAAGGTCCCGAAGAATATGCTAAGTTGATCTAACGATGTTTTGTTGCAGAGACAGCTAGGATGTTAGCTTGGAAGCAGCTATTCATTCAAAGAGTGCGTAACAGCTCACTAGTCGAGCGACAGAGCGTGGATAATAAACGGGCATCAAGCATATCACCGAAGTTCTGGGCGCGAGAGCGCGGTAGGGGAGCATTCCATTCAGCGTCGAAGCAGTTTCGTGAGGAATTGTGGAGCGTATGGAAAAGCAAATGTAGGCATGAGTAACGATAATGCGGGAGAGTAACCCGCACACCGCAAGACCAAGGTTTCCTGATCAACGCTAATCGGATCAGGGTTAGTCGGGTCCTAAGGGTAAGCCGAACGGCGATCTCGATGGATAATCGGTTAATATTCCGATACTAACATATACCTCGATGGAGAGACGAAGGAACGTAAGTGCCGCCACCTGACGGAATAGGTGGTTAAAGGGCGTAGGTATAGGGGCAGATTAAGAGTTAGTCCTTGCTGAAACCTGACAGTACAGAGAGCCTACGGGCAATTTGATAGAGCACCCAAGTCGACTTCCGAGAAAATCTTCTAAGTTATAGTATATGTTACCCGTACCGTAAACCGACACAGGTGGTCGAGGAGAGTATCCTAAGGTGCTCGAGTGAATCACGGTTAAGGAACTAGGCAAATTAACCCCGTAACTTCGGGAAAAGGGGTCCCTATGAAAGTAGGGCGCAGCGAAGAGGTCCAGGCGACTGTTTATCAAAAACACAGGGCTCTGCAAATTCGAAAGAAGACGTATAGGGCCTGACACCTGCCCGGTATTGGAAGCCTTAATCGAAATAACCACATCCGGGAAATTCTCCTCCCGGCAAATGCGAAGAAACTCCATACAACTCGCTACCATCCCCTCGGGCGTATCACCATAACGGCTCATGATACGATCGGAGAGCGAGCCATGATTCACACCGATACGAATAGCGGTGCCATGTGCCTTACAAATATTCAAGAAAGGGACGAACCGCTCGCGGATCTTCTCGATCTCGGCGGCATATTCCTCATCCGTATATTCAAGATGGCTGAATGTCTTTACCTTATCTACATAGTTTCCCGGATTGATACGTACCTTTTCCACCTCACCGGCGGCGGCATCAGCCGCTCTAGGATTAAAATGGATATCAGCGACCAAAGGAGTCGTATACCCTTGCTCATTCAATTGTTTACGAATCTCGCCCAAGTTTCGGGCTTCCCGTTCCCCCTGTGCCGTAAAACGCACATACTCAGCTCCCGCCTCGATCATACGGATCGCTTGAGCTACCGCCGCCTCCGTATCCATCGTTGATACATTAGCCATGGATTGAATACGGATAGGATTCTCACCTCCCATGGGTGTGTCACCGATTTGGGCAACGGATGATTTACGGCGGTTGTAATTAAAGTAAGCCATTGTTCATTGAAAATTGAGAATTGAAAATTGAGAATGAGTGTTGAGAACTGAAAACCTAAAGAGAGACTTTCTCCTTAATTTTCAATTCTCAACTTTCAACTTTCAATTAATTAGTTTTGTATTTAAAAGAAACCTTAGCCAACTCCTCGTTAGCCTTCACGATTTTCTTCTTCAAATCCTCCTTATAAGCGGATAGCTTCTCCTGAAGTTGCTCGTCGCCGACGGCAAGCATCTGCACCGCAAGGATACCAGCGTTCAAAGCGCCATTGATGCCGACAGTAGCCACAGGGATTCCCGGAGGCATCTGTACGATAGCCAACAAGGCATCCATACCGTCCAGCGTAGAGTTAATAGGCACGCCGATCACGGGAACCGTCGTCATGGAAGCGATCACACCGCAAAGATGAGCGGCCATTCCGGCAGCGGCGATGATAACCTTGATTCCACGTCCTTTAGCTCCTTTGGCGAAAGCCTCCACCTCAGCGGGAGTACGGTGTGCGGATAGAGCATGCATCTCGAACGGGATCTCCATCTCATCCAAGAACTTAGCCGCCTTCTCCATAACGGGTAGATCCGAGGTACTACCCATGATAATACTTACAACAGGTGTCATTCTTATTTAGCGATTAATTTTTGATAGTCTTCAGCGGATAATAGTTCCTCCAACTCAGAAGCGTCCGTAAGAGAAATCTTGATTAACCAACCTTTACCATAAGCGTCTTCATTAACCAATTCAGGAGCGTCTTCCAATTCAGCGTTTACTTCCAAAACCTCTCCGCTAACCGGCATGAAAAGATCGGAAACAGTCTTAACAGCTTCAATCGTACCGAACACCTCTTCTTGAGCGACGGTCTCCCCCTCTGTCGTAATGTCTACATAAACGATCTCACCTAGCTCGCCTTGAGCGTAATCAGTAATACCAACATAAGCTACGTCACCTTCTACACGAATCCACTCATGGTCTTTTGTGTACTTTAAATCTGCAGGAAAATTCATAATTTTAGTGTTTTTATTAGATGAATAAATAGATATAACTCATTAATGAGGCTACAAAGGTACATATAAATCCCAGACAAAACCCCGCATATACCTGCATTGGTGTATGCCTTTTTAAAAAGATACGCGAGGTACCTAATAAACCGGCCACGATCAACACGACTATAAAAGCCCAGTAGGGATTTATCATATGGATACGCGCCACTCCCATAATACCGCCCAGTAACCCGCCGATACCAATGGCATGCGCGCTAATCTTCCAAGCAAAATTGATGCATAAGGCGATTACCAAGGCTACGCAAGCCCCGATCAGCATCGCCAACAACCAAAACGGCATCAGCATCTTATACAGGAAAAAGATACAGACCAAGATGGAAGTGATAAAAATCAGATAAGGAACCACTCGTTCCTTCCGGTCGGAAAGCTCTATATCGCCGGCCGCGCCATTTTTCACCAATAAGAAAATGAAAAGTCCGGGAACTATCGCTGTCGAAATAAAGGTGCCTCCGGCAATCAGCAGCTTCACAGGTAACGGGTAAATGGCGAGAAATGTAAACATCAACGCCAACACGATCCCATAGGTTACCATAAGCAACGGATGGAACACGAAGGATATTATATTCGAGAATAGCTTCATACGCTTTTATATTTCTTTTCTCAGACGAGCTACCGGAATCCCCAGTTGCTCCCTGTATTTCGCTACCGTACGCCGGGCGATGACATACCCTTTTTCTTTCAGGATCGTAGCCAACTCCTCATCGGTCAACGGTTTTCGTTTGTCTTCGGCATCTACATGTTCTTTCATAATCTTTTTAACCTCACGGGTCGAGATCTCCTCGCCGGTATCGGTCTGCATAGACTCGGAGAAAAAGTATTTCAACGGATAAATACCGAAATTCGTTTGCACATATTTACTGTTACTTACCCGGGAAATAGTGGAGATATCATATCCCGCACGCTCCGCTACGTCTTTCAAGATCATGGGATGGAGGGTAGCCTCATCGCCTGTCAGGAAAAAGTCCCGTTGTAAATAGATAATCGCCTCCATGGTACGCTGCAAGGTCTCATTACGTTGCTTGATAGCGTCGATGAACCACTGGGCGGAATCCAACTTTTGTTTCACGAACTGTACGGCATCCCGCCTCTCAGCGGTTTGGTTCGCCTTATTCGCCGTATAATCCTGAAACATCTCGGCATACTCCCGGTTGATACGCATATCCGGTACCCCCCGGTTATTCATGCTCAAGATAAGCTCTCCATTATGCGCTTCCACCACGAAATCCGGGATGATCTGGCTCATCGCCACTTCCATAGAACCACCCCAACTACTTCCGGGTTTCGGATTTAACATAGTAATCTCGTGAATGACCTTCTTTAACGTTTCCTCATCGATATCGAGACCTCGTAAGATCTTATCGTAATGTTTGCGGGTGAACTCCTCGAAATATTCGGTCAAAACACGAATCGCCAAATTTGTAACCGGAGTATTCTCCTTCTTATCCAGCTGGATCAACAGACATTCTTTCAAGTCACGGGCACCTACCCCGGCAGGCTCAAAATCTTGGATGATATTCAAGATAGACTCGATCTCCTTCTCATCTACCTCTTGTCCGGCTTGGAAGATCAAATCGTCTGCTATCGCCGAAAGGTCCCGTCTCAAATAACCGTCATCATCGATATTTCCAATGATATACTCCGCTATTTTCATTTGCTTATCCGGTAAATCCCTTAACCCGAGCTGCTGTAACAGAAACTCATTCAAGGATTGGCTTACGGAGAAGGGGACATCCTCTTTCCGTTCCGCACGCTCGGTCATTTCCCGTAGCTTATAATCAGGTATATCGTCTTCCGTTAAATAATCTCCCAAAGAAAGGTCGGTCTCAGTATCAACAGAAGGGATCTCTTCTCCCCCCTCCTCGCTTTCAGTTCGTTCAAAATCATCAACAGGCTCTTTTCCTTCCTCCAAGGCTGGGTTATCTTCCAGCTCATGCTTCACACGTTCTTCCAACTCGATCGCGGGAAGCTCCAGAAGCCGTATCAACTGTATCTGCTGAGGGGATAGCTTTTGCTGTAACTTTTGTTGTAACTGTTGCTTTAACATAATCTAAATCATTGCACTGTAAGGGTAGGACAATCACCCGCCCTCTTATTTATCAACATGCAAATATAAGTTTTTAGTTTTAACAGTACAGCTATTAAACTATAATAGTTCTAAACAAGGTGCATGATGGACCCTAGCGACTTTAAAATCCTTCCTTCACGATCCGTTTTATCGGCAGGAAGAATCGTTCGATCAGGCGTAATTCTTCCGTTACGATCTCCGCGGAGGCTTGCGTCTCGGGCGAGACGGGCAGGTCGATACCGTAATTGGTTCTCAGCCCCTCTGGAAAATCGATATCCGCCGTATAGTACTCGTCGGTGGGGACCAATGAGATATTCGATACCACGCCGTTTACCACTCCAAACTCCTGATCCGGGAAATTGGAGAAACGGACGATCGCCCGCTGGCCTCTCCGGACTTTTCCCGAGCGTGCTATCGGTATGCGCACTTTCCCCACCAGCCGGCCCTCGCCTTGCGGTACGACGGTGAAAGCCACCTCTCCGGATGGGATATACTGGTTCTCATTCCAGTACTTGGTGAAAGTCACGACACCCCCTACCGGGGCGATGAGGCAATAACGCAACCTCCACTCGTTCATGCTGTTCAGCAATTGTTCCCGGGCGGTCTGTAATTCCTGCCGTAGCGTAAATTCTTTCTCGCTCCGCTCCAGCGTCAGATCCAGCAAGGATTGCTCTTGCTCCCCGATCTGTATCCTGAGATTCTCAGCCGAGGCTGCCGCCCCTTCTAGCGAATAACGGCTTTGCAGTAGGGAAGCCCGTGCGGTCTCATGCTCGTAGGAGGAAATCACGGACCGGCTATACAATAATGAATCCCGGGCGTATTGCCGCCTTGTCAAGGCGAATTGCTCCGAGAGGGTCTTCCGCTGCCGTTCGGTCTCGTTATAGTAAGCCTTATACAACGCTATCTGTTTGCGGATGGAGGTCATTTTTTGCGGATAATAATCGATCTCCCTGTAATTGATACAGGCATGGAGCGCCGACAGTAGTCCCGAGTAAGCCGCTTGCATATCACCCAGCGATAGCTCCTTGTACTTTGATAATGCCTTGTCCAAGCTATCCACGTCGCTTCCGGATCGTTCCAACGCCTTATCCAGATAGATGGCATCGTCCGTGTCGGCGTGATTCTCTATGACCGCCAGCCAATCCCCCTGCCTTACCGGACGATTATCCCTGACGAGCAGCTCCTGTATCTTTCCCGCCGCCCGTGTCACCACCGCCGTTGCGGGATGTTGCCCCGTCAATGTCATGTCAGCCGTGATCACGTCAGGATACTTGAAGAAACAGCTCCCCACCAGCAACGCTACGACCACGAGGAATAACAGCGTTATCCCCCACCGTACGATCCAGGCCGGCACTTGCCCCATCACCTCCTGCACCTCCTCGCTCCTCAGCTCTATGTCCTTATTTCCCTTCTCCAACTAATTTTCAATTCTCAATTTTCAATTCCCAAGCTCCAACTGGTTCTTCACCAACTTATAATAAGTCCCCCGCAAGGCCGTGAGCTCCTGATGCGTCCCTTCCTCCACGACGCGTCCCTTGTCCAGCACCACGATCTTGTCCGCGTCACGTACCGTGCTTAGCCGATGCGCCACGACCACCACCGTCCGTCCTTTGTAGAAGGCGTGCAACTGCTCCATGATCTCCCGCTCGTTGTTGGCGTCCAAAGCGTTCGTGGCCTCGTCAAGGAAGATGAAGTCGGGATTCTTGTACACCGCCCGGGCGATCAGGATACGCTGTCTCTGCCCTTGGCTCACTCCGTTTCCCTCCATGCCGATCTTCGTATTATAGCCCAGCGGGAGCGAGTCGATGAAATCCCGGATATTCGCCACCGTCACGGCATGCAGCAGGCGTTCCTTGTCCACCACCTCTTCGCCGGGGGCGATGTTGTTGGCGATCGTATCCGAGAAGATAAAACCATCCTGCATAACCGAACCGGTCTTGCTACGCCATACGTGAGGATTCAAGTTCTTGAGGGAGGTATCGCCGATCCTCACATCCCCCTTGTTGGGGTTGTAAAAACCGAGCAGGAGTTTCACGATCGTCGTTTTTCCGCTCCCGCTGGCCCCCACGATGGCGGTCACCCTGTTATGGGGTATCGTCAGGTTGATATCCTCCAGCACGTAATCCCGGTCCGCGCCGTCATAGCTGAAGCTGAGGTTTTCCAGCCGTAGCGTCCTGTCATCGGGGAGAACATTCAGCCTTATCCCGCCTGCCTGTTCCTCGTCCTCCTTCCCGTGTATCTCGCCGAGCCGCTCCAGACTGATCTTCGCGTCCTGTAGGGATCGTGAGAAATCGATCAATTGCTCGATAGGCGAAGAGAGCTGCCCCACGATGTAGGTCACCGACATCATCATACCCAGCGTCATATCCCCTTGCACGACGGCCCGTGCCGCGATGAAGGAGATGAGTATGTTCGTGGTCTGGTTGAAAAAGACCGCCCCGAGTTGCTGGTATTGTTGTAACGCCAACCCCTTGATCCCTATCTTGAAAAGTTTTACCTGTATCCGTTCCCATTTCCAGCGCATCTTGGTCTCGCAATTATTGAGCTTGATCTCCTGCATTCCGGTGATGAGCTGGAATAGGTTGCTTTGCTCCCCGGCCGCTTGCGAGAAACGCTTTACGTCCAGCTCCCTCCTCCATCTCATGAAGGCGAGTACCCACGCCACGTATAACCCGTTACCTACCAAGAAGAGTCCCAGTATCGTCCAGTCGTAATAGGCCAGCACGAACCCGAACACGATGAAGTTGACGAAAGAGAAGAGCGTATTGATGGATGTCCCCGTCATGAAAGCCTCGACGCGGTCATGGTCACCGATGCGCTGCATGATATCGCCCACCATCTTGGTATCGAAGAAATGCAGGGGCAGACGCATCAGCTTGGCGAGGAAATCGGAGATCAAGGCGATATTGATCCTCGTGTTTACGTGCAGCAATATCCAGCTCCGTATGAAGTCCACGGATAGCTTGGCGATAAAGATCACTAATTGCGATATAAGGATCAAGGTTATGAAACCCAGGTTGTTGTCCCGTATACCGGTATCCACCAGGCTCTGCGTGAGGAAAGGCAGGATGAGTTGCAGTACACTGGCGGTCAGCATGCCCAGCACGAGCTGTGCCATCTCACGCCTGTAGGGCGATATATATCGGAAAAAGAATCCGAGGTTACGTTTCCTGTCTCTCCCCTCGTCCTCCATCCCGTAGAACTCCGGCCCCGGTTCCAGCAAGAGCGCCGTCCCGGTATCCTGCCCGTCTACCTTGGTACTGACCCAGCACCGCTTGAACTCCTCCCTCGTATAGGTGATAAGTCCCGCCGCCGGGTCCGCTACGTAGAACTTCCCTTTCCTTATCTTGTAGCAAACCACGAAATGCCATTGGTTCCAGTGCAGTATGCAGGGTAGGGGACATTCCTTTTCCAATTCCTCCACCGTGATCCGCACGCCCTGTGTTCGGAACCCGATCGCTTCCGCCGCCTCGCTGATACCCAGCATGGAGACTCCTTCCCGTGTGATGAAGGCTTTCTCCCGTAAGTTCTGGATCGAGTACACACGACCATAGAACTTGGCGATCATACGGAGGCAGCTAGGACCACAGTCCATAGAATCCAATTGCTGATAATGTGGAAACGATCTTAGCATAAATTAAAACATTAGGATATAGACATGATTTAGTTCTTATTTCT
>ENA-UESJ01001611-UESJ01001611.1-human-gut-metagenome-genome-assembly--contig:-NODE-1611-length-10213-cov-9.904696_pt1 | contig 10213 bp, 8 predicted proteins | sample MGYA00243000_ERZ508001 | MGnify/ENA primary metagenome ERZ508001 (study PRJEB26167, sample SAMN06115479) | human gut metagenome | host: Homo sapiens | place: China:Chongqing | collected 2015-03-03... | reverse complement strand
GCCGATCTCGAGCAGGGTGCAGCTGCCGGTCACCTCGTGGTCGGCGCGGATAAATGTCAGCTTCATGGGCTCGCTCCCTTTCGGTATTGTTACCTGATTTTAGCACATCTGCACGCCGCGCGCAACCGCGGCGCGAAAAAAACGATTGCCCCGGCGGGACATTTTGTCCCGCCGGGGCAGCGACCGGTCATGCGCTCTGCAGCTGCTCGAGCGCCTCGCGGTAGCGCAGCGTGACCCGGTCGCTCCACGCGCTCCAGCAGGCGATCGCCTCGGGCACGCATCCGTCCGTCAGTCCGTCAAGCACCGCGCGGTAGACCCTGCACAGCTCCTGCATATCGAGCGTGTAGGCCACCATGTAGTACGCCACGTGTGCAAGCTCGCGCGTCGAGCGCAGCATGACGCGAAAGATCATGTTGTCCGACTCGCGGAACATGCACACCAGAAACGCATTGAGCAGCTCCAGAAACGCCGCCTTGTCGCCGTCGGGCACGTAGGCGATGGCGTCCATCTGCGCGAGCAGACCGTACAGCTTTTGCATCTGCGCCGCGTCCGGGCAGCGCCCTACCCAGCAGAACCAGCCGAGCGCGACCATTTCGCGCAGCTCCAGAAACGCGTCCACCAGCTCCGGATGCGGCGTGCCGCCGTGCGTCATGATGACCGCCAGCGTCTCCAGATTTGCCCGCTCCCAATAGGGTGCAACATACGTCGCGTGGCGCGGCACGATCTCCAGAAAGCCGAGCCGCTCCAGCTCTTTCAGGGCAAGGTGTACGTTCGTCTTGCGCAGGTCGTACTGCGCGGCCAGTTCGCTCTCCGTGGGCAGCCGGTCGCCCGGATTGCGCTGCCCGCCGAGGATCTCCTTGAGCATGCGGTCGATGAACCGCTCCTGCTCTGTCCTGCTGTCCCTTTCATTTGCTTTCATAATGCTCTCTTCCCCCTTGAGACCATTGGTGATGCTACAGATTGTATTGCTTTTTCCGACAAATGTAAAGCGGTTCTAACAGTTTTTTAAATTATTTTCCACGACTGTACAAAAAACGGGACACTCACGACCGGAGTGCCCCGTTTTTTCGATGATTTGCGCCGGCTCAGAATGCAAAGCCCATGGCCAGCAGCACCTGCGCAAGGATGTACGTGCCCATGACGGCAAAGTTCTGCTTGGTCGGCTCGGCCTTCTTGGCGAAGAGCATGTCGCACAGCACGCCGTCGGACGCGAGGAAGAACGACGCGCCGAGAAACGACGCGAGCTTGCCCCACGTGAACGCTGTCACCAGCGGCAGGAACACGCTGATGCTCAGCGTGCAGAGCATGACCATGTACGCCAGCGCCAGCGGACGCAGGGCGCGCGGGATGCTCCTGCGGCTGCCCTTATAAACGACCACGATGCCCGCGGCATAGGCCGCGCACACGAGCACGATCCAGAACCAGCGCACATGCACGGCATAGGTCGTGTAGATATGCACAAGGTAGCACACGTGGCCGAGGAAGAACGACGCCGTGCCGAGGGCGAAGAAATGCTTCTGCAGCGGCCGCAGCAGAAACAGATCGCCCAGACAGCCCAGCAGCAGGCCGGCGACCACCCAAAGCGACGGCGTGTTGGCAAAGGCGAGGTACGTCAGCGCGACGACCGGCATCAGCGCAATCTTCGTCGGCTTGCGCAGATCGTCATCACCGCGCCAGCAGCTGATGAGGTGCACGACGGCGAGCGCCGCCAGAAACACCGGGAACAACCATTTCAATACGATCATCTCATTATCCATCCTATCTCTGATCGAAAAATTTCGAGATCCGCGCAAGTTTACACCCCGTTCATTGACACGGTCCCGTACAGTAATTATAATGGATGTGATACCCAGCCGTCAATGACTATTGACAGGATTTCGTCACATCCCGTGTGGAAAGGTGTCCGGCCATGCTCTATTATCTGATGCTTGTTCCCGCCGTGCTCAGCACTGCGGTGATTTATTTTTTGTCTCCCGCGCTCAGCTACTGGTGGCTGCTGCCCGTGCTGCTCGGCTGCTTCGTGGCGGCAAACCTTGTGTACGTGCTGCTGATGTTCGTGTGCTCGCTCTTTGCCGGGCCGAACAGGATGTATGACCGCATCAGCCCGTTTTACCTTGCGCTGACGCTGGCGCTCGACGGCTGGATCCTCGCGCTCTGCCGCATCAAGATCCACGTCGAGGGGCTCGAAAAGGTCCCGACGGATTCGGAGTTTCTCTTCGTGAGCAACCACCGCTCGAACTTTGACCCCATGGTGCAGTGGTGGGTGCTGCGGCGCTGGCCGCTGGCGTTCGTGTCCAAGCCGTCGAACATGCGCAAGTTCGTCATCGGCCCGTTCGTGCGCCGGTGCTGCTTTCTGCCGATCGACCGCGAAAACGCGCGCAACGCCCTGACCACCATCAACGCCGCCGCCAATCTCATCCGCGCGCATGTGTGCTCGTTCGCCATCTACCCCGAGGGCACGCGCAGCAAAAGCAGCAAGCTGCTGCCGTGGCACGCGGGCTCGCTCAAGATCGCGCAGAAGGCCGGCGTCCCCATCGTGGTCGGCACGGTCGAGGGCACGGAGCGCATCGCGCGCAACGTCCCCTGGCGGCGCTCGCACGTGTACGTGCGCATCCGCGAGGTCATTCCCGCCGAGGCCGTCAAGGCCGCCACGACCAGCGCGCTCACGGAGGACATCTGCGGCAAAATGCGCGCCGCACTGGGAAAATAAACACGATTTTATCAAAGCTCCCGTCCATATTTTACGGACGGGAGCTTTTCTGCATTCCTGTAAATGAATACGCATTAATTTTTTATACATGTTAAGCTTTTTGATACATTTTTGCCAAAGGCCTTGAAAATGCCGGAAATGCACCGTATAATGCAGCTGTGTCCGGGCTCCCACCCCGGGCACGACCCCACAGAAATACCGGAATAGGAGGTTCATTTGCAATGATATCCCGCAAACACGCAACCAGAATCCTTGCCCTGCTGCTGGCCGTGCTGCTGTTCGGCCAACTCGCCGCATTCCAGCTGCCGGTCTCCGCCGCGAGTGCGGTGCCGGCCGGCCACGACGGCGCGGCCTACATCCCCGCCGGAGCAGACGTCAACGACCTGCTCAGCCAGACCCTGCTGAGCAATTATGACGAGGTCGGCAGCCAGCAATGGGAGTACCGCGCGACCAGCGTCCTGTCGGACTACGCCGTCAAGTGGACGCCGGTCAATGGCTTTGACACCACCGGAAGCTTCTTCCGCGACCGCCTCAACGCGAGCTATCCCGCGCTCAACAGTGAATCGGCCGCACAGAGCTACACCGTGCGCATTGAGGGGACGAGCACGGTCTACACGTTCACGAAGCTGGCTTCTCCCGCGGCGGACGCCGCAGCCCCGTCCGTGACACCGGACGCCGCGCCGAGCGCAGCCCCGGGCACCGCGCCCGACACTGAGCCCGACACCGCGCCGGATGCCGCGCTGAGCCCTGCGGCCGGCACGACCGAGGACGACAGCGGCACCTACACGCTCAACATGACCTATACCGCCGACGGCGACATCGACTTTGACGCGCTGCGCGCCGCCATCGTCGCCGCCGTCCTGCCCGGCACGGACGTCAGCGATGTGACCGTGACCTATGAGGCGAAGGCAAAGCTCTGGCCGTACGAACCGCGCTATGTCGTGCTGGAGGGCGGCTGGGACAGCAACCCCATACTGCGTGAATTCCCGGCCATCACCGTCGGCACGTACAACGTAAAGCTCACCACAAACGGCGAGGACACCATCGTCACCATGACGCTGAAAGACGCACGCACGCAGGCGAAGATCGTGCTCAAGGAGGGTGTGTCCCTCAGCTACACGAAGGACGCCGCCGCCATGCGCGCGCAGATCCTCGACAAGCTCATCGACTGGTCGCAGACCACCGTGAGCAAGGAGGCCGCCGCCGGGAGCATGGTCGTCGAGTACTACGGCACCGGCAGCAGCAAGCTCCTGACGCACGATGACTGGTATCCGGTCGAGGGCGGCACGGTGAAATACGGCATCGACTACACCGCGCCGGGCATCGGCGCCGGCGAAAACCAGCAGATCCGCGCGAGCTTCCCGACCACGGCCGACTACCTCGGCTGCGACGCGGTCGAGGGTACGCTCACGGTGAACAAGGCGTTCGTGCGCGTGCACGTCAAGTCCGCCGCGATCTTCTACGATGAAAAGCCGACCACGCAGCAGTATGTCACCACGAAGCCGGAGGACGACTTCACCATCTTCAAGATCTACAGCGGCGTGACCAGCAGCGTCAAGGGCGCAGTCTACCTGCAGCTGCCGGAGAGCATCCTCTCCCCGGAGGCACTGGCAAAGATCGACCCGGCCGTCAAGCTCCTCTGCGGCAAGACGCTCACGGACATCCTCAACGACGGCATGACCCTCGGCGAGCTGCGCGCGCTGCTGCAGAAGCTCGAGAAGCCGACGGATGACCTCGCCAAGTTCCTGAAGATCTTCAACATCGACATCTCCTCGTTCACGGAGCTGCTCAAGGTGATCAACAAGATCCCCGGCGTGTTTGACAGCACGCGCGTGGCCATCGGCTCGCCGAACCGCGCGGGCATGTACCTCGTGACGGCGATCACGTCCAACCAAAACTACAAGACCGGCGTCGGCACGGGCACGCTCGTCGTGAAGATGCGCGCCAGCGGCGCGAGCCTGACCTGGAACAATGACAAGACGACCTACACCACCAGCGAGCTGGAAAGCAGCCCGCTCGGCGCCACGCTCATGCGTGACGGGCAGGCCGCCCACAATCAGGACGGCGTGCACTACCGCTATGTCGGCTGGACGGCCACGCACAGGCTGTACATCAGCAGCAAGGCGCCCACCGCGCCCGGCACATACCGCCAGACCGCTTACATCCTCGGCGGCAACGACATGGCAAAGTCCATCTCCCGCAGCATCACGATCACGGCAAACTAAAGCACCCCATAACACCAAACCGCCCGGAGCTGACGCTCCGGGCGGTGTTTCGTTTCAAGAGGGCTCAGTGGCTGTCGGCCATGCGGTAGCCGACACCGACCTCGGTGAAGATATACTGCGGCTCGACCGGGTTCGGCTCGATCTTGCGGCGGATGTTGGCCATGTGCACGCGCAGGAGCTTGTTGTCCCCGCCGACGCCGGGACCCCAGAGCTCTTTCATCATGGATTTATACGTGAGCACCTGTCCGGCGTGGCGGCCGAGCAAGGCGACGATCTTATACTCGTTCGGCGTCAGGTGCGTGTCCTTCCCGGCGAGAAAGACGCGGTGCTTGTTGTAGTCCACGCACAGGTCGCCCACGCGGTACTCCCCCGTCATGGCCAGCGCGTCGCTCGTGCCGTCGGTGCGCGTGTGGCGCAGCGCCGTGCGGATGCGCGCCAGCAGCTCCACCGTGCCGAAGGGCTTGGTGAGGTAGTCGTCCGCCCCCATGTCGAGTGCGGCGGCCTTATCGAGCTCCGCGCTGCGCGCCGAGATGACGATGATCGGCATGCGGCTCCACGAACGGACGGAGCGGATAATCTCGCTGCCGTCCATATCCGGCAGGCCGAGATCCAGCAGCAGCAGATCCGGACAGTGCGAGGCGATCATCTCCAGCGCCGTCTTGCCGTCGGTCGCAAGCATGGGCTCGTAATCGCGGCCGCGCAGCGCCGCCTGCAGATATTTGCTGATGCCGGGATCGTCCTCGACGATGATGATTTTGTTGCGGATCATGTGTGTTCCTCCTCCGCCGGCAGCCAGAAGCGGAATTCCGCGCCGCCGCCGACTCGATTTCTTGCATAGATCTCCCCGCCATGCGCGCGTACGATCGCGCGGCAGACGCTCAGGCCGATGCCCATGTGCCGGCTGCGGTCGGACGCTTCCACCGCGCCGAGCGGCAGATAGCCGTCAAAGAGCACGCCGAGCAGCTGCGGCGGGATGCCGTCGCCGTTGTCCGCCACGGTCAGCCAGACGCGGCTGCCCTCGTCGCGGATCTCGATGAAGATCTCCGTCGCCGACGGGCTGTGCCGGGCGACGTTTTCCAGCAGGTTCAGCAGCACCTGCTCAATGAGCGTGGCGTCCATCGGCACGAGCAGGATCTCCTCCGGCTTCGTGACCGCGATGGGGATGTCCGTGGCGCAGTTTTTGCGAAAGCGCCGGATGGCGCTGCCGACGATCTCCTCGACGACCTCGTCCGACTTCTCGATGACGACGCCCTCCTCGCTGAAGCGCGTGACGGACAGGATGTTCTCCGACAGGTGCAGCAGCCACTGCGCGTTCTGGCGGATCTCCTCGACCATGCCGCGCCCCTCGTCCGAGAGCGTTTCGCCCTCCTCGACCGTTGCACTCAGGCCCATGATCGCCGCGAGCGGCGTGCGGATATCGTGCGAGACGCTGCGCAGAAGATTGGCGCGCATGCGGTCCTTTTCCGCCTCGTAGCGCAGCTGCTCCTGGCGCTTGATCTGCGTGGTGAGGGTGCTCACGAGCACGCTCACGACCAGCATGACCGCAAACGTCAGCGGGTAGCCGTCGATGGAGAGATTGAACTCATGAAACGGGTAGGTGAACAGATAGTTCACACCCACCACGCCGACCGCCGCCGCCAGCACGCCGGGCAGATAGCCGTTGGTAAAGCGCGAAACGAGCACCACCGCCAGAATGAACACCGACGTGGCAAACGGATTGTTGTCGTCATAGCACGCCGACAGCAGCATACAAATGCCGACCGCGCCGCCCATGACAAGAATGAAAACACCCAGATCGCGCAGCCACTGCGGCGCGCGTTTGCTCGCTCTTTGCATAAGCACCCCTCTTTGTCCCTCTCGTTATTTGGTCTCCGCTCCCACGTTCAGCATAGCACAATGTGCGCCCGCGTGCGACTGTCTTTGCAGCGCAGCGCCGATTTCTTTCCGCCTTCTTAACGACTGCGTGCCGTTTTTGCCGCGTCTTTCCGAAAACTTAGCGCGGGTTTATCTTATAATGAAGTAACTTCAAGGTAAGTCACTTTGTTGCCCCGGCCGGACACCGGCCGGAGCTTTCGGGGGAAAGGAGGCAGACACATGATCTTTGCAGCAGTCGGCGGCGGTATGGTTCTTGCCTGCGCCGGATTCGTGTGGTACATCATCAAGCGCTGACACACATCGCGTCGAGAGAGACCATGAGAGAGCACAGTGACCGCACGGTCACAAAAAAGCCAGCCGGAACGGTTTCCGGCTGGCTTTTTTTCGTTTTCAGCGGACGATCGCCTTTGTGCACAGCCAGTCGCACCAGTCCAGATCGTACTTTGCGTAGACATGGGTGCTGTCGCCGCTGGCATCGGCGCGCAGGTTGCCGTTTTCGTCGTCGAACACCTCGTTGATGTCGATGTAGAAGATGTCCTTCCCGTCGGCCAGCGCGGCAAGCTTCTCATTGAGGCGGTTGATGCGGGGGTTATTGAACGTCGCGTCCGTGCTCGAGCGCGACGGGCCGACATGCAGGTTCGCCTCGACATAGACGATGGCGTTCGGCTGCGCGGCGCGCACGGTGTCGATCAGGGCGGAGAACTTCGCCGTGATGTCATCCAGATCGTTGCCGAGCTCGTTGATGCCGAGCATGATGTAGACCTTGCCGAAGGTCTTCTGGCTCAGAAGCTGCGGCAGCGTGACCGTGCCGACGTTTTTCACGGCGACGGCCTTCGTCTGTGCGACATAGACATTGAGGCCGACGTCGGCAAAATAGGTCGCGTTTTTCAGGTTGCCGTATTCGGCGATGCCGACGGTGCGCGAGTCGCCGATGAAGAGCGCGTCGTCAAAATACGACGCGTCCACGGTCGTAAACTGCAGCGGGGTCGGCTCGGGCGTGGGCGTGGGCTCGGCCGTGGTCTCCGGCGTGGGGGTGACGGTGGCGGTCGTCTCCTTGCCGGTGTCGCTGCGGTCGATCAGGCCGCGGATGAGAAACGGCGCCGCCGCGAGCGCGGCCACCAGCAGCAGGATGAGGAAATGTTGCGGTTTGATGCGTTTCATGTGTCTACGCTCCTTAGAATCGGAAGTACATAAAGGGGTCGTTCATGCCCTTGCTCAGGCAGTACAGGCACAGCCAGAACAGCACGGCCAGAATGACCGCGCCGACCCACGTGCCCTTGAGCCGCCGGTACAGATACGCCGGCAGCGACGTCGAGCACAGCAGGCCGAGGATGAGAAACACACCGTAGGTCTTGCCGTACTTGAGAAAATCGAGCGGATAGGCCGCCGCCGTGCGCGAAAACAGCGGGAACAGGCGGCCGAAATACGCACCCAGCTGCCCGAAGTCCGACACGGAGAACACCGCCCACGACACCGGGATGAGCACGATCATGTACAGATGCCCGAGTATCGGCCAGCGGTCGAGATACTTCTTGAGCCAGAGCTTTTCCACGACCAGCACCGCGAACAGACCCAGACCCCAGAGCAGGAAGTTCAGGTGCGCGCCGTGCCAGAGGCCGGTCGCCAGCCAGACGACGAGCAGGTTGAAGATCATGCGCTTGCGGCTGCAGCGGCTGCCGCCGAGCGGGATATACAGATACTCGCGGAACCACGTGCCGAGCGTGATGTGCCAGCGCCGCCAGAACTCCGTCATGCTCAGCGCCAGATACGGGCAGCGGAAGTTCTCCGGGATGTGGAAGCCCAGCATCCGGCCGATGCCGATGGCCATGAGCGAGTAGCCCCAGAAGTCAAAATAGAGCTGGAACGAATACGCGAACGCGGCCATCCACGCAAGCGGCGTCGAGAGGCTCTCGAAGCCGATGGTGGTCACATCTCTCCAGAGGCCGCCGAGCTGGTTTGCAAGCAGCACCTTGAGCGCCATGCCGAACACGAACAGCTTGAGCCCGTCGACCGCCTGACGCAGCGACACATTGCGCGCGCCGAACTCCGGCTGCAGCTCCGTATAGCTCGCGATCGGGCCGGAGACCAGCTTCGGGAACATGGTCAGGTACGTGCCGAACGTGAGCAGTGAGCGCTCCGGTGCGACCGTGCCGCGGTAGACATCCATGAGATAGCCCACCGCCGAGAACGTGTAGAAGCTGATGCCGACCGGCAGCGCCCAGCGCAGCAGCGGGATCGCCGCCTTGCCGCCGGACACGAGCCCGAGCGCACCGTTGACACCGGTGAGCACGAAGTTGAGATATTTAAATAGGAACAGCCACAGGAAATTGTAGCAGATGCCGAGGATGAGCCACAGCTTCGCGCGCGGCTTGTCGCGCACGATGGCCAGACCCAGCCCGTAGTTGACCAGCACCGATGCAGCCAGCAGCGCAAAATACGCCCACTGACCGTCCAGCCCGATGATATAAAACACACTGCTCCCCACCAGCAGCACGGCATTGCGCGCGCCGGCCGGACGCGACGGTGTCAGATAGTACACCAGCAAGAACGCCGGAAAGAAGCAAAACAAAAACGACAGGCTGCTGAAAACCACGGACCTTTTCCTCCTGAACCACAAAACAGAGCATCAAATTTACATAACAAATTCGCATGGAAAGGGTATCATACTTTTTGAGATTTGTGTGCGTTTTCGGGCAAAAAAACTGCACAAACTTTCCGGTCGAATTTTGGTGGTTTTCGTGGTAGTTGCCGCGCGGGCGGAAATCCTGTCCGGCGGAAGAAAAAATCTCCGGCGTCGGTACGCGACCGGCGCCGGAGCGGCAGAATATTCGGATGTTTTTGCGTGCAGACGCGCCCGTCAGCTCAGCAGCACCTCGTCGGATTCGACCTGCATGCCTGCGACCTCGGCGAACTTGTCGAGCAGGTCGCGCTTGGTCAGGTGCTGCTTTTCCTCGCCCTCGATGTCGAGGATGATGCGCCCCTCGTTCATCATGATGAGGCGGTTGCCGTGCACGATGGCGTCTTTCATGTTGTGGGTGATCATCATGGCGGTCAGCTCGTTTTCGCGCACGATGCGGTCCGACAGCTCGAGCACCTTGGCCGCCGTCGCGGGGTCGAGCGCTGCGGTGTGCTCGTCGAGCAGCAGCAGCTTCGGCTTTTGCAGGGAGGCCATCAGCAGCGTCAGCGCCTGACGCTGGCCGCCGGAGAGCAGGCCGACCTTCGCCGTCATGCGATCCTCAAGCCCGAGGCCGAGGGTCTTGAGCCGCTCGTGATATTCCTCGCGCTCGGCCTTCGTGACGCCCCAGCGCAGGGTGCGCTTTTTGCCGCGGCGCGCGGCGAGGGCGAGGTTTTCCTCGATCTGCATGTTCGCGGCCGTGCCCATCATGGGGTCCTGGAACACGCG
>ENA-UESJ01001608-UESJ01001608.1-human-gut-metagenome-genome-assembly--contig:-NODE-1608-length-10220-cov-4.935029_pt1 | contig 10220 bp, 9 predicted proteins | sample MGYA00243000_ERZ508001 | MGnify/ENA primary metagenome ERZ508001 (study PRJEB26167, sample SAMN06115479) | human gut metagenome | host: Homo sapiens | place: China:Chongqing | collected 2015-03-03... | reverse complement strand
AGTTACCGCAGTCTTTAGGGGTGGTACCCGGTACTTCACCTTCAAATTCGGCAACGAAGCGGAAGGTTTCTTGCATCAATTCTACAATGTCTTTTGATTCCAAGTCACCTTTCATCAGTAAATAATTGCCAGTAAGACAACCCATCGGTCCCCAATAGACAATTTTGTCACCCCATACAGGATGGTTACGCAGGAAGGTGGCGGCCAGGTGTTCGATGGTGTGCAATGCTCCCTGACCCAAGGCCGGTTCGCGGTTGGGCTCTTTCATTCGGATGTCGAAAGTAGTTACGGTGTCGCCTCCTACTTGGTCTTTTCTTGAGACATAAATACCGCGCAAAAGACGGATGTGGTCGATGGTAAAACTGGGTATTGTTTTCATATTTCTGTTTTTATTATAAATTTGCTGGTAATGAATGGAGGAAAATGCGGGTTACCTCGAATGAACGGTCGGCAATGGTGCTCCAGAAGTTGGTGTATTGTTCCCAATGATTGTCGGCACCCGGAGTGTCGCTGATAATGCGGAAACTGAGGAACGGTACCTTATATATATGACAAATTTGGGCGATAGCTCCTGATTCCATGTCGACGGCCAGTCCTGCGGGGAAAGCTGTCTTGATGGAGTTGAGCTCTTGGCGGTCGGTGATAAATTTGTCTCCGCTACAGATGAGTCCGCCGTGGATGGCTGTTTCTGTGTCTAATGACATGGCGCAGTTGAACAATGTGTCGTTGCCTTCGAACAGGGCAGGCAGTCCTTGGATTTGACCGTAGGCATTTCCTTCTCCACACCATACATCATGGTAGACGATTTGGCTGCCGGCAACTACATCCATTACTTTCAAACCACTGTCTATGCCTCCCGCCACACCGGTGCTGATAATGCAATCGGGGTGAAAGTTGCGGATTAGCTCCACCGTGCCGGCGGCGGCATTTACTTTTCCGATACCGCATTTCATCAGGATGACCGTGTTGTTTTGAATCGTTCCTTCCGTATACTGGAACGGTCCTTCGACATATTCTTTCTTGTTGGCGAGCAGTTGTTCCACTTGTTTCTGCTCGGAACTCATCGCAGTTATAATTCCTATTTTCATAATTCAACTTTATTTCAGGTGCAAATGTACGTAATTTATCAGAGTATATCGTATCTTTGCAGCGTTAATAAACAGATATACTTATGAACTTATTTAAAAGAATACTACCTGATATAGTAGTGATTATCTTATTTGCCGTCATCTCGTTTGTTTACTTTTTCCCGGCTGTGACCGAGGGACGTGTTCTGTCTCAGCATGATGCTGTGGCGGGAATCGGTGCCGGTGAGGAATCGAAAGAGTACTTGGAACGTACAGGAGAGCGTACACGCTGGACGAATTCGATTTTTGGAGGTATGCCTACTTATCAGATGGCTCCCAGCTACAATTCTACGGATATGTTGAAAGGGATGGAAAATTTGTATCATTTATATTTGCCTTCTTATGTGTGGTATGTGTTTGTGATGCTGCTGGGTTTCTATATTCTGATGCGTGCGTTTGATTTCTCGGTGTGGCTTGCTTCATTGGGAGCGATTATATGGGCTTTTTCGTCCTATTTCTTTATTATTATTGCGGCAGGTCATATCTGGAAATTTGTAACGTTGGCTTATATTCCGCCTACCATAGCCGGTATGGTGTTGGTTTACAGAGGGAAATACTTGTTTGGTGGATTACTGACGGCCATATTTGTAGCTTTGCAAATTGTATCGAACCACGTGCAGATGAGCTATTATTTTTTGTTTGTGATGTTGTTTATGGCAGTGGCTTTCGGGGTATCTGCTTATCAGAAGAAAGAACTACCCCGTTTTTTTAAGGCAACAGGTGTATTGGTAGTAGCAGGTGTATTGGGGGTATGTATCAATTTGTCAAATCTTTATCACACGTATGAATATAGTAAGGAAACCATGCGTGGAAAGAGCGAATTGGTGAAACCGGATACGCATAATCAGACAAAGGGTGGATTGGAGCGCGATTATATTACGCAATGGAGTTACGGCATCGGTGAGACCTTTTCTTTATTGGTGCCTAATGTGAAAGGTGGAGCATCGGTGCCTCTTGCTGCCAATGAGAAGGCGATGGAAAAGGCCAATCCGATGTATGGAAGTATTTACAATCAGCTTGGTCAGTATTGGGGTGAGCAGCCCGGAACGTCAGGTCCGGTGTATGTCGGGGCATTTGTAATGTTTCTGTTCATTTTAGGGCTATTTGTTGTAAAAGGGCCGATGAAATGGGCGCTTTTGGCTGCTACTGTATTGTCTGTATTGCTTTCTTGGGGAAAGAATTTTATGGGATTTACGGATTTCTTCCTTGATTATATTCCGATGTACGATAAGTTTCGTGCGGTATCTTCTATATTGGTTATTGCCGAGTTTACAATTCCGTTGTTGGCAATGTTGGCATTGAAGCAGATTATTGCACGTCCGCAAATCATGAAAGAACAGGCAAAGGCGTTTTATATCAGTTTTGGATTGACAGGCGGTATTGCTTTGCTGTTTGCACTGGCTCCACGCTTTTTCTTTCCTTCTTATGTGTCGAGCATGGAAATGCAGGCTTTGCAGAGTATTCCGGCTGACCAGTTGGCACCACTGATAGCCAATTTGGAAGAGGTTCGCGTAAGTATTTTCACTTCGGATGCCTGGCGTAGTTTCTTTGTGGTATCAATTGGGGCTGTGCTGCTGTGGCTTTATGGCATGGGTAAGCTGAAATCAGAGTTGACTATTGGTGTATTGTTGTTGCTCTGCCTGGTGGAAATGTGGAATGTAAACAAACGCTATCTGTATGATGCACAGTTTGTACCTCAAACGGTTCGAACGGAAAGCTTCCGGCCGACGGAAACGGATAAGGCCATTTTGGAGGATAAGACATTGGATTATAGGGTACTGAACTTGGCTTCGAATACATTTAACGAGAATAATACTTCTTATTGGCATAAGAGCATAGGTGGTTATCATGCCGCTAAATTGCGCCGTTATCAGGAAATGATAGAGGAACATATCAGTCCGGAAATGAGTAATTTGTTCAAGGCTGTGTCTGAAGCCGGCGGCGATATGGCGAAAGTAGATGCGTCTGCGTTTCCGGTATTGAATATGCTGAATACTCGTTATTTTATTTTTCCCCTACAGGGTGGAAAGACTATGCCTATACAAAATCCTTATACTTTAGGTAATGCATGGTTTGTGGACAAAGTGCAGTATGTGAATAATGCGAACGAGGAAATAGAATCTTTACATAAAGTGATGCCTGCGAAGGTGGCAGTAGTTGACAAGAAGTTTGCCGAGCAGGTAAAGCCGGTGGCGGTGTCTGATTCGTTGCGTTTCGTTAAGCTGGTGGCATACGAACCGAATGACTTGAAATATGAGGTAAGCTCGGAGAAGGGTGGAGTTGTTGTTTTCTCCGAAATCTATTATCCGGGTTGGCAGGCTTATATCGACGGAGTTGAGGCTCCTCACGGCAGGGCAGACTATATTTTACGTGCTATGAATGTGCCGGCAGGAAAACATACGGTTGAGTTCAAGTTCGACCCGAAGTCATTGCATACGACGGAAACAATTGCTTTTGTTGCACTGGGATTGCTGGCAATGGCGGTGCTGCTGTTGCTGGTGTTACAGGGAAAAGCTCTTTGGGGAAAGAAGGGATAAAGAATGGGCAGGAGGAAACTTGTCAAAGGGGAGTTGCGGAGCTCACCTTGTTTTGGAAAAGCTTTATGATGCTCATCATCATTCTCTTATTATATTAACCGGAGCAATGGCTTTCATTTATAAGCCAGACGCACTGCAAACCAAGCATGATGCAACACGGTGCTGACCAATCCGTAATGCTTCGCCATGATGTGGAAACGCTCTTTCAGTGAGGCTTTATGGTTTCGGGTGGTCATTCCTTCGTTCAGATAATCAATGAGGGTGAGATGTGTATTATGCAATACTTTCGCCTTCTTCATGATACGGATGCACCAATCAAAGTCTGCCGAAAAGCGGTATTGTAAATCGTATGGTTCTTCTAAGGCCAGCTCTCTGCGTGCAAAGAAGGCTTGATGGCAGACCAACATTCCTTTTTTGAAACTCTTCCAGTGAAGTGTTTCGGGAGCAGAAAGACGTCGCTTGTAAAGGAAATGTCCTTCATCGTCTACTATGTCCGTTTCGCCATAAATCACATCCGGCAGTATTGTTCCGGTCAGGGAATGAACGATTCGTAAAAGTGTATCATCTTCATGAAGTCCGTCTCCTGCATTCAGAAAACAAAGGTAATCTCCTGTTGCCAGTTTGATGCCTTTATTCATGGCATCATATAAGCCTTTGTCGGGTTCGCTGACAATGGTATGTATGTGCTCTTTGTATTTGTTGACAATGGTCAACGTGCCATCGGTGGAACCTCCGTCTACAATGATATATTCCACGTTCTTATAAGATTGGGTAACAATGCTTTGTATCGTGTCTTCCAGCACTTTCTCCGCATTATAGGTCACGGTGATGATGGAGAACTTGGGATGAGGATGAATATTATGCATGGCTTCCTGTAATCTTATTATAGATATCGATATATCTCATTGAGATAATACTTTCGGAATAACTGGAGAGTGCTTTCCGGCAAGCTTCTTCACTCAGGTTATCGTATTCGCCTTCGGTCAATGTCCACCGGATGCCATTGGCGAGGTCTTTAGCCGATTGATATTCGGCTACGTATCCATTATGCAGATGGTCTATCATTTGGGGAATGCCTCCTACATTGAAACCTACGCAGGGAATGCCACATGCCATCGCTTCTACAATGGTGTTGGGAAGATTGTCCTGCAAGGAGGGAGTGACATATAGGTCGACAGCATTGTAGATATCCACCAGTTCCTTTTCGTTGCTCACATAGTTCATCGGGTAAATGGGGAAAGGGAATAAGGAGGCATACTGCTCGGCTTGTTTGCCAAACACCACGACCCCCAATTGTTTACTTAATCCGGGGTCTTGTGAGGCTAGAATTTTACATGCTTCCACCAAATAGTCAATGCCTTTTCGCTTATCTGTGATTTTTACCGAGCCGAAGAGCAATAATTTCTTGTCTTGCGGCAGATGGCATTTCTCCCGTGCCTGTTTCTTGTTGCGCGGTTTGAACAGGTTGGTGTTGATGGCATTGGGAATATTGGTAATGGTCTGTCCTTTCAGCAGTTCACTTTGTTTGGCCATTCCTTCCAGCCAACGGCTGCATGCCACGAATGTGATGTTTGCCCCGTCAAAAAGCTTTCTTTTTTTCTCGAAAGTGCGATAGGAAAGGTCTTTCTTTCCTCCTTTGAATAACAAAGGGCAGTAATGGCATTCTTTGGTATATTTATCACAATCACTTGCGTAATGGCAAATGCCTGTAAAAGGCCACATATCGTGCATGGTCCATACGATGGGCTTTCCCGACTCGATGATGCGGCGTATATCTGTTAGTGAGAGCATACCTTGGTTAATCCAATGCAGATGAATCACATCTGCCTGATTGAACTCGGGGAGTGCGGAAATGTTTGTACCCGTGTTGGCAATGTCGACAGCAAAAAGATTATGTTTTTTAAATCGGTTTGCTTTCCAGATGACGATGCGCTCCCAGATGAATTGCCATACTTTCCACCACGATTTTTTCAGTTGCACCACACTGATTTGGTCAGTCTGCTTGTCGCGGACAAGCATCTTGGCTTTTATACCATTGTTCTTCAGGGCTTCCATCAGGCGGTGGGCTGCAATGGCGGCTCCTCCTATTCGCTCAGACGTATTGATGATAAGTACTCTCATGTGCATTAACGTTTATGCAAAGGTACGTTTTTTAGAAGAAATGTTTGGTATCTTTTTGCCTTTTTATGCTCCGAAATCTCCTTTTAAAGTTCGTTTGATACGCCGGATGGCTTTGGCCATAAATGAGTTGGTCCGTGCATAATAGTTGACATAGGCCTGGCGTGCCTGTAAATTCTCAACGACCGGAGTGATGGGAACGAGAGGCAATTCTTTCATATATAAATTGGAAGCGTAAAGATTTCCTCCCCCACAATTTGTTCCGCTTCCGTCAAATCCGTTGTTCTGTATCAGTGATTTGCCTACATTTAACGATAGAATGTCTTTTAGAAATAAAGATGCATTCCAGCGAATAGCCCATGAATTATTTTTGCCTTCCGTTTGCCGGCGAAGCATACGGGTATAACCATATTTACCATTGAAATCAAAGGTATAGGTTAACTTTCGTTTTTCCAGCTCATTTAAGAGTGCTTTACCGTCAGGATTGAAATATTTCCAAGCGCGATCCCAGGTTGCCCAGCCCCAGCTTCCGGTCCATTTAATAAGAAAAGTATCCGGTAACGATGGGTCCTGAGTAAAGTCGCAAGCTTGTATATGTCCTATCCGGGGCTCGTCTTTATACATTTCCAGTGCGCTGTTCATAAATTGCAGGAAGTAAGGGGCGGTTACCAGATCATCTTCCAATACAATGGTGCGTCCGTATGCATTGACTTGTGTGGTAACTCCGTCAATAATACTTCGTGCCAAACCATAGTTCTTTTCACGTTCTATGATGTGTACCTTTTTAAATCCATTGACGGAGTGGATAAAACTGCGCACTTCGTTTACCGATTTGCAATCTTCGGGGCTACGGGCCGCATCCGAGTAAATAAACAGCTCGCTTTCGGCAGCCAAAGTATTGTGCAATTGCACGTTTTGCATGTGCAGGACGGTTATATACAAATAGAAGAATGGGGGCTAACATCATATTATCTGAGTTTTAGGAAATATAAGTTATCAAATAATCTGTTCCATCGGCTATAAGTCCTTGGTTTGGATAATCCTCGTTTTTCTTTTAGGCAGTTGATGAGTGATTGAAGTGGTGCGTCAAAAAAGTAAGTGTGCAGTACCTGACGTTGCTTCTGCTGTAAAGTCCGATATAATTCGGGGTCATTTTCTAGTCGGTTGATGAGTGATATCATTTCATCCATGGTTTTCACATTGCATTCATCAATAATCAGCTCGTGGTGAATTACCTCATCACGGTTCATGATAGCTAGTGTGCCAAGTGATACGGCTTCGGCTACGGAGTTTCCTCGGATACTCCGACCTCCCATTTTGACAAAATATTTGGCGTCATAAATGTTTTTCAGGTTATCTGCTATTTTCTGTTGATGCAGGATAATTTCATATCCGGCATCCGCCAGCGGTTGAAAATGGTCGGGTATGCGTGTTACCGGTCGTTCTGTAGTTGAATTGATTTCCATAAAGATACCTTTTCTTGCAGAAGGTCTGCCTAAGTATTGTTGCATAATTTTCTCTAAAGTATCTTTTGCAACAAAGGTATAGGGAAAATCTATAGCGCCACATTTATGCGATATTCTGCCCCTTGCCATTTGGTTGAGAGTGGCATCGTATCCAAACCTGGCTTTTCCGGTAGCCATATTAGCCTCGCCTATCATATAAGCGAAAAGCGTTTGTGGATATTTCAATATCAATTGTGTGGGAAGACTTATATTGATGGAAATAACAATATCGTATTGTCCCCAGTCTATAGTATAGCAGCTGACAGCATATTTCCCGTTCGGGTACGGACTTCCCGGACTTTTAAATTCTTGCCCGGGTATTTTATCCAGCGTTTCGGTTTTAAGCAAATGCAAATAAGGAGCTATATGTGGGATGACTTTCTGATAAATCCGGGTTTCTTTATTGGACTCTTCTTTTACAATATAGAAATCCGCATTCAGGTCGCTCATTAGTGCTATGGGACCTACACGTCCCATAGATGAGAACAAAATTTGACCCGGATCTTTTTCTGTAACAGGACAAACGTACAGATCTTGATAGACCTCTTGCTTAACTAATGCTATTTTGAGTTTATTCATGATTCTGTCAGTTAAAAACGTTGTTAATAGCTTTTAATAGAGCTTCCAGATAGCCTCTTCCGAACTTTAAATCCGGTTCCATGTAGTTTCCTTCTGCCCATTCATTCCAAGATTTCAGAAAGACAATGCGTTCTTCCTTCGGTTTGTGTATGACATTACGGAAAGTTCTTTCCGCATGTTCCTCAAACTTTTTCGGCGTGGAATTGATTAATATATGTCCGGATCGTCCCGAACGGGGAGAATGGTCCCAGTTGGGAATCAGTGTAGGGTAACAGTCTGTGTTTTGGTCTTCCGGTCCTGAAAAGTATCGGGCAGCTCTTTCATAGTCTATTCTTTGTCCCTGATGGAATGTTTAGAGCGGCTTAGCGATATGGTTATGGTCGATACGTCGGCCGCACAGTTAGCGAGCTCGCGTAAAATTTTACAACAGGCTGATTTGGTTGTTGTGAATTTGAATCAGAATCTTCCGTTGCTTTCTCATTTTTTTCGAAATTATTCATCCATACAGGAAAAGGCATTTTATCTGATTGGAAATTATGATGGAAAGTCGGAGCTTACAAAGTCGGCGATTATGAAACAGTTTCATATACCCGGCGCAAAGATTGGCACGATTCCGCATGATACCGGTTTTTCCGATGCAATGTCAAGGGGACAGCTGATTCCTTTTTTGCTGAAAAATTATATGCAAGAAAATTCTCTTTCCCATGAGATGTTTATGCAGGCGGTGAAAGAGACAGTGTCTTTGCTGCAGGAACAGATTCGGAAGCATGGATGAAAGGAGAGGTGGAGCATGAAGAAAATGAGAAAAAGAATTGCACTTTTTTTCGCTCTTTCGCTCTGTGTGAGTGTACGGCCGGTTTTAGCAAAAAGGATGGTATCTGATTTTTCGGAGTTTAAGCAGTTGTGTGAATCGGATACGAAGGAAACCATCGAGCTGACTTCGGATATAATCGTGGATGAACCTGTAGTGATACGAGGAGAGAAAATAATTCATGGCAGAGGACATAATCTGGTTCGGAGTGCTTTGCATGGGAAAGTTTATGGTGGATGTCTGTTTTTAGTGCAGGGGAAAAAATGTGAATGGAGCCGTGTGACGGTTTCCGGCAGTGCAGGGGAAAATACAAAATCTAAGATATTTGGAAGGTTAATCGAAGTCAGACAGGGAACATTGGTGATTGGGAAAGGATGCTTTCTGCAGGATAATGTGAATGAAACGCTTGCGGCCAACGGAGGTGGAGCAGTTGAGATTGGCAGCGGAGGTGTTTGCATTATGAAAGCAGGGAGCGTGCGTAACAACAGAAATGTTTCCGGTGGAGCGGCTTTTTATGTAAAAAAGGGCGGCCGATTACTGATACAGGGAGGTGTAATTACTGGTAACAAAACGATAGGAATCGGTGCTGTGGAAGGGTTTGATGGAAGAGGTGGAGCGATTTACTCGGAAGGCAGTGTCTGGTTCAAGGGTGGAGTTATATCGGGAAATACGGCCAAAGGTTATCGAAAAGGTGATATTTGTTACGGAGGTGTCGGTGGAGCTGTTTATGTGGCAAAAGGCGGTTCGTTATATGTTCAGGGCGGTACATTGACAAACAATCCGGATGAAAGGAAGGAGCAGATTTATGCTGATGGCAAGGTTACCGGCTGGGAAAATAAGAAATCAAAGAAAAAGGAGCCAAAACAAAATCAGTCAGAGATAACTAAGTCGAAGCAAAAAAACACAAATGAAAACCAACAAAAACATAACTTTATGCCAGCTAAAACGGCAAAACCAAAGCCGGAAAAGACAGATACCATAAAAAAGGAAAAACAACAAAAGACAGATTCGACAGAGCATAAAAAAACAATAATGCCGGTTATGGATAAAAAAGAAGAAATACATGGGCGGGTTTTGTATGTCGAGCCGGATAATACAGATTTTGTTGAAGAAAAGTGGCATTTTTCGGTAGATGCACTGAAGGTGGCACGACAGTTTATACACCGTCAGGAAAAGCCCTTTAGCAGAGAGGTAAATGATAGCTTTTTAAGACAGTTTGCAAAGGCGAAAAAAGGAGTGGTAAAAAATGAATGAATTTCAAAAAGATTATTTGCTGAAGCGTCAGGACTATGGTGTTTTATATCCTTACGTGATGGAAGAAACGGTCACAGATATTCATTGGAATGGCAGAAAGATGCTGGACAATAAGATGTAAGAGAGAACAAAAGAAATCTTTGAAATATAGCACCTGTTGAAACAATCCATCAGTATATAGAGAGTCAGGGTGAGAAAGATAAACCGGATCTTGTACAGGAAAACACCGAGGCGGGGAACTATATTCTGATTCTGAACAGCTACAACGAATCCTCCCCCTGGAGCAACA
>ENA-UESJ01001594-UESJ01001594.1-human-gut-metagenome-genome-assembly--contig:-NODE-1594-length-10291-cov-5.346387_pt1 | contig 10291 bp, 8 predicted proteins | sample MGYA00243000_ERZ508001 | MGnify/ENA primary metagenome ERZ508001 (study PRJEB26167, sample SAMN06115479) | human gut metagenome | host: Homo sapiens | place: China:Chongqing | collected 2015-03-03... | reverse complement strand
GGGGCTCGGCGCAGCCCAGGGTATAGCAGCCGATGTCGCCGGTGACCACATAGTTCTTGTTCCGGGACAGGGTATAGAAGAAGCCGCGGTGGGGGCAGCCGGGACACAGGGCCGGGGGCCGCTTGGCCGGGGTCACATCCACGGTGCGGAAGTCCGCCTTCCGGCCCAGGACCCGCTCCCGCAGCAGCTGGGTGTTCAGCTCGTACAGGGGACCGGTAAGCTCCTTGCCCACGCAGGGGATGCCGGCGGCCTTGATCTGGTCCTCCATAAACGGCTCCAGCTCCTCGATGACGTAGAGCTTCTCCACCCTGGAGGCAAAGTCCCGGATCAGGTCCATGGGCAGGGGGAAGGTCAGGCCCAGCTTCAGGAAGGAGGTCCCCTCCGGGAACACCTCCCTGGCGTATTCATAGGCGATGGAGGAGGTGACCACGCCCACCTTGCCGTCGCCCATTTCCAGCTTATTCAGGCCGTTTTCCAGGGCACGGGTGCAGCCGTATTCCTCCAGCTTCTTCAGGCGCTCCTCTACGATGGGATGGTTGGCATAGGCGTGGGCCGGGGTGCAGACGAACTTGCGGACGTTTCGGGTGAAGACGTTGGTAAACCTAAGAATTATTATGCGAGATTTATATCTTATAAGATGTCTGTGCGTTTTTAGCGTATGGTTATTTTCTTTGGGTGTCGCTTTCGGTCAACAGATCGATACGACGGCCTATCACGAGCTTTCCGGGGTGGAAGTAGTGGAGAAGGTACGTCCGTCGGTTACCCGTGAAGGTACGCCTTTGCAAATTATGGACCGGGCGGGAATCGATCGCTTGGGAGTACAAGACCTATCCGAGGCCGTGAAACGCTTCTCGGGAGTTACAGTACAGGATTATGGGGGGATCGGAGGATTGAAAACGGTCTCGGTACGTAGCTTGGGAGCGAAGCATACCGCCGTCAGTTACGATGGGGTGACGATTACGGATGCGCAAAGCGGGCAAGTCGATATCAGCCGTTTCTCGTTGGATAACGTGGAGATGGTTTCCTTATCGATCGGACAATCGGATGACATCTTCCAAACGGCAAGGGTGTATGCCTCGGCAGGAGCCTTGAATATACAAACCGGAAAGCCCACGTTTAAAGACAAATCGTTTCATACTTATCTTAAGGTTAAGGGAGGTTCCTTCGGACTTTTTAATCCCGTGCTGCATTATGATCAAAAATTAGGAAAGCGTTGGAGCGCATCCTTACATGGTGATTTCGTGCGTGCGGATGGGCAATATCCCTATACATTGATTAATGGGGAATTGGAGACGAAAGAGAAGCGTAGAAATAGCGATATCCATGCTTACCATTTGGAAGGTAATCTATTCGGCGATTTTGGAAAGGGAGGCGAACTTTCCTTTAAGGCGTACTATTTTGATTCGGAGCGGGGACTTCCCGGTTCTGTTAATTTATATAACAAGAACACTTCTGAACGATTATGGGATAATAACTTTTTCGTGCAATCGGGGTATAAGAATGTTCTTAATGAGAAATTTACGCTACGGGCCATGGCTAAGTATAATTATGCTTTTACTCGTTATTTAGATGTAAATGATAAATATGCCGCAGGCGAACAAGTCGACTTGAATACACAGAATGAGTATTATGGCTCTGTAGGTTTGCTGTATACTCCTATAAAGTATGTATCGGCGACGTTAACAACGGATTTAACTCGCTCTATGCTGGACAATAATTTTGTAAACGGACCTAATCCAAAGCGAATGGCCTCTCAATCGGTACTAGCGGTGCAATATAAGAACAGCCGATTCACGGCTACCGGTAGTTTATTGGGAACATATATCACTGATAAAGTGGAGCAAGGGGAAAAACCGGATGATAAAAGGCGTTTATCCCCGGCTGTAAGTTTGTCTTGGCGGCCATTCTCGGAAAGTACATTGCGGATACGTGCCTCTTACAAAGATATATTCCGGGTTCCTACATTTACGGACTTGTATTACCTCCGTATGGGAAATACAAATTTGAAACCGGAAGAAACTTCCCAATATAATGTAGGGGTAACATGGAGTTCTTCCTGTGGGGATTGGCTGCGGCATTTCAGTATTTCGGCGGATGGATATTATAATACGGTGAAAGATAAGATCGTGGCTTTACCTACCATGTATGTTTGGAAGATGATGAATATTTCTACTGAAGACCTGGTGCAGAAAGTGGAGAATTCCTTAAATCATTTTATTGAGGCAGTGGCTGTGATGATCATTACTTCCTGCGTGATTCCGATGCTGGTGCTGTTACTGTTCTTCTGGATGGTGAAGATCGTGCTGGATGTGGATCTGAGTGGCGTGAAGATCAAGGGGATGCTACCGGAGCGGAAGGAATAGATTGTAGGAAAGAGGGGAAGAACATGGAATACCTTGCACACATTGATGGGGACAGAGAGCAATCAGTAAAAGAACATTTACAGGGAACCGCAGAGCTTGCAGAAAAATTTGCTGCAAAATTCAGGAAAGCGGACTGGGGATATTGTTGTGGAATGTTACATGACATTGGAAAATATTCCGCGGAATTTCAAAAGAAAATCAAAGAAAATCTGGATATCCGGGTGGATCATTCCACTGCCGGGGCGAAGGTCTGCGAAAATTTAGATGGCTGCTATTGGCTTCTGACTTACTGCATAGCAGGGCATCATGCAGGGTTGCCGGATCTGGGACGAGAGGGATTGCCGTCCTCTTTGCTGGGGAGACTTAAGAAAAGGTTGTGCGATTACAGCGCGTATGAAAAGGAAATAGAAATCCCTCAAATTACCACACCACCCATTGCCATGAATCCGGAACAGGATCCAAACTTTGCGCTGAGTGTATTTATCCGCATGCTGTATTCCTGCCTGGTGGATGCCGATTTTCTGGATACAGAACAGTTTATGAACAACGGAACGGTTCAAAGGGATTCCGGAGAGAGCATGGATGTTCTTTTGGAGAAATTGCAAAATTACACAGCAAAATGGCTTATAAATCGGAATGATACTACGATTGATGGAAGACGATCTGAAATTCTCCGGAACTGTCTGGAAATGGGAAAGTCCTCCAAAGGATTGTTTCAGCTTACGGTACCCACCGGTGGTGGCAAAACTGTGGCTTCTCTGGCATTTGCGTTGCAGCATGCGGTGGAGAACCATATGGACCGTGTGATTTATGTGATTCCCTATACCAGTATTATCGAGCAGAATGCGCAGGTGTTCAGGGAAATCCTGAGTAGTGAAAATGTGTTGGAAAATCACAGCAATGTAGACTATGAGAGCTCGGAAGAGTTCAAACCCATGCAGTTGGCAGCGGAAAACTGGGATAAACCGGTGGTGGTTACCACAAATGTCCAGTTTTTTGAATCCCTGTATGCTAATAAGTCCTCAAAATGCAGAAAACTACATAATATAGTCAACAGTGTGATCATATTCGATGAGGCGCAGATGCTTCCACCAAATTATTTGAAACCGTGCATGGCAATGATAGAAGAACTGTTGCAGCAGTATGGAACAAGTATTGTACTGTGTACGGCGACGCAGCCGGCATTACAGCAGTTTCTGCCTGAAAAGTATGTTGCCCGGGAATTATGCCCACGGAGAGAGGAACAATTTCGATTTTTTGAAAGGGTAACCTATCAGAATATTGATACCGTCACGGAAGAGGAAATGGCGGAAAAATTGCAGCAGGAGTGGCATGCACTGTGTATCGTGAATACGAGGAAAAGGGCGCAGCGGCTTTACGAACAACTGCAGGGAGAGGGCGTTTATCATTTGTCTACCACTATGTATCCGGCGCATAGGAAACGGGTGCTTGCGGAGATCAGGGAACGCTTGGATGACAAAAAAGGGAAAAAATGTATCGTCATTTCGACCAGCCTCGTGGAAGCCGGAGTGGATCTGGATTTTACTTCGGTATATCGGGAACTAGCCGGTGTGGACTCCATTATTCAGGCAGCCGGTAGGTGCAACCGAAATGGTGAAAGGGGAAAGGAAGAGAGTATTGTTCGTATTTTCCAGTGGGAAGATAAGGAACAGATGTCGGAGCAGAGGCATCAGATTGACACGACTCAAAAACTGTTGGCGAGAGGGAAAGATATCACCGCGCTGGAGAGTATTACAGAATATTTTTGGGAGCTATATCACATCAAGGGTGAAAGTCTGGATGTGAAGAAAATTCTGGAGAAATTCGATGGTGGAGATTACCAATTTGCGACGGTTGCGAAAGATTTTAAGCTGATTGAGGAAAATTCGGTTACGGTATATATCGACCAAGAACCGGAAGCGAAGGCTCTTTTGCAGGAAATCCGCCAGCAGGGACTGACGAAGAGCCGTATGCGAAAAGCAGGGCAATATTGTGTAAGTATTCGGAAAAAAGGGGAATATGAGAAACGGAAGATGTTGTTTGAAGAAATGCGTGATGCGGGGATGGTAGAAGCGGTAGACCCGGGTGCGCAGGATTTTTATGTGCTGACGCAGGAGGAACAATACCGGGAAGAAACCGGATTGAAACTGGAAGTGGAATTGGGCGGAATGATGATGGTTTAATATTGCAGGAAATGGAAGTAGCGGTACACGATGGAAAAGTGTACCGCTACTCTTGCAAGTTAATGAAAATTACAATTATTTCAATCCACAGGATATACCTGACATTGAAAGTATAACATATAATTCAAAAAAATCTAATAGTTTTAGCAATAGTTTCAATTGAAATTATCATTACGAATAAAAATAGGCATTGCAAATATATTAGACTTGTAGTATAGTGAATTTGTCAGATAAATACAGATAAACTAAAATATTGTCATATCATATCTGCGAAAAGACAGTATTTTACAAAGGGGGTATTATTGTCAGACAGAAAATAGTACTACAAGGGAACAGTAAACGGGAACAGCGCTTTAATTGTGGAAAGAAGGTGGAATAAATGGGAGTCGGAGTAAAAGTAAATGTATGGGGAGACTATGCATTGTTTTCGAGACCCGAACTCAAAGTTGAACGCTACAGCTATGACATCATCACGCCCTCAGCGGCACGCGGTATTTTGGAGGCCATTTACTGGCATCCGGGAATGCGGTGGATCATCGACAAAATCTATGTCAAAAACCCTATCCAATTTACAAGTGTACGACGAAATGAAGTAAAAAGCAAGATCCTGGCAAGCAATGTATTGCAGGCATACAACGGTGCAGACAAAACATTGTATATTAGTACGAAGGAGGACATTGTACAGAGAGCATCACAGCTGCTCTGCAATGTAAGCTACACCATCGAAGCTCATTTTGAAATGACAGAGAAAGCCAATGCTTCTGATAATCCCGGAAAATTTAAGGACATTATCATGAGACGGCTGCGTAAAGGAGAATTTTATTATATGCCATACTTCGGTTGTAGAGAATTCTCGGCGCATTTTGCTCTCTGCGAGGAAGAAGAAATTCATACCGCCTATGATGTAGTAGAAGAAAAAGATCTTGGCATCATGCTGTTTGACATGGATTACAGTGATCCGGAAAATATCCAGCCTATGTTTTTCCGGGCAATAATGCGTCACGGCGTGGTGGATCTGAGAGATTGCGAGGTGCTGCGATGATACTACAGGCACTGGTAAAATACTATGAAAATCTGGCAGAACAGGGGAAAGTATCCAGGTTGGGATGGTGCCATGCGAAAGTGTCCTATGAAATCAATTTGTCTTCGGAGGGGGATATCATAGGTATTACTTCCCGAAAAATAGAGGATATGCGTGGTAAGAAAGTAGTCTGGGTACCGACAAATCTCGTCGTGCCGGAGATGGTGACCAGATCTTCCGGTGTGGCAGCTAATTTTCTGTGCGACAATTCCAAGTATATGCTGGGTATTGACGCAGATGGAACGAACTCACGTGTAGCGGATTGCTTCCAGGCGACGAAAGAAAAGCATGGACAGATTCTGCAATCTGCACAGGGAAAAACAGCCCGGGCAATTTTAGCCTATTTTGAAAAATGGGATCCGCAGAAAGCATCAGAACATCCTGTGATTCGGGAAAACTGGGAAGAATTGACAGAAGGCGGCAATCTTATTTTCTCTGTGGAAGGGCAGGAAGCACCGGAAGATCCGGAGATTCGAGACTGTTGGGAAAACTATCGGGCGCGGAATGGTGGAGAAGATAACGGCATTTGCCTGGTTACCGGTAAAAAAGCCGAGATATCACGAATCCATAAAGCAATCAAAGGAGTACCCGGGGCACAGTCCAGCGGAGCGGCGCTGGTATCATTCAATGCACCGTCATTTGAGTCTTATGGAAAGGAACAGAGTTATAATGCGCCGGTGGGAAAATATGCGGAATTTGCATATACCACGGCACTGAATCATCTGCTGTCCCAGCGGGATTATACCTTTTCCCTGGGGGATTCCATGATCGTGTACTGGGCAGAAAGCGGTAAAGAGCAGTATCAGAAGTGTTTTCTGAATATGTTTAAACCCACGAAAGATAATCAGAAAAAACTGAAGGACATTTTCGACAGCCTGAAAGAAGGCACCAGGGTTTACTTAGAAGATGCGGAGATGGATCCGAAACAGAATTTTTACATACTGGCGCTGGCACCAAATGCAGCACGATTGTCGGTCCGTTTTTTCTATGTAAATTCGTTTGGAAAAATCATACAGAATATAGCAGACCATTATGAGCGGCTCAAGATTGTAAAACCGGCATGGGAAGAACAGGATTATCTGGGGATTCGTGACATGCTGAATGAAACCGTGAATCAGAAATCAAAAGATAAGACACCGGTTCCGAACATGGCAGCCCTTGTATTGCAGGCGATTCTGTCGGGCGGACGATATCCGGCAAGTCTGTATACCTACACACTGATCCGCATTCGGGCAGAGTGCGGTAACGTGAACTGGAAACGTGCTGCTATCATCAAAGCAGTTTTGATCAAAAATTATAATTGTATGAAAGGAGAAAATCTCATGGGGTTGAACGAAGACCGCAATGATATAGCCTATGTATTGGGAAGATTGTTTTCCGTATTGGAAAGCATACAGAAAGAAGCAAACCCGACAATCACTACGACAATTCATGACCGCTACTTTAATTCCGCATGTGCTACGCCGGCAGTTATTTTCCCGGTGTTGCTCAAACTGAAAAACAGCCATATGAAAAAGTTGGAACGGGATAAAGGCGGAGCGAAAGTCTATTACGAAAAAGAAGTTGGGAAAATTATGGGCAAATTTGACGATTTCCCGAAACGCTTATCCCTGGAACAGCAGGGGCAGTTTGCACTTGGCTACTATCATCAACAGCAGGAAAAATATAAAAAAGGGGAGGACAAATAAATGAGTGAAGCTATTAAAAACAGATATGAGTTCGTAGTATTATTTGATGTGGAGAACGGTAATCCCAACGGAGATCCTGATGCGGGCAATATGCCAAGAGTGGACCCGGAGAGCGGACTGGGTCTGGTAACGGATGTCTGCCTGAAACGTAAGATCCGCAATTATGTCGAGACCGTAAAAGAGGATGCTCAGGGATATAAGATTTACATCAAAGAAGATGTACCCTTAAATCGCAGTGACAGAGAAGCCTGTGCGGATATGGGAATCACCGAAACGGATGATAAAAAGGTGACAGAGGAACTTAAAAAGTTAAAGAAAAATGATCCCGGTGTAGATATTAAACTGAAGGATTATATGTGCCGGAATTTCTATGATATCCGTACGTTTGGTGCCGTAATGACTACTTTTGTAAAAGCATCGTTGAACTGCGGTCAGGTGAGAGGACCCGTGCAGATTGGATTTGCCAGAAGTATCGATCCGATCATCAGTCAAGAAGTAACTATCACCAGAGTTGCCATCACCACAGAAAAGGACGCGGAAAACAAGAATACGGAAATGGGTAGAAAGACCATCGTTCCTTATGGACTGTACCGGGCAGAAGGCTATATTTCCGCAAATCTGGCGCGGAAAGTAACCGGATTTTCCGAAGACGATTTGGAATTACTATGGGAAGCAATTCTTAACATGTTCGAGGTAGACCACTCTGCAGCGAGAGGCAATATGGCAGTGCGGGAACTGATTGTATTCAAGCATAGCAAAGAACTGGGAGACTGCCCGGCTTATAAATTGTTCGATGCCGTAGAAGTAAAGAGAAACGAGGGCGTGGAATATCCCAGAAAATATCAGGATTATACAGTTACCGTTCACGAGGAGCAGATTCCTGATTCTGTGGAAGTGAGAAGGATGAATTAATGGAATATGCAGAAGATGATTATCTCATGATATCCGGGATCCAGCATTTCAGATTCTGCAAAAGACAGTGGGCGCTGATCCATATAGAGCAGCAGTGGGCTGAAAATGAACATACGGTAATCGGTGAATTAATGCATAAGAAAGCGCATGATCCATATCTTACCGAAAAAAGAAGAGACACGATCATAGCGAGAGCATTACCCGTGGCGTCCAGAGAAATGGGCGTCACGGGTGAGTGTGATGTGGTGGAATTTCACAGATGTGAGGATGGAATCCGTCTGCATGGGCACAGGGGCAATTTTTCGGTATATCCGATCGAATACAAAAAGGGAAAGCCGAAGATCACAGAGGAAGACAAATTACAATTAGCTGGGCAGGCAATGTGCCTGGAAGAAATGTTTTCCACACAGATTCCGGAAGGTGCACTGTTTTACGGAGAGACAAAACGGAGGGAAATCGTGGAGATCACGGAAGAACTTCGCAGTGAAGTGAAGGAAATGTTTCAGGAAATGCATCAATATTACGAACGGCGATATACGCCGAAAGTAAAGACGGGAAAAGGATGCACATCCTGCTCCTTAAAGGAGCTCTGCATGCCAAGACTCGGGAAAACCGGTTCTGTGAAAAACTATATGGAACAGGCGCTTATGGAGGAAAACGTATGAAAAAATTGCTGAATACGTTATATGTTACTTCCGAAAACAGTTATCTTGCTCTGGATGGTGAAAATATTGTAATTTATGATGACAAGAAAGAATTGGGCAGAGTTCCGCTGCATAATCTTGAGGGAATTGTATCATTCGGATATCGGGGAACCAGCCCGGCACTTATGGGTGCCTGTGCAGAACGAAATATTTCTCTGTGTTACATGACTCCCCAGGGAAAATTCCTGGCACGGGTCACCGGGAAAGTGCGGGGTAACGTGATTCTGCGGGAACAACAGTATGCCAGCAGCAAAGATGAACAGGTGGGATTGGAGATTGCTCAAAATTGTATCCTTGGAAAAGTACATAATGCCAGGTGGGTTCTGGAGCGGGCAGTCAGAGATCATAGTATGCAGATTGATGCAGAGCGGGTAAAAAAGGCATCCGAAATGCTGAAAAATTCTTTGATGTTGATTCAGAACAGCACCTCCGGGGACGAACTCAGGGGATATGAAGGAGAGGCAGCCAGTATTTATTTTAGCGTGTTTGACGAATTGATTCTGCAGCAGAAAAAAGATTTTACATTTCAAGGCAGGAATAAAAGACCGCCCTGCGATAAAATGAACGCAATGATGTCTTTTGTGTATACATTACTGACAAATATGGAAGCATCTGCACTGGAGTGCGTAGGGTTAGATCCCTGCGTGGGATATCTGCACACAGAGCGTCCGGGCAGAGCATCGCTGGCACTGGATATGATGGAGGAACTAAGATCCGTGCTGGCGGATCGCTTTGTGCTGTCGTTGGTAAATAAACGGATGATCACAGCTAAAAATTTTACCCAAAAAGAAAACGGCGCGGTTCTTCTGGATGATGATGGACGAAAGGTAATACTGACGGAGTGGCAGAATCGTAAAAAAGAAACCATAACGCATCCCTATTTGCAGGAAAAAGTGGAATGGGGCATGGTTCCTTATGTGCAGGCAATGCTGCTGGCACGATTCCTACGTGGCGATTTGGACGGCTATCCTGCATTCCTATGGAAGTGAGGTGTGGTATGTTAGTATTGATCACATACGATGTCAACACAGAAAATGCAGCCGGCAAAGCAAGGCTGCGACAAGTGGCAAAGCAATGCATCAACTATGGCAGAAGAGTTCAGAACTCTGTATTTGAATGCATTTTGGATAATGCACAGAGCATTGCGTTGAAGGCAACACTTGAGGATATCATTGATACAGAAAAAGACAGCCTTCGCTTCTATTACCTGGGTAATAAATATCAGACCAAGATTGAACATATTGGGGTAGACAGAGGAATCGCCCCGGATCAGACACTGATTTTGTAACTGATGCGAAAGCCAAGCATACATAAAATGCCTAGGGGATTCGCACCTTATAAATTATGCGATTTATAAAAA
>ENA-UESJ01001580-UESJ01001580.1-human-gut-metagenome-genome-assembly--contig:-NODE-1580-length-10361-cov-7.107837_pt1 | contig 10361 bp, 7 predicted proteins | sample MGYA00243000_ERZ508001 | MGnify/ENA primary metagenome ERZ508001 (study PRJEB26167, sample SAMN06115479) | human gut metagenome | host: Homo sapiens | place: China:Chongqing | collected 2015-03-03... | reverse complement strand
CCCATCCACAGCGACGGCACCTGCCTGACAAAGGACGGCAAGCAGGGCTGGACGAATTACGACGGCTACTCCAACATCCATTTTAAGCCCGGCATCTGGTACGTTATGCCCGTGCAGTCATTTGACCACATCCAGTTCGTCGGCGGCATGCTCAACGGCAGCCTCGTCAAGACGCACGCGCTCTACCGCGGCGTCATGGAGGATATCTACAACACCTATACCACCGCGCCGAGCGGCGGCAGCTTCCCGTTCACGGACGTGGCCGAGAGCCGCTGGAGCTATCCGTACATCCGGGAGATGTATGAAGCCGGCGTGATCGACGGCATGACGCCGACGACCTTCGAGCCGGCCGGCAATGTCACGCGCGCGCAGTTTGTGAAGATGCTTGCCCTGCTGCAGAGCGCGGACGTGTCCGCCTATGCGTCCGGCCCATTCACCGACGTGCCGGGCGACGCCTGGTATGCGCGCTACGTCAACTGGGCGGCCGCGAACGCGATCGTCAACGGCACGAGCGAGACGACGTTTGATCCGAATACGACGATCTCGCGGCAGGATATGGCCGTCATGCTCTACCGTTATGCGCAGCAGTACGGCATCGCGCTTCCGGAGCAGACCGCAGCCCCGTTCACGGACGAGGGCAGCGTCGCCGCCTACGCCCTGCCCGCCGTGCAGGCGCTGCACCGCGCCGGCGTCATCAACGGTATGCCGGACGGCAGCTTCCGCCCCTACGACACCGCGACCCGCGAGCAGGCCTGCGCCGTGCTGTGCGCGCTCTGAGCACCAGAACGCAAACGTCTCCCGGCTTCGGCCGGGGGACGTTTTTTGCATTTGTGCACAGCTGTCCGCGCGGTTGTGCGACAGATGCGGCCGTGTGTCCAAAAACCTCACATACAGCCGAATCTGATACAAAATCTTCTGCGTTCCCCGGATTGCAAACCGGTGCGGTTGGAATTATAATACTCAAAAAATAAATGCGCGCTGCGGCGCGCCGGAAAGGAATGTACGCAATACCATGAAAAAGAGCAAGAAGTTTCTGTGTCTGCTGCTCGCGCTGGTGATGGCCGGAAGCCTGCTGCTTCTGCCGGCCGCCGCCGCAAACACGCAGCAGTCCGGTGCCGAACGCTACCCGACCGTTTACGTCCACGGCCTGATGGGTTGGGGCGCACGCGACCAGATCTACGCCGTGACTCCGTACTGGGGCCTGACGAGCGACCTGATGCCGTACCTGACGAGCAAGGGCTATGAGAGCTATGCCGCCTCCGTCGGCCCGCTCTCGAGCGCGTGGGATCGCGCGTGCGAGCTCTATGCCCAGCTCACCGGCACGACCGTTGACTACGGCGCGGCCCACGCGGCCGAATACGGCCACGCGCGCTACGGTGTGACATATGACAAGCCGCTGTTTGAAGGCTGGAGCGCGGACAAGAAGATCAACCTCGTCGGCCACAGCTTCGGCGGCGCGACGATCCGCCTGTTTCTGGACATTCTGGCCGACGGCTCTGCACAGGAGCAGGCTGCGGCCAAGGCCGACGGCACGGAGGTCTCCCCGTTTTTCCAGGGCGGCAAGGCCGACTGGGTCTATTCGCTGACGACGCTGGCAGCCCCGCACAACGGCACGACCTTCCTCGAATGCTGCGGCGACATGACGCAGTTCGCCGCCGAGGTCTCGACCACCATGGCAAAGCTGCTCGGCATCTCGGACTTCAAGGGCGTGTACGACTTCCAGCTCGAGCAGTTCGGCTTCTACCGCAAGGACGGTGAGACCGTGCTTGAGGCGCTCGACCGCGTGCTGCACTCGGACTTTTTGTCGCACAACGACAACGTGTTCCGTGACCTGACGATCGACCGCGCGCTGGAGCTCAACGACGACATTGAGATCCAGCCGAATGTGTACTACTTCTCCTACGCCGGCGACAAGACGCGCCAGAGTGCCCTCACCGGCGAGCGCACGTCGGCCGCCGATATGACGCCGCTGTTCGTGCCGTTTGCAAACCAGATGTGCAGCTATTATAACCAGACGACTGCCGGCGGTTTCCAGATCGACAAGAGCTGGGCGCCGAACGACGGCCTTGTGAACACCGTCTCGGCCCTGTACCCGACCAACAGCGCCGGAAAGTGTCTGACCAAGAGCGGCCAGACCGGCTATATCCAGCGCGACGGCTACTCCAACGTCAGCTATCAGCCCGGCGTGTGGAACGTGATGCCCGTGCGCCACTATGACCACGGCAACTTCATTGCCGGTATGCCGGTGCCCAACCTGTCCTCGCAGAGCACAACGGCCCTGCGCCAGTTCTACCTGAGCCTGATGGGCAATCTCTCCCACGTGACCTCGGCGCCGACCACGCCGGATCAGCCCGCCGGCCTGCCGTTCACGGACGTGGCCGAGAGCCGCTGGAGCTATTCGTACATCAAGGAAATGTATGATGCCGGCGTCATCAACGGCATGACCGCCACGACCTTTGCCCCGGCCGCGAACGTCACGCGCGCGCAGTTCGTGACCATGATCGCCCGGCTCGCCGACGCGGACGTGTCCGGCTATGCGTCCGGCCCGTTTGCCGATGTGCCGACAGGCAGCTGGTACGCGCCCTACGTCAACTGGGCGGCCGCGAACGGCATCGTCAACGGCACGAGCGCCACGACGTTTGATCCGAATACGACGATCTCGCGTCAGGACATGGCCGTCATGCTCTATAACTACACGCAGCACTTCGGCGTGCAGCTTGACCAGAAGACGGTCACTGCCTTCACGGACGAGGGCAGCGTCGCGGCCTACGCCCTGCCCGCCGTGCAGGCGCTGCACCGCGCCGGCGTCATCAACGGTATGCCGGACGGCAGCTTCCAGCCGTACGCCACCGCGACACGCGAGCAGGCCTGCATCGTGCTGTGCGCGCTGTAACGCATCCCACAAGCCAGAATTTTGCCCATCCGGAGCGATCCGGATGGGCATTTTTCCTATCCTGCGCACACTTCCCTTGGATTCTCCCGGCGGCGGTGCGTAAAATCTCTCTGCACACACGCAGCGGAGGGAGACGCCATGGGAAACGATCTGCAAAAAATACGGTCTGCCGACGGCGATCGCGCTCGTCGTCGGCATCGTCATCGGCAGCGGCGTGTTTTTCAAAGCCGAGAAGATCCTCACCGCGACCGGCGGCAACGGCCGCGTGCTGCATCTTCTTTTGCGCGGCGGCCGTCGTGTCGCACGGCCGGGACGTACTCGCCTACCTGAGCGTGTTCACGGTCATCATGGCGCTGAGCATCCCGTTTTACCGGCCGGAGGCGAAAACGCAATGACCGCCGCTTTTTCATTGCCCGCGCGCCGCCGGTGTGGTATACTCACGGCAGACACCGAAACGAGGCGACGACATGGACATTCTCTATCAGGACAACAGCATCCTCGTGTGCATCAAGCCGGCAGGCGTGCTGTCCACGGACGAACCGGGCGGCGTGCCCGAGCTGGTGCGGCAGGCGCTCGGCGACCCGAAGGCCTGCGTGCGCACCGTGCACCGGCTCGACCGCGTGGTCAGCGGACTGATGGTACTCGCGCGCACCCCGGCGGCCGCGTCGAAGCTCTCGGCGCAGATCCGCGAGCACGACTTCGGCAAGACCTATCTCGCCGTCGTGCACGGAGAGCCGGACGCCCTGCAGGGCACGTACCGCGACCTGCTGCGGCGCGACCCGAACGAGCGTAAGACCTACGTCACGGATAAAATGGCCAAGGGCGTGCAGGAGGCCGTGCTCGACTATGACGTGCTCGGCACGCGCGCGGAGCTCTCGCTCGTGCGCATTTACCTGCAGACCGGGCGCACGCACCAGATCCGCTGCCAGTTTTCCGCACGCGGTCTGCCGCTCTGGGGCGACAAAAAGTACAGCACGCTGCCCGATGACGGGCCGATCGCACTCTGGTCGCACTGCCTGCACTTTGCCCATCCGGACACCGGCGAGGTGCTCTATTTCGAGCAGCAGCCGCCGGACATTTCCCCCTGGAGCCTGTTTGCAGACTAAGCACCCCGCGCCGCGGCGCGGGGCGTTTTTTGCGCAAGTGCGCGACAGTTTTCCGTCAAAGTGTCTTGCAATCGCCGGCTGCGCCCGGTATAATATGGGTATATCGCCGGCTTTGTGAGAAGGAAAACCATATGGATCTATGAGACAGGGGGGAAAACCATGAAAAAAACACGTCGATTTTTGTGCCTGCTGCTGACGCTCGTGCTGGCGCTGAGCCTGTGCGCCATCCCGGCCGCCGCGGCAGATACGCAGACCCGCTCGGACGACCCGGTCGTGTTCGTGCACGGCCTGTTCGGCTGGGGTCAGCGCGACAAAATTTTCAGCATCATGCCCTACTGGGGCATGACCACCGGCAGCCTGCCGGACTATCTGGCCACGCAGGGCTATGAGACCTACGCCGCCTCCGTCGGCCCGCTCTCGAGCGCGTGGGACCGCGCGTGCGAGCTGTACGCGCAGCTCGTCGGTGCGCGCACGGACTACGGCGTCAAGCACGCGCAGGACTTCGGCCACGAGCGCTACGGCATCGACTATGAGACGCCGCTGTTCGAAGGCTGGGGCACACAGCGCGCCGTGAACCTCGTCGGCCACAGCTTCGGCGGCGCGACGACGCGCCTGTTCCTCGAGATCCTTACCAACGGCTGCCCGGAGGAGGTCGCTGCGGCCAAAGCCGCCGGTGTGGAGCCGAGCCCGTTTTTCCTCGGCGGCAAGGGCAGCTGGGTCCACTCGCTGACCGCCATCGCCGCGCCGCACAACGGCACGACGTTCATTGAGGCCAACAGCGATTTCACAAAGCTCGCCGCCGACCTGGCCACAGGCGCCGCCAAGGCGCTGGGCCTGTCGTCGCTCAAGGGCGTGTACGACTTCCAGCTCGACCAGTTCGGCATCCGCAAGGACGACAACGAGACATTTGCCCAGGCGCTTGACCGCGTGCTGAGATCCGACTTTTTGTCGCACAACGACAACGCCTTCCTCGACCTGACGATCGACAAATCGCTCGAGATCAACAAGGGCATCGAGATCCAGCCGAACGTCTACTATTTCTCCTACGCGGGCGACCAGACCTCGACCGATCCGCTCACCGGCAACCACTACCCCACCGTGTCGGCCATCCCGTCGAACGGTATGTCCGCGCTGATGATGCCCGGCTCGATCAACATGGGCAAGTACTGCGACAAGTACACCGCCGGCGGCATCTACATCGACCGGAGCTGGCTGCCGAACGACGGCCTTGTCAACACCGTGTCCGCGCTCTACCCGACCACGACGGGCAAAAACACCACCGAGTGCCTCAAGCGCGACGGTACGCAGGGCTGGATTAACTATGACGGCTATTCCGACATCACCTTCCGGCCCGGCATCTGGTACGTCATGCCCGTCACGCGCGCCGACCATATGCAGTTCGTCGGCGGCATCGCCAACAAGAGCGTCATCGAGACGCACCTGTTCTATCGAAACCTGATGGACGATATCTACGGCACCTACGGCTCCGGGCAGCCGGAGGAGCAGCCCTTCCCGTTCACGGACGTGGCGGCCGGCCGCTGGAGCTATTCGTATATCAGGCAGCTCTATGAAGCCGGCGTGATCGACGGCATGACCCCGACGACCTTCGTCCCGACCGGCGACGTCACGCGCGCCCAGTTCGTGAAGATGCTCGCCAGACTGCAGGGCGCGGACGTCTCCGAATACCGGAGTGCCGGGTTTGAGGACATGCCGGCCGACGCATGGTATGCGCCCTACGTCAACTGGGCAGCTGCCAACGGCATCGTCTACGGCATTTCGAGCACCGAATTTGCGCCGAACGCCGACATTTCGCGCCAGGACATGGCCGTGATGCTCGACCGCTATGCGCAGCAGTCCGGCATCGTGCTCGGCACGGACAATGCGGCCGTGACGTTCACGGATGAAGCCGACATTGCCGCCTATGCACTGCCCGCCGTGCAGGCGCTGCAGCGTGCCGGCATCATCAACGGCATGCCCGACGGCAGCTTCTGCCCGCGCGGCAGCGCGACCCGCGAGCAGGCGTGCGCCATGCTCTGCCGGCTCTGAAGGACAAAACAAGACGACAAAAGGACGCATCCGAATGGATGCGTCCTTCCGCTTGGATAACAGGAAGAGAAAGCAAAATCAGAAAGAGAAAGCAAAAAGCGATGTCGGATCAGGGGTGCGGCTTGCCCTCGCGGTAGTTTTTCATGACGTCGCGGAACAGCTCGCCGCTGGTCGGCGGCGTCCAGATGATGGCGTTGGCGCCGGCGCGGATGGTGGCGCGGATGCTCTCGTCATCCGCTCCGCCGGTCGCAAGGATGGGGTAGTCCGGGAAACGCTCGCGGATCTCGGCCACGATCTCCGGCGTCTGCGCGCCGGCGGCTACGTTCAGGATCGCGGCGCCGTCCTCGATGCGGTGGCGGTAGTTCGTGTCGGCATTGGCCACCGTGACCACGACCGGCACGTCGACGCTGCTGCGGATGCGGTTGAGGATGCGGCCCGGCGTCGGCGCGTTGACGACGACCCCGGTCGCGCCCTGCATCTCGGCGTACATGGCGAGGTTCACGACGCGCTTGCCCGTCGTCAGCCCGCCGCCGACACCGACGAACACCGGCAGGTCGCTCGCCATGAGCAGCGCCTGCGTGATGACCGGCTGCGGCGTGAACGGGTAGACCGCAAACACCGCGTCGGCGTTGACATTGCGGATGATTGCCAGGTCGGTCGAGAACACCAGCGACTTGATGCGCTTGCCGAACACCATGACGCCGCTGCACTCGTCGATCACGCTCGGTACGCGCAGCGCAAACTGGCGCAGCGTGCCGTCGATCGGCGCAGGCATCTGCGGGGCGACGTGCACGTTGCCCGGCGTCGTCACCTGGCGGTCCGCGGCGGAGGCCGCATCGTCGCCCACACCACCGAGCTGCAGCGGTTCATTGTCCGCTGCGGGGTACGTCAGGACCTCCGGGTCCTCGGTCATATCAAAAATGAGATCACGATCTTTGCTCATAGCGATACCTCCTTGTCGTTTTGGGGGAGTATGTCTTGACTTTTGCGGCCGGTTGTGCTTTACTGAGGGGCAGAAAAGCTTGATTCGGCCTGTAGTGAGAAACCAAAGTTTCGTTTTTGATTAACGCAACTTTGGTATAAACCATTTCTACGGGTTTGTCAAGCCTTTTTCCGAAAAAAGTTTGAAAAAATTTGCTTTACGGAATGTGAGGTCATTTTCATGGGCAAAGACAACGACGAGGCCGCTGGCGGTTTCGGCAGCGTGTTCCGTGACCGGCTGACCTATCTGATGAACGGCAACAACGTGTACGGCTAGCCCGTCAACACGCAGGAGCTGGCCGATGAGATCGACATCAGCCGCCCGGCCGTGCGCAAGTATCTCAAGCCGAACGACCGGCGCGAGGTCACGGTGCCGTCGGCACTGGTCGTGAGCCGCATCGCGCGGTATTTCCGCACGACGCCGAACTTCCTGCTCGGCTTTGACGAAGCGGCCGACAGCGAGGATGTGCAGCGCGCCGGCGAGAGCGACGTCTACAGCTCCCTCGGCCTGAGCCAGGAGGCCATCGACGGCCTGCACCGCCTGCATGCGCAGGCGGTCACAGACCCGAAGGCCGCCGAATTGCAGCGCCTGCTCGACAAGCTCATCTGCAGCTATGCACACGAGGCGGACAAGCTGCTGTGATCCGACACGACAGACACCCCCGACCGGAGTTTATCTCCGTCCGGGGGTGTCTGCATACTATATTCTCTAAAAATATATGAATAAACGGCCGCGCCGGTTGACCTGACCGCGAAAAAAGCGTATGATTGAGTGTAACTATCCTGAGAGAAAAAGAGGAAAAACTATGCAATCGTTATCGCCGCAGGAAAGGGCCTGTCCGCACTGGCTGCCCGGCGTGCTTGTCGGCCTGTGCGCGGCGCAGCCGCTGCTGGACGTGCTGTCGTTCTGGACGCAGGATCTGGCCTGGGGCAGCAAGCTGACGCTGTCGCTGCGCCTGCTGATCTTTCTCGGCGTCATGCTCACGGGCTTCGTGCTCTCCGGGCACAAGCGCGCCTACTGGATCACCGCCGCCGTGTGCGCCGTGCTCTATGCTGCACATGTGCTGGCGTGCCTGCGCGCCAACGAAGCATTTACAGCGGCAAACCTGATCTCCGATGCGACCAACTTTATCCGCGTCGCGCAGATCCCGCTGTTTACGATCGCTTTTATCACGTTTCTGCGCTGCTGCCGGCAGGGCTTTGCCAGCTTTGAGCGCGGCATCACCATCGCCTTCTGGATCATCGCCGCCGTCGAGCTGCTCAGCGCCCTGACCGGCACGGATCCTTATACGTATCCGGACAAGCGCATCGGCCTGTGCGGGTGGTTTTACTTTGCCAACAGCCAGAGCGCGATTTTGTCGATGCTCGTGCCGCTCGCGCTGTGTCCGGCACTGCGCAGCGGGCAGATCCGGCGCTGGCTGCCCATCGCCGTCGTCGGCTTCGCGGAACTATTCTGCTTTGCGACACGTCTGGCCTATATGTCCCTGTTCGTGACGGCGATCGGCATGGTCATCACGCTTGCGCTCACAAAGCGCGGCAGCGCAAAGGTCTGCGCCGTGCTGCTGCTGTGTGCCGCCGTCTGTGCGGCGGGCTACACCGTGTCCCCCATACACCGCAACCAGCAGGCCGTTGCGGCCAACGCCGTGCGCAAGCAGGAGAACATCGACCGGCTGGTCGCGCAGGGCAAGGCGGAATTCGGCGATCAGGGGTATGCCTACCTCACCTATGCCTATGATGAGTACCTCGGCGGGACTGTCGAGCGCTACGGACTCGAGGCCACGGCGGAAATGTACGGATACTCCACCAAAGCTGCCGACATCACGAATGTCCGCACGATCAAGATCAACTACTGCCGCCTGATGCTGAACACCGAGCCGCTTACCAGCCGCCTGTTCGGCCTGAGCTACGACGAGATGACCTACCATGGGTACTGCTATGACGTGGAAAATGACTTCCACGGCATCGCGTATCTGTACGGCTGGGCGGGGCTTGCGTGCCTGTTGGCTTTTCTGGGGTATTTCCTGGTCATCATCGTGTGCGCGCTCATCCGCAATGCCAGGCGTTACTTCACGGTCGAGGCCGGCGCCTGCGGCGTTGCGCTGTGCACCGCCCTCGCCCACATTTATAACACCGCCGGCGTACTGCGCCGCCCAAATGCATCTTTTTATCTCTGCCTGATTCTGGCATCCATCTGGTACCTGATCTATATCAGAGATTACGACGACTCAAAGGAGAACTGATATGTCCGAAGAAAAACACTCCCTGCGCGAGCGGCTCGCGCCGATGCTGCCGAAGTTTCTGATGATCCTTCTGATCCTGCAGCCGCTGATGGACATCCTATCCTTCTGGACGGACCGGCTCGGTATGAGCAATACGATCACGCTGCTGCTGCGCTTCGCCGTATTCGCCGTTGTGTGCGTGCTCGGGTTTGTGACCTCGTCGCGCAAGAAGGTCTACGGCATCGCCATCGCCGCCTGTGCCTTCCTGCTCGTCGGACACTGCATCTCCTGCTTCATCGTCGGCTACCAGCGCATCGTCTATGACCTGACCAACTTTGTGCGCGTCGTGCAGATGCCGCTGTTCGTGCTGTGCTTCATCTCGTTTCTGCGGGCAAACGAAAAGTGCTACCGCGCGTTTGAGACTGGCCTGATGCTCGACTTCTGGATCATCACGGCCTCGGTCGTCGTGAGCGTGCTCACACACACCTCCTCGGCGACCTATCAGTCCACCAACGTTGGCATTCTCGGCTGGTACTCGTTCGGCAATGCACAGAGCGCGATCATGAGCATTCTCGCGCCCATCGTCATCCTGCTGTGCTACCGCAGAAAGAACTTCCTGCTGTTCACGATCACGAGCGTCGCCGCGCTGGCGCAGCTCTATCTCATGGGCACGCGTCTGGCATTCTTCTCGATCGCCGTGGCCGCGCTGGGCGTGCCGGTCGTGCTGGTGCTGACTGGCAAGGCCCGCACCTCCAAGCGCTACATTGCCGTGCTGGTGCTCATCCTCATCGCATGCTGTGCGACCTACAAGCAGTCGCCCATGTATATCAACCAGAACCGCTACAACGAGGCCATGAGCTACAAGCAGAACGACGCCGAGCGCATGATCAAGCGCGCCGAGGGCAACAAAACCGGCACTTCCACCGTCACGCCCGAAGAGCGCTACCACGCCCTGTGCACGATCTATAATTTCTACTCCCCGAATATGTGCCAGCGCTTCGGCACGGCGCGCGTCATGTCCGCCTACGGCTATTCCGATCAGGTCACGGACATCACGGCGACCCGCCACCGCAAGATCGTCTTCTGCGAGATGCTGCTCGACGAGCAGCCGTTCAC
>ENA-UESJ01001579-UESJ01001579.1-human-gut-metagenome-genome-assembly--contig:-NODE-1579-length-10364-cov-8.588801_pt1 | contig 10364 bp, 8 predicted proteins | sample MGYA00243000_ERZ508001 | MGnify/ENA primary metagenome ERZ508001 (study PRJEB26167, sample SAMN06115479) | human gut metagenome | host: Homo sapiens | place: China:Chongqing | collected 2015-03-03... | reverse complement strand
CATGGCAGTCATCCTTTCTGATTCGTGCTGCTATTGTACCGCCAAAGCGTGCGCACGTCAACCGGGACAAGTATTTGTATATTGTGTGGTTTTTTCCCGAAAAAATATCCCCCCTCCGGGCTTGTGCGGCGCTCATTTTTTGTTATACTGATATCAAGCCAACGGTGCAGCGGCGGCAGGCACATGCCGCCGCCGGATCACGGCGGATCTCAAAGCAAACCTTCCTTCTTCCCCGTTCCCCATTCCCTTCTTCCCATCGCGCACGAAGCCCCCCGAACAGCTGTTCGGGGGGTTCGGCTTTTTCGTGTTACTTTCCGATGTATGCGCTGAGGATGGCGGCCATCTCGGCGCGGGTCGTTTTGCCGTCCGGGACGAGGTGGCTGCTGTCACGGCCGACGATGAGCCGGCGCGCATTCGCCCACTGCATCGCATCCAGCGCCCAGGCCGGGATCTGTCCGGCATCGCTGTAGGCGGAAAGGTCTGCGCGCGCCGTCACATCCGCGCCGGTGAAGGCCGCATAGCCATAGAGCATGACGGCCGCCTGTGCGCGCGTGACCGCCTCGTTCGGGCGGAACGTGCCGTCGCCGAAGCCGCAGACGATCCCGTTTTGCGCTGCCCAGACGATGGCGTCGGTGTACCAGCAGCCTGCCGGGACATCCGTGAACGGGCTCTCGCCCGTGACCGCCGGCTCGCCCGCCATCGCATAAAGGATGACCGCGAGCATCGCGCGGCTCAGCTGCTGATCCGGCGCGAAGGTCTTCTCGTCCATGCCGACCATCCAGCCGCGGGTATACACGCGCTTGATGGCGCTGTATGCCCAGTGGTTCGTCACGTCCGTGAACGGCAGGAACATTCCCGGCTCATCCATATAGTCGGCGGTGAAGAACACCTCGATCACGTCGCCGTCCGAGAGCCGGAAGTCTTGCATGGCAACGTCCGGGAACTCCCCGTTGACGCGAAAGACCCAGCCGGAATTCGGCCCCTTGCTGAACTCGGCCACTTTCGTGCCGTCCGGCTTGATGACGGCCTGCACATAGCTTCCCTTCGCCTCATAGCTGTAGCCGTTGGCCGTGAGCACCTGCCGGAACACGTCCATCGCCGTCGTGCCCTCCGGCAGGTCGCCGATCACGGACGGCGCGATCCACATTTCGGTGTCCGTGTGCAGTTGGAAGGTGACGCTGAGCGCCTTGTGATCCGGCTCGACCGGCGTGGGATCCACGGGCGTCGGAGTGACCGGCTCCGTGCCGGGCACCGTCAGCTCCACGGACACCGGCTGGCAGCTCAGTGCCTGAAAGTCCTTGTTGTCCGGATAGCGTGCGGCATACTTGCCGAGCGTCTCACTCGAGAGCTCGCTGCTGACCGTAACGGTCTTGTCCCCCGCCGCGCGGGTCACGAGCAGGTTTTCATGGCTGATAACGTCCGGATCCGTCGAGCGGAACAGCCGCCACTGCTCGCTTTCCGTCCAGCCGTCCATCGCCACGGGGACGATGCCGCTGCCGGTCAGGTCTGCATGGTCATACACCCAGACGAGCTGACCGTCCGCATCCAGATACGCCTCCCGGAAGGGGTGCAGGTCGGTGAGAATGTTCTTTGCGTCCGTGTTGCCGTTGCGGATGCCGTCAAAGTAGTGCGCCCTGACCGCAGCCATGAGCGCGAGCTCCGCGTCGATCTCCGCCTGCGTGAGCGGCTGGACGGCGATCAGGAAGCTGCGCGAGGCCGACACGCCGCTGTCGCTGTCCGTGATCGTCACCGTGACGGTGACATCCTTGGCAGCCTCACCGGGCAGCGGGCGGTAGACCTCCGCACGCGCGGCATTGTTCACATCCGGCGGCACGATGGTGTCGGCATCGCTGCTCGTGATGGTCACGGGGGTATATTTGCCGTCCACGCCGAAGTCGTGCGTGGTCGGGAAATGAATGTCATTGGCTGCGAAATACCTGCCGTCGCGCTGCGTGAGGGGCAGACCCGTCACGGCGTCGCGCAGGCCGCCATAGGATGCAAAGCCCGCGTCGAGCTTTGCAAGCAGCTGCTCGCGCATGTTGGTCTGCTGCCCCTTGACGGTGACGGTAAACACCTTGCTGACGGTAATGGTCTGCTCCTGCGCATCTGTGAGCTGGAAGGTCACGGTCGCGGTGAGGGTGACGGTCTTGTCCTGCGCAGGCGTCTTGACCACTCCGACATAGGGGTCAAAGAGCGTGTCCGGCGTCTGCTGGTTCTTGTCGCTGACGGCGATCGCCGTCGGGTCGCTGGACGTCCAGGAAATGAGCGCCCACCGCTTGCCGTCGATGACCTTCGGCAGCGTCAGGTCCTGCGTGAGCAGGTTCGGGTCATCCCCGGCGGCGCACAGGCCCTCGGTGGTGAGCCGGCTCGTGATCTCGGCAGAGATCGTGTCACGCACGCGCTGCACGTCCCAGCCGATGACGACCGGGACCTGCAGTGTCTCGGTCGCGCCGGCCTTGCTGAGTGCAAACGTGACGTTGTAGCTGCCGTTGTGCACGAGCGGCGTGGTGTTCGGGTCGACGAAGAAATACGTGATGGTGCCGTCGGCCGCGATGCCCGCACCGCCGTACACTTCCTCGACCTTGGAGACGCTGACCGCGATGCTGCTGTCGTCGAGCTTCGCGCTGAGCATCGTGTTCACGTTCGTATCCTGGCCGTATTCCGGCGTCAGGGTGACGGTGCCGTCGAGCCGCTCGACGAGCTTTTGCAGCTCGCTTTTGGCGGCTTCCTTATCCAGCTCCGCCTGCGACCAGACGCGGATGTCAAAGCTGCGGTAGGCAGTAGCCTCGCCGCGCGTGAGCGTCGCCGTGAGGGTGACGGTCTGGATGCCGCTGACCGGCAGCGTCACGACGCCGGTGGCCGGGTCGATGATGCTGCTGTCCGAGCTCTTCCATGTGATGGCTGAGCCGTTCACGGCCCCGGCTGTCGGCAGCGCGATCGTCGTGGCCGCGCGGATGTCGGAGGTATCAAGCGTCAGGGCCGAAGCGTCTGCCTTGAGCAGGCGCTCTTCCGCCGTGGCGATGCGCACAGGGCTGCTGAGCTCTTTATATTCTCTGGAGACAGTATCATAGAACCGGAACGTCAGGTAGTTGCCCGACATGCTCTCCGGGATGGTGTATTCATAACCTGTCGCACCGGCGATGTCCTGATAAGTACCTTCGTAATGCCCCTCCTGCGTAGCATAGCGCCACTGGATCTGCAGCGCTGGGAAGTTGGCATAATCATACTCACTGCCGCCGAGGACATTGACCTTGGCGCGCACCGTCTCGCCCACGGCAACAACGCCCTCGAGCTCCACGGTCGTGATCTGGGGGATGACGTAGATCGTGAGGCTCGCCGTGATGCCGTTGGCCGTGCTGGCCGTGACGACCGCCTTACCGGCGCCGTCGGCCGTCGCCTTGACGATCACGGACCGGTTGGCCGCGCCCGCGCCCTCCGGCGTCTCAAGCGTGACAATGCCCTCGCCCTCCGTCAGCGTCCAGTCGACGTGTGTGTCCTCATCCATGTCCTTGCAGGCGGCGGTGATCGTCGTCTGCGGCTGCGCATCATTTGTGGTACGCCAGAGCGTGTCTGCGCCGGTCAGCTCGATGCGCGGGTCAGGCTGCACCACTTCGCCCGCCTGCCAGACGAGAATGGGGTAGCCGTTGTTCGCGCCAGCCGTGTCCTCTTTGAAGGCGTTGCCGAGCTTGTCCGCAAGGCCGTCGGGGGAGGTGACAGCGATCGCTGTAGCAGGTGTGGTACCAGCGAGTGCATCCGCTGCCGGATTCGCATAGTAGCTGTTGCTGATCGTGCCCTTAAAGTTTGCGGTAATGCCCGCGTAATAGCTTCCGCCATTCGTAGCGGTGATCGTACCACTGTTATAGCAGTTACGAATACTACTGGTCTGCGCCTTGATTGTACTGCTGCCGCAGATGCCGGAAGCATAATACTGACCGCTGATCGCACCGGTGTTATAGCAGTTTTCGATCGTGACCTTGTTGCTGCCACCATTACCAAGAATACCTGCTGCAATTGCACTGGTTCCGTTTATCGTCGCAGTATTTGCACAGTTCGTGATCGTGACTGTTCCGGCATTGACTCTGCCAACAATACCGGCCGTTCCTGCAGCGCCGTTTTTCTTCGTAGAGGTGACAGTTCCGGCAAAAGAGCAGCTGTCGATCGTGGCGCTGGTCTGCGTTCTGCCGACAATGCCGCCCACAAAAACACTACTGCTCGCAGAAACATTGCCCTCGACCTTCAGATTCTTGATGGTCGCGCCGCAGACCGTGCCGAACAGGCCAGCACCGGCATTCGAAGTCAAGTTCACCGACAGGCCCTTGATGGTGTGGTTCGCGCCGTCAAATGTGCCGGCATATGCCTCTGACACATAGCCGGACGACGGTTCAAATGGAGTCCATGCTTCGCCGCCCAGGTCAATGTCGGCCGTCAGCGTCGCGCAGAGCTTGCTGGACGCCTCCGCATTGGCCATGTCGCGGAACGCCTTGAGATCTGCCGCCGTGGCCAGCAGGTACGGATCGTCCTCCGTGCCGCTGCCGCTGAGCGTGTCCGCAGCCAGTGCCGCCGGCATAAGGCTGAACACCATCGTCAGCACAAGCAGCAGGGCCAGAAACCGTTTTTTCATGTGTTTCCCTCCTGAATGAAAAAAATCTGCCCGCCGGGACCGGCAGACAGATGCAGCAAAACCGGCCGAACGAAATTGCTTCGTTCAGCCATGCAGCTTCCGGTTCCGGCGGAAATGCCTGCAGCCTTCAGGTATTCTGACTTATCCGCCATCCGGCGGCTTCACAGTGACCGACTCGCGGGGCTTTGCACCCTCATTCCCCCTGCCGCCCGAAGCGGCGAAGGCTGCGCAATGTACAGTTGTATTTTCAGTGTAGCACAGCGCAGCAAGGTTGTAAATCTTTTTTCCGAACGCACAACACCCCCGGGCCGCAGCCCGGGGGTGTTGACGATCGTCTGTTATTTGCGGATGTACGCGCTGAGGATGCTCGCCATCTCGGCGCGGGTCGTCGCAGCAGTCGGCGCGAGATGCGCGCTGTCGCGGCCGATGATGAGATGCCGCGCATTTGCCCACTGCATCGCATCCATCGCCCATGACGGGATCTGTCCGGCGTCACTGTAGGCGGAGAGGTCTGCACGCGCCGTCACGTCGTCCTGCGTGAAGGCGGCAAAGGCACAGAGCATCACGGCAGCCTGTGCGCGCGTGAGTGCATCATTCGGGCGGAACGTGCCGTCGCCGAAGCCGGAGACGATGCCGTTGTCCGCCGCCCAGATGACGGCATCGGTATACCAGCTGTCAGCCGGGACATCGGTGAAGGGGTTCGCCGCCTCGACCGCCGGTTCACCGGCTCTGGCGTAGAGGATGACCGCGAGCATCGCGCGGCTCAGCTCCTGACTCGGCGCAAAGGTCGTCTCGTTCACGCCGACCATGAGGCCGCGGGTATACATGCGCTTGATGGCGGTGTACGCCCAGTGATCCCACGACACGTCGGTATACGGCAGCGACATGCCGGGCTCCTTCTTGTAATCGGCGGTATAGAGCACCTCGATCTCGTCACCGTCCATGAGCACGAAATCGTTCATGCCGACGTCTGCAAAGTCATTGTTGACGCGAAACAGCCAGCCGGAATTCTTACCCTTGCCAAACTCGGCCAGCCGCGTGCCGTCGGGCGCAGTGATCGCCTGCACATAGCAGTACTGCTCGTGGTATTCATAGGTGTAGCCCTTGTCGGCCAGTACCTTCTGGAACACGGTGAACACCGACGTGCCCTCCGGCAGATCGCTGACCTCGGTCGGTGCGATCCACTCATCCGTGTCCGTGTGCAGCCGGAAAGTGACGCTGATCGTCTTGGGCTGCGCATCGTCTGCGTTCACAGCCAGTGCCGCCGGCATGAGGCTCATGATCAGAACCAGCACCAGCAGCAGCGACAGAAACCGTTTTTTCATGTACGTTCCTCCTGAAACAAAAAAATTCTGCCCGCCGGGACCGGTGGACAGATACAGCAAAACCGGCTGAACAACGCATCCTGTTCAGCCCTGCAGCTTCCGGTTCCGGCGGAAATGCCTGCAGCCTTCGGGTATTCTGACTCATCCGCCGGACGGCGGCTTCACAGTGACCGACTCGCGGGGCCTTGCACCCCATTTCCCCTGCCGCCCGAAGCGGCGAAGGCTGCGCAATATGAAAAATCGCATCCAGTGTATCACAGTGCGCCGCCGTTGTAAATCCCTCTGCGGGCACGAAACCGGGCAAAAAAAATCTCCTCCCGGCGGTTAACGGGAGGAGATTTTTTACGTGCAGAAAACCACACGTTGGGGGGTGGTCACCGGGAGGCGGTTACTCCCGGAAACCAAGGAGAAAAAACAGAAATGAAAGATAGATAGCAAATAGAAAAGCGGTTTATCAGAGCTTGAGGTTTACAATGTCTCTGCCGAGGAGCACCGTGTACGCCCCGCCGATCACGAGTGCCAGCAGTCCCAGCAGCATCATGGCAGCCGAACCTGCGGGATATGTGCTCATGAAGGCAACAGCGACGATCTCGATCGCGAGAAACGCAACAAAAGCCAAAACGTTCAGCAAGATGTTTTTCATAACGAGTCCCTCCTGAAAGATTTGCTTCGGGGCGCTTCTGATCCCCTTTTACGATGCCAGAATAGCACAGAAAACGTGTGTTGTAAAATTCACAATTTCGAATGTTCTCTTTTTTGGTTTTGATGCAATTCAAAAAAATAATAAGGTGCTTTCGAAATTGTGATAAATAACTGTCAAACTGTTCCTGCTCCGTGTCGAATACCGGAAATAATGCTTGACGCAGGCCGGATTTGCGACGTATTATATGATTGAGAAAAAAACGGATCCAATTCGGGATAAGGAGGCATTGCCTATGGAACTTCGTTTGCTGACCACATTCCTAAAGGTCGCACAGCTGCAGAGCTTCTCCAAGGCCGCAGAATCTCTGGGATATTCCCAGTCCGCAGTTACGGTGCAGGTTCAGCAGCTTGAAAATGAGCTGGGCGTGCGTCTGTTCGATCGCATCGGCAAAACGGTGTCCATCACCCACTATGGGCAGGAGTTCATTCCCTATGCGCGCGATGTCGTGTCGGCTGCCGCGCGCGCCGTGTCGTTCACGGTCGAGGAGCGCGATCTGACCGGCACGCTGCGCATCGGCACGATCGAGTCGATCATGACGGCCAGCTTCGGAGAGATCCTGCCGCTGTATCATGAGCACTGTCCGCGCGTGAACACGCAGCTGATCGAAGGCGACACGAAGACGCTGTCGGATATGCTCATGCACAATGAGGTCGACCTGATCTATACGCTCGACGATATGGGCTACGACGCGCAGCGCGTCAAACTCTTTGAATGCCCGCAGGATATCGTCATCGTCGCCAGCCCCAAGCACCGCTTCGCCGCGGCAAAACAGCTCAAGCTGGCAGACCTCGTGGACGAGCCGTTCGTGCTCATGCCGCAGTCCAACAGCTACCGCCACCAGTTCGATGTGGAGCTGGCGCACCAGAAGCTGACGATCCGTCCGTTCCTGGAGCTGGAGAGCACGAGCATGGTCATGCAGCTGCTCGAGCACAGCCCGTACCTGTCCGTGCTGCCGCGCTACACGGCGCGCCGCCGCGCGGAAGAGGGCCGACTCGCCATTTTGCCGGTCACGGACTGCCACATGGAGCAGTGGAGCCAGCTGGTGCACCACCGCGACAAGGTGCTCACGCCGCAGATCCGCGCCATGGTCTCCGTTATCGCGCAGGTCGAAAACATCGCGCTGCACCTCGGGGACTGACGCGGCGCAAAAGAAAAAGAAAAATCGCCCCCATCGTTCGATGGGGGCGATTTGCTGTCTGTGAACAGAAACTCAGTCGGTCACGTACGGCAGGAGGGCGATCTGACGCGCTCTCTTGATGGCCTCGGTGAGCTCGCGCTGATGCATCGCGCAGGTACCGGTCGTGCGGCGCGGCAGGATCTTGCTGCGCTCGGACAGGAAGCGGCGAAGCTTCGCGGTGTCTTTGTAGTCGATATAAGTGCACTTGTCAACACAGAACTGGCAAACTTTTCTGCGTTTGCGGTTCTTGCTCTTATCTCTGTCAAAAGCCAAGACTGTAATCCTCCTTTATCAAAATCAGAACGGCAGGTCGCCGTCATCGTCGTCCAGCTCGGAAAACGCGCTGCCGCCCTGGGGGACATTGTCATATCCGCCATAGCTTCCGCGGTGAGCCGGTGCCGATGCACTCGGCGCTGCCGGGCGAGACGTATCGCCGCCGTCGCGGCGCTTGCTCTCGCCAAAGTAGACATTGTCCGCCACGACCTCCGCGCTGCGGCGCTTGCCGCCCTCACGGTCGGTCCAGTCGCGGATCTGCAGGCGGCCGCTCACAACGGCCATGCTGCCCTTGGTGAAGTACTTGGAGACGAACTCCGCCGTGCTTCTCCACGCGACAATGTCGATGAAGTCCGTCTGCCGCTCGCCGCCGTCACGACCGCCGAAATCACGGTCGACCGCAAGCGAAAACGACGCCACGGGGATCTGGGACTGGGTATAACGAAGCTCGGGGTCACGGGTCAGACGGCCCATGAGCACAATGTGATTCAGCATTGCCGCGCCTCCTTATTCCGGGCGACGGGTGATCAGGGAGCGGAGAATACCGTCCGTGATGCCCAGCACACGATCCAGCTCAGCCGGGAAATCCGGGCCGCTGGTGAACTTGACGAGCACGTAGTAGCCCTCGGAAATGTAGTTGATCTCGTAAGCGAGCTTGCGCTTACCCATCTCCTCCATCTCCTCCAGCGTGCCGTTCTGCTCGACAAGCGCCTTGAACTTCTCGACGACTGCTGCAGTCTCTTCCTCCGACAGGTTGGGGTTGATGATGTACATCAGTTCGTACTTTTCGGTGGTTTTTGCCATTTCAGTTGCACCTCCTTCTGGTCTGATGGCCCTCATCTCAAATGAGAGCAAGGATCACCTGTGTCAGCACACAGGCCATATTATTATACCTGAAAATATGGGAAAGTCAATCTTTTTTTGCACTTTCCGGTGTGTCGAGCACGTGCACGTTCATCTGCGGATAGGACATGGACACGCCGTGGGCATCAAACGCCGCGCCGACGGCCTCCATGAGGTCGTAGTACACCGTCCAGTAATCGGCCGTCTTGCACCAGACCCGCACGACGTAGTCGATATTGCTCTCGCCGTACCCCGCCACGCGCACAAACGGCGCGGGCTCCGGCAGGATGCCGGGCACGAGCGAGACGGCATTGTGCAGCGCCGCCTTCACCTGCTCCGGACGGCAGGTATAGTCCGCGCCGAAAGTGAGATCCACGCGCCGCTGCGGCTCACGGTTGTAGTTGACGATCTTGGACGCCGACAGGTCACTGTTCGGCACATAGATGTCCTTATTGTCGATCGTGCACAGCTGCGTGTAGATCAGGCCGATGTCGCGCACCGTGCCGCTGACATTGCCGGCCTCGATGAAATCGCCGTCCTCAAACGGCCGTGTGAGCAGGATGATGATACCGCTCATGGCATTCGAGAGGCAGTTTTGCACCGAGAGCGACAGAGCCAGACCGAGCAGGCTGAACACAGCCAGCAGTGCTGTGACATTAAAGCCGAGGCTGTCGGCCACGATGAGGATCGCCATGAATTCCAGCGTGATCTTGAGCACCTTGAGAATGAACCTGCTCAGGCTCTCGGACAGGCGCGAGTGCGACGATATGCGCCGCGCAATGCGCATGATGATCCAGATGCAGACAATGCAGATCACGAGCGTGATGGCGGAGGTGATGAGCTTTTCCAGTGTGAGACTGCCGAGGCTGAAGCCGATGGCTTTGTTCACGTCCTCGATGCTGTCTTTTGTCGATTCGAGCGCGCTCTGATAGGTGTCCGTATTCAAATGGCGGTCTCCCCTTTCGTGAATGATCTGATGTTCAGTATACGCCATACCCCGCCGGTTTTCAACACGTTCCGTCAGGCGGCATCCTGGGCAGGGGCCTCAGAAAGGAGCGTGCCTGTTTGCGCAAAAAGCGCAAACAGGCGGGGCTGAAATCAGCCCCGCCTGCGTGGGTGGAAGATGGTTTATGCCTCGTCGTAGAGCTTCTTGAGCTTGAGCAGGTGCTCGTAGCGCTTCTTTGCGTTGGCCTCGGACTTGGCAAACAGCTCCTCGGCACGATCCGGGAACTCGTTGGTCAGGCGGGCGTAACGTGCCTCGTTCATGAGGAAGTCACGGTAGCCGTCGGCCGGCTCCTTGCTGTCGAGCGCGAAGGGCTTCTCGGCGGACGGATCGTAGCGGAACAGATTCCAGTAGCCGCAGTCGACCGCGCGCTTCATCTCGCCCTGGCAGTTGGTCATGCCGCCCTTCTTGATGCTGTG
>ENA-UESJ01001571-UESJ01001571.1-human-gut-metagenome-genome-assembly--contig:-NODE-1571-length-10429-cov-13.845151_pt1 | contig 10429 bp, 7 predicted proteins | sample MGYA00243000_ERZ508001 | MGnify/ENA primary metagenome ERZ508001 (study PRJEB26167, sample SAMN06115479) | human gut metagenome | host: Homo sapiens | place: China:Chongqing | collected 2015-03-03... | reverse complement strand
CGCCGACGAATATCCTCATTCACCGCTATGGCATACGAACTGCCCAATCCCGGCATATTGAAAGCCTTGCTGGGAGCCATAAAAGTAAGAGAATTCTGTGCGGCAGCCTCGGACACCGTGGCGAAAGGATGATGCTTATAAGGGGGTAAGGTAAGATCCGCGTGTATCTCGTCGGAAACGACCATAGTCCCGCTCTCTTTACAAATATCCGCTATCCGACGCAGTTCTTCGACCGTCCATACACGTCCGCCCGGATTATGGGGATTACAAAGGATAAGCAACCTGCATCCCCGGATATCCTTAGAGAAACGCTCAAAATCAATATGATAATGCCCGTCGTACAAATCGAGCGGAGAATAGACCACTTCGCGTCCCAAGCGTTCGGTCACCAGAAAAAAAGGATGGTACACCGGAGTCATTACCATTACCTTGTCGCCCGGTTTGGTAAAGCATTGCAGCGCAAAGGCCTGCCCGCGTACAATTCCGGGAACAAACGTCAGCATATCACGCGTAACATCCCACTGGTGACGCTTGTGCAACCAACTGCAAATAGAGGTATACCACTCCTCACAGGCAAAAGTATATCCCAAAACCTCGTGGTCGAGACGACGGCGCAACGCATCCATCACAAAAGGCGGCGTACGGAAATCCATATCGGCCACCCACATGGGAAGCAAATCTTTACGTCCCCACACATTCTCCACGCCGTCCCATTTTACGGAGTCCGTACCACGGCGTTCAATCACTTCATCAAAATTATACTTCATAAGGTTCAAGCTATTTTAATTGAGTTTCCGAGTTTAACGACAGTATATAAAATTATTCGCAAAAGTACGAAATATCTTTGCTTTTGAGTAAATTTGCCAACCAATTTAAAAGAGACATTTATGATTAAAGCCCTGTTTTTTGACATCGACGGTACACTGGTGAGCTTCAAGACCCACCAGATTCCCGTTTCCACCATCGAAGCGCTGGAAGCCGCCAAAGCCAAAGGCATACAGATATTCATTTCTACCGGACGTCCGCGTGTCATCATCAATAACCTCGCCGCCCTGCAGGAACGGAAACTGATAGACGGCTACATCACCATGAACGGTGCCTATTGTTTTGTGGACGATACCGTTATCTACAAAAGTCCCATACCGGCAGCCGAAGTCGATGCACTGACAGGCTTCTGTCACGAGCGCAATCTCCCCTGCATACTGGTGGGCGAACACGATATTTGCGTCAATCAGCCGGGCGAACTCGTAACAGAGATATTCAACAGACAACTCAAAACAGACCCCATCCCACCCAAACCCTATACAGACAACCATTCGGACAAGGAGTACTACCAACTGACGCCCTTTATCGATATTGAAGAAGAACAACTCCTGCTGCCTTCCATTCCCAACTGCGAAATGGGACGCTGGCATCCGGCATTTGTAGATGTCACCGCCAAAGGAAATACCAAACAACGCGGCATCGACGAGATAATCCGGCATTTCGGCATCCGTCTGGAAGAAACGATGGCTTTCGGCGACGGTGGAAACGATATCAGCATGTTGCGTCATGCAGGCATCGGAGTGGCTATGGGCAATGCCAAAGACGATGTTAAAGCCGCAGCCGGTTACGTCACTACGAGCGTTGACGACAACGGCATAGCCAATGCACTAAAACAATACGGAATAATCGAAAGTTGAGGGTTGAAAGCCAGCTATGCATATGTCCTTCGTACCCGACACTCAGAACAAGGAGTTTCAAGATGCCTTGAACCTCATACAGTACACCCGCCAGTCTGTTTTCCTGACGGGGAAAGCGGGTACGGGAAAGTCTACCTTTCTCCGGTATATCTGCGAACATACCAAGAAGAAACACGTTGTGCTGGCTCCTACAGGAATTGCCGCCATCAATGCGGGGGGAAGCACACTGCACAGTTTCTTCAAACTGCCGTTTTATCCTCTGCTGCCCGATGACCCCAATTTCAGCTTGCAACGAGGACGCATCCACGAATTCTTTAAATACACCAAACCTCACCGCAAGCTGCTTGAAGAACTGGAGCTGGTTATCATCGACGAGATTTCCATGGTACGGGCAGATATCATCGATGCCGTCGACCGTATTTTGCGGGTTTACTCACGCAACCTCAGGGAGCCTTTCGGCGGAAAACAAATCCTGCTGGTGGGCGATGTATTCCAGTTGGAACCCGTAGTGAAAGGGGATGAACGGGAAATACTGAACCGTTTTTATCCTACCCCTTATTTCTTCTCTGCAAGAGTATTCGGACAGATAGACCTCGTGTCCATTGAACTGCAAACCGTCTACCGCCAGACCGACAAGGTATTTGTCAACGTACTGGACCATATACGGAGCAATACAGTAGGCGCTGCCGACCTGCAACTGCTCAATACCCGCTACGGTACACAGATAGAACAGTCCGAAGCCGATATGTACATCACCCTCGCCACCCGCCGCGATAATGTGGATTATATCAATGACAAAAAACTTGCCGAGCTTCCGGGAGACCCCGTTACGTTTCATGGTGAAATCATGGGCGACTTTCCCGAAAGCAGCCTTCCCACCTCTCAGGAACTGGTACTCAAACCGGGCGCTCAAATCATTTTCATTAAAAACGATTTCGACCGCCGGTGGGTAAACGGTACAATCGGCATTGTCAGCGGATTCGACCCTATTGAAGAAACACTCTACATCATTACCGACGACGGCAAGGAATGTGATGTGAAACGGGAGTCCTGGCGGAATATCCGCTACAAATACAACGAAGAAAAAAAACAGATTGAGGAAGAGGAATTAGGAACTTTTACCCAATATCCTGTACGACTGGCATGGGCCATCACTGTCCATAAAAGCCAGGGACTGACTTTCAGCCGGGTAGTCATCGACTTCACCGGTGGCGTATTTGCCGGTGGACAAGCATACGTGGCACTCAGCCGGTGCACATCGCTGGAAGGAATACAACTGAAAAAGCCCGTCAGCCGCGCCGATGTATTCGTACGTCCCGAAATTGTAGGATTCGCCCAACGCTTCAACAACCGCCAGGCCATTGACCGTGCCTTGAAGCAGGCACAGGCAGATGTGCAATATGTAGCGGCAGCCAAAGCCTTCGACCAGGGAGACTTCGAGACTTTCCTCAATGAATTCTTCAAGGCCATCCATTCCCGTTATGACATCGAGAAACCCGTAGTGCAACGTCTTATCCGCAAAAGGCTGAATATCATCAACCGGCTGAAAGCGGAGAACGCCTGCCTGAAACAAGACATGGAAAAACAGCGGAAGCGCCTGCAAGACTACGCCCGCGAATATTATGCCATGGGGAACGAGTGCATCACCCAAGCCCGCGACGCCCGTGCCGCCCTTGCCAATTATGACAAAGCTTTGGAGCTTTATCCCGAATACACGGATGCCTGGGTGCGAAAAGGCGTCACCCTCTTCAACGAAAACCAATACCAGGAAGCCGAAGAATGCCTGAACCGTGCCGTACGCTTGCGCCCCGCCGAATTCAAAACCGTGTACAACCGTGGAAAGTTGCGGCTTAAACTCGGAAACATTGAAGGTGCCATAGCCGACCTGGACAAAGCCACCACCCTAAAGCCCGAACATGCCGGGGCTCACGAACTCTTCGGGGACGCTTTGATGCAAGCCGGAAAAGAGGTTGAAGCAGCCTTGCAATGGCGATTGGCGGAAGAACTCCGCAAAAAGCGCTCCTCAAAATAAAATCCATCCTTATACATTTGATTTCAAGAAACTTATTATTACTTTTGTAATATACTTTTAAACCAAGTCCGACAATATCATGCTTCTGAAACTTTATGAAAAGAACAACAACCCGGCAGATTTGCAACAAGTAATCGACATTCTGAACGACGGGGGCATCATCATCTACCCCACCGACACCATGTATGCCATCGGCTGCCACGGACTGAAGGAACGTGCGATAGAACGTATCTGCCAGCTCAAAAATACCGACCCCAAGAAGAACAACCTTTCCATCATCTGCTACGACCTGAGCAGTATCAGCGAATATGCCAAGTTCGACAACAACACGTTTAAATTAATGAAGCGCAACCTTCCGGGCGCTTTCACCTTTATCTTAAACGGCACAGTCCGTCTGCCGAAGATATTCCGCAACCGGAAAGAAGTAGGAATCCGTATGCCCGACCATCCGATAATACAGGAGCTGGCACGCCTGCTGGATGCCCCTATCATGACCGCCACACTCCCCCATAACGAAAACGAAGACATTGAATACTGCACCGACCCCGAACTGATTGATGAGAAGTTCGGCAATATCGTCGACCTGGTTATCGACGGTGGAATAGGTGGCATAGAGGGTTCCACAGTAGTGGACTGCACCGGTGGCGAGGCAGAAATCGTACGCCAGGGAAAAGGCTGGCTGGACGAAGGATAAAATTCAATCTCCGCATATTCCTCAAAAACATTTCCGGCTCTTATAATGTTTCTTTTTCAAAGAAACAACATATTCTATGAGTACAAAAGAGCAATACTGGAAATATTCATTGATTACCATCATTATCGGGTTGGGGATTATCCTCGCCAGGCAAATCACTCCCTTCTTAGGAGGTCTGTTGGGTGCATTGACCATCTATATACTGGTCAGGCGCCAGATGATTTATCTGTCCGAAAAGCGAAAGATAAAACGGAGCATAGCTGCCACCGTCATTACGGCAGAAGCCATTTTATGCTTTCTCGTTCCTTTGGCATTGGTAGTATGGCTGGCGGTAGTAAACCTGCAGAACATCAACCTTGATCCGCAGGCAGTCATTGCACCTTTTGAAGAAGCCGCCTCCATTATCAAGGCCAGAACCGGATACAATGTACTAAGCGGAAACAGCCTTTCATTCTTCATTTCATCCCTTCCACGCATCGGACAGACATTAATGGGAGGCATCAGCAGCTTCATCGTCAACATGTTTGTACTGGTATTTGTCCTCTACTTCATGCTGATAGGCGGAAAGAAAATGGAGCAATATGTCAACGAACTTCTTCCTTTCAATGAAACCAACACACAGGAGATAGTACACGAAATCAATATGATTGTCCGTTCCAATGCCATCGACATACCTTTGCTTGCCGTAATACAAGGCGGAGTAGCCATGCTCGGCTATTGGATATTCGATGCTCCCAACATTCTGTTTTCAGGCTTTCTTACAGGTTTTGCCAGTATCATACCCATGGCAGGTACGGCATTGGTATGGATTCCCATAGCCATATACATGGCACTTATCGGCAACTGGTTCCAAGCAATCGGACTGGTCATATTCGGTTCCCTTGTCATCTCGCAACTCGATAATCTGATACGTTTCGTCATCCAAAAGAAAATGGCCGATATTCATCCGCTCATCACTGTCTTCGGAGTTGTTATCGGCCTCTCCCTTTTTGGATTTATGGGGGTCATATTCGGCCCGTTACTACTTTCCCTGTTCTTTCTCTTTGTCAATATGTTCAAAAAAGGATATCTGGACGGAGCAAAATAAATCGCTCCTAAGGTGTAAACAGAACAAAGCACCGGACTCCCCCGAAAGCCTCATAACCGACTTTGGGATGGCAGTCCGATGCCTTGCATATCAGAAGAGTCCGGCTGAATACAACGTACCTCTACGGAAAACGTTTACTTCCGGCCGGTTTCCTCATTGTATTCCGATGTTATGACGTACCGGAGTCAGGATAAACGTAAATTCATAATCAGCATAAGGCACCTGATACTCAGGACGGGCTATGCGTCCCCAACTATCCTCGCATCCCAAACCGGCTTGAACCTTATCAATGCAGAAGTTTGTCAAATCCGCCTCTTCCACCTCCTGAGAGTGTCCCTGGCGCTTGCTCCAGCCTTCATCCAAAGATTCAATCGTATAGTGTAAAGCCGATGCGGAGAACGGAGCGGCAGCAACTGCCTCTATACCGTTACCGGCTGCATCCAGCATCTTCCACCAGCGGATATCCGTCTTTGTGCCATTCTCCTGCGGACGGATATACGGATAGAACTGCTCCGATACGCTCTGCCGATAGATACCGAGGTCGGTACAATGGTTACGGTCTGCATAGTTCTCCACCGGACCACGGCCGTAGTATTCTACAGTTTCAAAGCTGCGGGGCATAGGCATCTGCATGCCGAAACGGAAGAGGTTGGCTACTTTGGCATTCTTATCGGCAACCATCTTTTGAGTGATTTTAACAGCACCACTGTCGTTGATAACATATGTCAGACTTAACTCCGCCGATGCTTCCGGCAGTTTATAAGCCGCTTCCACAATCACTTGTCCGTTCTCGGTGTGCTGACTGAAAGAAGTCAGTTTTATCTCCGGATTCTTCCAGACAGCATATTTACGTTGCAGGTTAGCGCCGAAATCATTGTCGGTAGGAGCACGCCAGAAGTTGGGCGTAAGCGCCTCACCTTCCTTAATCATATCCAAACCGTTCACTTCGTATTTGGTCAGGTAACCGGTATGCCTGTTGAACTCCACACGGAAGGCCTCACTGGAGACAATAAGATAGTTGCAGTCATTCTCCTGTATCACGGGAGCGACCACTTCCACGTTGCTCAATTCCGTGTTCTTCAAATCCATTGCAGGAGCCTGATAGGCATTCAGCGTCAATTGGTCTTTAGCGACAATATGCCCTGCCGGAAGCAGACCTTCACGTTCCTTCAATTTATAAGACACGTTAAGCAACCACTCGGCACACTGGCAGACAGTTCCCAAATCCAGTTTGACTTTAGCAGTCTGCTGCGGAGCTACATTCAGGTCATCCACACGACCGCTGCGCATCACCTTGCCGTCTTTCAGCATTTCCCACTCCAGATAACAGCCCGAAAGGTCACGGAAGAAGTTTTCGTTGAATACATTAATTTCTCCACGCTGCAAATCGGCCGGAGTTGTCCAGATATTCTGATAGATACGTCCTACCTCGTACATATGGGGATTGGGTATGCGGTCGGGACTGACAAGACCGTTGTTACAGAAATTGACATCGCTGGCATCAAAGCGGTTGAAGTCACCGCCATAGGCATAAATCATCTTACCGTTCTTACCGGTCCAACGTACGGACTGGTCTACAAAATCCCAAATGAAGCCACCCTGATATTTGGGATATTTGCGAATCATATCCCAATATTCTTTGAAGCCGCCTTCCGAATTACCCATGGCATGCGCATACTCACACTGAATGAGAGGTCTGTTCATAGAATCATCCTCACAATATTTCAGACAATCGTTATATCCATAATACATCGGACAGAATATATCGGTCTTTCCTGTCTTTCCGGCCTGTTCGTATTGCACGGCACGGCTCGGGTCTTCCGCTTTCACCCAGTCATAAGCCGCTTCAAAGTTAGACCCATAACCGGCTTCATTACCCAATGACCAGAAAATGATGCTCGGATGGTTGAAACTGCGCTGTACATTACGCTGATTACGCTCCATATGAGCTTTCTTGTAATCGGCACGTTTGGCAAGAGTGGATTCTCCATACCCCATTCCGTGAGACTCGATATTGGCTTCCGCTACCACATAAATACCGTATTGGTCGCACAAGTCATACCACAGATTATTATCGGGATAGTGGCAGGTACGCACCGCATTCAGATTGAACTGCTTCATAAGCTGAATATCCTGAATCATACGCTCACGGGAAACGACATAACCGTAATCAGGATCCATTTCGTGACGGTTGGCTCCCTTGAACAGGACAGGCTTGCCGTTTACCAATACCTGCGCATTCTTCAGTTCAATTTTACGGAAACCCACTTTTATGGGAATAACCTCGCCACTGCCTTGCAAAGCAGCACGTAATGTATAAAGATACGGAGTTTCCGCTGTCCATTTGTGCGGATTGTCAAGGTTCATTACAGCAACCCCGTTACCGCGTACAGTTGCCGTTGCCACCTGCTTACCTTCGGCATCCAATAGCTCCAAGGCGGTATTACCGTTACCTTTCAGACTGACTTCCACACGCAAAGAGCCGTTTTTGTAGTCAGCATCCAAATCCGGAGTGACACGGACATCCTCGATACGTTTCTTATCGCGGGCATACAGATAGCAGTCGCGTCCCACTCCGCTATAACGGAAGAAATCCTGATCTTCAAGATATGTACCGTCGCACCAGCGGAACACCTGAAAAGCTATCAGGTTCTTCTGTCCCGGTTTCAGGTAAGAGGTGAGGTCGAATTCTGCCTCCAGTTTGCTATCCTCGCTGTAACCTACATACTTACCGTTCACCCACAGGTACATATTGGAAGTCACCGAACCGAAATGAGCTATAATGTCCTTACCTTTCCAGGTAGCAGGCACTACAATCTCCCGGCGGTATGAACCGACATGATTGTCCACAACAGGCACTTGCGGCGGATTATTCTTGAACTGATTGCGCCAGGCATAACCTACATTCACGTAAATAGGATCTCCAAAGCCATTCAGCTCCCAAACACCGGGAACAGGCATATCGCACCAGCCTTTATCATTGAACCCCGGCTTCCAGAAATCAACGGGGCGGGCGTCTGCATCTTTCACCCAAAAGAATTTCCAAGTACCGTTTAAGGTCATAAAACGGGAAGAGTGCTCTTTAACTCCCGTCTGTGCCACGCCTTCCGATTCGTAAGCAAAATAATTGGTGTGCATCGGGGCACGGTTCACAGCATTCAGTTCCGGATTTTGCCATTCGGTAAAAGACTGCGCGTTTGCCATCACAGCCAGGGCAGTAAATAATCCGGCAACAATTCGTTTTTTCATGATATCTATTTATTCAGGTTTGTATGCTGCAAAGATAAAAACTACAAATCAAAACCCAACCGGGTTTTAAGTCAAAAAAAGTATACTTATCTTTATAAATACATGCTCTATAATTTTCAATTTACCGGTATAGAGCATCATACACCCATCTTAAACATAGAAAAAAATGTGTGTCAAAACTAAAATTCGCTTATTATTTGTTTCTTTATTAAGCACGGAACTACACGGAAGGCACGGATTTCACGGAAAAAGAATAAAGAAAATCCGTGAAATCCGTGCCTAAAAGAAATCATCAAGTGTATTTCTCCATTTGCATCATACCGGACAGCAAGTTTGTACATCAGCCTATAACCGGTTTCCCTTCCTGCAATCTCTTCAACCGTAACAACGCTTCTATATAATAATAATCCGCATAGATAATGGAAGCATCTACTTCCGACTTCGCCGGCCAATGTCCTGTAGAGTGAAGCAGAAATGCCGGGCTTGCCTCACCGCATTGATAATTTTCCGTACTCAAACTCTTCAGCATTTTCATCGCCGCATCCTTATACCGCTCTCCTTTGTCACCAGGCAGATAAGTGGAAAGTTCCAGCAATGCGGAAGCCACTACGCAGGCAGCCGAAGCATCACGGGGAGCATCGGGTATTGCGGGATCGTTGAAATCCCAATAAGGAACATAGTCTTCCGGAAGTTTTTCCAAATATACATCCGTTACTTTCTGCACAAAATCCAAGTAACGACAATCTTTGGTTTCACGATAAACTACCGTATATCCATAGATAGCCCATGCCTGACCGCGTGCCCACATGCTACTGTCGGCATATCCCTGATGTGTAACCCCTTTGACGAAATCACCGGTCAACGTATCGTAAACGGCTACATGATAAGAGGTATAATCAGGCCGGAAATGATACTTCATCGTCTTATCGGCATGCGAAATGGCAATGTCCGCCAGATAAGGGTTCCCCCCGTTCTTTGCCGCCCAAAACAGCATTTCCAGATTTATCATATTATCCATGATTGTGTTGTGCCCGCCAAACAATTCTACATTGCGGGGCCAAGACAGCATTGTACCCACTTGCGGTTTGAACAATGTAGCCAATGTATCCGCCGTATCCAGAATCACCTGTTTGTAAGCCGGATTTTGTGTCAGACGATAACCGTTGCCGTAACTGCAAAAGATAAGGAATCCTAAATCATGGTCGAATGCGGGTGTTTTGGAAAGGAACTCCAAAGAAGCGGTAAACTTCTCCGCTTCCTCTTTTATCCGCTTGTCACCGCTATATTCGTAATCATACCACAGCACACCGGGCCAAAAACCGGCACACCATTCCTCTTTCGCTGCCTTACGGCAGTTCCAATCGCTTTGACCATTCAGTATATTGCGGGGCATCATGGTATAGTCCACCGCACCATTTGCATCATGCAATCGATTTAAGGTACGCTCTACCTGGCGATTACAATAGTCCAACGCCTCGTCAACGCGAAACTTATTTTCTGTAGTAGTACAGGCAGCTAACAGGCATATGCCCAAAGCTGCCAACAGAGCTTTTGTCTTCATATCCGATTTTATTCTATTATTTCTCAACATGGAACCAGTCGGCGTCCACCCAACCGCGTTCTTTACCGTAAGGAGCCGTACTGAACAATCCTACCTTAGCTCCTATCCATTTTCCCTGACGGGC
>ENA-UESJ01001568-UESJ01001568.1-human-gut-metagenome-genome-assembly--contig:-NODE-1568-length-10450-cov-3.962402_pt1 | contig 10450 bp, 10 predicted proteins | sample MGYA00243000_ERZ508001 | MGnify/ENA primary metagenome ERZ508001 (study PRJEB26167, sample SAMN06115479) | human gut metagenome | host: Homo sapiens | place: China:Chongqing | collected 2015-03-03... | reverse complement strand
ACAAAGAAACAGGGCGTTATGACTCTAAATATGACGGACCAGACGGAGAATATCGGAGAAAGAAAAATTTTGGCCTGACCCGCAGTATCGGTGTCGCCAGAGTGTATGATTCACGCGATAATATTTATGATCCGCATGAAGGCAAAAGAAATGCCTATACGATCGAATATGCTGGTTTAGGCGGCGATTTTGACTTTACGAAATACTCTGTTGATTATCGTTATTACTATCGTCAGGGCGCAGCTGTGTCATCGCCTTTTGAATCTGCTCGTTCTGGATGCGGATTTTACGGATAAACGGTGACAGCTCGTCATAAACCGTCGATTCATCCGGATGATCTAAGTCAATCGCTTCTAACGGTGTTGTAATCTGTTTCGATAAGCGGTAGGCAAGAATCGCGGAGAATTCAACACCGAGCAGTAATACGAGAATAATCGGAAGCAGCACCTTCATCAAAAGTGCCGGCACCGATTTACGGACTACGGAGACACGGACTACACTTCCGTCCGCAATACGGATGGCATGATAGATTGTCTCCTCGGAAAGTGTCTTCGAATATCTTACACTTGTGCCTGCCGAAGACGTCATTGCCTGTTTGATTTCTGTACGATTTTTGTGATTTTCCATCGTATGGGGGTCGGCTTTGTTGTCATAAAGAACTGTTCCGTCCGCCGCAACCCATGTGATACGCTTTTCATTCTCATTCAAATCGGTGAGAAAATCCAGCCCGGATAGGTTCACCCCCTCCGCAATATAGCCTGCCGCCTGATTCAGGGAGGAAACGTATTGTTTGTTGAAATAGCTGTATAAAACACCGATGATGGATACGCCACATAGAACGACCAAAAGCAAGATGATTAAAATTGTATTCTTGAATATCTTCTTTTTCATTTTAATCTCCGATCTTGTAGCCGACACCGCGGACCGTTTCAATCATATTCCCGGCTTCCTTTAATTTCATCCGGAGGCTTCGTATATGGACATCAACCGTACGGCTTTCCCCATCGAATTCATATCCCCAGATGCGGTTTAGCAGCTGGTCACGTGTAAACACCTGTCCCTGGTTTTCCATAAACAGATGCAGAAGTTCAAACTCTTTCAATGTAAGATTGATGCGCTCTCCATCCACTAAAACAATGTGGCGCTTGGTATCTAAGGCTATGCTTCCGGCAATAAGCTTCTCACCGTCATCGGTCGTATCTGCACGGTTTTCTGTCCGGCGAAGCAAAGCTTTGATTCTCGCAACTAACTCCATAATGCCAAACGGCTTCGGTACGTAATCATCCGCTCCGCTGTCAAGCCCCAGTACTTTGTCGTATTCACTATCCTTTGCAGTTAACATAATGACCGGAACCTCTTTGGTATCAGCATGTTCCCGGAGCTTTTTCAAGACAGATAGTCCATCCTCCTCCGGCAGCATGATATCAAGCAGAATCAGGGACGGAAGTGTTTCTTCCATCCCTGCCCAGAATTCCGATGGACGTTCAAAGCCTTTTGCTTCCAAATCCATGTGACATAATGTGTAAACTACAAATTCACGTATGCTATTGTCATCTTCTAAAACATAAATCATTTTATATATGCTCTCCTGTGATTGAATAATAAACCCATTCCGCAACATTCGTTGCATGGTCTCCTATTCTTTCATAATACTTTGCAATCATGATAATGTCTATATAAAATTCGCCATCTTCTGCTTTTTTTCCGATCTCTTTAATGAGACGTTTCTTTACCGAATCAAATAATGCATCGACTTTATCATCCGCCTGGATTACAGTGATTGCCAGATCCTTGTCTTTTTTGACATATGCCTCCACAGCATTTGACAGCATATCTTTCGCAGCACCTGACATTTCTTCAAGGTCTTTAAAATCCTTTAAGTCATAAGAAGTTGTGAAACGGATCATATCCGCAATATCGGCACATTGATCACCGATCCGTTCGAGATCAGATATAAGCTTTAATGCAGCTGATACAAAACGGAAATCCGATGCGACCGGCTGCTGCTTTAAAAGCAGGCTCATACAGATATGCTCGATATTATGCTCGCTTTTATCGATCTCTTCTTCGACTGCATGGGATTTCGATGTGTATTTGGCATCGCCACTAAAGAGTGCCTTCGTAGTGCCCGCGATCACCTTCTCGCAAAGTGCACCCATACGGATTAGTTCGACATTCAGATTCTCTAATTGCTTCTCGTATTCATTTCTCATAATTCATCAACCAAACCTTCCTGTGATATAATCCTCTGTCCGCTTGTCACTTGGATTTGCGAACAGTTTCTCTGTATTGTCAAACTCCACAACTTCTCCGAGCAGGAAAAATGCTGTATTATCTGAGATACGTGCAGCCTGCTGCATATTATGTGTTACCATGATGATTGTATATTTATCTTTCAGATCAACTGCCAGATCCTCAATCTTTGAGGTGGAAATCGGATCGAGGGCAGATGTCGGCTCATCCATCAAAAGCACATCCGGTTCTACTGCAAGTGCACGCGCAATGCACAGACGCTGCTGCTGTCCACCTGACATACCGAGCGCGCTTTTCTTCAGACGGTCTTTGACTTCATCCCAGATAGCAGCCTGCTTTAAGGAACGTTCCACAATTTCATCTAATTCCGCCTTTTTATGGATTCCGTGTGTACGCGGTCCATATGCAATATTGTCGTAGATGCTCATCGGAAACGGATTTGGTTTCTGAAACACCATGCCGACGCGCTTGCGCAATGTATTGACATCCATTCCTTTGTATATATTTTCGCCATCGAGTGTTACCTCACCTGTGATCTTACAGCCCTCGACCAGATCATTCATTCGATTCAGGCTTTTTAAGAGTGTGGATTTTCCACAGCCGGATGGACCGATGAATGCAGTGATCTTGGTCGATGGAATGTCCAAGTTGATATCTTTTAACGCATGGAAATCACTGTAATATAAATCCATGTCCTTTATTTTAAAATTACCCATTTTTTCCTCCAAATTCCAGTACTTATTTTGCCTGCAGTTTTTTGGCAAGCTTTCCGGATGCTGCATTGATTATGACAACCATTACAAGCAGCACAACTGCGGTTGCATATGCCTGTTTTGTGTAGAGTCCTTCCGAAAGCAGCTTATACATATGAACAGCCAGTGTACATCCGGAATCAAATAAGCTCTTTGGTATCTCGGCAGTTGTACCGGATGTAAAGATTAAAGCTGCCGTCTCGCCGACGATACGTCCGATTGCCAGGATAACTCCGGATAAAATACCGGGTACCGCAGATGGAAGTACAACCTTAAATATCGTCCGCAGTCTGCCGGCTCCAAGTCCGAAGCTTCCTTCCCGGTAAGAATCCGGTACGCTTAAGAGCGCTTCTTCTGTCGTACGCATAATGGTTGGAAGTACCATAATGGAAAGTGTAAGCGCACCACCGAAGAATGAAAGTCCCCAGCCAAATGCGATCACAAACATCAGATATCCGAACAGACCATAGACAATGGAAGGGATACCGGATAATGTCTCGGTTGTGATTCTGACAATACTCACAAGTTTATTTCCGCGCTTGGCATATTCTACCAAATAAATAGCAGAACAGATACCGATTGGTACTGCGATGAGCAGGGAAAGCGCTGTCATAAGAAATGTATTGATAATTGCAGGAAGCATCGATACATTTTCGGTTGTATATTTCCAGGCAAAAAGCTCCGGAGAAAGATTCATGATACCGTTTGCCAGAATATAGATGACAAGTGCGCCAAGCACACCAACCGTAATGACTGCAGATACCGTGACTGCCATCAGTAAAAACATGGAAAGCGGCCGTTTTTTGTATGCAGCGAGCTTATCCTTCCAGGTGACGACATTGATCGGCCTGATTGCTTCCATATCTGCCTTTGCTGCTACAGCTTGTTCACTCATGCCTATTTCGCCCCTTTCTTTTTCACAACTGAGAACAACAGATTAATAATCAGGATGAATACGAACAGAACCACACCGGTTGCGATCAATGCTTCTCTGTGCAAATCTGTTGCATATCCAAGTTCCAGCACAATATTCGATGTAAGTGTCCGCACACCGGCCAACAGGCTGTCCGGCATAACTGCATGGTTTCCGGCAATCATGATGACTGCCATTGTCTCACCGATCGCACGCCCGATTCCAAGAATAATGGCTGCAAGGATTCCGGATTTTGCTGCAGGGAGTACTGCCTTGAAGACACTTCTCTCATGCGTATCACCGAGTGCCAATGCTCCTTCGTAATAGCTTTCCGGAACCGCGCGGATTGCTGATTCCGATACACTGATGATGGTTGGCAGAATCATGATTCCAAGCAGGATGCAGGCGGTCAGAATGTTTTTACCGCTTCCGCCGAATGTATTCCGGATCATCGGCGTGATCACAACCAGACCGAAGAATCCATATACAATAGATGGAATACCTGCAAGCAGATCCACAGCCGGTTTCATAATCTTATGAAGCTTCGGTGGACAGAACTTTGCCATGAATACGGCACATAAAAGTCCGATTGGAACACCGATGATGATTGCACCTGCTGTCACATAGATACTGCCGATGATCATAGGGAAGATGCCGAATTTATTTGCACCCGGCATCCAGGTTTTACCAAATATAAAATTCACAAATCCAATCTGCCGGATGGCTGGTACGCCATTGGCAAACATGAACAGACATATCATGGCGACTGCCAGTATGGACATACAGGCAGCCACCAGGAATACGATATGCATTGTTCTTTCTTTTACTTTCGTCATAGTATGCCTCGTATTTTCTTTCTGATAAGTTTTTATCAAGCTATTACTTTACTTCTGACCACTTTGTGATAGAACCTGTGTAGATGCTCTTTACCTGATCACTTGTAAGACCATCGACATCGTTGTTCTTATTTACAACAACTGCGATACCATCAATTGCGATCACTGTTGGTGTAAGACCTGCACTAAGCTCGCTGTCCTTCAGCTCTCTGGATGCCATACCGATATCGCAGACACCTTCTGCCGCACTTGTCATACCTGTTGTAGAATCACTCTGCTGTACTTCAATCTGTACATCCGGATTGACTGCAACATATGCTTCCTTGAGCTTCTCCATAACCGGTGTTACGGAAGATGAACCTGCAATATTAATCTTACCCTTTACGCCTGCAGCCTTGAATGCACCTGCATTGCCCTGGCTGATATATCCTGCATCTTCAACAACCTTCTGTCCATCCTCGCTCAAGATGAAGTTGATGAAATCCTGTGTTACTTCGTTTGGTGTACCCTTTGTTGCAATGTTGAACGGACGGGATACCTTGTAGCTTCCGTTTGAGATATTATCAGCGGTTGCTTCTGCACATGTATTCTCAAATGCTCTGCCTAAATAATTGGGATGTTTTTCATAACCCAGCAGAAAAGGACTGCTCCCTCGGGCGTAGATGCGGCGGAGACTGTGAGATTTTCTTGGAAAGTGGTTGAGCCGCAGGGGCAACGCGAACACGATGTTCGCGTTAGCCGATAAGTGCCATGGATGGCAACGTAAAGGCGGCCCCGTCATGGTGAGAAGCACTTGGCCACTTTCCTTTAGAAAATCCACAGTTGTAGCTAGCATCCGAGTCCGGGGCAGGCAGCCCTTTCTGCGTGGATTTTACGGCAACCCTACGTTACGAGCCATGCACTCAATTCATAAATGTGTCGCAAAAGGCGCTCCACATTTATTTCATTGACGGCTGTCGCCGTATATAGTCAAAAACAAAAACAGCGACTTGTGAGCAAGCTCCCAGATCGCTGTTTCCGTTTTGACTTTTCATGGCTCGTAACTCTCAACATTCTATTTGTGTGCCCACCCGGAATCTGTTATACTATCTTTAATATGACATTTGTGAGGGAGAGAACTTTGATGGGTATACAACAGAAGGGCAGTAATCTTACGACGCTTTGCTATATAGAGCAGGGCGGCAGGTATCTGATGCTTCATCGAGTGAAAAAAGAAAATGACATAAATAAGGATAAGTGGATTGGAGTAGGCGGTCATTTTGAGGCAGGGGAAAGCCCAGAGGAATGTGTGCTCAGGGAAGTAAAAGAAGAGACGGGATATACACTGACTTCTTACCGGTTTCGAGGCCTGATCACATTTGTATGCGGTGAAGAATACGAGTATATGTGTCTCTATACGGCGGATGGATTCTCAGGAACTCCTGTGGAATGTGATGAAGGCACCTTGGAATGGGTCGATATGGACAGAATAGAAGAATTGAATCTTTGGGAGGGAGACAAGATTTTCTTCCGGTTACTGCGAGAGAACCGGCCATTTTTCTCCTTAAAATTGTCCTACGGAGATGACGGTATTCTTCGGGAGGCAATCTTGGATGGGAAACCCATGAAGGCAGGGTGCGACATTGAACTTCACTGATTTTACGGAAAAATATAACATTCAATTGAATGAACAACAGCTTCGGGCAGTGAGGGCAGTGGACGGCCCGGTGTTGCTGCTTGCGGTACCCGGCAGCGGTAAGACTACCGTGCTGGTCAGCAGACTGGGATATATGATCTATTGTCTGGGGATCCGGCCGGAATCCATTCTGACCGTAACTTATACTGTGGCTGCCACCGAGGATATGCGCAGAAGATTTGCTAAAATATTCGGGGAGGAAGATGCAAAGCGATTGGAATTCCGTACGATTAACGGAATTTCTCAGAAAGTATTGCAGTATTTTGCATACCGGACGCAGAAGACACCATTTCAGGTGGCAGATAAAGAAGCTTCCACCGCGGTTAGGCAGTCCTTTTGGGAAGTGACCGGAAAGTATGCTACGGAAAACGATATCAAAGAAACACAGCTGGAGATCACTTACGCGAAAAATATGCGTCTGACGCCGGAAGAAATCCGCGATATGGATACGGAAGTGGAAAAGTTCCCGGAGATTTTTCGGGCGTATAATGCGAAACTCAGACAGATGCAAATGATAGATTATGATGATCAGATGATCTATGCTCTGCGGATTCTCGAACAGTATCCGGAGGTGCTTGCGTATTTCAGAGAAAAATATCAGTATTTCTGTGTGGATGAGGCACAGGATACTTCGAAGATACAGCATGATATGATGGATCTGCTGGCGGCAAAAAGCAGAAATCTGTTCATGGTGGGGGATGAAGATCAGAGTATTTACGGGTTCCGGGCGGCATATCCAAGGGCACTGGTGGAATTCGAAAGCAGACATCCCGGGGCGCAGTTGCTGCTTATGGAGACGAATTACCGCAGCAGACAGGAGATTGTCCGGGCAGCGGATCAACTGATACAGAAAAACCGGAACCGCCATGCGAAGACCATGACCGCAGCCAGAGCAGCCGGTGGCTGTGTCACGGAGATCAGGGCAGTGTCCAGACAGGGACAATATAACTATCTGCTGAAAGTTGCGGAGGACTGTGAACAGGAGACAGCGGTACTGTACCGGAACAATGAGAGTGCACTTCCCATCATTGATATGTTGGAACGAAAGGGTCTGTCTTATCGGGTGAAAAATACGGATATGACCTTTTTCTCACATCCTGTCGTCAACGATATCTGTGATTTTATTCATTTGTCACTGGACCCATGGGACGGCGAGACTTTTTTGAGGATTTATTATAAAATGGGTGCCGGAATCAGCAAAAAGGCGGCAATGGAAGTGGTTGATGCCAATACCGGGAGAATGACATTGCTGGATATGGTCGCAGAGCAGGAGGATGTGTCCGTTTATACCAGAAAACAGTGCAGGGCGCTGGCAACGCACCTGGACAATATGAGGTATGAGACGGCAGGCAGGGCGATCTACCGGATCCTGAATTATATGGGATATCAGGAATTCATGGATAGCCACGGTATGGACAGTGGTAAAGCAGAGATCTTGAAAGTACTGGGAGACCGGGAGGAGAGTCTGTTTGATTTTCCGAAGAGATTACAGAAATTGCAGGAGATGATCCGGGAAGGATGTGGCGATCCGGAGAGCAAATTTATCCTGTCGACGATCCATTCCAGCAAAGGATTAGAATATACAAGGGTCTATCTGGCGGATATGCTGGCCGGAGTACTGCCGGCAGCGATCCCACCCGGAGGATGCAGACCGGACTCTCCGGAGGCAAATGCCTACGAAGAAGAGAGAAGGCTTTATTATGTAGGGATGACCCGTGCAAAGGAACAGCTTTATATATTTACTTTTGGACCGAATATGACTTCTGTGTTTTCCGGGGAAGTGTTGAAAAAGCCGAAGGAGCGACAGATCCTTCCGGAAAAAGCACAGAAAAACATACATAAAAATGTACAGAAAAAAGTACAGCAATTGTCTGCGCAGGAGGTGGAAAAATGTATTGAGGCATGTGTTACCGGTTGTAAGGTGCAGCATCGGAAATACGGAACCGGTGAGATCATATCAGGAGACGGCAGAATCGCGGAAATCTTGTTTTTGGGAGAAAACACGCCACGGAAGATTTCTCTTCCGATCGCATTTTCCGCGCAGATACTTACTTTAAAATAAAACAGTGAGGTTACCTATGTATACGATTGTAGTTGCAGATGATGAAGAAGAATTACGCAGAGCGATCATACGGAAAATTGATTGGGAAAGTATTGGGTTCCGTGTGGTGGGAGAAGCTGAAAACGGTATCGAAGCATTGGAGCTGGTGGAGCGGATGGAACCGGATCTTTTACTGACGGATATCCGGATGCCCTTTGTGTCGGGGATTGAACTGGCCAGACAGGTCAGAGAGGTGCGGCCTACCACACAGATTGCTTTCTTAAGCGGATTTGATGAATTTTCCTATGCACAACAGGCCATTCAGTACAACATTATCAGTTATATGCTGAAGCCCATTACTATGGCGGATCTGACGGAAGAACTGAAGAAGATCAAGCTTAAGATCGATGGCATTTTTGCGGAATTTGACACCAGAAAAAATGATAATCCCAATCTTCAGCAGTTTTTTCTACCGCTGCTATTGGATGATTATGTAAATTTCGACAGTGGAGAGAGAGAAGAGAAGCTGATCGAACAGGCGATCGCGAATGGATTCCTGAAGGACCGGAATAACTCGTTTGAGTATGCTGTACTGGCAATCTCGGTGGAAGACAGAGACGGACAGAACTGCACCCGGCCGGAGCTCGCACATTCGGCTGATATGATCCTGCAAAAATATATGAAGCATTACAGCTTTGCCATGGATGGGCGGATCATAACGATACTGGCGGCTACGAGGACCACGTTTGAAAAATATCTTCATATTGCAGTCGGTGAGATGGTACAGAGTACGGAACGTATTTTGAACATGCATTGCCACATTGGTGTCAGCCGTATCAGAGAGCGTCTGGGAGAATGTCACGAGGCATACCGCGGAGCCATGAGTGCACTGGGATATTGCAAACCGGGAGAGAGCGGGATCCATTATATCGCGGATGAGGAACGGGACAACTCCATGGATATGGAAATGGCTTCGGAATACGTGGTGCAGATGGAGAATCTGATCCGAAGCGGTTCCCGCACAGAACTGGAGCAGCATCTGAAAACTGTTTTTGAAAAACTGGAGTCGGAACAGGATGCTCAGTTAAAATGCAAGTTTATGATTTTCAGAATGTCATCGGCACTCATCCGTATAGCTTATACCGTGACGGATGACAGCGCCCTGTTCCAGCGGTTTGCCATGCTGGAGGGTCCGGTGCGAGAGGTAAAAGACCGTTTTACGTCCTTATGTCTGGAGGTCTGGGAGCTGATCAACGCCGGCAAGAAAAAAAGCAGCCAGATCCTGTGTGAGAAGGCAATGCAGATCATCGAAAGGGATTATGGTGATCCGACGCTGTCTTTGGTGGGTGTCAGCAACAACATTCATGTAAGTCCGAACTATCTAAGTGCACTGATCAAAAAGGAGACCGGAGCCAGCTTCGTAGACCTGCTGACCAAAAAACGGATCGAGACGGCGAGAGAGCTGGTACTGGGCAGCGCAATGAAAATGAGGGAGATCGCGGAACGCTGCGGCTACAGCGATCAGCATTATTTTAGTTATTGTTTTAAAAAATATTGCGGAATGTCTCCCAATGCCATGCGTCAGGAGAAAGAATCATTATGAAAAAACGGAAAGCATCACTTTCTTTTATCATTACGATATTGGTGGTCGGACTGGTTACGCTTTTTTTACTGTGGTCTACCTTTTTCTTTTTATCGCTGTATGTATCCAGTATGAAACAGGCAGCGCAGACCAGCAGTGAACAGGCGGTGACACAGGCATCCAATGCGATCTCCAACTATATCGGGGACATGCAGGAGATCATGAGCCTGATCGAAAAGAATCTGACAAAGAGCGGAGGAAAATCCGACCAGACCCTGGAGACACTTTGCAATGTACGCTCGGATCTCGTGGCTGTCTATATTTACGATGAACAGGGACGTCTGATGGATTCCTATACAGGGACGCATACTCTGAAGGAGCATTATCTGAAAGATCTG
>ENA-UESJ01001551-UESJ01001551.1-human-gut-metagenome-genome-assembly--contig:-NODE-1551-length-10546-cov-4.943930_pt1 | contig 10546 bp, 7 predicted proteins | sample MGYA00243000_ERZ508001 | MGnify/ENA primary metagenome ERZ508001 (study PRJEB26167, sample SAMN06115479) | human gut metagenome | host: Homo sapiens | place: China:Chongqing | collected 2015-03-03... | reverse complement strand
CATGATGAACGCATTGACACACATGTCAGATATTATGATTCCCATGGTGATCTTCTGGATCGTGGGTTATGGGATGGTCTCGGGGGTGAAGGTCTATGAGACTTTTTTGAAAGGGGCCAAAGAGGGCCTGCGCATCGTTGTGGAGATCCTTCCGACACTGGTAGGATTGATGATGGCAGTGGGGATTCTCAGGACCTCCGGCTTTTTTGACCTGCTGGGGCATCTGATCGGACCTGCCACACAGGCGGTGGGACTTCCGGCACAGCTGATACCGCTCCTTATTGTGAAAATGTTCTCTTCCTCTGCGGCAACCGGGCTGGTACTGGATATTTTTAAGACCTGTGGGCCGGATTCTTATGCCGGGATGCTGACTTCGATCCTCATGAGCTGTACCGAGACTATTTTTTACACCATGAGCGTGTATTTTCTGGCAGCAAAAGTAACAAAAACCCGCTACACGCTGCCGGGGGCATTGCTGGCAACGTTAGCGGGAACAGTGGCAAGTATTTTCCTTGCGGGAAAAATGGGATGATAATTCCACGATATGCGAATATTGGGTAGAATGTGAGAGTGCGCAGCACGGAACAATTCGTGGGCATCATATAACTAAATCAACTGCAAGCTTCGCAAAATGAACAAGAACACCGTCAGGGTGATGGAACTTAAAAAAGTGGTGGCTACGACCACACTGGAAGTCAAAGTTCCTTCGTGGTTCATGTTTTTCGCCATAATATAACAGCTTACGGTGGTGGGAGAGCCCAGCATAATGAGGATCGCCACCAGTTTTTCTCCGGTGAAGCCGAAATACACGGCCAGTGGCAGAAACAGAGCGGGCCATATTACCAGCTTTAACACGGTTGCCACTCCGGTGGGGGCTAAAAGCTTTAAGGCTTTTTTACCCTCGAATCCGGCACCGAGGCCGATCAGGGCCAATGGGGTTGCCAACACGGCGATATTGCTGATGGTCTTCGAGATGATCACGGGATAACTGATCCGGCAGGCGCTGGACAACATACCCAGGGCGATACTGATAATGATCGGATTCGTGATGATCCCTTTTAGGGATTTCAGCAGGGATTCCTTATCGAAGCCCTTCGCATCCGGTCCGGTGAAGGACAGGATCAGCACGGCAGCGATATTGTACAGGGGAACCGTACCCACGATCATCAAGGGAGCCATGCCGGAGTTCCCGTAGATATTCTGTATAAAGGCGATACCCAGGACAGCGGCACTGCTTCGGTAGCTTGCCTGGACAAGCTCTCCCAGGCGGGATTTGTTCTTATAAAAAATGCCTGCCACGACCCAGGTGATGACGATGCAGAACAGGGTCACGAAGAAGCAGAACAGCACGTAACCGGTATCCCATACACTGTAAAAATCTGCAGTGGACATGTCCTTGAACAAAAGTACGGGCAGGGTGATCTTATAATTGAATGAATTCAGGGTTTTGACAAAAGAGTCGTTGGTAACATGCAGCTGCTGTAAAACATAACCGATCACCATGACCAGGAATACGGGGATCGTTGCATTCAAACTGAATAATAGTTGTTCCATGGGAATTGTATGCCTTTCTGTTATCGGAAGCGGAATATAGGAAGCGAAAAGCCTCTCTCCTTTTGCAAGTATAGAAAAGGAGGGGGGCTTTGTCAAGTTATGGTCTTGTGTTGTTTTACAAGGCTGCTCTATTTTACAGTAGCTCCTCCAGCAAGGAAAAATCACAGCAACCATTTTCCAGATAAAATGTATGAAAGCGAAGGTCACAATACCCGTCACCCCAATGGGACCGGGCAGTTTCCCGTAATTTCAAAATCTCCAGATAGCCTACATAATACTTCGGATAATTGCAGGGCTCCTCCGCAATATAAGTATAGATCGCCTTGCAGGCTTCCGGGGAATCAATGCCAAACTTTCCAAGGAATGTGGCAGTCTGATCGTATCCGGCACCTTCCCCGTGGATCAGAAGGTCCAACAGAGTATACATGCACAGCTGAAGGCTCCGGGTATGTTTTTCCAGGAGAGCGGCCTGTGCGGCATCCGACTGTCCGCACTGTTCGAGCAGATCAGCCGCATAATCATAGGAAATAAATTCCACATACAACGCCCAGCCCTCCAGATATCCGCCGTACCAGACAAGCTTTCTGGCAGGATCAGAGTTTTTATCTAAAAAGGCACGGTTGCTGTACACGGTCTGATAGAGATGCCCGGGAAAACCTTCGTGTGCCAGGGTCGTATAGAGCTCCAGTCCCATGGGAGAATTGCGGCGGTTTATATAGATGACATTATTGTCAGAATCGCCCAGGGGAGTCGTCAGGTAAAAAGCCGGTGCACTGTAAGGTTCCAGACTTGGAACGACATCCTTGACAGTAAAGGAGGGAGTGGGATTACTGACAGGAAAGTCATTTATCATGCGTGATTGTAGATCGGAAAGCATTTCTTCCGGTTCCGGGATGGGAAAATCTTCCGTGATCCCTTCGGAAAGCATGGAAAGCAGAGAAGGGGACTGTTGTGTCAGGCTGCGGATGGCCGCCTGTTCCTCCTGAAATTGCGCCAGAAGCATTTGCACCAGTTCTTTTTCCGAACGGGAGGAACCGGTCTCGGCGAAAAGCAGGTGGTGATAGTAAGTCTTCCCATCCGGCAACAGGGCGAGACCTTTCGGCAGGGCGCCGGATGTATCTATGATCCCACCGGGAGACGCCTGAGAGATAGAAGATGTCTGACCGGCAGAGTCGGAAGTCTCCAGAGAGTACAGTCCTTCGGATAGTGTGGCGTAGGCAGGCTGTACTACCGTGGTGAGCAGCCGGTTATTTTCCTTAAGAAAGGAAGAGACAACTTCGGCAGATAATATGCCCTGTGCCTGCAATTCCACCAGCCGGTCTTCAAAGGTGGTCTGCAAAAAGTGGGTTTCCTGCGCTAGTTCTTGTATGGTGACGATGGTGTCACATTGCTTTCGGACTTTTTCCAGGGAAACATCCGGCATGAGGAAGCCTGCGGCAGCTTTTTCCTGCTCATAGAGGAGCAAGGAGGCAAAATAATCGTCCACCTGGTCTAAGAGTGCCAGGTAGTCTGTCACATCCCGCCTGGAACGGAAGGTGTATTCTGCCAGCAGGATGGGGAGCTGTGACTGCATTCCCGAAGATGGGGACAGCGGTTCGTTGTAATAGGGGAACTGCGCCAACGCCAGGTCATTTTCCAGAGACCGCTGTAGGAGTGTATAGGTGAAAGCATTCTCCGGTGAGAGCTTATCGTAAGCAATACAACTTAGTTGCCTAAGGAGCGCAGAACAACGTTCCCCACTCGCGTCCGACTGCCCGGAGGTATAGAGGGGAAGGACAGGCTCGTAATCCGTGATCCCAAAGGCGGCAGGATCCGCAATGGTGTAGTGCATGTTCAGAGTACTGGCAGTCATTTCCTCCCGGAAAACCCGGGAGGTGAATTGTTCAAAGCGCCTGTCTGCGGAAGTACAATGGGACAAAAGAGCCATGGCGCCGGTGAGAGTGCAGAGGAGGCAGATACACAGAAGCAGTTGGTGGAAGGAAAGGGAAGGACGTTTTCGCACGATAGTTACCTGATGACAGAGAGTGTTGGTAAAAGTATATGTGAACAGCACCGAGGATAGACTTAAAGCGACTTACCTCAGGGTCACAGTCACGTCTCTGACTTCATATGTGGAGTAAATCGAAATACAAGCATAGTTGTACACCATACAACTATATGCAAATGTATCTAAAATAGTCAGAAGATGTATTGACTTTGAACAGTAGCCTTATTATACTTATAATAATCATGGAGACAAAATATCAAAACCTAATTAATTACATACAGGAGCAGATTACAGACGGACAACTGGGTCCCGGAGAGAAGGTTCCTTCGGAGAATCAGCTTGCGGAGCGATTCCACATCAGCAGACAGACAGTGAGGAAGGCGATCGGAACGCTGGAGGAGGAAGGACTGGTACAGAGGATCCGTGGCAGCGGCACTTATGTTAGCTTTGACCGCAGGAAAAATCTCGAGAAGCGGAACAGTATTGCGGTAGTAACTACTTATGTGGACAGTTATATTTTCCCGAGGATCCTGCAGGGCATGCAGAATACATTATATGAAAGTGGCTTTTCCGTACAGATTTATATTACGAATAACACGCTGGATCGGGAGAAAGGCATTCTGAAAGATCTGCTCAAACGGGATGATGTAGCAGGAATGATCGTGGAGGGAACAAAAAGTGGATTGCCGAATCCGAATCTGGAGCTGTACAGGCATCTGATGATGAGAAAGATACCGCTTTTATTTTTCAACACCTATTATCCGGAGCTGGAGGTACCACATGTATCATTGAATGATGCGGACACAGCGTATAAGGCTGTGAGATATCTGATTGAGAAGGGACATCAGAAGATAGGGGCAGTCCTGAAACTGGACGACGGACAGGGCAGACAGCGTTATTTGGGATATCTGCGTGCCATGGAGGAAGCAGGGCTTACGGTGACGGATTCCCGACTGGTGTGGATCGACACGGACGAATCGAAGCAACTGGCGTATTGCCGGGACCGGCTTCTCAACCGGGTGGAGGAATGCACTGCTCTCCTGGCGTACAATGACCAGATCGCATTTCAACTGATCCGGATGCTGGAAGAGCGCAATATCCGGGTGCCGGAGGATGTGTCGGTGATCAGTATCGACGATTCGGATCTGGCGCGACACAGTGAGGTTCCCATTACTTCACTTCCTCATCCGAAGGAAAATCTGGGGAAAAAGGCAGCAGAGACACTTTTACAGATGATAGCGGGAAAGAAAAAGGATCTGACGTATGAATTTGATACCCGGGTAGTAGAACGGGAGTCTGTAGCAGAACACAAATCGTTATGAAAGTAAATAAAGCAGAAACGATATAAAAGCAAAAGGAGAGAATGCAATGAATGAAACAGCAAAAGAAGCGATCAAAGCGGGAAAGGCGGTTCTGGGTATTGAATTCGGTTCCACCAGAATCAAAGCGGTATTGGTAGATGGAAGCCACACCCCCATTGCCATGGGAACTTACGACTGGGAGAATCGTCTGGAGAACAATATTTGGACCTATAGCCTGGAGGACATCCGGAAAGGATTGCAAGGGTGTTACAAGAGCCTGGCAGACGATGTGGAGGCAAAATACGGTGAAAAGCTGACTACTTTGGGAGCACTGGGATTCAGTGGCATGATGCACGGCTATATGCCTTTTAATGCAGAAGGTGAACTTTTGGTACCTTTCCGTACCTGGAGAAATACGATGACGGAAGAAGCCTGCAAGAAGCTGATTCCGGTATTTAACTTCAATATCCCCCAGAGATGGAGCATCGCCCATCTGTATCAGGCAATCTTAAGCGGAGAAGAGCATGTAAAGGATATCGCATTTTTTACCACTCTGGCAGGTTATATTCACTGGAAGCTGTCCGGCGAAAAGGTTCTGGGTATTGGTGAGGCAGCAGGTATGTTCCCTATAGATTCCACGATCATGGATTTCGATCAGAAAATGTTAGATCAGTTCGATGATTTACACCATTTTGACTGGAAGCTCCGCGACATCCTGCCTAAGGTGTTGGTGGCAGGAGAATCCGCCGGTGTCCTGACCGCAGAAGGGGCAAAATTATTGGATCCTACCGGAACTTTGCAGCCCGGTGTTCCTATGTGTCCTCCCGAGGGTGATGCGGGAACCGGAATGGTAGCTACCAACAGTGTGGCTGTCCGCACCGGTAATGTCTCCGCCGGAACCTCTATTTTCGCAATGGTAGTCCTGGAAAAGGCTATGCAAAAAGTACACGAAGAGATCGATATGGTCACAACACCCAACGGTATGCCCGTGGCCATGGTACATTGCAACAACTGCACCTCCGATCTGAATGCCTGGGTGAACCTCTTCGGCGAGTGTACAGAGAGCTTTGGTGTGAAAGTAGACAAGAACGAACTGTACGGCGTGTTGTATCGCAAGGCGCTGGAAGGTGCTGCGGATTGCGGCGGCGTAACGGCATATAACTATTTTTCCGGAGAACCGATCACTGGTCTGGATGCCGGCCGTCCTATGGTGGTGCGGACACCAGATGCAGATTTTACACTGGCAAACTTCATGCGCTCCCATCTGTACAGCGCAGTTGCCACACTGAAGATTGGTATGGATATTCTGTTAAAGGAGGAGCATGTGGCTGTAGATTCCCTGATGGGACACGGCGGCTTCTTCAAGACTCCCGTGGTGGGACAGCGTGTCATGGCAGCAGGCATGAACGCACCGATCACTGTTATGGATACGGCAAGCGAAGGCGGCGCCTGGGGCATGGCGATCCTGGCAGCTTTCATGAAGGAGAAAGAAACCGGCGAGACCCTTTCTTCCTATTTAAATGACAAGATCTTCGCTGGACAGACCGGAACCACATTGCAACCGGAGCCTGAGGATGTGAAAGGATTTGAGGCTTTCCTGGAAGAGTACAAGAAACTGCTTCCTGCGGAGAAGGCAGCCGTTGCCGCAAAATAATTTTTCGGTCGTAAAATTATACCTGCACGACACTCATTTATCGGAAAGCTTGTAGGATGTAGAAAGAAATGAGGTTTAGGATATGTTAGAAGAATTAAAACAGAAAGTATATGAAGCAAATATGGATCTGCCCCGGTATGGTCTGGTGACTTTCACCTGGGGAAATGTCAGCGCCATTGACAGAGAGAGTGGACTGTTCGTGATCAAACCCAGTGGTGTGGATTATGACAAGCTGACACCGGAGATGATGGTAGTCATGGATCTGAACGGCAATAAGGTGGAAGGGGATCTGAATCCCTCTTCCGACACTGCAACTCATCTGGAGCTGTACAAGGCGTTCCCGGAGATCGGCGGTATCGTGCATACCCATTCTTCCTATGCTACCAGTTGGGCACAGGCGGGAAGAGACATTCCCTGCTACGGAACCACCCATGCAGATTATATCTACGGTCCGGTTCCCTGCGTGCGCTGCCTGACAAAGGAAGAAATCGAGGACGCTTACGAGGAAAATACCGGACACTTGATTGTCAACGAGTTCAAACGTCTGGGCAAGGACCCGAAAGCAGTGCCTGCCGTTCTGTGCAAGAACCATGGGCCTTTTGCCTGGGGCAAGGATGCCAGAGAGGCTGTCCACAATGCGGTAGTACTGGAAGAGGTGGCAAAAATGGCTTATCGTGCAGAGACGATCAACCCCAGAATTCAGCCGGCACCGCAGGAGCTGCAGGATAAGCACTATAATCGCAAGCATGGAAAGAATGCATACTATGGCCAAACAACTTTGAAATAGAATTCGGCTTATAGTGCGTGGACGCTTGCGTACAAAGCACTATATGACAAATTCTATTAGCAAAGCGCCCCTCCATGAAATGAATTTTCGAACGAAGTAAAAAAATTTATGAATGACAGGGCAAAGCTGTTTGATAGAAGACAACAATATTTTACGGTAGAAGAGCAATTCTTTTACTAGACTAGCATTCGTAAGTATGCTAGTATAACAACGTAAATCGCAACAGACAAGCCAATATGGCGGAATGGAGGAGACAATGAAGAATTTAGAACTGCAAAAGCGTGCCAATGATGTCCGCAAGGGCATTGTGACCGCAGTTCATAGTGCGAAAGCAGGACACCCCGGCGGATCCTTGTCAGCCGCAGATATTTTTACATTTTTATATTTTGAGGAGATGAACATTGATCCGAAGAACCCCGATATGGAGGAACGCGACAGATTCGTTCTGTCCAAGGGTCATACAGCTCCCGGTCTCTATTCCGCACTGGCTTACAGAGGATATTTCCCGGTAGAGGATCTGCCTACCCTGCGTCACTTAGGTTCCTACCTGCAGGGCCATCCCTGCATCCATATCCCCGGCGTGGATATGTCCTCCGGATCCTTGGGACAGGGTATTTCTGCAGCAGTCGGCATGGCACTGGGTGCTAAGATGGACAAACGTGATTTCCGTGTATACACACTGCTGGGTGACGGTGAGATCGAGGAAGGACAGGTATGGGAGGCTGCTATGTTCGCGGGCTTCCGTAAGCTGGACAACCTCTGCGTTATGGTAGATAACAACAACCTGCAGATCGACGGACCCATCGATCAGGTATGTTCTCCTTATCCTATTGATAAAAAGTTCGAGGCATTCAATTTCCATGTGATCAATGCAGATGCACATGATTTTGGTGCGATCCGTGCAGCATTTAAGGAAGCAAGAGAGACCAAGGGCATGCCCACCTGTATCGTATTCCACAGCATCAAGGGCAAGGGAGTCTCCTTCATGGAAAACAGCGTAGACTGGCATGGTAAGGCGCCTAATGATGAGGAGTATGCGATTGCAATGGCAGACCTTGATAAGATTGAAAAAGAATTAGAGAAAGCAGGTGAGCAGTAATGGCAGAAAATACCGTGAAAAAGATCGCAACCAGAGAAAGTTACGGCAACTCCCTGAAGGAGCTGGCAGAAGAATTCCCCAATCTGGTAGTATTGGATGCCGACCTGGCAGCAGCTACCAAGACCGGAATCTTCCGTAAGGCATATCCCGACCGCCACATCGACTGCGGTATCGCAGAGTCCAACATGATGGGTGTGGCTGCAGGACTGTCTCTGGTAGGTAAGATTCCCTTCGTAAGCTCTTTTGCAATGTTCGCAGCAGGACGTGCTTTTGAACAGGTACGTAACTCTATCGGTTACCCTCATCTGAATGTCAAGATCGGTGCGACCCATGCAGGTATCACCGTAGGTGAGGACGGCGCTACCCACCAGTGTAACGAGGATATTGCTCTGATGCGTACCATTCCAGGCATGGTAGTAATGTGCCCTTCCGATGATGTGGAAGCAAGAGCCGCTGTCCGTGCCGCTCTGGAATATGAAGGACCTGTATATATTCGTTTCGGACGTGCTGCAGTACCCGTGATCAATGATCATCCTGGTTATCATTTCGAGATCGGTAAGGGAACCATAGTCCGTGAAGGTAAGGATGTCACCATCGTAGCCACTGGTATCTGCGTAGATTCCGCTCTGGGTGCAGCAAAGATGCTGGAAGAGGAAGGCATCAGTGCAGAGGTTGTAAATATCTGTACCATCAAGCCTCTGGACGAGGAGATCATCATTAACAGCGCCAAGAAGACCGGCAAGGTAGTGACCGTGGAAGAGCATTCCGTCATTGGCGGACTGGGAAGTGCAGTCTGCGACTGCCTGTGTGCACATTACCCTGTACCTGTGAAGAAGGTCGGTATGCAGGATGTCTTCGGTGAGTCCGGTTCCGCTGCTGCTCTGGTAGAGAAGTACGGTCTGGATGCCAAGGGCGTTTACAAGTCTGTAAAAGAGTTCCTGTAAGGAATAAATGATATCAAGGAGAAGCTGTCAGTTATGTGAAAACAGAGACTGGCGGCTTCTTTTGCGTCGTGGTATCATTGTGGAAAAGTAAAGGTAGATAACGGAAGGGAAGGGTTTTGGTGTGAAATACGCAATTATCGGAGCCGGAGGAACCGGCGGAATCCTAGGATTTTATATGACAAAGGCTGACAGGGATGTCACCCTGATCGCCAGAGGCAGACACCTGGCAGCCATGCAGGAAAAGGGGCTTGCCGTGGAGAAAATGTGGGACGGCACCACCGAGATCATCCCGGTAAAAGCTATGGACATGGAGCATTATGTCGAGCAGCCGGATGTGGTACTGGTCTGCGTGAAAGGATATTCCCTGGAGGACACCATCCCTTTTATTCAGCGCGTGGCGAAGCCTTCCACCATCGTGATCCCGGTGTTAAACATCTACGGAACCGGTGCGAAAATGCAGGAGCAGTTGCCAAAGCTTCTGGTGACGGACGGCTGTATCTATGTCTCTGCCAATATTAAAGAACCGGGAGTACTGATCCAGCATGGCAGGATCCTGCGGGTAGTATATGGTGTCCGTAATATGAGTACTCAAAAAGTAAACATTAAAAGGGCACATGAAGAAATGCTGGATGCTCTGAAAGATATTAAAAAAGATTTTGATGACAGTGGAATCGATGGCGTGCTCTCCGAAAATATTCAAAGAGATGCCCTGGAGAAATTCTCCTATGTATCGCCCATCGGTGCGGCGGGACTTTATTATCATGCCACCGCAGCAGACTTCCAGAGAGAAGGCAAGCAGCGGGAAGCCTTCAAGACAATGATCCGCGAGATCGCCGCACTGGCAGAAGCTATGGGTGTTCCTTTCGAGCGTGATATGGTGGAAGTCAACCTGAAGATATTGTCCTCCCTGGCACCGGAAGCTACCACTTCCATGCAGCGAGATGTCATGGAAGGCAAAGATTCCGAGATCGATGGCCTGGTCTACGAAGTCGTCCGTATGGGAGAGAGATATCATGTGCCCGTGCCCATGTATGCGAAAGTAGCGGAAAAATTACGCGAGAATTTGTAAATTGAAAGTTAGTTGAATGCCGCCCGGATGACTTTGTTGTCTTCCCGGGTGGTATTTTAGTTTTGCTGTTTCAATCTTTACTGCCTAAAATCCATTTTGTGCTGTATATGCAGTAAATTTAAAGCGATTTTCTATTACAGTGAATGATATT
>ENA-UESJ01001549-UESJ01001549.1-human-gut-metagenome-genome-assembly--contig:-NODE-1549-length-10554-cov-6.251694_pt1 | contig 10554 bp, 10 predicted proteins | sample MGYA00243000_ERZ508001 | MGnify/ENA primary metagenome ERZ508001 (study PRJEB26167, sample SAMN06115479) | human gut metagenome | host: Homo sapiens | place: China:Chongqing | collected 2015-03-03... | reverse complement strand
GTACAGATGTAAAAACCTAATATTCTAACACATTAGTCTCCAATAACGATATCTGGATTATCATCGATTTTGACAACGGTAGGCGTGTATTACATAATTTCCATGTCATAGGGAAAGGTAACTGAATATAGCAATCCCGCCGTTTATGCATCTGCGGCGGGGTTACTGTTTGTCGAAATATCGGTTGTCCCTATGTTCCGTTGAGTAAGTTCAACAGAAGCAGGTCAATACGTTCGTCAGAAAGGTGTTCCTTCAGTTTTGTGGACATTTCATCAAGTTTCTTCTGACCGTCTGGGTTCGGGAATGACATAGTGTTTACCTCCGCTTTTTTAGTTAGCCGTGCGTCAGTTCGCCCGGCGTGTACATTCATTATACCATAACCGCAAGGTTATGATATGATTTTGCGAGGACTTTTGATCTATAATAAACGCTCTTCGTTTATTATACCATTTCAGAGATAGAATTGCAATGTATTCTGATTCATAAACTTTGGAGAATTTACTATACTCTTGATTTTCCAGGGAATCACTGATTAAATCACGCCTGACGGCTTGGTACGCATCTTGCTTGCATCTTTTTCGCCATATGCACATTTCGTCCTAGCAAGGCGTGCTGCAATTCTTTTATCGGAAAAGCATCGTAAAACCCTTAAAATGCTGTCGGTAACAGACCCGTTAACAGGTCTGCTGAACAGAAAGGGGTTTGATGAAGAACTGCATATGGTAACCTCTAAAAACCTCCTTCACGGCAGATTTCTATGACTTACCAAGAAACGTCGCTTCGCTCCTTATTCATCATCTGCGTAGTTGTCAAACCTTGAAATACATACAGTAAACGCATTATCCGCCTACGGCGGAAAACGCTGCGGTTGATACTAATTCCAGAACCACATTTCAGTTGTGCATATTATGTGTATTTGGAATTAGTATAACGCCTGGCATCTGATATAAGTCATGTACAAAATCTGCTCGTGTCCCGGTTTTTAGAGGTTACCATAATTCATTCGTAAACCCACAAAAGATTATCAGGCAAGCAATCACCTAGGTGTTTATCTGTTCCTCTATCGACACATATTTACCGGCGTTGAATCCGCTTTTGTACATCAGTAACAGCGACAGCAGCCTTGACATTCTGCCGTTTACATTGCGGAACGGGTGAATACACAGGAGGTCCAGAATTACACACGGGATAAGCATCAGCGGATTGATTTCCGCCTCCAAATACGCGGCATGATACGCGAGTATAAGCTGTTCCATCGCAAAGGCAGTTTCACTCGCAGGAACAGTCGTGAACCTCACGCTGCGAACTCCCTCACGGTCAGTTTCAATGATGAAATTGTCCTCCGTTTTGTACCTCCCCGCGAGGTCGTCGCCGCTAGGCTGGAGTAGTATTCTGTGCAGCTCCAGTATACTTTTTTTCGCTGAACGGGATCTCGGAATAACTGCCGTGGATAAGGTCTAACGCGTCACGGTAGCCTGCGATTTCAAGCTCGTTATGTCCCTGCGGCGCTGTGGATTTGTTCACAATATCGCGGATACGCTTGTCAGTCGTAATTATCCTCTCGATGGCGTTGGAGCTTTTCACCGACTGTATCTTCGCCACAGATTCCATCGCCGAGAATACCTCCGCGAAGTCAGAACGTCGCAGTTCCGCCTTTGCTTTCATCTCGTAAATCGAGGTTGCGTAGTTCATTATGTCGGCAGGCACACTGATTCTTTTCAGAAATGAGTAGTCGAATTTTCGCATGGGATTCTCCTTATTTTGCGATTTATCTGAATATATTATATCTTATTATGTGCAGATTGGCAACGATACGTTCAGCACCAAAACGCTTGACTTTTGCGGTGGTATGTGATATAATAATTGTAATCTTACCAAAAACAGCGTTTTTTGATGTGATAGTGTAAGCTTTATTTGCTAATCAACGCAAATTTCGAATAAATTGCGGTGATGTTCCGCATAATATGAATTAACGTACCAAACGAGAGGTGATATTATGGCATACCCGCTGAAGAAGCTGTTCCATATGGACAGAGCCAAGTATGAGGAAGAATACCTGAAAAGGTTCAACTCTCCGGACGCCGTTCATTTTGATTTTAAGATAAGCGGCGAGCAGGCTTTCATGTGCCAGACTCCCGAGATACTCAATACGATAATCTCTATAGAGCGCACGGACAAGCACGTCAGAAGCCTGCACAAGGACCTTCCGCTCGCAGCCATCAACCAGTTTGCGAACCGCTGTCTTATTGACGAAATCGTGCTCTCAAACAACATTGAGGGCGTCCACAGCACGCGCAGGGAACTTAGCGCCATACTGAACGACCTGTCGGAGAAAAACAAGCGCCAGCGCTTTTATGGATTGGTGAACAAGTACAAAGCGCTGATGACGACAGACAATATTCCGTTGGAAAAATGCGAGGATGTCAGAAAAATATATGATGACATTTTTCTTGATGAGATCAAACAGGACGATCCCCAAAATGTGCCCGACGGAAAGATATTCCGCAAGGACAGCGTTAGCGTGTATTCCCCCACGGACAAGGAGATACACAAAGGGCTGAACCCAGAGGAGAAAATAATCGAGGCAATGGACAGCGCGCTGAAACTGCTCAAAAACGAAAAGCTTGACATTCTCGTGCGTATCTCGCTGTTCCACTACCTGTTCGGGTATATCCACCCATTCTATGACGGAAACGGAAGAACAAGCCGATTTATCAGCAGCTATCTTCTCTCGCAGGAGCTTGACAATCTTATCGGCTACCGTATCTCCTACACGATAAAGGAGAACATCAGCAAGTACTACAAGGCGTTCGACATATGCAATCACCCACTCAACAAAGGCGATCTTACCCCGTTCGCAGAGATGTTCCTGAATATCATAGACATCTCGATAAAGCAGCTTCTGTCCGCGCTGGAAAAGCGTGTGAGCGAACTGGAGCATTTCAAATCCCTGCTTGAACAAATGCTCAGCGATGAAACCGAGCGCGTTAAGTCCCTGTACTTTATCCTTGTTCAGGCGGCGCTGTTCTCAAATGTCGGGATTACCGCGCAGGAGCTTTCTGGGTATCTCGATATTTCACCGAACACTCTGCGGACTATGCTGAAGAAAATCCCGCAGGACCTGCTGATAACCGACAAGTCCGAAAAGGAGTACCACTATCTGATGAACCTCAGCGAACTGGACAGGATTTGTTCGCGGTAATATTATAGCGCCGTTCGGGGGACGGCGCTTTTTTATTTGCCGACACTAGGACTATTACTAGCTACAATATTCCACAAAGAGAAAATATATAAGTAACCTCTAAAAACCCACAAAAATACAGGCCAATAGAGGGCTTAGCATAATCGGTCAAATATTGACCTGCAAATGATACTTTGAAACAGAAACTTTACCTTGATTGTTACCTTTTACTTGAAAAAGGGCGCAGTTATCCCATATCAGGCAGAGGCTCGTTTTAAGTAACTGTACCTGCAAAAGTTATATACCAGATTGGTGATTCCGATATTCATCCATGCACGTGTAATGCCTATGCTTCTTACTGTTATGCCGTGCATAGCCCCTGTCATAAATCCAAAGATACGTTCAATGCGGCATCTGATTCTGGATTTCCTGCGGTTATTCATTTTCTGCTCTGAGGTCAGCGGAGAGTTGCGAAATCCTTTTTCACAAATTGCTGCCCATTCGTTCCACGGAACTATTCGCTCTATCTGCTCCGGAAATTCTTTTTTCTTCGTCCGTACTTGTGACAGTTCGTCCTCCAGGCTCGATAAACTTATCTGATTATTCATACTTTTATTATACCATTTTCTGCCATGCAACTAATTTGTTTACTAATCGTGCTTAATTCCTAATTTGTGGGCTTTGTGCGGCGTTGCCCTAAATAAATTGTATTTTGCAATGCATATATGTAAAACTTGCAGAAATTGGTTTTTAGTATAAACGACAACTTTTAAAACCTAAGGAAAAGACAAATAGCCCTTAAACCCGCTCTTGGTCAGGGTTTAAAGACTATTTGAATTAGTTCCTTTGTTGTCGTTTATTTTCAATGAAAACAATGTATTTCTGTACCTTGGACTACAAAATAAAACGAGAGTAAATTTTAAATCACGTGGCTTTATAGAGCCGTTTTTCGTTTTTTTCGTTAGTCCTTATCGTTTATTTCCCATTTTATTCTGTTGATTACACGACCTGTCGCGGCGCTCTATCATTTCTGCCCACAGTAGTACTGCGTCCATCGCCACGGTCTGATTTCCGCAGCAGCAGTGGTCTGCACCCTGCTCGAACTCCGTTATCTCGCGGGAGGAGACTGACTGCGCTTTCCGCAGAATCAGCAGATGCCTGCCCAGACCCGCGCGGCATGCCATTGAATCCCTGCTGCCGCCGATTATCAGGTAGTCCTTGGTCAGCTTGTCGGCAATCGGACGGAGGTCTATGCTCCAGAGTATCTTCGCCAGCCGGTAGACGTTCGTTGTCCCCATGCGGTGGAAATACGTCCGGAAGAACGGCATTCCCTTTCCCTTTTTCGCGGCGTAAAGAATGTTTATCAACCAGCCGAAGCCGTAAAGTACCACATTCAGCAGACCTATCGTCAGCCCGTTCACAATAGCGTTGTCTGAGAAGTTCATTTTCAGCGCGCCGAACTGCGCAATGCTGACGCACTTAGTCACCCTGTCGTCAAATGCGGACGCTCTCGGCGCGAAGAATCCGCCCAATGACTGCCCCACGAGTATAACGTCATGCAGGTCGAAATATTCCGTGACTGCCATCACCGGCTTTTCCCACTCTATGACCAGCGGAGCGCCGTACAGCCGGATACACTCTCCCTGCCCCGGCCCCTCGAAAAGGTAAACATCGTAGCCGCGCTCGCGGAGGTACTCGCACTCGCTGAAAAACTCCTCGTAGCTGGAGTCAAACCCGCCGTGCATTACGATAGTTCCCTTCGGCGACTCGGCATTGAATTTCAGCACCGGCATTTCACAGCCCTCGTAAGGTACTTTGACAAGCTTTACTATCGGACGTTCTCCGCTGAAAAAATCCGCGTAGTACTGAAAGAAAAGTTCCCGCGCCTTTTTCCATGCGTTCAGCCCGTTCTCGTCCTCCCAGTCAGTGTAGAACTCGGACATGCGGTACAGCGCCGCCGCGTTCTTTATGTGCCCCTGTTCCAGTTCGGAATCGGCTCTGCTTTTCAGCACTCTGTAAAAGTCAAACGCGCTCTTTATCGCCAGACCTATCTCCTTTGCGACTGCAAGGTCGCAGCCGTCCATGTTGACAAGGCGGTTCAGCTGGAAGCTTATTCCCGGTTCGCCGTTAAGTTTATGCATTCCGACAGGAATCTTCATCGGCTTTGTGATGTCGTACTTTTCCATTCTCAGAACCTTTCACTCAAAAAATGCTCTATCTCCGGCAGGTACAGGTCGGGGCGCATGACAAGCCCCATATGTCCGCCGTAGGTCTGCTTTACGACCGCGTCGGTGAAAATATCCACAAGCTTCTGCGAGTCCACCTTGTCGAACATGTCGTTTTCCGGGATAAGAACAAGCACCTTTCCCGCAAGGTAGCCGAAATCGCTCTTCTTGAATCTCTCCAGCCTGGTTATGTCGTTGGTCGCCTGAATGGCGCGCAGGAACATGTATCGGTAGCTTTCGTCCGCGCCGACGCATTCCAGGAACGAGACCGCATAGTTCTTCTCCTCATCAGTTTCGTTCCGGAAGTGCTTCTTGACCGATTCGACAAGCCTTACCCTCAGCTTATCGAATTTCGTATTTTTTATGTAAACCTTCATTAGAGGCATGTAGAGTTTTTCCTTTTTCATTGATTCAACATAGGTGGAATCAACGGTCAGCGTGGACACCATTATCAGTCCGCCGACCATGTACAGCTTTGCGTAAAGCTGCGCGAGGACTCCTCCGTCGCTGATGCCGACAAGTATCGGTGAATCTATACCAAGCTTTGTGAAAAGCGCTTTGAGTGCGGCTGCCATTTCGGTGTTCTTCCAGACTTTCAGCGGATATTTCATCATCACCACGCGATAATTCTTTTCCAGTGCGCAGACGTACTTTATCCAGAACTGATACATGTCCACGCCGTTAAGGAACACGACAGTGCGGCTGCCGCTGCCGGAGTCTATTATCTCAAAATCAAGCCCGCCGGCGTTCACTGAAGTGAATTTATGGGTCGTTAAAAACTCGTTGTACTCTTCGGTAAATGTTCTCATACTATACTGCCCTTTCCGCTGACGTAGACCTCTATCATCCGCAGCAGCACCTGAACGCTGCTTTCCATCGAAGCTTTCACCATTGTGTCGCCGTGCTCCCTTATCGCGTAGATGGATTTTATCAGATTCACGAACGTGCCCGCGTCAACGCCGGGTCTGACGTCGTTTATCAGCGACAGCCACAGTTCAGCAATTTTTATCTGCTCGTCCGGGTCGAAAAGCACCTGCTTTTTTATATGCTTTTTCAGCCAGAAGAAGTCCTCCACGGTCAGTCCGTTCATCAGGTCAAAATCGGAATGAAGATACTCGCTGAAGAACTCCATGAACTCGTGTGCGGACATCTTCCTGCGCCCGTTCAGCCTTGAAAGCAGCATTTTCTGCGTCTGTGCTCCCGTGTACTCGGCTACCTCAAGAATGAAATCCTCCTTCGAGCCGAAAAACATGTAGAAGCTTCCCTTGGCTATCCCAACGGCGGCGGTCAGCTTTTCAACTGACATTTTCTGCAATCCAAGTTCTTTGCTGAGACGTATCCCGGCTTGTATCAGCGCGCTGCGGATATGCTCCAATTCTTCATCGGTAAATGCGGTCGGCACATCGTTTCCTCTTTCTGTGACTGTTTTTCAATTTTCGGTCACAGGACTATATTAGCACTAACTAACCCATTTGTCAACCGGAGGGGGAAAATTTGTCGATACCAACAGATTTTCTCCCCTCGTTTTATGCAAATCAGACAATAGCATTAATTGCTAGTCCGCAACCTTTTCGGGTCTATCACCATCAAAAACAGAATGCTTACTACCAGCACCACCGTCTTGACCATCGGCAGGAACGCCGTAAAACAGGTGCGTATCGCGCATTGTGCAAGCTGATCAACGTCCACGCCGGCCTCCATGAAAACTCCGCATATTCCCAGCGGGCACAGTATGCCGCTCATCAAAAGAATCAGTCCCATAACGATTATCGTGAGGTAGGACATTCTCCTTATCACGCGAATCCTTTCCCATTCCCGGCGCCGTAGTTTGTCGCGATTATCGGCTGGAGATGTTTTGCAGGAAAAGTCAATCCAAAAATCATAGTCGAGAATTATGAGGACGTCGCATGCGGCGACTAAAGCCAGCATAAGGCTTTGTATCGCGATAGGCACAGCCAGTCTTGCAAGCTGCCTGTTGAAAGTCTTTTTATCAATAGGTTCTGTCATTTGCTTTTATCTCTTTCTGTTTCCCCCATTTTTTATCTCCATATTGTTCCTTCCTGCCTTTATTCAATATCCGCCGTCCACTCCCTGAGCGCAGCGGAAAGCCGTCGGTCTATGTCCTTTCGGGTCTGCTCGCATTCGTCGGGGTAGTCCTTCGCCGCCCTGAAAATGAACCGCAGCACGAATTTCAGTCCCACCGGAAGCGCCGCGCGCAGCAGCGATTCCGGCAGCACGAAGTGCGTTCCGTGCTCATAGGCAAGCGCTTCGTACTCGCAATTGTGCGGACGCGTTTTCAGGCGCTCGTCCATCCTGCGGACGTACTTCCCCGCCTCCCAGAAGGAATCATCATCGGCGCCGATGAGGAACAGCTTACCGTGGATATTCTCTACTTTTATCATTTCATCTTCGGAATGCTCCCTTGCCTTTTCGGAATCAATAAACAAGCATGTCGTGCGCATGAAATCGCCAGAGCCTTTCGTTTCTTCCTGTACCTTATTCCAATATTCCGGGTGCTGATATACAAACGGCATGTACGGCAGAGGCTCACCTTTCCAGGAAAGCGTTGAAGCGCCCGGGACAGGCCATTCGCCGCAGCCGTCCTTTTTTCCCTGCTCGAATCCCTGCCATATGAAGTCGCTTGCCGTAAGCCCGAAAGTCAGTGTTATATCAGGAAAATACGACGCCGCAGCGAGGGAATCCATTCCCGCCGTGCTCATTCCCATAACGCCTATCTTTCTTGTTCCGTGGGCTTTAAGCCACGCAATGGCAGCCGCGTAATGCTCCAGCGGCATGTTAACGTGGCTGTAGTTCTTTTTCCCTGGGGACATGCAGAGCGCGTTCACGCCGTTCTTATGCAGCCACTTTACTCCGCACTTCGCCATATAGTCGTTGGGGTCATCTCCGAACAATCCAAGCACCGTGCAGTCCGAACCATGCGGGTTTTCATAATATGTTCCGTAGAATCCGTCCTTTTCTATGCTGAAAAATATTTTTTTCATAAGCAGCTCCTGTAAACTAAGTTAGATGCAGCTAACTGCAACATCAAATAACAGGAACACAGCGTGCCCCCATATAAAATAATACCACAAAATATAAAAGAAGTCAAGCGGATATTTCTGTGGCAATACCGCACAAAGATTGTGCGTGTATTGCGCAGCTAGATTAGCCAATAACACGCTTTGCTGATTGGCTAATCTCGATTTTTCGTCAGATTGTACAATGATGAGTTGTTGACGGAAGCGATAGCGTTTTCAGCGGCGTTGGCTACCCGACCAGTAAGTTTGCGGTAAACGGCATGACCAAGAGCCTTGCGCGCGAACTCGGACGCAGCGGCATACGCGTAAATGCGGTCGCACCTGGCGTTACAAGAACGGATATGGTCGCGGCGCTTCCTGCTGAGATTGTGGAGCGCATCTCCGCGCCGATACCACTGGGGCGTATCGGCGAGCCGGAGGAAGTCGCAAATGTGTTTCTGTTCCTCGCAAGCGACATTTCCAGCTATGTCACTGGAACCGTGATCTCAGTGGACGGAGCCGCTCAGACCTGATGACCAGTCGCTCCGCTTAAATCAAAGAATTGACCGCCAGGCTCAGAGTCTGGCGGTTTTGCATATTGAACCAGGGTAATTAAAAAGCTATTCCCGCTCTTCCTTGAGACATTCCACCATGTCTATCTTTTTCAGCTTCCGCGCGGAAAGCGCAAGGGACAGGACGTAGGCTGCCGCTATGAAAACGGCGCTGATCAGAAGCGTTTTTCCGGTCAGCAAAATTGACATCATTACACCGCCAGAAGCTGCGTTTGCGCGGGCTATCATGTCTTCAAGCGCAAGTCCGAGTGGGATCCCCAGCGCAAATCCCACCGGCACCAGCAGGTGATTTGGAGACAGTACCAGCCGGCGTAACTCCTGGCCGCGGTAGCCAAGCACTTCCAGCGTGGAAATGCTGCGGCGGTTCTCCTCGATTATCATTCCTGAAAGCAGTATCACTACCAGTATGCATATGAGCGAGCCGATGACTTTCACGATGGAAAGGACTACCCGCGCGGTGTTAAGAGCGCTTTCGGTGCTGCGGCGGTAATCCTCCAGCGAGGCGCTTTTTCTGAGAAGCTCCGGCGGGATATTGAGAGGTCCTTCGCTGATTATCACGTTGAATCCTTCCGCGTTCCTGCCTATGATCTGCGCGACGTTCGCTTTGCTGGTTATCATCAGCGAGAGCACGTCGTTTTCTACGATGTCGCTTATCGTGATGGTGGTGTGCTCCATTGATATCAGATCGTAGAATGTAAATTCATCGCCGGATTCCACGCCGAATATCCTTGCGGCGGAAGATGTCATATAGAACCCGCCGTATTCCATGGAAGCGCCGGAGATTGTTTCAGCTGTAAGCAGTGGGCAGCCCTCGTCGTATCCTATCAGATTGAACATGCTGTCAGTGCCGTCCACCCCGAAAGATACGTCCATGATACCATATCCCCCGTAGTTGTTTTCGGACTGGAAATCCCTAAAGCCGTACTCGTACTGACCGCCCATCATAGCCAGCGGGACTTTGTTGTCAAGCATATCATCGTAAGCGTCCTGATACACTCCGGCTAAAATTACCGCCATCGAAGCGACCGCGATACCGACTATCATGGTAAGGCTGCGTGAAATGTTGCCGCAAAGACTGCGAATGCCGTACAGCAGCGGAAAAGGCAGCCTGCTACGGCTCAGCATATGCGCGGTCTTTCCCTTTGCGGAGCCTTTCAGCAGCGGGACGATATCCTGTCCCAGCGCCCTTGCGAGCACTAGCAGCGCGCTTGCCCCATAGGCGGTGGGAGGAATTAGCAGCGCGGAGATAAGTATTCCGACAGGCACCTTCACCTGATACACGATGTGCTCCGCAAAGCTGAACATATACAGATTGAACAGCTTCGCAAAGGGATAGCACAGCGCAAGCCCAAGGACGTCTCCGAAAACGGCGGGGATAAGCGCGTACCACATATAGTGCCGAATAAGTTCGCCCCGACGGTATCCCAGAGCCATCAGTGTGCCGATGGTCCGGCTTTCCCGCCTGACTGTCCGTCCGAGCACCATTGCAATACACACCCACGTCTTTATAGAAATGTCCGATGGCTTCTGCATCGAACACCACCGTAATCTTTCCTTTT
>ENA-UESJ01001544-UESJ01001544.1-human-gut-metagenome-genome-assembly--contig:-NODE-1544-length-10590-cov-26.906877_pt1 | contig 10590 bp, 10 predicted proteins | sample MGYA00243000_ERZ508001 | MGnify/ENA primary metagenome ERZ508001 (study PRJEB26167, sample SAMN06115479) | human gut metagenome | host: Homo sapiens | place: China:Chongqing | collected 2015-03-03... | reverse complement strand
ACTTATCGTACGAAACAAGTACAGCAGTCATTCCTCCTTTGGTTTTCATTGAAACTCCTAAGAATAAAATACGCTTAGAAAGTTCTTGAAGAATTAGTTTTTCCATTATTTATAAGAATGATATTCTTTTTTTGTGTAAACCTTAAGAAATCCTTGGCTTCAGGACTGTTTTTTTTATATGGTATACAATAACCTTTATTTTTGCTTGACCAAGAGCTCCAAAACATAACGTAGGATATTTTTACCTTTGGGGCTGTTAGCACTTTATATAAATATTCAGTAAACCAGTTTGGTATATTTAGCCCGTAGCATCCTGTTTCGGTTAAAGCTACAATTTTATTGTATTTGGTAGCGTACTCTGTAAGTTGTTGTAGTTGATTAATACATTTTGCTATTTCTTCTTCCGATTTGATATGATAATTATCTAGCCCTAAGATATCTACATAATTATTTCCTGGATATCTATCCATATATCTATCGTTAGGACTTAAAGTATTCCAATTGTAATCGGGAGAATAGGCTATTAATATTTTATTGGGACATCTTGATTTTATTAATTGAGTAGTATAGATGAATAGTTCTTTATAGTCATCTTTTGTACAGTAATCATATCCCCACCAAAATGCATTGTGCGAGCCTTCATGAAACAATCTTAAAATTATGGGAATTGCATTTCCTTTTTTGTCTTTTAAATCTGATATAATTTCAATGACTTTTTCAATTTGTGTGTCGTACCAGTCTTTTACGGTAATGTTGTTAGGCAATCTTACAGAACCATGGAGAATTTCTTGGACTACATTACGGTGTTTCGGAGACTTATATCTATAGGGAGACCCTTTCTTTCCTTCGTAGAACCACCATGGATTTTCCATGTGATAACTTATGCTGATAACTCCTTGTGTAAGATTATAATATGATTTTATGCAATTTTTAAAATTTTTTATGTACTTGGAATGATGGTGATTGATGGCATCTTCTCCCAAATCCATACCTAGTAATGCTGGGTATTTTTGCGTTATTCGATAGATGTCACTATGAATCAAATTTTGTATGGTATCAGTTTGGAATTGATATGACCATGTTTCGGAGTCTTCTCGTACTCCAAGACATAAATCGTTTTCTCTCCCAATCAAACACCCTTTGTTATATCTTAAAAAAATATTTTTTTCTTTGGCTGTTATACAGCTAAAAGATAATAAGTAGCTTATTACTAGTATTAAAAGTTTCATTTAAGCGACTTTGATGTACCATGAAATGATCTTGAAAATGAAGTTACAACCTAGTTTGTTAAATACGTAACTTAATATTTTCATAGTTCTGCTTCCAATCGGATATAAATAAGTAATATTGTATTTTATCAGAATTGCTTGTATGTAAGAAAGATCTATTAAACTTTTCCCAAGAATACACCCTCGAAGTGCCAATAATATAAATGAAGAATAACACCGTTGATAAAAGATCTCTAAATCCTTAGATTCTTTTGACAAGGAGAAAGCTGTTAAAGCATTGTGACATATATCTTTAATTTTTTGTGAATTTAGAGTGTTCACGATGCTATTAGTCCTATTTAGATAATAATAGCAATTTTGGTTATATAATTGGATTCTTTTTATATTAGGGAGACTACGGAATGCGAAGTCTGAATCCTCATAGAACATTTTTGTGGTAAAGGTTAGTTCTTTATCTTCAAGAAAATTTCTTTTGTAGATAAAAGACCAAGCATAGAGATATATCCCTAATACATTTTTCATGAAGCCTTTTCCATCAAAAATTTTGTTTGAGATTTGGTTTATGGTTTGATCATAATGAGGTATGATTTCTCCATTTTCTGAAATATTACTCCATTGAATCCATAGGCAATCTAAATCGTTTTGTTTTAATTGTTTATATATATTGGAAAGAATACAAGGCTCTATGTAATCGTCAGAGTCAATAAACCAAATATATTCTCCTTGAGCATTCTTGAGTCCAGTATTTCGGGCACCGCTCAATCCTTGATTTTCTTGTTCTATAATTTTTATGCATGGATTGTCTTTCGCAAAGTTCCTGGCAATTGATATAGAATTATCCGGGGACCCATCAATTACGATAATAATCTCGTACTCATTCTGAGAAATATCCTGTTTTAAGCAGCTTTTTATGCACTTTTCAAGGTATTTCTCTACATTATATACAGGAAGTATTAAAGAAAATTTCATGATTATTGTTTCAAGATAAGCGTATCAATATCATTAAGCCATGTATCATAGAAATTTTTATTCTTGCCATAAGAATTATTTACAAGAATAATTTTCTTATTTAACAGTATGGATAAAATGCAGCCATGCAATCTCGTTGTTTCAATAATCTTATATGGAGATATAAATTCTACTCCTTCTTTAATCATTGCTTTACAAAATATGTTTTGAGCGTATATATCCCATACTTTATTATTTAATTTGCTTATGAGTGGAATTTTTGCATCAGAAACCTTTTTCAAGATTTTATTTATGAAAGTTGTTTTTCTGAAAGATTGCTCAAATACAGGCCAATCACTTATATCTCCGTCTAATGCAATCTGGGAAGTTTGTGATTTATTTTTTTCACAATCATTTCGGTCTATGATAAGTTTGTTTTTCTTTTCTGGCAATATGAACGGATGTAATAGTTCATGATTAATGCAAAAGGCCATATCTGGTAGTAGTAAAGTTTTGTCCTGAAAAGAAGGTAATAAGTTCTTATATACTTCTTTGTCACGGGCACATATATATAAATCTTTATGACCTAATAGTTTTTTGAAATCTTCTTGCTCTGTTTCTTTATCCTGATAGAAGATTGTTTGCGGTAATATAATAATACGATTATTGGGATAATGTTCAATAACCTTTAATAAGAACTCTACATGTTCATGATAAATATCTCCAAGATTACCTCCACCATTAAATAATATTGTCACATTATTATCTATGGTAGGGAAAGAACAAGTTTCATAAGATGCTGTATATATACAATTTATGTTATTGTTTTTAATAAAACTTTTTGTCCCTTCCCAAATAAGGACATCACCTATATTGTGATAATATGGCGCATCAAGAAATATACATGTTTTGTTAATTAAAGGAACTAACGTAGCAAATATTCTTTCTCTAAGAAATATATTTTTTTCTTTATTTGTCATGTTATTTTCTTATTTTATATATTTGACTTTTTCTATTTTGTTCTGTTATAATTGTTCTTAACGATAATTTTTTATGAGTAAAACAATAAAGAACAAAGATTAGTTTATATTTCAGCGATGGAGTTATTCGCCTTGCTAAGTATGAAGTTTTCCATATTATGAACTCTTTACGTGCTTTATTAGAGGATATTAGTGGGATAATCAAATTTAATTCTTTATTTAGATTTGAAATATTAAGCCATGAAGATTGTTTTATAAAATAATCAATTAATGAAACATTAAATTTTATCGAGGTCTTGTTCAAAATCCATAGATTTTGCCTTGTTCTAAAGGGTTTAGATCTATTGTTACCATATTTTGAATTTATACCTTCGTTATTAATTCTATAAAATAAGAGATGCTGTGGCAATACATATATTTTATGTTCATCGGATAAAATTCTATTCCAACAATCATGATCTTCAAAATGTGTAACTAATCCAGTATCTTCATATTTATATTTTTTTAGTATATCAGCCTTGAGCATGATACCGGGATGGGTAACAACATTTTCGAAAAGTAGTATGTAAGGTAAAACTTCAGATGAGTATCGATTATTCCCTTTTTTATATGTTCTTCCATCATTATCCATATTGTAAACAGAGGGAGCTACTATAGAATACTCAGGATGTGTCTCAAAAAAGGTATAACATTCTTCAAGCATTGTAGGTAATGCGATATCATCTGCATCCATACGAGCGATATATTTCCCTTTTGCTAGCTCTATTCCTTTGTTTAGGGTCTTTATCAGTTTTAAATTCTTTTCATTTTTAATATATCTGATGCGTGAATCAGTATATGATAAAATAATTTTTTCAGTATTATCTGTACTTCCATCATTTAGTATAATAAACTCAAAGTCTTTAAAACTTTGCTGTAGGATACTCTCAATTGCTGTCGCTAGATATTTTTCTGCATTGTATGCAGGTAAAATTATACTTATTTGAGGATTCATAGAAAGCTTTTTAGTTATTTAGAAGAGAAATTACCAATTATAATATATAGAAAAAACATTTTATATTTGATGAGAGTTTTAAGTATTTTTTTCTTGAAAGTTTTAGGTATAAAATATTTACTATACTCATTGTAATCTGTTTCAGGTATGTTTTTTAAATGTGTAATTTGCTCTTTTAATGGTATTTTATTTCTATTTTTGTAGGTACATTGTAAACATCGATTAAATGTTTCGCTGATTCTGTTCTCCCATACTATTTTTAAAGGATCTGAATAAATATTTCCGAATCGGTTAATAAAGGCTAGTAATTCTTTTTTCCATAGTTGATAGCATTTCCATTCAGAATTAAAAGAATAATATTTTGAAGAAAGTGAGCCTTCTGTTTCGTTCACACTATAGTCTAGTGTATTGATTATAATTGCAGATGAAATACAATTCAGATATTGTACCATGAATATACCGTCTTCACCCATATGAATTCCTAATGGATAACGTATATGGTTTTGGTTGATAATATGAGAGTTAAATAATTTTGCGTATGGAACAGATAAATTGAATATATGATGGTCAAAAAAATATTTTACCATGTTTCCTTTACTCAAGCTGATATTTTCTAATTGCATCATAGGAGGTTTGTTAAAGTGATGATAATTGGATATGACGATACAATCATTAGATTTGACCTCTTTTATTAAATTTTCAAGGTAAGATTTTGTTATACAATCGTCTGAATCAACAAATGCTATCCATTTTCCTATTGCTTCGTCTAATCCAAAATTCCTAGCAGAACTGACCCCACCATTTTGTTTATGAAAAACCTTAATACGTTGATCTGTTTTAGCATATTCATCGCAAATCTTCCCTGAATTATCTGTACTACCATCGTTAACGAGTAATAGCTCAAAATCTGTATACGATTGCAATAGTATGCTATCGATACATCGATGTAGGTATTTTTCTACATTATATACTGGTACAATTATTGAAACCGTTGGAACATCTGCTTGTATTATAGTTTCCATATTTGATCTAGATTTTTTTGATTCAAGTATTCATTGGATATTGTGGAAAAACTACTTCATAATACCATGCATGCCATAAGAGAATCTTGAACATGGCTGATATTCTATGTATTTCTTGTTAGATTGTCTAATATCTTGATTGTTCATCGAATGTTAGATTACGTTATTTATAATTTTTTGATAATATGAATCGACTGAGTATTCTTTGTCTTTTAGTTTCCAAGTAATTTTAAAAATATGAGTATTTTGTTTGATTCTTTCAAATTCTTTTGGTTTATAAGCCTGATTTAAGTTCTGTAAAAGGTAATAAAGTGAAGGATTAGATGGTGGAATATCATCTATAAGTTTTTTTATGGAAGGTATATTTCGATATCCTACCGCTATAATATAGTCTATTAGGAAATAATCTAATAAATCAGACTCCCGTTTATGATATTCATTAAAAAACTCTGAAACAAAAGTATTTATGATGTTACCCTTTGAACCTCCCATACAAAAACCTGTCCATTTATATTCTGTTACGTAAGTGTAATCATCTGGATTGTTTTGTTTTAATGAATAGAAAGGTTTATTCCATCCTTGCAATTTATCTGTTAGATAAATGGTCGCATCTAACCAAATACCTCCACATTGTGCTAATAGATTATTTCTGATTATGTCACTAAAATGTGTAAGGCTAATTTGCTTATTTTCTACTTTTCTTAATATGTGTTTGGGAAGTTGAATGTATGTTGCTATGTTATCAGAAGTAATAATATATATTGGATGCTCATTGGCATACTTCTTTATAGTATTTATGCAAGCTTTCACGATAGGAGGCATATTGGTTTCACCTTGATACCAACATATCCATATCGGACAGTTAGGGGATAAATCTTCTATTGGTTGATTTATTGTTTTGTATTTCTTTAAAAGAAAATTGTATTTGTGCTCTAAGTATGATATGATTGCTTCGTGTTTATAAGTTATATCTTTTTTTATTCTAGATTTGATAATAACTTTATATGCAAGTTTTATTCCCCAACCATTTTGAAGCCGATTCCATTCTTTTAGTAATTCTATTGCTTTCATTATTACTTATCCGATGGTGATTGTTGTATTACATCATTAATATAATCTTTAGAAAATGCTGTAAATTGTTGCATTTTTTTATCTAATTTAGAAAAGTCAACATCTTCTATTGTTTGAGGCATTGCTTTAATACATCGGTCTCCCATATTTAATCCATCTAATAGATTATAATATCTGATGTCGCTTGTTGTCCCTGTGGCATAAGTATAAAAGTTCGTCTTATACATTAGAGAAAAAACTGTACCATGAAATGAAACAACAACTGCAAAAGTGGCATATTTAAAATATCCTAGAAATTCATTGGGGGATATTTGTTTATTTGTAATATCTATTAGCTGACATTGTCTTTCTTTTGCTATTCTATGGGCTAGTTTTAATGCTTCTTCTGTTGCCACTTCTTCTTCCAATGCAGCTTTTGTCCGGATTTTAGTAAGAGTCGTCTTATCACGCATGTACGTGGGAGAATCTTCTACCATGGCGATGATATCGTCGTTGTCCAGATCTTCCGTGTTGAAAAGATAGATGTGGCGGCGTTTGCGGAGGCTCTTGCTTCCGATATTGCTGGCGCTTTCGCCGTATGCCTTGCGGATACGTTCTTTGTTCTTCTCTTTCTCTTCTTCCAGTTGCAGTTGACGTTCTTCCTCTTCCTGGCTGCGTGCAGCATGCAAGCTGTCCATTCCGGGAACGTCTTCCACACCGAATCCGGTTGCCAATACGGTGATTTTTACTCTTGTTTCCAGTGAGTTGTCGATGGCAACACCCCAAATCACTTCCACCCCTTCGCGGAATTTGCTCATGAACTCGTGTATCTCGTTCATTTCCTCCATCATCAGTTCCGACGATGGGCAGAAAGATACGTTCAACATTACTTTCTTGGCATTGAAGATATCATTGTTGTTGAGCAACGGAGAATGCAGGGCATCGTCGATTGCTTTCGTCACACGATTTTCTCCTTCGCCGAATCCGGTACTCATGATTGCTACTCCACCATCTTTCAGGATGGTTTTCACATCGGCAAAGTCAAGATTGACTGTACCCCGCATGGTAATAATCTCGGCAATGCTCTTGGCAGCAATGGAAAGAGTATCATCGGCTTTGCCGAAGGCGTTCATAAAAGTAAGGTCGGCGTATATTTCGCGCAGGCGTTCGTTGTTGATAACCAGCAAGGCATCAACATGCTGGGCGATACGCTCTACGCCGTCCAGTGCCTGGATAATTTTCTTTTCTCCTTCGAAGATAAAGGGGATGGTGACGATACCGACAGTCAGAATATCCATTTCCTTCGCAATGCGGGCGATGACCGGTGCAGCTCCTGTTCCGGTTCCTCCTCCCATTCCGGCGGTGATGAATACCATCTTGGTGCCGTCGTTCAGCTGGTTTCTGATATCTTCTATACTTTCTTCGGCGGCGTCGCGTGCCCGTTCGGGACGGTTGCCGGCTCCAAGCCCTTGCGTGATGCTACGGCCCAGTTGCAGTTTCACCGGGACAGGTGATTCGGCCAATGCTTGGTTGTCCGTGTTGCAAAGAACGAACGTTACATCATGGATGCCTTCCCGGTACATGTGGTTTACAGCATTACCACCACCACCACCTACACCAATCACTTTGATGATCTTCGGTGAATCTGTCGGGAAATCGAATTGTACTATCTCGTCCATATCTTGATTGAATTATGAATTACGAATTATGAATATTGATTAACAAGCTGCTGAAGGTTACTTCATATCGTCGTCGGAAAAGATTTCTTTCGTCAACGAATCGATCTTGCGTTGAATCCAACTCGGACCTGCTTCTCTTTTCCGTCTTTCTTTCTCTTCCTTTTCCTTTTGCTTGCGAAGTTTTTCCGCTTCTTTGGCGGCTAGCTTGGCTTCCCGCTCTTCTTCTTCTTTCTTGAGACGGGCGATGCGGGCCTGTTCTTTCAGTTCCTGATCGTCCTCAAACATATCCACTGTCTTATGCACTTCCGGCTCCGGTTTGGAGACTGATGGTGCAGGAGCAGCTTGCGGAGCAGTTTCCGTCAGGCAGCAGTTCTGGTTACCTTCAAACAGGAGCCCGAACAAAGTGTTCTGCGAACCGTCTTTCTTCAGTATGTTGTTGGGCGCATGAACCGTATTGCGTGGGAGTTTCGCCATCCGTATCTTTTCTATCTTGCTGCGTTTGCGCAAGGTTTCGTCCAGATTCTTCAGGTTGGCGGCCCCTCCTGTCAAGATGATTCCTGCCAGCAATTTGTCCTCGTAGCTCGATAGTTGTATCTGGTTCCATACGTTGGCAACGATTTCCTCGGCACGGGCTTCGATGATATTGTTAAGATCCGCCACTTTGATGATACGGTTGTCATCATCCAGTTTGCAGGTTGCTTCTTCCTGTTCGGGGTCCTCTTCATAGAGGGCGTCACCGTAGGCTTTTTTCAGGCGTTCGGCTTCTTCCTCCTCCATTTGCAGGGTGGTGATGTCACGCGTGATGCTGTTGCCTCCCAAAGGTAATACGGTGAGGAAGCGGAGAATGTTATTCTTATATACAGAGATGGTAGTCGTATCTGCTCCGAAGTCGATCAGTGCACAACCCGAACGGCGTTCGCTTTCTGTCAGTACGGCATTGGCTGTTACTAGCGGGGCGATCAGTTGGTCGGCAATGTCGATTTTTGCCTGCTGGAAGCAATGCTCCAGATTCTTGCGTACGGAAGCACGGGCAACGATGTTGAGGAAACGTCCTTCGATGTGGCTTCCTACCAGACCTACCGGGTTGGCTTGCAGATTATTGCCCACCTTGTATTCTTGCGGAGCTACGTCCAGTATATCCATATCAACCACCGGGATGGCAATGTTCTCATCACCGATAGCGCTTACAAGCTCTTCGGATATGATAGCTTCTTCCTCCAGGTCGCGGCTTACTACATTGCGGACGGTGCGGAGTGATTGTCCGCCGATGCCTACATATACCTTGGCAATTGAGTTTTTCAACTCACCTTCCAGTCTGTTGATGATTGAAGTCAGGCTTTGCGCTGTCTTGTCCAGGTTAAAGATCACTCCTTTACGAATGAACGTAGAAGAGTCTTCCTGGGCATACGCTAATACCTGCATGCTTCCGTCACTGTTCTTTCTTCCGGCCACACCGGTTATCTTCGATGAACCAAGTTCAATAGCGGCGATAAATTCTGTTGTTGCCATATATATTTATTTACGATTTTACGATTTACAATTTACGATTGAAAAAAGATTGTTCACTCCTCATCTGTCAACTATCAATTATCAACTATCATTTATTATCTATTCTCGTTTGGTGCAGATAATCTGGTTGTTGAATTCGAGGTTGATACGCGAATATTTGTTCCAGCCTACCCGGTTGAGTCCTTTCTTGTAGAACTCCTTCAAACGTGCCAGTTTATCTTCAAAGTTTTCCAGTTTTCCGAGATAGACGAGATGGTCTCCCACACGCGGCACCAATTCGATGTTCTGGTCGGGCAACACATGAATCTGTTCTATCTGGGCGTCCCAGAATTTATTATTATGCAAAAATACACCAAACTTATATAAATCCTTCATTGCAAACGACTTTTCTACGTTTCCGGTGACAATTACCCGGTGAGCGACGCATTTTGCATCCGGTGGCATGACGGTTCCTTTGTTGTCAAGGTAGTAATTCTGACCGTTGGAGCTCATCACCCGAAGAATAGGGATACGTTGTGTCACTTCCACGCATACTTTGCCGCTGGGTGTTTTGTAACACTCGGCTTCGTCAATCAACGGATGTTTGCTTAGTTCCCGTTCCAGTGACTTGGTGGAGATGCGTTCCATTTTCTTCCCGATGGGGTAGATCCCTTTCTGCTGAAGGATACCTTTCAGCTCTTCTTTGGTGATGAAGCCGGCGTATGCGGTATCCTTGATAACCAATTCCATGTCACGGCAGGTCTGGTCGGTAGGCTTGCGGTTGAATGCGGTGATAGCTACGGTGAGGTAGGCTATAAGCACCAGCATGACGATGGATAGAAGGATTCTCTTTACCATAGTTTTTTTATTAATGAAGAATTAAGAATGAAGAATGAAGAATTGCTGCGCATCAATACGCTGGATAGAGATTCTTCATTCTTCATTATTCATTCTTAATTTTTTTGTTTCTAATAGTTCCTTTATTTCAGGGACATAGTTGTCAATGTCTCCAGCCCCCAAAGTGATTAATACTTCAATGTTTTTATCTTTCAGAATGTTCAGTATCTCTTCCTTTTTGCACATACTTTTTTCAATGCCCGGACGGAGATTGTCATAAATCAGTTTGCTGCTGACCACCCGACAACTGCTGCGGATAATGCTTTGCACGATGGCTGATGTTCATTCGTTGCATGATTTCAT
>ENA-UESJ01001543-UESJ01001543.1-human-gut-metagenome-genome-assembly--contig:-NODE-1543-length-10601-cov-4.433960_pt1 | contig 10601 bp, 9 predicted proteins | sample MGYA00243000_ERZ508001 | MGnify/ENA primary metagenome ERZ508001 (study PRJEB26167, sample SAMN06115479) | human gut metagenome | host: Homo sapiens | place: China:Chongqing | collected 2015-03-03... | reverse complement strand
GATGGTGGACTATATCCAGCTGCTTGTGCCGCAGCTCTATCGTCTGGTCATCAACGGCGTCAACCTTGGACAGGTGGCAGTGCGGGGCGGCAAATTTTACGGCTACAATACGGACTGCTACGGCTTTTTGCGCTCCTTGTCCGCAGCGGGCATTCCGCTGGCCGGACGCGTGCTGGTACTGGGCACCGGCGGCGTGGCTCGTATGTTTGCCTTTGAGGCGGTGCTGGCAGGTGCGGCGGTGACCCTGGCTGCCCGCACACCGTCGAAAGGTTGTGCCTTGGCGGCGGAAATTGCCGAAAAATGCGACCGCGCGGTGACGGTGACGGATTTCAACAGCGTTACCGGTGACTGGGATCTGATCGTTAACGGCACTCCGGTGGGTATGTTCCCCAAGGTGGACGCTTGCCCGCTGGAGCCGGGTGTACTGGCCCACACGGCTGCGGTATTTGACGCCATTTATAATCCAATGGAAACCCGGCTGCTGCGCCTGGCTCGGCAAAACGGCGCCAAGGTGGTGAACGGTCTGCCCATGCTGGTGTGGCAGGCAGCGGTAGCCCAGGAGATTTGGAATGATGTGACCTACACCCCTGTCCAGGTGCAGCGGGTGATCGAGCAAATGGAGGAACTGCTGTAATGAATATTGTGCTTTGCGGCTTTATGGGCAGCGGCAAGACTGTGGTGGGCAAAGAGCTGGCCAAAATTATGGGTCGCCGGTTTGTGGATACGGATCAGCTGGTGGAGGCTCGCAGCGGCGTGTCTATTCCGGCTATTTTTCAGGTGCACGGGGAAGACTATTTTCGAGAGCTGGAGCGTGCAGCCTGCGCAGAGGCGGCAGAGATTCCCAACTGCGTGATCTCCACCGGCGGCGGGGCACTGACCTTTGACGAGAATGTACGGACCCTGCGCACCACCGGCAAGATCGTGCTGCTGGACGCGTCCTTTGAGGTGATCTGTCAGCGGGTGGGCAACGGCGCCAACCGCCCTTTATTTCGGGATCCGGTGCAGGCCAAGGCGCTGTATGACGCCCGCCAGGCTAAGTATCGTGCAGCGGCAGATTATGCGGTGGACGGCGACGCCTCTGCCCGCAAAACAGCGCTGACCATTGCCGATCTGTTTCGCTAAAGGGTACATTTTGTACCAAATTCGCACTTTAAGTTGAAAAATGCGGCGACGTGTGTTATAATGCCTTAGTTATATCCGGTGTTTGGCTGCGTTAGGCAGCGCAAAATTATTGCCGCCCTGAGCGGATCGAGGTGTATCTATGCCGAAGGTAAAAAAATTAAAGCGCGCGCTTGCGCACGATACGCGGGTGTTCCAAAAGTATCGAAACCTGCTAATGGAGCTGACCCGTAAGAATATTAAGTTAAAGTACCGGGACTCCTGGATCGGTATTTTGTGGAGCTTTTTGCAGCCGCTGCTGAACATGATCGTGCTTTCCGTGGTGTTCAGCGGAATCTTTGGCCGCAGCAACAAGGGCGTGATCTGCTACCCGGTATTCCTGTTTACCGGCCGGTTGATGTTTGATTTCTTTACATCTTCCACCAAACAGGCGATGACCTCCTTCCGCCGCAATGCGGGGATCATCAAGAAGGTCTATGTGCCCAAGTATATGTACCCGCTTAGCTCCATTCTCTCTTGCTATGTAACCTTCGCCATCTCGCTGCTTTGCCTGGTGAGCGTGTGGATCTTCTTTAAGCTCACCGGAATCAGCAACGGCCACGCCCTGCACCTAAACGGCTACGCGGTGCTGTTCTTTGTGCCCATGTTTATTTTGCTGGTGTTCTGCACCGGCGTGGGTATGATCCTGTCCGTGCTGTCCGTTTACTTCCGGGATGTGGAGTATATTTGGGATGTGCTGTGTCACCTGCTGTTTTATATGGTGCCCATCATTTATCCTCTGCACCGCATTACCTCCGACTGGATCGTGGTGCTTATTAAGATCAACCCACTATATTCGATGATCGAGCTGTTCCGCCAGTGTATTCTGTATGGCCAAATGATGACCTGGAATTTGCTGCTGTATGCCTCGGTGGTGTCGCTGGTCACCCTGGCTGTCGGGCTGTTCGTCTTTAATAAGTGTAGCGACAAGCTGATTTTCCACCTGTAAAAGGAATGAATAAACCCCATTGCCAATCCTTGGCAATGGGGCTTTTTATGTTATTTTGCAGTTACGCCGTAGTGCTTCCGTATGTCGGTGGAGAATTTTTTGGCGTGGTCCAGCGCCTCTTGGGAATAGACCAGGTAATCGTATTCTGTAACCTGCTGAAAGGTCAGCGGCGTGGTTGGCAGTGGGCGGGTTTGTGTGCGATCCAGGCAAAAGCTGTACAGCGTGGTGTCCGTGGCGTTGGTGGTGGCCTGGTATTCTCGGCAGGGTAGGGTGCGTTGGTACAGTTCCATGTATTCCATAGGACGGACAAACAGTAGGTATTTGTGCCCTACAGCCAACGGCAGAGCGATGCCGGTGTCGCAGTGCAGCTTGCCGTCGCTCATTTTTTCCATGGACATGAGCAGATACAGCACCACCGTGTTGCCTGCCTGCTCCCGATCGGTGGTCTTTAGCACCTTGGCGGTGTACCGCAGGTTGTTGTAGGTGGGCTGCATATCGGTGATTTCCACTTGCAGGGGGATCCGGTCTTGCAGTTGCTCCACCGCTGTGCTTATGTCTAACATTTCGGCCGCCGCATCATAATCAGCCCGGTTGTCTGTGGGCAAGTCGCAAACAGCCGCTGCCACTTTTTCCGGGTCCTCCAAATCGTGGGCGCGGGTGGCCCGCAGTACAATGCCGAATACGACGGCGCACACCACCAGAATCAGGCAGCCCAGCGCCAGTCCCTGCTGCATGGTCAGTTGTTTTTTACGCAAGGTGCCCCGCCTCCATTCGCAGTATTTTGGTGCACAGGTGCTCCAAACTGGACCGGTCGTGGCTGGCGATCACAAAGGTGGTGCCTGCCTTCCGGTTCATACGAAGAATTTCTTCTTCCAGCACCTGTACGCTGTCATCATCCAGCGCGTTTGTGGGTTCGTCCAGCAGCACTAATTCCGGTTGGTTCATCAGCGCCTGGATCAGGCTGACCTTTTGGCACATACCCAGCGAATATTTTTTCATAGGGCGCCGGTCCGCCGGGTCCAGCCCAAAGCGGGTGAGCCAGCCGTCCAGTTCGCCGTCACTGATCTTGTGATCGGACAGGTCGTTGAGCATTTGCAGATTTTGGCGGCCGCTTAGGTATTCGTAGAGAAATACATTCTCGATCACCAGCCCCACATGAGGCGCATAGACCCCGTTGCCCACCCGGGTGCCGCCTACGGTGGCTGTGCCGGTGGTGGGGGTCATCAGCCCGGCAATGGCCCGCAGCAGCATGGTCTTGCCACAGCCGTTTTGCCCGGCCAGGCCGTAAATGCCGCCGCTTTCCAGCGTCAGGTCTATGTGGTCCAGTACGGTCTTGCCACGCAGAGTCTTGGTATAGTCTTGCAATATGATTTTTGGCATAGTCCACCTCACAAAATATCTTTTGTCTTTAGCACCCGGCCCCATAGCAGCACCCACACCGCCAGCAGTGCGCTGCCTGCGGCGTAGTAGCCCCACAGGGGATAGGCAAAGAGCGTTTCGTCCGTGGGAAATGCACTGCACAGGCACCAGAGCACCGGATTGTATTGGCGCAGCGGTACCGGCAGCAAAAACAGCGCCATCACCGCCAGCAAAAAGGCGGCGGCGCCCAGCAGTACGCCTGCTTTTTCGCCCCGGGTCACGCACAGACCGGCGCACAGCACCGCAAAGCCAAAGAGCACCAGCGTGTCGCTAAACAGGCTGATCCCCATTAGTCGAACTGCGGCAGCGGCAGGCAGGGCGTGGACGGCCACCGTGGCACACAGCGCCTGGGCACCGCAATACAGCAGATTGTACAGCAGAGTCACTGCCAGCAGCCGCCCCATTTCTGCCCGGTAAAAGCGCAGATAACGCCCGCGACGGGTGGCGGCAAAGATCCCTTTAACTGCGTAGCCCCGACTGAACAGTCCACCCAGCAGAGGTACGCCGATGAGCAAGTGCAGCAGACTGCGCAGCACTTGGGGATCGGTGCTGTTCTCCGTCAGCATCAGCTCCGTTCCCTCCCGGGCGGTCAGATAGGCCGCAGTCCAGGTATCCGCAGGGGTCTGGTGCAGCTGGAACAGACTGTGCAGTCCGCCCAGCAACAACCCCAGTGTGCAGATGACCAGCGGGTATCGGTTGTAGGCAAGGGTGCGCTTCATAAGCAGTTCCTCAATTTCTTTGGTACGATCAGCGCCGGTAGGAATGCCAGCGCCAGGTAAAAGGCCATACAGGTGGCAAAACCGCCAGGGGTCGGGACGGTGGGGTTCATCCCGTATAGATAGCTGAGAATATTCAGCGGCCAATCCGGCGTTAAGATCAGCAGATATTCAATGCCCTGTACCACCAAAAACATGATGGTATAGGTAAAAATGCGGTTGCGAACAAAAAAAGAGAATTGCCAGGCTGCCACCGCAAACAACCCGGCGACCAGGGCGGACAGCAACATATAAAGCAGATAGTACAGATAAGGCGAGTACAGATACAGATGCTGGAAAAAGAAGTGCGGGTCACTGACATTATACCAGTATGTATAGTCTTGAAACAGATCCCAGCCGTAGCGCTGGGTGCCGTTTAAGGGAAAGGCGATCAGGCACAGCCCCATATTTAGTGCCTGGGTGGCAAATATGGGCAAAAAGCCGCCGCAAAAGACGGCGACCAGTTTGGAGCGATAGTAACGGCCAATGCCCATTTTGCCCAGCAGCGGCGCCAGTAGGTGATTGTTGCGCTCATACAGAGAACTGTCAGAAAAAGAAATGCAGGCCAAAATCGGGAACAGATACATAAAGTACGGTGTGGTAAAACTTAATCCGTGAGTAGAATACGCACTGTACGGCGTGGGCTGGGCAATGGCATCCAGGTGCATGTTGCGTAGGCACATGGCCACAAAGTAGCCCACGGCATACAACACCCCAAAGGCCATAGCGACCCAAAATCCCGGCGACCGCACCAGCAGCCGCATTTGATAGCGCAAGCATTTTTTCATGGGATCCGTCCTTTCCATGCAAATTGAAAAGTTCCTTCTATAATATAGTGTGGCAAAATAGGGGAATACGCCAAAATAGCGGCAAAAATTTACAAAATCCGATGAAAAGGTACAAAAATAGACGGCAGAGTGCTGCCGTCCGCTGATTTGGTTACAACTGATTTTCTTCTTGATAGGCTTTGCTTTGCTCCACATGGGCCACATCCGGAATGGGGGTATGCATTTCTGTTTTGCCGTCCGGCTGGACGGTGGGATTGGTAATATTTTCGCAGTAGCGGGCGGTGACCTCGCCGGTGGTCAGGGCGTACTTCTCGCGATAATCCCGGTAACGGCCGGGTGTGTGGCGCACCGGCGCGTCCCAGTTATTCAGGCTGTTTTCCGTTTGGGGAAAGTGGCGGCTATTCTGCATGGTTGCACAGCTGTGCCGCCACGGCCTTTAAGTCCTCCAGGGAATTGATCTTGGCGCCGGATTGAATGATATTCTCTTTTACGCTCTCCGGCAGGGCGTTAAAGTATTGGTTCATCTCCGGCGTTAAATGAAATAAATCGGGCATACTGAAAACCTCCTTCGGTTTTAGTATGCCCGTTTTTTGCGCTCATTGGTTGTTTGATTTTTCCAATTTTTGTGGCTTTTCGTAAGCGGCCAGCAGCGCACCCAGCAGCACCACCAGGGCGCAGAGTATGTCCTTGGTGCCGGGGACCTGGTGCAAAAGCAGGTAAGAGAACGGCAGCGACCAGGCGGCGTAAGTAATGTTCAGGGGCATGGCCTTGCCGGTGCCCAGCTTGCCCAGCGCCTTGTAGTAGCACAGATAAGAGGCGGTGCCGCACAGGGCGGATAGGGCGATGATCCACAGTGCCCGCGTGCCAAACAGCCCGGCGGTAAAGCCCCAGCCCTTGCAGGCCGGCAGCAAAACAACGGCATAGGTCAGCGCCGACACCGGCTGGCGGATTTGCAGCGCCTGGGCGTTGGTGACGGTGCTGCTTTGCAGTCCGTAGGTGCAGATGACCCCCTCTGCTGCCCAGCCGATACAGCACAGCAGTGCGCAGCCAAAGCCCAGTAGATGTCCCTTTGGCAGCGCCGCGCCGGGGGTATAGCCCAGAGCGATCACCCCGCCAATACTCAGCGCCAGACCGATCAGGCCGGTAGGGCGCAATTTTTCCTTTAAGAAAAAGTGTGCCAGCACCGTGCCCAGTGCCGGGTACAGTGCGGAGATGATGGCGGTGTACGCCGGGCCGATGGCGTTGATGGCCAGCACATAGCCGGTCATACCCACCGGGCCGCCCAGCAGTGCGCCCAGTGCCACAAAGCGGCCACCCCGGGTGCGTAGCGCTTGCCATACTGCCTTGTATTGGCGGCGCAGCCCAGTATAGCCCAGCATCCACAGGGAAGAGCACAGGTCGTGCAAAAAGGTGCTGGCAAAGGGTGCCAGTATCGCTGCTCTGGGGTCGCCGGTAAACACCGGCAGCGCCAGAGCCATGCCCAGTATGACCGTGTCCAGCGCCCAAAGGGCGCCGCCTGCCAGTCCGGTTAACATAGGCTCCTCCTTAGTCCAGTAATTCTGCCAAAATGGTGTTCGATACCAGCATACCCCGGGGGGTTAGAGAAATGCGACCGTTGGCGCGGCGCATAAATCCCCCGGCAATGTACGGCGCCGGATCGCGGGTGAGCCAGTCCTCCGGTATGCCCCGGTTCAGTCGCAAGCCTAAGAGAATTTGCTCCTCTCGGTCTCCGCCGGGGCCTTCGTCCTGCCAGATCCAGTCCCGGTCAAAGTAAAAGCGCCTACCGTTCCACAGGGAGTGGGCGCTGGGCCCCAGCCCCAAGTACGGCTCCAGCAGCCAGTATTTCAAGTTGTGGCGGCTCTCGTACCCCGGGCGGGCAAAGTTGCTGATCTCGTACTGGGCAAAGCCCAGTTGTCCCAGCCGCTCCACCGTTTGCAGGTACATTTGGCACACGGTGTCCTCCTCCGGCAGCGCCAGCTTGGCTTGCAGGCGGTCAAAGGGGGTGCCCGGTTCGATCTTCAGCAGATAGGCGCTGATGTGGGTCACCTGCATACGCTCAATAAAGGCAAAGGTTTCCTCCAAGCTGTCCGGGGTCTGTTTGGGGGTGCCCAGCATCACATCCAGGCTAATATTGGTAATGCCTGCCGCCTTGGCTGCCGCTACGGTGCGGGCCACTTCTCCGCTGCCGGCACGGCGCCCCAGGGCGAACCGTTCCTGATCCACGGCGCTTTGCATACCGATGCTCACCCGGTTGATCCCCGCTGCTGCGTACTGCTCCATATCCCCGGTCAGGTCCTTGGAGGGGTTGCACTCTACGGTGATCTCCGCCGCCGGGTCAATGGCAAAGTGATCTCGCACCGCCTGCAGAATGCCGGTGAGCACCCGTGGCTCCAGGATGGAGGGGGTGCCGCCGCCAAAGTACACAGTGTCAAAACTGCCGGTATAGTCTTGCATTTGCCCTCCCAGCTTCTCGGCAAAAGCGTCGGCAGCTGTCGGGGTGTACTTGGTGCTGTAAAAATCGCAGTACGGGCACTTGGAAAAACAAAAAGGAATATGAATATAAAGACCTGCGGCCATACTTCACACTCCTTTTTGCGTTCATTTATGATTTATTTTCTGCGGCTTTCCGCTTTCAGTCGTAGGGATTTGTCCAAGATCATCTTGCGCAGACGAATGCTCTTGGGGGTCACTTCCAGCAGCTCATCGTCTGCCAGGAATTCCATGCTCTGTTCCAGAGACAGAGTGGTGGGGGGCACCAGCTTCAGCGCCTCGTCGGAGCCGCTGGCTCGGGTGTTGGTTACATGCTTCTTCTTGCACACATTGCACACAATGTCCTCGTCCTTGGCGCATTCGCCCACGATCATGCCCTCGTACACCTCTACACCGGGACCAACGAACAGCCGCCCTCGGTCCTGGGTGTTCCACAGGCCGTAGCCGCTGGTGGTGCCGGTCTCGTGCACCACGATGGAGCCGTGGGTGCGGGTGGCAATCTCACCCTTGTAGGGTTCATACCCGCCAAACAGCTGGTTCATAATGCCGTTGCCGTTGGTGTCCGTCAAGAACTCGCTGCGGTAGCCGATCAGCCCGCGGGCGGGGATCTTGATCTCCAGGTGGGTCATGCCGGTGGAGCGGGTGTCCATGTTCTCAATCTCGCCTTTGCGGGAGCACAGCTTCTCCATCACGGCGCCTACATACGCCTCCGGCACTTCAATGATGGCCAGCTCCATAGGCTCCAGGGTCTTGCCGGTCTGGGGATCCTTTTTCAGAATGACCTGGGGACGGCTGACGGCGAATTCATAGTTCTCTCGCCGCATGGTCTCAATGAGAATGGACAGGTGCAGCTCACCTCGGCCGGATACCTTAAAGGTGTCCATGCTGTCCGTTTCTTCCACCCGCATGGACACGTTGGTCTCCACTTCCTTAAACAGGCGGTCCCGCAGGTTGCGGGAGGTGACATACTTGCCCTCACGCCCGGCAAAGGGAGAATCATTGACCATAAAGTTCATGCTGATGGTAGGCTCATCAATCTTTACAAAGGGCAGCGGCTCCACGCACTCCGGGGCGCACAGGGTCTCGCCGATGTTCAGATCCGCAATACCGGCCACGCAAATCAGGTCGCCCATGACCGCTTCCTCTACCGGCACCCGCTTCAGCCCCTCAAATTGGTACAGCTTGGTGACCCGGATGTTTTCTCGGGTATCATCCCGGCGGCACAGCACATAGGGTGCGTTGACTTTTACGCTGCCTCGCTCCACACGGCCCACGCCGATACGGCCCACATAGTCGTCATACTCCAAAGAGGAGAACAGTACCTGGGTGGGACCCTCCGGGTCGCCCTGGGGAGAAGGAATGTACTTTAAGATGGCGTCCAGCAGCGGGCGCATATCACCGCTGCGCACCTCCGGCTCTGTGCCGGCGTAGCCGTCCTTGGCGGAGGCGTAGATCACCGGGAAGTCGATTTGGTCATCGTCTGCGCCCAGTTCAATAAACAGGTCCAGTACCTCGTCTACCACCTCGGCAGGGCGGGCGCCGTCCCGGTCAATCTTGTTGACTACTACCAGCGGCGTCTTGTGCAGACCCAGCGCCTTTTTCAGCACAAAGCGGGTCTGGGGCATACAGCCCTCAAAAGCGTCTACCAGCAGCAGAACGCCGTCTACCATGGTAAGAATACGCTCTACCTCGCCGCCAAAGTCCGCATGGCCCGGCGTGTCTACAATGTTGATCTTGGTGTTGTTATAGTGAATGGAGGTGTTCTTGGACATAATGGTAATGCCCCGCTCACGCTCCAGGTCGTTGCTGTCCATGACCCGCTCTTCAACCACTTCATTTTGGCGGAAGGTGCCGCTTTGGCGCAGCATTTCGTCCACCAGAGTGGTTTTGCCGTGGTCAACATGGGCAATGATTGCAATGTTTTTTATATCTTTTCTTGTACTCAAAGTGTTCACCCGAATTCTTATTTATTCTTTTTGATATTAAAGCTGTCTCGCAGAGCAACGGTGCGGTTAAACACCGGTGCGCCGGGGGCAGAGTCCTTGTCCATACAAAAGTAGCCGTCCCGCATAAACTGGAACCGATCGCCGGCCTTGGCCGTGGCCAGTGCCACCTCGCCGTAGCCTTGCTTCTCGGTCAGACTGTCCGGGTTTAGGTTCTCCTCAAAGGAGTTGACGCCGCTGTCGTCGCTGGGGTTCTCCACATTAAACAGCCGGTCATAGATCCGGGCGGTCAGGGGGGTGTTCTCTTTGGCGCTGACCCAGTGAATGGTGCCGCGTACCTTGCGCCCATCCGGGGCGTCGCCGCCAAAGGTGGCCGGGTCGTAGGTGGCGTGCACGCAGGTCACATTGCCATTTTCGTCTGTGTCATAACCGGTGCAGGTCACCAGGTAGGCCTTGTACAGCCGTACCTCGTTGCCCGGGTACAGACGGCGGTATTTCTTGATGGGCTCGGCCATAAAGTCGTCCCGCTCAATGTACAGCTCCCGGCCAAAGGGCACGGTGCGCTTGCCGTATTCCGGGTGGTCCGGGTGGTACTCCACTTCCAGGGCCTCGGTCTTGTCCTCAGGGTAGTTGTCGATCACCAGTTTAATGGGGTCCAGCACCGCCATGGCTCGGGGAGCGGAGGTGTTCAGGTGCTCCCGTACGCAGGCCTCCAGCAGGGCAAAGTCCACCACGCTGTACGCCTTGGACACGCCGATGCGCTCGCAGAAGTCCCGTACCGCCTCCGGCGGATAGCCCCGGCGGCGCATACCGCTGAGGGTGGCCATACGGGGATCATCCCAGCCGCTGACAATGCCGTCCTGCACCAGCTTTAAGCACTTGCGCTTGCTGGTGAGGGTGTAGTTCAGGTTCAGCCGGGCAAACTCGATCTGGCGGGGCTTTTGCCCCTCGATCAGCTCGTCCACAAACCAGTTGTACAGTGGGCGGTGGTTTTCAAATTCCAGCGTGCAGAGGGAATGGGTGATGTGTTCGTAGGCATCTTCCAGCGGGTGGGCGAAGTCATACATGGGGTAAATGCACCAGGAACTGCCCGTGTTGT
>ENA-UESJ01001542-UESJ01001542.1-human-gut-metagenome-genome-assembly--contig:-NODE-1542-length-10613-cov-15.438686_pt1 | contig 10613 bp, 6 predicted proteins | sample MGYA00243000_ERZ508001 | MGnify/ENA primary metagenome ERZ508001 (study PRJEB26167, sample SAMN06115479) | human gut metagenome | host: Homo sapiens | place: China:Chongqing | collected 2015-03-03... | reverse complement strand
AAATGAGGCATGAACAAGACACCTGCATACAACCGCTCCTGTTGAATCATCCCCAACCAGCGATTCAATGGCTTCAACGAGGATGTACTTATATTGTTGGGGAGTATCCGGACGCATTTTCAACCACAACAGGCGTTTAGCCTGATCCAGATTGCAGCGTCGAAGAATTATATTATGATTATATATCGATTCACTACCGCAAGTCAGCACTCCGTGACAGAATCCAAAAGTACAGTCTTCAATGATAATATCACAATTGCCACCATTATCGGGATCTTGATCAGCCCATGGTCCTTTGCCACCTTTTAATGCAATTGCGTCATCATTAACCGACATATAGCATCCCTTGACAAGTACATTTTTACACGCATCAATATCGATTGCATCCGTACTTGGAGCCTTTACGGGAAAAGAAGGTGAAAAGATATGCAAATCCAAAAGTTTTACGCTATCACATTTATAAATGTGAGTTGTCCAAAACGGAGAATTAACAAGTCGCACATCTGAAACTTGTACATTATTGCTATGAGATATATGAAGCAGACGAGGACGCAGTTCATCCATATTAGTACATTTAGGGATAACACTACGCCGTAACCAGAATGACTTCCAATATCGTTCACCGTTTCCATCAACTTTTCCTTTTCCGGAAAGGGTGAAACCATCTACCTTATCAACATTAATCAAAGCTGAAAAGTACTTTAGGTTCTGTCCCTCCATCCGTGTTTCTATTACAGGAAAGTTGCTAATATCGTCACTACCTTTCAACACAGCCTTCTTTTCCAGATGCAAGTGTGTTCCCGGCTTAAAGAACAGCGCACCACTAAGATAAGTACGTTCAGGTATAACAATGACTCCGCCTCCATTATTAGACGCCAAATCTATAACAGCCTGAATTTTCTCTGTCTGTAACAGTGTACTATCATTCACTACTCCATAGTCGGTAATCAAGAAATTCTTTCCTAATCCATTTATATCAGTTTTTTCATTTTTGTAAAACCAATCCGGTATAATTTTACCATCGGGAAATTTTTCCTGACTAAATAGCTGCAAGCTACAACCTGTCTGACTTCTATCTCTTTATTGCCTGTTTCCAAAATCAACTGGTTCTTACGCTCCTCTCCTTTGAAAAGAGTGTAGCACAACATAATTACATGATAACCGGCCTGTGCTACCGCACGGGTTATTTCGGTTCCCATTCCTCCATCGGCACCGGTTATTATGGCTAATTTACTCATTGGTTCTCTAATTTTTCTATTTCACGTTCCAAGCAAAGGGGCAATTTCTCTTCCAAATGTTTGTGGCATGCCATATCAATAGTGTACATTCTCGCAATGCAATAATTACTATGACCGCAATTGCAACGCGCCTTTTCTTCAGTGCGCAACCGATTCACAAAACCAGGTTCATTCAGCAGCGCCCTTCCCATCTGTACAAATTCAAAACCATCATCCAATACCTCATCTATCTTTTCACGAGATACCAGCCCCCCCACATATACTAACGGAATTTCCTTTATTTCTGTTCTGAATCTCAATGCATCTTCCAAAAAATAAGCCTCTTTGAAAGGTACTGTCGGAATCATCCATTTGCCTACCATACGCACCCCATATTTCAGCCACCAACAGTTCATATAATGTGTCATACTTTTTATAGGCATCGCTCCCCGCATGACATACATAGGCGCTTTGCTTACAAAACCTCCACTCAGCACCAACGCATGAGCCCCGTCCTGTACCAACCGTTTCGCTACCTGCACAGCTTCATCTATTTCCATTCCTCCTTTAAAACCGTCACGCATATTGGTTTTTACCAGAACGGCCATGTCATTACCTGCGGCACGCATCACTTCCTCCATCACCATATCCATAAAGCGCATACGATTCTCCAACGAGCCGCCGAACTCGTCTTTACGATGATTGGTGTAAGGTGAAAGAAACTGACTGATAAGATAGCCATGCCCCGCATGTATCTCCACCGCGTCAAATCCGGCCTCACGCGCCCAGTTGACCGACTGACCGTATGCCTTTGCCATCTGCGGCAGTTCCTCCTTGCGCAAGCCACGCACGAAAGTAGGCGAATAAAGATTAAAACCGGAAGAAGCTCCTACGGGTGTTACCCCACAAATACTTTTGTGCGACATATTTCCACAATGTCCCAACTGAATGCTTACGGCAGCCCCTTCTTTATGAACCGCATCGGTTATTTCCCTTAATCCCGGTATAATTTCAGGGCGCATCCACAATTGCCTGTCGAAAGAAAGGCCACTCTGTGTAACTGCCGCATAAGCAATAGTAGTCATTCCCACTCCACCTGCCGCCACCGAGCAGTGATAATCCTTCAATTGCCGGGACGGAGCATTGCCCGGACACATACTCTCAAAAGCAGCCGAACGAATCGTACGGTTACGCAAAGTCAGCGGTCCGATAGAAGCGGGAGTAAATAATTTAGAGTTCATCATTCATATGTTATGTTTCGCTTTCATCATTTCCTGAAACAGAAACGATATACTATTCAAATTCAATAAATAAAAGGAATCATTCTTTTCTTTTTTCCTACCGCATCCTTACCAAACTCTTCCCGATAACGGTTACGGATGGAATTGGCACGTGGAGCCAGATTAGCAAACGTCCACAGCACAAACACCCATGCAGCGGGCGAACAAGTGAGTACGGCAAACCCTATCCATTCCACCAACTCGCCAAAATAGTTGCCCGAAGTGACATATCGGTACATTCCCTTCTGCGGCAAATAATGGCGTGTATCGCCCGGTTTACGTAAATGGCGGATCACACTGTCGGAATGTAGATTAATGCCCATCCCTATAAAGAACAAAATAACCCCAAGCCAAAAAGAAGGAGTACTGAGCCAGGCATCTGTATAGAGTCCTTCCGGAGCCAGATAGAACAACCATTCGCCCTGCATCAGTCCGTTCAGGACATTAAAGACCACTCCCATCAACATAATGGCAAGGGGCATCCGGCTCTTTCCTTTCATCAGGAAAGGGAAGATAAAAGAGCGCTGGAAATAATGTAATTCAAAAAGAAGAAAAAAGAGGAAAGGAGCGGCATCAAAACGCACGCTGCTATTCCACCACAGATAAAGCATTACAAGGAATACAGGCGCTTCCATCAGTACCCAACCTAATTTATTGTTCACTGAAAGTCCCCATTTCGGGGTGTGGAACATACCATAACCGGCACGTACATAATAGAGGGCTACAAATACAATCACCGCAAGTGCGGACATTGCCAATAGCAAAAATTCAAAAGTCTGTTGTCCCATACTCGTTCCTCCCTGTATTAAATTTAGTAAGTCACTAACAAATTTAAGGGAAAAATCAGAGGAAAGCAACAATTAAGAGATTTTTTGCAAGAAAAGGATACGATTTTTATCGCAGAGAAGACTTTACTTAGAGAGGTATGTACTATTTTCTACAGGTTTTCCATTGATTTCCGACTTCCCTCCCCCGCCAATCATCAAAGTACCATCACGTTGCATTTCAGCATCAGACATATACAGGAAGCTCGTAACGCCATTAGCAAACTGGACATGCTTTTTTATTGTACCCAGACTTAGACACAGAAAAAGAGTTGGGATAAGATATTTCAAAATTATATTAAGAGCAGTTTATTTTAGATTTTCATCATCTTGGATTAACCAATTGAAAAAACAAATGTTTAGCGTAATACTTAAGGAACAGAGGTAACGATTCAGCAACTGTGCAAATTTCAATAATTTGTGGTGCTATGCTGTCAAATAATTATTTACTATTTTTTCAATAGACAATATTTTGATCTCTTGTCAGTTTTTAATTTTCGTATCTTTGCCACGAATTTCAAACGAAAGTTCTATGACACAAGATAATTCAATTGTAATTAGAGAATATTTGACGACAGATAAAGATGTTGTCATGAATTTAATTAAATTAAACACACCCAACTTCTTTGCAAAAGAGGAAGTTAATGATTTGAGCAATTATTTGGATAAAGAAATAGAGCTCTATTATGTCTTGCTCGTTGACGGGAAAGTGGTTGGATGCGGCGGGATAAATTTCGCAGAAAAAAGAACCATTGGAAAAATAAGTTGGGATATTATGCATCCCGACTATCAAGGCAAATCTTTAGGTAAAAAGCTTTTAAGATACAGAATTGAGGTTTTAAAGGCTATTCCCAGTATCAAAAAAATAACAGTCCGAACCTCGCAATTAGCATATAAATTCTATGAAAAGCAAGGATTCACACTGAATGAAATCAAACGCAATTATTGGGCTGACGGTTTTGATATGTATAGTATGCAATATAATGAATTATAATTGTAAAATATTCAATAGTAACGTATCATCCCACACGTTATTAACCTTCCGGCATACACGTTACTAACCTTTCAAACGTCTTGTTCTTTTTTTTAAAGGCCTTGTTCTTTTCAGAAAAGAACAAGACGTTTTCATTGAAAGAACAAGAGCTTTTTAAAATTTGACCTGTTGTTTTTTCCCATAACGGTATCTACATGCCGAAACGCCTTATTTTTACTTCAGATCTTTCAGCCATTCCGCAAACGCCCTGCCCGTCGGCATTCCGGCTGAAGGATATGCATTGTGAAATGTTTCAGCCGGAAAATATCCTTCAGAAAAACCAATTCCCTAAGAACTGGAAGAACACCGGTCTGGCTGAAGGATTCCCGAACCCAATTCTTCAGCCGAAAAGCCGACGGGCAGGGCATTTGCGAGCAGGCTGAAAGATTTGAAGGATTTTTCAAGGTACTCTATATAGAGTATTATGAACGACCATATCTCACTGAAAAAAGTAAGATAACGTGAGTTCGATATTAGAACTCATATCGAACTCACGTTAAATAAAACCCCTCCTCGGCAGTCTTTAGACTGCTAAAGGAGAGGTTATCATGTTTACCTATTGAAAAATCAAGATAGCTTCCGCCAATCGTTTATTTTTCAGCACGTCCACCAGCTTGGATAGGCCAGTACAGATTCTGATACAAGTTACTGTTGTTCAAATCTCGATCGGCAGAGCCTGTACGAATGTCTGTAATACCCAGAGGATAAAGATAATAAGCTTCACGCCATGTATATCCGTTGAGTAGTTCGTTGGTTTCCAATGTACTGATGCTATACGGACGCACATACTTGCTCATTTCCTTCATTGACATGTTGGCATTGGCGGAACCGTCGGCAATAAGCAAGTCACGTGGATCATCTTTGTCATTAGGGTCTGTCTTGAAGTGCGTGTACATCTCATCCCAAAAGTTTACGCCTTCAGGAACCCATTTGGTCGTGATGAGGCGGTCGAAAGAACGCCAGCGAATCAAGTCGGCAAAACGGAATCCTTCACTGAACAATTCCTGCATACGTTCACGGCGGATATTGTAAAGTGTCTTGTCTACCTGCTGTGTACCCGAATAAACTCCGAAGTCACTTTCTTTATTCAAATCAGTAGCTGCAATGGTTTTCTCGAAATCATCGCTTACGCCGGCGCGCTGACGTATTTTCCTCCAATAGCTTTCGGCGGTAGCATCCAGCCTTCCGTTCTTTTCATAGCAGGCTTCCAGGTAGTTCAGCATGCCCTCAGCCACACGGAATGCCGGGCAGGCATTGGTGCCTTGCTGTTCGTCACTCTTTCCTTGACTGTAGTCATACGCATAGAACTTGCGTGACTGATAGCCGGAAATCATACGGGTCTGAGCTTCTAGGGAAATCAAGTTGGGAAAATCAAATGTGCCCCCCACTTGTTCTTCTCCGGCATCGGGATCAGAGAATACCAACGTGCTTTCACCCCATACGAAGAGCTGTAGACGCAAGTCTCTGTCGGTCTTTACGTCATCAATAGTCTTGTCGCCTTTGTACTGGTATTGTCCTCCAGTTGCATAGATAGGCAGTCCGTCTTTCATAAGAAATGATTCGATGAACGGACGGGTATAGCCGCTTTGGGCACCGATTCGTGAACGGTAGATGGCATTGTGCTTGACGCCTAGGTCAAAGTTATATTCTTTCCACAACAGAACTTCGGGGACATCTTTCAGGCTCGGTTGGCTGAACATTTCAAAATAAGGATTCCATCCTTCAATCTGTCCGATTTCCGGCTGTAACACTCCATTGTTTGTGGTCAGTTCAGTTGTACCTACCGCCAATGTGGCAGCTTTCATGGCCTCGTCCAGGAAAAAATCGATTTCTGCTTCAATGTTAAAGGTCTTTCCTTGGTTATAAGCCATCTTGGCACCCGGCCAGTTAGCATCGCCCGGCACGCGGCCTGAACCTTTGTGGTATTTCTCGAAAGTAGCTTCAAACAAGGCAACGCGTGATTTCAAGAGAGCGGCTGTCTGCTTGTTTACACGTTGACCCTTAAAGTGGTCACGGTCATACAGACGTTCGATGGCTTTATCCAAATCGCTCAAGATGAAACGGACAACTTCATTGCGTGGAGCCCGTTTGCTATTTTCTACAATTACCTCATTGTTATCTTCCAACACTTCAGTAACAATGGGAAGGTCTCCATATAAAGCCAACATGCGGTAGTAAGTCAATGCACGGAAAAAGTAGCCCTCACCGATATAGTTCAGAATTAACTTATCGTCGCCTTCTATTTCACCGGCTTCATTTCTTGCTTCGGCTGTCTTCAAGAAATAGTTGAACGCACGTACAGTGCCATACCATCCCTGCAATTGCTTTCCACCGGACACCTCCCATTTGTCGGGAACAAAAAGCTGTGTGTTTCCTCCGCCTACTACCTGAATATCTGTATTTCCGTCGGAACGGGCAATTCCATCATCGTAACCTCCGCCATGAAACATGGCACCGCTGAACGGGTTCTGTAATTCACCATAGTAATTAATCATGTAAGCCCCTAACTGATCGGCTGTCTTGTAAAAAGAGTCGGGAGTAATTTGGCTCACAGGGTCAAGGTCAAGCAAATCGTTGCAGGATGTAGCCGTCAACAATGTCCCTCCCAACAAAAGGCAAGCGCCTACGTTTTTTATATTTAATTTCATAATAATCTTCAGTTAACAAATTTAAAAATTCAAATTTACACCAACAGAAATGGTACGCTGCAAGGGGTAAGTTTTACCACTGGTTCCGTAGCCGTCGTAACTTCCGAATGCCTCCGGGTCATAGACGCTTGACAGTCCGGTAATGGTAAACAGATTGTCGCATGAAAGATAGATACGGCAGTTGCTGATGCCGGCTTTTTCGGTAATGTGTGTCGGCAGGGTGTAACCCAACTGGATGTTCTTGCAGCGTAGGTAAGAAGCTTTCTGCATATAGGCATCTTGAGCCTGTTGGTTTTTCGTTTCATTGAAGTAGGGTTTCGGATAATAGGCATCGGTATTTTCCGGAGTCCAGTAATCCATGTGTTCTTCAAAGCAGGCTGCTTGCCACATTCCGGATCCTGCGCCCCAAAAATAAGGGTCACCTGCGTCAAACATCCAGTCACGTTTCAATACCCCTTGGAAGAAGATAGAGAAATCAATGCCTTTCCAGGCTGCATCCAGATTCAAACCTACCCGATAACGCGGTGAGTTGTTTCCGATGCGTTTCAAGTCACCGTGATTTTCCAAAGTGCTGGCACCTGGGGTTACTTCTCCTTCACCGGTCAAGTCCTTGTACTTCACGTCACCTGCCTGCCATTTGCTTCCCCAGTTTGGCTTGTTGCTTGTCAGCCATTCTTTCATTTCTTCATCGCTTTGTGCCAGTCCTACACTAGTATATCCCCAAAGTTCTCCCAATTCTTTACCATTATAGTAGCCGTAGATTCCTTGGTTTCCGAACTCACCGTCGAACGGATAAGATATGATTTTAGACTTGTTGTCGGAAAGGTTGAAGCGGACACCGTACTTGAAATCCTGAATCTGGTCACGCCATCCGATTTCCAATTCCCAACCGGAGGTACGCATGTTGCAGTTGTTTGTTTTCGGAGCATCAGTTCCCAGCATGGAACCCAATACCGGAGCAGGACCAATCATATCTTTGGTTGTTCTGCGGTACCAGTCGAATGTAGCGGTCAGTCGGTTGTTGAAAGCGGCCAAGTCAAAACCGATGTCCCAAGTCTCGACGGTTTCCCAAGTCATGGTTGAGTTGACGATTCCGGGCAGACTTGCGGTATTGACGCGTTGACCGTCAATTAGCCATCCGCTGTTTGCCGTACCGGTGCCTTGCTCCTGATAGAACGGATACCAATCCCAGAACGTTTCATATTTGGAACTTGTATTACCCAATTGTCCCCATGAAGCACGAATCTTGAATGTTGAGATAGCATTGCTCAATGGTTTGAAGAATTTTTCGCGAGCCATATTCCAACCTAATGAAACAGATGGGAACCAAGCCCAGCGGTTGTTGGAGAGGAAACGTGAAGAACCATCATAACGGATGTTGAACTCAGCTAGGTATTTTCCATCGTAGTCATAGTTCAAGCGAGCAAAGTAACCGGCAGTTGCACGGTTCCAATAGCCGTCTCCGGTCTTCATGTTTTCCTGAGCTTGGCTCAAAAATGGTTTGTCGGTAGTGGTAAGTTTGTCTCCACTTCCCCACAGATTATCCTGATCGTAACGTTCGTAGTTCAAACCGACCATAATCTTTCCGTTATGCAACCCAAAGTTACGGGTATAGTCTGTATACACATTCACCGCATAATAGTTCTGGCGGAAGCGGTTATCGTATACATTTGAAACGGTTCCATATCCGGAGTCACGTAGGTAGGAATTGCCGTCAATATCGTAAGAATAAACGGGAATCTTACTGGTCGTTTTCTTTTCATTTGAAGTACGCATTGCTCCTTCTGCATAGATGTTCCATCCTTCAAGCGGAGTGATGGTAAACTTCAATTGCTGGGTGAACCAGTCTTTGTGTTCGGAAGTTACACCTCCGTCTTCCAGCTCGGCAATTTCCATTCCATCCATCCAATGGCCATTAGGATCAATAGCCGGACAGGTCGGCCAGCGGCGGGCAATATTGTGAAAGAACAAACCAGTTAGATATTGGGGCTTTTCATAGTCTGTACGAGTCCATTTGGTGTTGTAGTCCAAACGAATCCAAGAAGCAATCTCAGCTCCGATTTTGCTGTTTACGGTATAACGATCCAGTTCGTCATGTCCGTGGCGAATCAAACCATTCTGTTTCAGGAAACTGCCGCTGACAGACCAGTTGATTTTTTCGCTACCGCCGCTTAAACTGATATTATGCTGGGTAGAGGGAACATTTTTCTTGTAAAACTCGTCAAACCAGTCGGTATTGGCAAAGGCACCTCCATAGTTGTTCCATTTCTTGTTGTCCAAGTTTGCTGTAGTACCATAATATTCCGGCTGGGTAGGATCATTGAATTCTCCACGCTGGAATTTCAGAATCTTTTCCATCTGCTCTTCATTAAACTGAGCCTGTCCTCCGTTATTGATGGAAGCAGCATTAAAATAAGTGGCAAAACGATAAGAATCTACCATGTCCGGAGTCTGTGTAGCTGTGCTGAAGCGCACATCGCCCGAGTAGTTTACTCTTACCTTGCCCGCTTTTCCGCTTTTTGTGGTTACCAAGATGACACCGAATGCGGCTCTCGAACCATAGATAGATGCTGAAGCTGCATCCTTTAATACAGATACACTTTCTACATCATTGGGATTCAAGGTATTCAAATCTCCTTCGATTCCGTCAATCAAAATCAAGGGCTTGTCGGTAGATCCGGAACCAATAGAACCTGCACCACGGATATTGATGTTCATTCCAGAGTTCAAGTCACCACCGTTTCCACCTACAGTTAAGTTCAATCCAGGAACAGCACCTTGCAGTGCTTGTGTAACATTGGCTACCGGACGCGATTCAATGACTTCGGCTCCTACCATACTTACGGCACCGGTTACATTTACTTTCTTCTGTGTACCATAACCCACAACGACTACCTCATCCAACATTTCCGAGTCTTCCTTGAGGATGATATTCAAAGGAGAACCATTCCATTTTACCTCCAATGTCTTGTATCCTACAAAAGAAATTTTGATAGTACTTCCTTTAGGCACATTGGGAAGGCTGAAATTACCGTCCAAATCGGTAATTGTTCCATTTGTAGTTCCATCCACTGTTACAGAAGCTCCGATAACAGCTTCTCCACTTGCATCTTTTACTACACCCGTACATGCCCCATTCTGTTGCACTGACTGTATTCTCGTTACAGGGGCAGGATGGACTGCAGAAAGAGACCCGACCGGAAAGCCAGCGCATATCAGCATCGCACTGATAATCTTTTTTCTCATAAAAATTAGTATTAAGGATTAGTAATCATGCGAATTAATGATTTTTCCTATATCTTAATTCGCAATTTAAATATCTGATTTGGCTAATGTTTTTTTTCATGTTGTTGAAAATAAAAGTGTTATACGTGTATTCTTATTCATAGTATCGTAATGTAAAAACGCCTTGTGGCAGAAATATTTTTTTGATTTAATTCTTGTTGTTTTTATTACATTTTCTTCTTACGAAAGAAAACTTAGGCAAAAGTAATAAAATACCTGGAAGATATTTAAAAAATAAATAAAAAAGTAGTGCTATTTAGTAAAAAACAAAAAAGCAGTACTCCTTTTAAGGCAACTTTTTTACTTTAAATCAAGTTATGCAAGTG
>ENA-UESJ01001541-UESJ01001541.1-human-gut-metagenome-genome-assembly--contig:-NODE-1541-length-10615-cov-10.880148_pt1 | contig 10615 bp, 7 predicted proteins | sample MGYA00243000_ERZ508001 | MGnify/ENA primary metagenome ERZ508001 (study PRJEB26167, sample SAMN06115479) | human gut metagenome | host: Homo sapiens | place: China:Chongqing | collected 2015-03-03... | reverse complement strand
GTACTTAATGCCGCACCGCTGCCCTTGCGCCGTCGGGCACTGACGGCGTTTTTAGAGCAAAACCGGTTTAGCGTGGATGCCCTCCACTTGGCACAGTTGGACGAGTTGCTTGCGTCCGGCGGACGACTACAGCTGTCCGGCGGATTTGCCCATGTACAGCGTGGGGTGCTGACTCTGGAAGCGGCAGGTGCGCCACCGGCGGCAGCCATTGCTTATGAACAAATCGTGGTATCTGTTGCGGAATTTTTAACGATTCGTGAATTATCGCAAATAAAAATTGATTTTTATTGCGACTATGATAAAATAACAGGCAGTGTTCGCTTTCGGCAGCGGCAGGCAGGGGATCGCATTTCTCCCGCCGGTCGCGGGTGCAGCAAATCGCTGAAGAAGCTCTATTGCGAATACCGCGTGCCCCACAGTCGGCGCGCTCTGCCCCTGGTGGCGGAGGACGATTTGGGGATCATCGCCGTGGCAGGCTGCTGCTGCGATCAGCGCGTCGGGGTGGACGCCACCACCCGGAGCGTGCTTTATGTAGTTTCCCATACGGAGGACTGATAGATGAATAATATGGCAAAAAATTGGAAGTCCATTCTGTTTTATATCCTGATCCCGGTGCTTTTGATCGGGGCAGTATGGTATTTGTCTTCTAACCAATCCGGCACAGAGGTGCAATACTCCCAAGTAGTGCAGATGTTTGAAGAGAACCAGGTAAAGGACTTTTCCCTGGATCTGTCCAGCGGCGCACTGACCTATAAGACCTTTAAGGACCCGGAGAAGGAGCAGCGCTACACCGTGCCTAATGTGTCGCTCTTTTTGGACGATGTGAAGGATAATGTAGACGCGTATAACGCCAAGCAGACCAATAATAAGAACCGCATTACTTATAACTACAAAAAGGGCGCTTCCGGCAACTGGTTCACCAGTATGCTGCCGTCGCTTATTATGCTCATTGCTATTGTGGGTCTTGGGTTCTATGCGTTCCGGCGGATGAACAACGCCATGATGAACGACACCAACAAGACGCTGGGCTTTGGCAAGATCCGCGCCAAGACCTTGGTGGAGGACGAAAAGCGCAAGACCACATTTCAGGATGTGGCCGGTTGTGATGAGGAAAAGGGCGAGCTGGAGGAAATCGTGGAGTTCTTAAAGAACCCGGACAGCTTTACCGCACTGGGCGCCCGTATTCCCCGCGGCGTGCTGCTGGTGGGCCCTCCCGGTACCGGTAAAACTTTGCTGGCCCGTGCTGTGGCCGGTGAGGCCGGCGCACCGTTTTTGTCCATTTCCGGCTCTGACTTTGTAGAGATGTATGTGGGTGTAGGTGCTTCTCGTGTGCGCGACCTGTTTGAGCAGGCCAAGAAGAAGGCACCGGCCATTGTATTTATTGATGAGATTGATGCTGTGGGCCGCCACAGAGGTGCCGGCACCGGCGGCGGTAATGATGAGCGGGAGCAGACCTTGAACCAGTTGCTGGTAGAGATGGACGGCTTTGGCACCAACAGCGGTATTATCGTGATGGCTGCCACCAACCGGCCGGATGTACTGGATCCGGCGCTGCTGCGCCCCGGTCGTTTTGACCGCCAAATTACCGTGAATCGACCGGATGCACAGGGCCAGTCGCTTCAAGTTCCAGACCCTGCCGGTGTATCACAACGGCCTGCCTATGGCCCTCACCGACGAAACGGATTACTACAAGTAAGAAAAAATCCTGCGGCGCTGCCGCAGGATTTTTTTGCTTATTCGTTGGGGCCGAAGGGGTCGATGGGCCGGAAGGGATCGTCATCGCCGCCGTCGGGGCCGGACTGGAAGCCGATGCCTTTCACCCGCTTGATCTCCTGGAAATAGCCCACGTTGGCCTGCTCCCGATAGGGGGCCAGCCAGATGTCCAAAATGCCCAGGGTCAGGCCGGACAGCAGAATCCACCCGATGAAGGACAGGTCCAGCACAAACAGCGTCCACTTAAAGCCCGCCGTCTGGGCCTTGCTCATGCTGATGGCCTCCATGATGCCGATGTCGGGATTTTCGCACAGGTTATACACCGCGAAGCGGTACCGGTACTGGGCGATGAGGCCGGGGATATAGAACAGCAGGGACCACAGGAACACGAAGATGCTCATAACGATGTTCAGCAGGATCAGCTTCCCCAGGAAGCCGAACCCGTCCAGCAGGCAGGAGAAGGGCATTTCCTTGCCCCGGCGCACGCCCAGGTGATAGATGGACCAGCCGGCGCTGAGAATTGCCTGGGCCAGCCAGTTCACCGCCGCCACAAAGGCCACCAGCAGCACCGGGAACTCCGGAAAGCTGGGCAGCATCAACCACACCCTGCTGAGCTTCGAAGCCATCAAGAACCGGGACATCGCGCTCGATACGGTACTCTACAACCTCTATCCCACGGTAGAGGACAAGACTATCCAGGAAGACACGATGAAATACATCAAGCAGTATTTGTTCAAGCACTTTCCCGGAACAAAGTTTGAGGTAGTGCCGGAAATTGTGTAAATTTGCAGCACATAAACGTCCTACTGCACATGGAAGCATTTACATTAGATTCAACTGAAATTATCGTACTCGCTACGGCGGGTGGTCTGTTCCTTATTCAAATTATCTACTACCTCTGTCTCTACAACCGTATTCATGCGCGCAGCCGTGCCGTGAAGCAGGGAGACACGCACTTCACCCAGGAACTGCCCCCCATATCCGTCATCATCTGCGCCCGCGAGGAATCCGAGAATCTGCGCCGCAACCTGGGCGCCGTGCTGGAGCAGGACTATCCCCAATTTGAAGTCATCGTCATTAACGACGGCAACACCGATGAGAGCGAGGATTACCTGACCATCCTCGAGGAGAAATATCCCCATCTCTACCACAGCTTCGTGCCCGATTCCTCCCGCTACATCAGCCGCAAGAAGCTGGCCGTGACGCTTGGAATCAAGGCCAGCAAATATGAATGGCTGGTGTTTACCAATGCCAACTGCATGCCCCAAAGCAACCAATGGCTGCGACTGATGGCACGCAACTTCACATCACGTACCCAAGTGGTGCTGGGATACAGCGGCTACGAACGCGGCAAAGGCTGGCTGCACAAACGGGCGGCATTCGACAATCTGTTCACTTCCATGCGCTATCTGGGATTTGCCCTGGCAGGCAGCCCCTACATGGGTATCGGGCGTAACCTGGCCTACCGGAAGGAACTCTTCTACCAACAGAAAGGATTCTCCGCACACCTCAACCTGCAACGGGGAGACGACGATTTGTTCATCAACCACGTGGCTACCCCGGAGAACACGCGGGTGGAAACGGATGCCAATGCCATTGTGCGCATGCAGCCGCTTCTGCGTGCCAAGGACTGGAAAGAAGAGAAAATAGGCTACGCCTCCACAGCACGGCTGTATCATGGAATGCAACGCTGGCTGGCCGGTTTTGAGACCTTGACCCGCCTGGCATTCCACGCATCCTGGATAGCCGCGATGGTCATCGGCATTCTGCACTTCCACTGGCTGGCAGCAGGCGTCGCTTTCCTTTTGTTCCTGCTCCGTTTCACCATGCAGGCCGTCATCGTGAACAAGACCGCCCGCGACCTGGAAGAACAGCGCAGATATTACTTCACACTACCGGCTTTCGACCTATTGCAGCCGATACAGTCTTTGCGTTGGAAATGGTACTGTCTGTTCCGCAAGAAAAGCGGTTTTCTGAGAAAGTGACTCTCTTATTCGTAACGGATGGAAGTTGCCGGATGGATGCGTGTAATCAAGAATGAAGGGGCCAGCAACATCAGGACCGAAGCCAGCAATGTGCCGGCATTCAGCAGCAGGAACAGCCAGATATTGAAAGATACCGGAACAGTAGCCATGTAATAGGTTTCAGGGTCGAGCTTGAACAAGCCAAACCAGCGCTGCACGAAATAGAATGCAAGGCCGATTATGTTCCCCCAAAGCATGCCTTTCCCGATGAGGAAGACCGAAAACCAAAGGAAGACTTTACGGATGGTAAAGTTATTGGCTCCCAAAGACTTCAGCACACCTATCATGGAGGTACGCTCTATGATGATAATCAGCAGGCCGGATACCATGGTGAACCCCGCCACTCCAATCATCAGAATGAGAATGACCCAGATGTTGACATCCAAGATGCCCAGCCAGGCAAAGATTTGGGGATTGAGCTGCTCTACATTGCGGACGCAATACTCAGCACCATAGCGGTCGGGATTCTCGTCCGTATCGACAGCTATCTCATAGGTGGTTTCTTCCAGCTTGTCATAATCGCGTATTTCCAGCTCCACACCGCTCACCTGGTCCGGCTCCCAGTTGTTCAGGCGATTCACCAGGTAGAGGTCGGTAAGCAGGAATAGGTTGTCGTATTCGGAGAAGTTGGTTTGGTAGATACCTACAATCTTTAGGCGGCGGGCACGCACATCGTCCTGGATGAAGTAGGTGTCTATCTTGTCACCGAGTTTCAATTGCAGCTTGTTGGCAAGAGACTTTGAGATGACTACGCGGTTGGACGAAGCGGAATCGCTGAATTGCGGAAACTCCCCCTCCAGCAGATGGCGGTGGAAGAAGGTGCTATCATACTCCTGCCCCACACCTTTCAGCACCATTCCCTGAAAAGCATCGGCGGTCTTTATCATCCCCGGCTTGGTGGAGTAGCGTTGTACATGCTTCACTTCGGGATAATCGGAAAGCGCAGCCATCATGCTGTCGCCCACCACCACTGGGCGCGTCTCATAAGAGCGTGCAGCATCCAGGTTGCCTATCTGGATATGGGCACCGAAACCTACGATTTTATCCCTTACCTCGCTCTTGAAGCCGACAATGACGGACACGGCAATAATCATCACCGCCAGTCCGAGAGCAATGCCCACCATGGCAATAAGGACAGCCGGACGGGAAACTTGCTTGCCCGGCTCCGAGTTGCGATAAATGCGCAACGCTATAAAGCGAGATAAGTTCATGGGTCATTATTTTTTAGGCGCAGATTACACGGAAGATTTGAAACAAACGTCTTTATCTTAAGTTTTCCGTGTAATCCGCGTAATCCGCGCCTAATGAATTATTTCATTTTATTCGGTTCGTCCTGGATAGGCTTCCAATGCTTTTTGCAGAACAAACAAGGCGCGGTTCAAGTCGTCTTTCTTCAGTACGTATGCGATACGCACTTCGTTGCGACCGGAACCCGGCGTAGTATAGAATCCGGACGCAGGCGCCATGAATACCGTCTGTCCCTCGTATTCGAACTCCGACAGACACCAGGCACAGAACTTGTCCGAATCATCTACCGGAAGCTTTGCCACCGTATAGAATGCTCCCATCGGGATGGGCGAATATACGCCCGGTATACGGTTCAATCCGTCAATCAAGCATTTACGGCGTTCTACATATTCATCGTATGTGTCGCGCAGATAATCCTCATCGGCATCCAGCGATGCTTCTGCGGCAATCTGGCCTATCAACGGAGGACTGAGACGCGCCTGGCAGAACTTCATGACAGCATCCCGGATTTCCTTGTTCTTCGTTATCAGGGCACCGATGCGGATGCCGCACTCCGAATAGCGCTTGGACACGGAATCAATCAGCACCACATTGTTCTCAATGCCCTCCAGATGGCAGGCAGAGATATAGGGAGAACCCGTATAAATAAATTCACGGTACACCTCGTCCGAGAAGAGGAACAAATCGTACTTCTTCACAAGGTCGCGAATCTGGTTCATTTCACGGCGTGTATAGAGGTAACCCGTAGGATTGTTGGGATTGCAAATCAAAATAGCACGCGTGCGCTCGTTAATCAACTCCTCGAACTTCTCTACCTTGGGCAACGAGAAACCCTCTTCGATGGTCGTGGCAATGGTGCGTATCTTGGCTCCGGCAGAGATGGCAAACGCCATATAATTGGCATAGGCCGGCTCGGGAACAATGATTTCATCCCCCGGATTGAGGCAAGCCAGGAAAGAGAACAACACCGCCTCCGAGCCGCCGGAAGTGATGATGATGTCGTCTGCAGTCAGATTGATATTGTACTTTGCATAGTAACCCACCAACTTCTCGCGGTAACTGCGATATCCCGCACTGGGACTGTATTCCAGAACTTTCCGGTCGATGTTCCGTATCGCTTCAATCGCGACTTCCGGAGTAGGCAGGTCGGGTTGACCGATGTTCAGGTGAAATACATGTATACCCCTCTGCTTGGCAGCATCTGCCAGAGGAGCCAGTTTTCTGATAGGAGATGCGGGCATCTCCATTCCGCGAATAGATATTGTTGGCATGAGGTTTATTTACTATTTGACGATTTATGATTTACTATTTAATAGAGTATTTATAGGTGATATTGCTATCACTTTATCATTAAAGTTGCAAATGTAGCGAATTATTTGAAACCAAAAGGAAGGCAAGACCATAAAAACTTTAAAAAACTTATCTATCGTAAAAACTCTATGATATGTAAACAGAAACTTGTATCTTTGAAAAAGCAAACGAGCCAAGTAGAATCAATTGTAAATAGTAAATAGTCAAATAGTAAATAACACCATGGTCATCAACCTTATAACTTTTGCTTCCATACTGCATAAACAAGCATCAGTCCGTAGCTCCCACGAAGTGATATTGACTGAATTGGAAAAATACTTTACCGTCAACTTCATTGATTACAAAGACATAGACAAGTTATCACCCGATGACTTCAGTATTATATTCATTGCCACCGGAGGTGTGGAACGGCTGGTAATCCAGCATTTCGAATCCCTTCCCCGCCCCGCCATCCTCTTGGCAGACGGCATGCAGAACTCACTGGCCGCCGCTCTCGAAATATCTTCCTGGCTGCGCGGCCGGGGAATGAAAAGCGAGATTCTTCACGGAGAGCTCCCCGAGACCATCAAGCGTATTTTTGTCCTGCACAGCAATTTCGTGGCACAACGCAGCCTTTTCGGCATGCGCATCGGCGTAATGGGCACTCCGTCCAGCTGGCTCGTTGCCAGCAATGTGGATTATCTGCTTGCCAAACGCCGCTGGGGTATCGAGTACACAGACGTCTCATTGGACCGCATTTATGAATACTACGGACAGATAACGGACGACGAGGTGGGCGAAGCATGCGCCGGACTGGCAGGAAAAGCGCTTGCCTGCCGAGAGGCAAGCCCCGAAGACATGATAAAAGCCATGCGGCTGTATCGAGCCATCAAGAGGATTGTAGAGGAAGAGCGACTGAGCGCCATTACCCTCAGCTGCTTCCGCCTGATAGACCAAACGGGAACCACCGGCTGCCTTGCCCTTGCCTTGCTGAACGACGAAGGAATCATTGCCGGATGTGAAGGCGATTTGCAATCCGTCTTCACCATGCTGGCCGTAAAAGTGCTGACGGGGAAAAACTCCTTCATGGCCAATCCTTCCATGATAAATGCCCGTACCAATGAAATCATATTGGCACACTGCACCATCGGCATCGCACAAACGGAGCAGTTCATCATACGCAACCATTTTGAGACGGAAAGCGGCATCGGTATTCAGGGAATCCTGCCGACGGGAGATGTAACCATCGTAAAATGCGGAAGCGAAAGCCTGGACGAATATTACCTGAGCACCGGCACGCTTGTTGAGAATACAAACTACATCAATATGTGCCGCACCCAAGTGCGGATAAAAATGAACTCCCCTGCCGACTATTTCCTCAAGACACCGCTGGGCAACCACCACATCATGCTGTATGGCAATTACGAGGATATATTGGAAGAGTTCCTGCAAGCCAATGCCTGCAAACGGATTGAATGATTACTCGTTCGCATCCGGTATCACCACCTCGAAACGCGTTCCTTTTCCCAACTCTGAGGAGACCGAGATAGAACCATGCAGGCGGTTTACGATGGTCTGGCAAATGCTCAGCCCCAAACCGGCGCCCTGCGTAAAGCTGTCTTCTTTGTAAAAGCGTTCGAAGATATGTTTCTGGGCGTCTTCAGAGATACCGCTTCCCGTGTCTTCGACAAAGATGGTGGTATATCCTTCCCGGTTCGTGACATAGCCGAAGGTGATGCTGCCCGTTACCGTGAATTTCTTGGCATTGTTTATCAAGTTGTTCACGACCTGCTTCAAGCGGACGGAATCGGTGATGACCAATTTGTCTTCCCCTTCCGGAATCTCTATACGCAGCTCTACATCCCGAGGCATACTCAGACGCTGGGATTCATGGACCTCCTGCATGATGAACGCCAGGTTGAATGCTCCGAACTTAAAGTCCATCGTGCCCGATTCTATGCGCGAGAGGTCCAGAATATCGTTTATCAACGCCAGCAGCAACGTACAGTTGATGTTGATTGTTTCGACGAACTGCTTTACCTCTTCCGGAGAAAAAGCGTCCAAGTCCTTCAATAAATCCGAGAAACCGACAATGGCATTCAGAGGGGTACGTATCTCATGGCTCATATTGGCAAGGAACGCAGATTTGAGCTTGTCGGCCTGCAAGGCACGGTCACGTGCGGCAATCAAGGCCTCTTCCGTATCCTTGTAACGCTGGATGCTCTGGCATACTCCCAATACCATGTATGGGGTATCGACCGTCAGTCCGTCATAAGCGGTACTGCGGAACTCCCACCATTCATAGCTCCCATCCGCACTCTTCAACCGGAAACTCATCCGTGAATTGATTTCATTGCCCAACAGAATGGCATCAAAATTCCTGCGCGTATGCAGCAAGTCTTCCGGATGTATAAGGGTGTCCATCTCATCACGTGCCAGCAAGTCCGTATCATCGGTATACCCGAAACGGCGCAGCAATCCACCCGGGAAATGGAAACGGTTCATATGCATGTTGTACTGCCACGGATAAATGGAGCTTTCCTCCACCGCCATATTGAAGAAGCGTCTCTGCATCTCTTCTTCGGAGATATTGCGGCATACAATCGCCATTCCCGTCATCTTTTCATTGGCAAAGATAGGTACTACCTCGCCGGAAACGGGGAAATACGTTCCCTGATGGTTTTCCTGCATGAAGGCTTTCTCCGGAATAGAAATAGGTCTCTTTCCGGTACGTACTTTCTTCAACAAGTCCTGCAGGATGTTTTCTCCATTCATGTAAATCCTGAAAATGGAGCCGGCCATCTGCCCTTCATAGAAACGGGACGTATAGGTTTCGGAAGAAAGTCCCAACATCTGTAACAACGGACGGTTGACAAAATGGATGCGCAGGTCGGTATCATACGTAATCAAGCCGTCGCGAATGGAACAGAAGATATTGTCGAACTCGTCGCGCTGCTCCACCAGGCGGTGCTGTATCAACAAGCGGGTCTGGGCATGTATGCGCTTACGCGACTCCCTGCGGTTGGCACGGAAAAGCCAGGCAACCAGCAGCACCAATGCCCCGACAATCAGCGAATAGAACAGAATGAACCAGACACGGTAACGCTCCATCAACGGTATATTCAAAATGATGCCCTTGCTCTCCGCACGGTTCGTGTCCACACGGAAAAACTGCAACTGTTTGTAATCGAACAGCAACTTGCCCCCAAAGTCCTTTACTTCCAATGAGGCGGGTGACTTGCCCTTCAAAATACTTGCAGCCTGCCGGCCGGCAGCAAAAGCATCCTCTCCGGGAACGGCATCATACACACACAGAACACCGTTCGTCATAGCCAGGTTCTGGCTGGTAAACACGGGGGCCTTCAACTTCAAGGAAAGAAAGGGAATCCATTTGGGAGCAATGACAATATGCTTGTAGGCATTGTAGTCATAGCAAATGGAAGTGATGATAGAGTTCAAGGACTTGGCCTGCACATTCAGCACTTTCAACTCATGCTCCGGATAGTTGCTCTTTATGCGTTCCCAGGATTCCTCCACAGCCTTAACCCCTTTAAGGCTCAGGAAACTGCTGTCGGACAGACAGACCAACTCCCTGCGGGAAGGAAACATGCGGACAGCCGCATCCAGCAAGACATCGAAATCCGTTTTCGAAACATAGCCGGAGACGTTGGGCATTCTTTCAAAGACCCTCTCATCCGGGTATTTGATACCCGAAACCACTACCGGTATCTGATAAGGCAGGGAATCACCGCAATGGGTCAATGTGAAGAAAGCCTCATCGCTGGAGGTCACAATCAAGTCCGTTTTCCGTTGCCTGGCACGCTCGCAGATGCGGCGCATGATGAAGCACTCGGAAGCGAAAGACCAGTAATCGGCATTCAGATATTCAGTAGTGATATTGGCTTTAACTCCCCCCTTGTCCAGTCCGTTCTCCAAATTTTCTGTCAGAAGGCTGTGCCAAGGAGTATTTTTTGTATAGGACTGTATGAAAAGTACATTGTACGTACGTTCCGTAGCCGAAAGTGTTCCCGACATCAACCACAACAAGCCTGCAAGCAATGGAAAGAAAAGGCGTTTCATCATAATATAGATTTTGTATACTCAACGCAAAACTCTTATTCGTCACGCAAATATACAAGTTATATTGAGAATGAGCACAGATTATTCAAAAAAAACTCACTCATCGTGCAATGCTTCGGCAGGCTGTACCTTCATGGCCCGTGAAGCCGGATACCAGATTCCTGCAATCACCATCAATGCCATCAATATCCAGACAATAGAAACGCATATGACAAATCTCCCCCAAGTGGCATCCGTGGCTTCCGTAAAAGTGACATCTG
>ENA-UESJ01001531-UESJ01001531.1-human-gut-metagenome-genome-assembly--contig:-NODE-1531-length-10691-cov-5.228283_pt1 | contig 10691 bp, 10 predicted proteins | sample MGYA00243000_ERZ508001 | MGnify/ENA primary metagenome ERZ508001 (study PRJEB26167, sample SAMN06115479) | human gut metagenome | host: Homo sapiens | place: China:Chongqing | collected 2015-03-03... | reverse complement strand
GAGATGCCTATTGGCTCCAAACGAAGGACGACGCGTTAGATCCGCCCTACGGCACTGCCTGGCTCTGGTGGGCGTTGTCGGAATGGGCGGTGCAGGTTTCCCTACCAATGTCAAACTCACACCAAAGAACCCGGACGAGATTGATTACATCATTGTAAATGGTGCGGAATGTGAACCTTATCTTACATCTGATTACAGAAGACTTATTGAAGAGTCAGATAAAGTAGTAATGGGTCTTAAAGTAGCTCTTGCCTTATTTGATCATGCAAAAGGTATTATCGGTATTGAAGATAATAAGCCTGATGCTATTAAGATTATGCAGGAAAAGACAGCTAATGAGCCGAATATTGAAGTAAAGGTCTTAAAGACAAAGTATCCTCAGGGCGGTGAGAGATGTCTTATCTATGCAACAACAGGAAGAAGCATTAATTCATCAATGCTTCCGGCTGATGCAGGTTGTATTGTACATAATGTTGATACAATTTATTCAATTTATATGGCCGTAATTGAAGGTAAGCCTCTTACTAAGAGAATTGTTACTGTAACAGGTGATGGTGTTAAGAATCCTGGCAACTTTTATGTATGGCTTGGTATGAATTACAGACAGCTTGTTGATGCTGCCGGTGGTCTTAACGGTGAGCCTGAGAAGTTTATTTCTGGTGGCCCTATGATGGGATTTGCCATGTATAGTCTTGATGTTCCTGTTGTAAAGGGAAGTTCTTCACTTCTTGTTATGCAAAAGGATATTGTATCACATATTTCATCATCTGCATGTATCAGATGTGGCAGATGCGGTGAAGGATGCCCAAGCCATCTTCTTCCGGCAAAGCTTGCAGGTTTTGCATCAAGAAATGATGAGACTGGATTCACCAAGTTTGACGGTATGGAATGTGTTGAGTGCGGAAGCTGTTCTTATGTCTGTCCGGCTAAGAGACCGCTTACGCAGCAGATTAAAGCCATGAGAAGAACTATTATGGCTAACAGAAGAAAGAAGTAGGAGGAGGATAAAAGTGAGCGAAGTATTTAACGTATCAGCGAATCCTCATGTACGAAGCAAGGATACAACACAGACAATTATGAGAGATGTTCTCATAGCACTGACACCTGCTAGTATATTTGGTATTTATAATTTCGGGCTTGGTGCACTTATCCGCATTATTGTTGGTATTGCGGCATGTGTGGCCAGCGAAGCTTTATATGAGTATTTTATGCATAAAAAAATTACGGTTTCAGATTTAAGTGCGGCTGTAACAGGCCTTTTAATTGCACTTAACATTCCATCAACACTTAATGTCGGTTATGAAATCGTTGGATGTGTATTTGCTATTATTATTGTAAAACAGTTATTTGGTGGTCTTGGACAGAATTTCATGAACCCTGCACTTGCAGCAAGATGTTTCCTTCTTATTGCATTTACAGGTCCGATGACAAATTTTGTCACAGATACATTTTCAGGTGCTACACCTCTTGCAGTATTAAAGCCGGGTGCAGAGCCTGGAACGGCAACAAGTCTTCTTACAATGTTTATCGGAAAGCATGCCGGTGTTATTGGTGAGACATCAGTTGTCTGTCTGCTTATCGGTGCAATTTATCTTCTTGTGAGAAAAGTTATCTCATTAAGAATTCCTGCATCATATATTTTAACATTTGCAGTTCTTATTTTGCTTTTTGCACCTGGACATCAGTTCGATGCAGAATATATGCTTAAAGAACTTTGTGGCGGTGGTCTTATGCTCGGTGCATTTTTCATGGCAACTGATTATGTAACATCACCTATCACACCAAACGGCAAGATAGTATTTGGTGTAATCCTCGGATTGCTTACATTCATATTCAGAATGTTTGGTGGTTCAGCAGAAGGTGTTTCTTATGCAATTATCTTCTCTAACCTCTTAGTGCCATTGATTGAAAAGGTTACAGTACCGAAGTCATTTGGCAAGAAGAAACCGGTAAAGGAGGCAAAATAAATGAATAAGATTATTAAAGACGCATGTATTTTGTTTGCTATAACACTTGTTGCCGGTATCGTGCTTGGTGCAGTTTACAATATTACAAAAGGACCTATAGCAGAGCAGAATGAAAAAGCAAAACAGACTGCTTACAGAGAGGTTCTCTCAGATGCTGACAGTTTTGAAGCAATTGATTCTGAAAAATATTCAGAAGCTAATCTTGCAGCACTTGTGTCAGGATTAAAGGATACAGAAGAAGATTTTTCAAAAGATGAGGTTACAGATGTAGTAGCCGGTGTTAAAAATGGAAAAATCGTCGGATTTGTTATAACAGTAGTTGCAGGAGACGGTTACGGCGGAGATATCAAGTTTTCAACAGGTATTTCATCAGATGGAAAGTATATGGGAACATCAATTCTTTCAATCAGTGAGACAGCCGGACTTGGTATGAGGGCAAAGACTGACCCTGCATTCCTTGCACAGTTTAACGGTGCATCAGTAGATAAGTTTACAGTTGTTAAAGATGGAACAGGAAGTTCATCAGAGGATAAGATTGATGCAATCGGCGGTTCTACAGTTACATCTAAGGCTGTTACGAAAGGTATCAATACAGCACTTGCTGTATTTAAAGAATTAAAGTCAGAAAATGTTAAGACGGTAGGAGGTGCTTCAATTGAATAAATGTGTTGAGAGAATTTATAACGGTTTAATCAAGGAAAATCCTACATTTGTTCTGACACTTGGTATGTGTCCGACACTTGCCGTTACTACATCAGCAATCAATGGTATCGGTATGGGACTTTCTTCAACAGTAGTTCTTGTTATGTCAAACCTGTTGATTTCATTGCTTCGTAAGGTGATTCCGGATGGTGTCCGTATGCCTGCGTTTATTGTTATTGTTGCTTCATTCGTTACAGTGGTACAGTTCCTTATGCAGGGTTATCTGCCATCACTTTACGATTCACTCGGAATTTATATTCCTCTTATTGTTGTAAACTGCATTATTCTTGGACGTGCAGAAGCATATGCTTCAAAGAATCCGGCTATACCGTCTGCATTTGATGGACTGGGCATGGGTCTCGGATTTACGTGTGCAATTACAATTCTTGGTGCAATAAGAGAGCTTATCGGTGCAGGAACAATCCTCTCAACAGGAAGTTCAGCACTTGTTGACTTTACTAATTACGGATTTACACCTGCAAGTATTTTTATTCTTGCACCTGGTGCATTCTTTGTACTTGCAATGTGTATCGCTGTTATGAACCGTATCAAGAGAAAACATGGAATGAAACCTGCTGAGGTTCCTGACTATGTTGGCGATGATACAACAAAAGAAGAATAAACCAGGAGGGAAATTAAATGAATTTACTTATAATCGCGATTAGTGCGGCACTTGTAAATAATGTCGTTTTAAGCCAGTTCCTTGGTCTGTGTCCTTTCCTCGGTGTATCTAAGAAAATTAACACAGCCGCCGGAATGGGTGGTGCAGTTATCGGTGTTATAACAATTTCATCAGCACTTTGTAGTCTGATTTATGATTATATTCTTACACCGCTTGACTTAACATATCTGAATACAATCGTATTCATCCTTGTAATTGCTGCACTTGTTCAGTTTGTTGAGATGGTATTAAAGAAATGTTCACCTGCTCTTTATGAAGCACTTGGTGTTTACCTTCCTCTTATCACAACAAACTGTGCCGTGCTTGGTATAGCACTCACAAATGTACAGAATTCATATAACTTAATCGAATCAGTTATCAGTGGTTTCGGTACAGCTGTCGGATTTACAATTGCCATTATCATCATGGCCGGTATCCGTGAGAGAAATGAATATAACGATGTTCCTGAAAGTTTCCAGGGTATGCCTATTGTTCTGCTTACAGCAGGCCTTATGTCGATAGCATTCTTTGGATTCTCAGGAATTTTATAAGGAGGAAATAAAGATGACAGGTATTATTATAGCAGCTGCTGTTGTCAGCATTGTAGGCTTAATTCTTGGTCTTTTCCTCGGATTCATGGGTAAAAAGTTTGCAGTTGAAGTAGACCAGAAAGAAATTGATGTCAGAGCAGAACTTCCGGGCAATAACTGTGGCGGATGTGGATATGCGGGTTGTGATGCACTTGCAAAAGCTATCGCTGCAGGAGAAGCTGAAGTTGGAGCATGTCCTGTCGGTGGTGAACCTGTTGCAAAGAAGATTGCAGCAATCATGGGTTCAGAGGTCGGCGATTCAAAGAGAATGACAGCGTTTGTGAAATGTGCGGGCGACTGTGAAAAAGCAAAAGAAAATTATCACTACACAGGTGTGCAGGATTGTACAGTTATGCCATTTGTTCCTAATGGTGGTTCAAAAGCTTGTACATATGGATGTATGGGTTACGGCTCATGTGTAAAAGCCTGTCCTTTTGATGCAATTCACATTGTAAATGGTATCGCAGTAGTTGATAAAGAAAAATGTAAGGCATGCGGCAAGTGTGTTGCTACATGTCCAAGACACTTAATCGAACTTATTCCTTATGATGCAAAACAGGTTGTTAAATGTGCATCAAAAGATAAAGGTAAAGATGTAATGTCAGTATGTCAGACAGGATGTATCGGTTGTATGATGTGTACAAAGCAGTGTGAATTCGGTGCTATAACAGTTGAAAATAACATTGCACATATTGATTATGACAAGTGTACAGGTTGTGGCAAGTGTGCTGAGAAGTGTCCAAAGAAGATTATACATGCTCATTAATATTAAAGAGTTCCGGAGGGTGAAATGATAGATGCAAGTCAGATAATGCCGCTTAATTTCTTTATGTACAAAGGTGTATACAGTGGTGAACATCATGGTATGCGTTACAGGATAAAAAAAACGGGCGAAAAACCTGATGAAGTTCTCGAGGCATATGTGTGGCAGAAGCCATACAGCTTTGCAGCAACACCCAAAGAAGAAATAATCTCTGATACATTTCCTTTAAGTGAGGAAGGACGGCTTCAGCTGGTTGACTGGCTTAAACAGATGTATGAAAAAGATAAGGAACGATGGGAGAGTGCTCCCACAATACTGGAAGCACCCATTGACCTCAATGCGGTTTATTCCGATAAGGATAAAAAGTAGCATATAAAAAAATGTATATAATGCAGGCGGTTACGGCTCCCCCAAAGAGAGGAATTAAGCCGGAAACCAGCCTGCTTATATATTTGTAAAAAATAAGAGAAATACCGGTTGATAATAATGAAAAAAATCCCGGTATCAGAAACCAGCCGTGTGCATTCATACGTATATGAAGCATGCGGCTTAATTTTATATAATGGCAGATACATACAAGAATCTGCGAACATAAAAGTCCTGCCATATACATTGTTATTCCATATTTTGGAACCAAAATGACGAGAAATATCAATCTTACTATTATACCGGAAATATTTTGTATACAGGTAGCCGTTGTTTCGCCAAGACCATTGAGAATACTTCCCATTGTAACGGTAAGATATATAAATGGACACAGCCATGCAAGAATACATACGTAATTACGAACTTCAGGCTGATTAAAAACTATAGCTCCGGCATATGAGCCATAAAATATAAAAATGGCGGTACTTAATACGCCGGTTGATATGCAGAAAGTAATGCATTTATTGATTGTAGATTTAATACTTTTATTATTGTTTTCAAGATTTAGTTCTGAAACCGCCGGGAGAAGCATAACTGCAAGTGAATTAGTCAGTGCCGTGGGAAATAAAATAAGAGGCATTGCCATGCCTGTAAGAATTCCGTAGATTGAAACAGAATCACTCTTTGACAATCCATAAACAATAAGCTGTGCGGGAACAAGAACAGCTTCCGCACTCTGGAAAATATGCATAAGCAGGCGGTTTGCGGTAAGTGGAAATGAAAATTTGAACATTTCACGTATTTTAGACATAAGAGAGGATTTTTTATGTGTATTGTTGTATTTGCTTTTTATAAATGTATAAAAAATGGCACAAGTACAATATAAAAATGAGGCAATTTCACCGAACAGATTACTGTATATTGCACACAATACAGAGGCATTTCCGTCAGAAGCATAGATGGTGACATAAATGTATACAGCACAAAATCGTATAATCTGTTCAAAGAGCTGTGAGAATGCCGGAATTGCGGTTTTCTTTTTTGCAAAATAAAATCCATTAATGCAGTTATGAAAAGCTGCAAATGGGAATGATAATGAAAGAATTTTTAACAATGAAGAACATGCTTCATTTAAAATAAATCGTGTTGCAATAAAATCTGCATTTGTATACACAATAAAAGTAAGAATTAAAGATGTTGGAATGCTGAGTAAAAGCCCTGATATAAGCCACAGAAAATCATTTTTTTTATCACAGCAGAATTTTGAAATAGCTGTCTGTATTCCGGATGAACATATTGCAAATACAATTCCGGCAGCAGGCATAACAATCTGGAACAGTCCCATGCCGGCGGCACCTATGCATCGTGACAGATAAATTCTGTAAAAAAAGCCGAGAATTTTACTTAGAATACCTGCGGTAGTAAGAATCAGAGTGCCTTTTATGACATTATTAAACTTTTTCAAAATGCCTCCGTAAACGTAAGTAAACAGTCTTATTATTATCAATTATATGTGATTTATGAATATAATATTAACAGGAAAATAATGAAAGGTGCATGTGATGTAATGATATATATGGACAATGCCGCAACTACAAAAATGCACCCGGATGTTGTCAGGGCGATGCTTCCGTACATGGGAAACAGATATGGCAACCCTTCCGGCATATATACATTTTCTAAAAATATAAAAAAAGATATTACGCAGGCAAGAGAACTGCTTGCATCAACAATAGGAGCAGGGCCGGATGAAATTTTTTTCACATCGGGAGGTTCAGAATCTGATAACTGGGCTTTGAAAATGGCTGCACAGGAACACCCATATGGAAGCATAATTACAACACCGATAGAGCACCATGCAATTTTAAGAACATGTGATTCACTTGAGAAGAGACATTGCAGAATAATCAAGATTCCGGTAGATAAAAAGGGTAAAGTAAGAACAGCAGCAATTGAGCGTAATATTTTCCGTGATACATTTTTAATATCAGTTATGGCAGCCAATAATGAGATTGGAACGGTTGAACCGGTGGCTGCCATAGGAAGAATCGCACATGAAAGAAACATCTTATTTCACACGGATGCAGTCCAGGCTTATACAAATATATATATAGATGTAAATGCAATGAATGTTGATATGCTTAGTGTTAGTGCACATAAAATTAGGGGACCTAAGGGCGTAGGCTTTTTATATATAAAAAAGGGAAAGCTTAAAACACCATTTATTAATGGAGGAGGTCAGGAATACGGGATGCGTGCAGGAACTGAAAATGTTGCCGGAATAATAGGACTTGCAAAAGCGGCACAGATAGCAATGACAAACAGGGATATGAGGATAAAAAAAGAAAAAATGCTCCGTGATTATATGATAAAAAAGGTCACAACGCAGATAAAAGATGTCTGGCTTAATGGAGATGAACAAGAGCGTCTTCCTAATAATATGAATTTTTCGTTTAAAGGTGTTGATGGTGCTACACTTATATTGATGCTTGACCAGCAGGGGATATGTGCATCTGCCGGGTCAGCCTGTTCATCGGCACAAAAAGAGCCATCGCATGTCCTCAAAGCAATAGGCCTTTCTGATGAGAGAGCATATTCGACAGTGCGATTTACAATAAATGAAGAAATATCAAAAAAACAGGTTGATTATGTTGTGGAATGTATAAAAAGAAATGTAGAAGAGTTAAGAAAATATGTATAACAAAAGCAGGGAACGTAAGCATATTAATGCAGAAATTCCCTGCTTTGATATATTTTTACAACTGTATAAATTCGGGCTTTCTCTTCCTGAAAATATTATAATATTTGAAATTACATGATTTGAGCATATCGTAGGCAATATCAAATCCGCTTCCGATATCGCGGCTGTAATGTGCATCTGAGCCGATGGTTATTATTTCACCACCGAGTTCGCGGTATCTTAAAACTATTTCGGCTGATGGGTTTGTGGCATTAAGACCATAACGAAGCCCTGCAGTGTTAATCTCTATTCCTTTGCCATTATAGATGATTTTTTTTAACACTTCATCAATGATATCAGAAAAGTTCTTATAGTTATACTCGTATGATTTATCCGGAATATAACGTATTATATAATCAATATGACCATAAATATCAAAATTATTACAAGTGTCTAAATTATCAAGGATACTTTCGTAGTAAGCATAGATTACTTCATCTATGTTGCGGCCTTCCCAGAATTTTGGATAGTAAGGATCATTGCCGTATACAAGATGGGAAGAACCTATTATAAAATCAAGAATATGATTTTTGTCGTAGTCATTAATTCTGTCTGCGGCGGAGCGGCAAAGTCCCTGTTCAACACCTATATATACAGGAATCTGTTCTGAATATAATTCTTTGATGCTGGCAATACTTGAAATATAATTGTCAAAATCAAGCTGGAATAACACATCTTTGTTATCTTCCGGTGGAAAATCAAAATCATTGTGTTCAGTAAAGCATATTGACGAAAGTCCAAGATTTATCGCAGCTTTAATGTTTTCTTCGGGTTTTGCATCAGAATCCGAAGAGAAAAGGCTGTGTGTGTGAAAGTCGGCAGGTCTGTTCATGTTTAATCTCCAATCTTCATAGCTGTAATAATTAAAATGTATAAAATGCACATGTGTAATGTGTTTATTTTTTCAAAATTAAGTATACCATATTTGTGACAATTTTGAAAACATTACGGCTTTTTTATAAAAACGATTGAATATAACTTGAAATTAATGATTGCAATTGATATTATGTAAAATAAGTGTAAAATTAAATTAACACAAAATTAAAATACTATGTGACGAAAAGGACGGTAAATGTTCATAATGAATGGAATAGGCAGCTTGTTTGAATTTGCGGGAGGAATAGGAATGTTCCTCTATGGTATGAATAGAATGGCAGACGGCATGCAGAAATCAGCCGGAGGCAAAATGAAGTCGCTGCTTGGCTATCTTACAAGAAACAGATTTCTGGCAATAATGGTTGGTGCACTTATTACTGCAATTATACAGAGCAGTGGTGCGACAACAGTAATGGTTGTAGGTTTTGTAAATGCAGGACTTATGACACTTGTTCAGGCTGTAGGCGTTATTATGGGAGCCAATATAGGAACAACAATTACAGCATGGATTGTATCACTCGGACAGATTGGTGATGCTGCAAAAGCATTGCAGCCGTCTTTTTATGCACCGCTTCTTATAGGCATCGGTGCATTTGTTAGTCTTTTTTCAAAAAAAGACAGGTCAAAGACAGTTGGTGAGTTGTTTGTTGGTATCGGTCTTCTGTTTGAAGGACTTGAATTTATGAGTGCATCAATTGCACCATACACAGATGCACCGATTTTTTCAAATGCATTTAAGATTGTAGGCAGTAATCCATTTCTTGGAATACTTATCGGTATTGTTGTTACTGCGATTTTACAGAGTTCATCAGCATCTGTCGGAATATTACAGACTCTTGCCATGAACGGCGTTGTAACGACGAATGCGGCGATTTTTATAACACTTGGACAAAATATAGGCTCATGTGTTACAGCTCTTATTTCGAGTGCAGGAACAACGCGTACTGCTAAAAGAGCTGCATGTATGCATCTATTGTTTAATGTGGCAGGTGCGTTGCTGTTTGGTACAGCTGGCTTTATTCTTTTCTGTATAAGACCGGACATTGCAGTTCATAATATAACGGGTGTTGAGATATCAATATTCCATACATTTTTTAATATTACATGTACAGCTGTAATGTTTCCTTTTGCCAAGCTCCTTGTTAAGCTTTCAGGTATTATTGTTCCTGAAAAGAAGACCGAACAGATAGAGGAAATAAGTGATAAAGAAGAACTTGAAATCAGCAGGCATTTTGATGACAGAATTCTCGGACAGCCGTCTGTTGCTGTTGAACGTGCCAAAAATGAAGTTATTAACATGGGGCGTCTTGCCTATGACAATATTGAGATTGCGTCAAGGGCAGTAAGGGAAAACAGTCAGGAACTTGTAGACAGGATATATGAGCTTGAAAAAGAAGTTGATTACTATTCAAAATATCTGACTTCGTATCTTATAAAACTTAATAACCAGTCATTGTCAGATAAGCAGCATCTTCTTGTAAATGACCTGTTCCATGCGGTTATTGATATTGAAAGAGTATCTGACCATGCGGAGAATCTTGCAGATCTTACAAAATATAAAATAGAACATGATATTGTATTCTCACAGCGTGGGCAGGATGAATTACGACAGCTCTGGGATAAAGTACTCTGCTGTTTTGACAGGGCAGTTGTTGCCAGGGAAACAGGCGATGATGCAGCTATACGTGATGTATATAGAATAGAAGATGAGGTTGATGATCTCGAAGAAGAATTGAGAGATAAGCATATAAAAAGACTTTCAGATGGAAAATGTCTCCCTTCAAATGGCGTTGTTTTCCTTGATATATTATCAAATCTTGAGAGAATGTCGGATCATGCAAAAAATATTGCGGAGTGTGTTCAGGAAGAAATTTCGTCAAATTAACTAAATGGAGAACTTTATAGAAAGATTTTTTTTGCGTGGAAAGTTCGGGCGTAAAAAGCTTAACAAAATGCTAGGTTATTTTGTTTTTTTCTGGTAAAATAGAATTAATATAAAAAAGGAGGTGATCTTGTAGGGGTGAAA